>Ga0209606_1000167_pt1 | contig 112215 bp, 90 predicted proteins | sample AD_UKC057_MetaG_FD_184412 | JGI IMG/M metagenome (GOLD analysis project Ga0209606, IMG submission 184412) | Active sludge microbial communities of municipal wastewater-treating anaerobic digesters from USA - AD_UKC057_MetaG (SPAdes) (version 2) | ecosystem: Engineered > Bioreactor > Anaerobic >...
GGTTGCATTCCCTCTACCTGTCTCAATAACAACCATTTATATATTTTTTTATCTTTTCTTTTACCAGTTTTTGCTTAGTGCCATTTATAATCTCTGGTAGGGGGGTACTTATACCCTTTACTAGCCAAATTATTTCCCAAAGATATTATAATCCGTTTTCGCTTGATTACTACATTGATTTCTTGAGATAAATTCTTGGTGGAAACAGGTAAAAACGTATGATAGAGCTTGACATTATTCATTAAAATAAAAGCATATTCTTAAATAAAAATTATTCAAAGCAAAAAAGAGTAGGATAATCTATGCCGGAAAAAAACAGGAATCAGAGACAATCATGATCTCGGCACTGCCGGAAGTTTTTTGAAAGAACATATAACAGCCGGAGCCAAGCTTTCTTTTGTCTCCGCATATTTTACTATTTACGCATATGAAAAGTTACGAGACCAACTGGACGAAATTAAACATTTTGATTTTTTATTCGGTGATTCCGGCAATGTAGACAAGCTTAATCCCAAAGATACGAAAATGGAATTTTCGATAGTTGGCGATAAACTGGAAATCCCTTTAGAAAAGAGATTAACGCAAAGAGGATTAGCGGAAGCCTGTGCCAAATGGATTCAGGAAAAAGTGGACATCAGAAGTCTGACTGCACCTGATTCGCCCATAGCAAAATGTATTATATAGAAGCAGCAAATGGTGTGATTAATGCAATGATGGGCAGTTCAAATTTCACTCTTAACGGCTTGGGTTTGGGGGAAAAACCAAATCTTGAGCTCAATCTTATCTTATCTGACGACCGTGACAAAGAAAGCTTAAAGCAATGGTTTGATAATGTTTGGCAAAAGGGAACCGATAAAAAACAGCTTGTTCTGGACCTGCTTGCCAAACTTTATGCGGATAATTCTCCTGAATTTATCTATTACAAGACCTTGTTTCATTTATTTTCCGACTTTTTGGATGAGCAGGCTGAAGAGAAGGAACTTGAAAAAATAGTTGGTTTGTATGAGACCCAAATATGGCAGATTTTATATGATTTTCAGAAAGACGGAGTGAAAGCGGCAATCAATAAAATAAATAAGTATAACGGTTGTATTCTTGCAGACAGCGTAGGCCTCGGGAAAACATTTGAAGCCTTAGCAGTCATCAAGTTTTATGAACTGAGAACAAAATATTAATAAATTGGTTTATGAATATTATGATTTAACGCCTGAGCAAATAAATTTGGTGGAAGCAAGCACGCAAAAGAGGAACAATGAATAATAACCAATCATTTTTCTTAACATTAAGACCCGCATAAATGCAGGGGCAGACCTGTGTGTCTATCCTCCAAAAATAAGGGTGAACACATAATTTCGGTTTTACTCTTGATTTTTGCAAGATACAATTAGAATACAAACACTGAGTTATAATTTTACGCCACAAATTAATACTTGCCTCAAATATGTAAGAATTGTAGCATAGATTAGCAATCTGTTGGGTTCCGGCAATAGCATTGCCGGATTTATTTTTACCCTAAAAGCGGGCATTGCTAATACCCGCTAACAACAGGATACTTGTAACATAGCTTTTCAAGCTGTTGTTAGGGCGGGTTTGTTACCCGCCCATTGAGTTCCGCAGGTTACAAACCTGCGGTTACAACAGGATAAAATCCTATGCTACGAATGTTGTAACATAGCTTTCCAAGCTGTTGTTAGGGCGGGTTTGTTACCCGCCCATTAAATTCCGCAGGTTACAAACCTGCGGTTACAACAGGATAAAATCCTATGCTACAAAAACCTGCGGTTACAACAGGATACTATCCTATGCTACAAAAACCTGCGGTTTGATATTTTTTCATACATAAAATCTTTTGCATCTATACCCCTTGCGTCTCTTGCGTCCTTTGCGTTAAAATTAATCCCTCTTGCGTCTTTTGCGTTGGCATATTACCGAAGTCCATTCTTGCTTTATTAGTTACGGTAGTGATGCCGCGGTCTCTCTGGGATTTTTTCCCAGAGGCTCCTTGTTGTTCCGCCATAACTATATAAGAAAGATTAGGCTGAAGCAAGACTAATTGTGCCGCGAAGGCAGTTTTGAGAAAAAAATCAGATAAGACCTATTTCAGCCTTGGAATTCTTACCGATTACGCAAACTTTTCAATCGGCAATAAAGATTAATGAGTAAAAAAGGCAGATATCAATAATACAAATCCCTCTTTCCTTCTTTCAGGAGGCCGATTTTTTCGCGCACAGACTGTTGCATGGAAGGGTCGGAGAATTTAGCAAGTTCGGTTTCAATCAGAGCCAAACCTGCATTTCTCGTGCGTTCGGAAGCGTAATCAAACAGGTATTCCGCAAAGGTCAACAGCGCATTTGGCGTGCAAAAGCGTTTTACGAACCCGGGGATGGCAAATTCCATAAAATGTTCGCCGGTGCGTCCTGCCCGATAACAGCTGGTGCAAAAGGAGGGAATATAGCCGTCTTGAGCAAGTTCATAGATAACATCATCCAGAGGACGAGTGTCGCCTAAAACGAATTGTGCTTTTTTGACGCTTTCCTCATCTTTGGCGGAATAGGAGCCGACTCCGATACTGCTGCCCGCATCGATTTGGGAAATTCCGTAATGAAGGACCTCTCTTCTCAATTCATAAGGTTCTCTGGCAGTGAGAATCATCCCCGTATAAGGCACGCTCAAACGAATTGTGGCAACCAGATGTTTGAACTGTTCATCCGTAACTTTATAAGGCGGATGCTGCGTGAATTCTGTTCCGACTGCAGGTTCGATGCGCGGAAACGAAATCGTATGCGGACCCACGCCAAATCTTTCTTCCAAATGCATAGTGTGATACAACAGACCCATCACTTCAAATTTATAATCGTATAAACCCAAAAGCGCACCGATGCCAAGGTCGTCAATCCCGCCTTGCATTGCTCTGTCCAAACCGTAAAGGCGCCATAAATAATTGCTTTTCGGTCCTCTGGGATGCATTTGCGCATAAGTCTTTTCATGGTATGTTTCCTGAAAAATCTGGTAAGTGCCGATGCCGACTTGTTTGATGATTCTGTAACCTTCCACATCTTGCGGAGCTGCATTGATATTGACGCGCCGGATTTCGCCTTTACCGCTTTTCGTTCCGTAGACCGTTTCCACAGTGCCGGCAATGTATTCGGGATTGTATTTCGGGTGTTCTCCATAGACCATAATCAATCTTTTGTGACCTTTGTCCTCCAGAGACTTGACTTCGGAAATCAATTGCTCTTTAGATAAAGAGGCGCGCAGGCATTCTTTATTGGAAATTCTGAAGCCGCAATACACGCAGTCATTGACGCATTCGTTAGCGACATATAAAGGCGCAAACAAGACAATGCGGTTGCCGTAAATTTTTTCTTTGAGCGTTTTTGCGCCGTCAAACAGTATTTGCAGCAGTTCAGGATCCGTGACATTCAGTAAAGCTGCTGTTTCAGCAGGATTTAGTCTTTGTTTATCCAAAGATTTGGCGATGATGTCTCGGACGCGAATTGCATCCGGAGCTTTTTGCTCTTCAAGATGCCGAAAGATTTCCTCTTCCGGAATAAATGATTTCAGACCTTCTGTTTCCATTTTCATTGTTACTTCCTTTTATGCATTGAATTAATATAATTTAAGCGATAAGCTGGGCGGGATTAGATTTTCAATGCCGTGCTTTTGACTTTGACGGATTTCATCTGCCCCAATTTTCCGGAAAAAGCGCCCATTTCATCAGGCGTCAACTCCATCACCAAAAAAATAACAGAGACATTTTTATCGCGCATGGGATAGCCGACGCGCAGTTTAATGCTTTGGGCGTAATCGTGCAATAATTCATTCACTGCAAGATAAGCGGCGTTAATATCGTTTATGATGACGGTAACGACATGAACTTTCTTTTCCATAGTCTATCTCCCGAAAATTGAGATATGGGAAGCGAAAGCACGAAGGATTTACATAATGGCTTTACCCTTGATGACAGAGGCTTCCCTCATCTCAGGTCGTCTGATTAATGATAATTTATTCGGTCTGTTTGATTTGACAAGAGAAATATTATCGCTATGGCCTCATCTCCAGCAAAGTAAGATTGCGCGGAGGGGTTTTGAAATACCAACTTCTGGTAATTTGCTCTTCGGTGCCGTAGACATGAATGAGAGGAAAATCCGGCGGGTAAAAAAAACGCAGACGATTGTCATAATGATAATCTCTTTTGTAGCCGACGCCTGTTCCGGTTGCACCTGCAGCATTAACAGGCGTGAAAGTAACACCTAAAACCGGATCCTCGTAAGGAACTCCTGCCGGACCTCCGCAACAATCAAGAGGAATATTCCAAATTCCTGAGGGATTAGGATAATCCGGTTCCGATAACTTTCTGTGAATATAGCCGTTTCCTCTTTGAATAACCGAACCCCAAAGATGAATAGAACCTCTTTCCAAAAATGGAGATGCTTCGGGCCAAAGGGGATTATAAAAAGGATAATCAATATTGGAAGGCCAAGGTTGATTCCCTGATTGAGGAAATTTTCTGCGATGCAAATCTATTTTATTCCAAACATAAGAAGGAAAAGATGGCAGGATCCAAGCAGGAACAGAAGGATGCGGATGTTGATATTCAAAGGAAAAAACGCCGTTTTGATGATAATTTCCCATTCCTTCTCCCAAAGCACAAAGCACCGCATAAATCCAAATTCCGTTTCGATCGCTTTCGCAATTGGGATGGTCTCGGACTGAATTATAAGGATCTTTGTAGCCGTATTGCACCAAAATTGATTTTTCGGAAACTATGCCCAAAATGTCTGTATAGTTAACGATTGATCCTGATACAGTTCCGTCCGGACAAGCTCCAAGCGGTGTATTGAACAATTTGCAGTCGTCATTCAAATAAATCGTATCAACGGCACACCAAGTTTGCAGACCTTTGAAATTTCCTTTCAGCCAAAGTTTACCGTAGACCAGATTGGAATGTCCTTCACAAATACCAGACGGACCTGCACTCCATAAAGTATCGTAACGCGCATACCGATTTTGAAATAAGTAGTTTCCTCCGGGAGGCGGATAATAACTCCAAACATCGACAGTGTCATAATCGTTTTGATACACCAATCCGACCATCGAATTAAAAACGCTGCCGTTGACAGTGACAAACATAATTCTATTCGGATTATAAACTGAAGGTCCGATTGTCGTACCATGAGCCCTAATTTCAAAAGCTTGCGGATTTAGATAAATCGGTTCGCAATGTTCGGAATACCCGGCTTTGAATATATCTGAATAAGGAAGCGTTCCGGAACCAGATAAAATTCTCTGTGCAGTCGTGACATGTCCGTAAAAAATAGGCCAACCGTTATTTGAACCGCCTCCTCCCTGACTGATATAAATATCGGAATTACTGTGCACAGGTCCGTAAAATACATCAGCACCGTTATAGAATATGGGGGTATTGTTGGTTGACATGCTTGTGTCGGTAAATTGCAATAAAGAAAGTAAGCCGGCGCTATTTTCAATCCTTCTTTCACAGTAGCCTTTTACCGTGAGAGGGGCGATTTTTAACGATTTGACGCTTCCCGCTGAATTTTTCGTCTGCACCAAAGAGTAAATGTCCCAAACCCGCAAATCATGTCTTACACCGGAATTGGCATTGTCCGCGGGCAATAAACGACTCTGCATCAGATAAGTGGTCGTTTTCCTCGTAGCCTGAACAGTCGTTTGTTTTTCAGGTAAATAAAAACCTTCGTGCAAAGCGTCATAGACATCCAGCACTTTGGCACAGCGTTCAGTTTCCGATCTTAAAAAGAAAAAAACTTGTTCTTTATCGCAATCTATATTGGTTAAACAGGTGTCGTAAAAGGAAAGATAAAAAACAGCTACCGACGAAAGCGTTCCCACCAGCAAAAGCAACATTGCAAAACTGATGTTGCCTTGCCTATTTTTCAACTTTAACCGCATTGTGCCTCCTTCTTCCAAACGAAAAATCTTTCGGTAAAAATATTTTCCGGAGTTTATGCGGATAGGTTACTTGAGAAAGACTAAAGAGTTTCGCTTACAGACCTCATCTTTCATCCCATCCGAAGTTAATCTGAATAAAATCCCTTCCGCTTGTCAAGTAAAAAAAGCGTCCCCCCGATTTTTCAAGAGGACGCTTAAGCTGATTTTTACTCCGTTGTCTACAATTTTAACATATAGTCAGCCAAATCGGTAACGCGGACAGAATAGCCCCATTCGTTATCATACCAGCTGAAGACTTTTGCCATATTACCTTTAACATAAGTGGCAAGCGAATCAAAAATAGAAGAAACGGGATTGCCAACAATGTCAATGGAGACAATCGGTTCCGTGCAATATTGCAAATATCCTTTCAGATAGGTATCAGCCGCTTCTTTCATAGCAGCGTTGATTTCTTCCTTGGCAGCGGGTTTTTGCAGATTTACCGTTAAATCGACTAAAGATGCATCCGGAGTGGGAACGCGAATAGCAATGCCGTCTAACTTGCCCTGCAGGTCGGGAATGACGAGACCAATGGCTTTTGCGGCACCCGTAGTTGTGGGAATCATACTCATAGCGGCAGCTCTTGCACGGCGTAAATCACTGTGCGGTAAATCCAAAATGCGCTGGTCGTTCGTATAAGAATGAATGGTGGTCATCAATCCGTTCACTATGCCGAATTTATCCTGCAGGACTTTTGCGACGGGCGCTAAGCAATTGGTGGTGCAGGAGGCATTAGAAACGATCGTATGCTCCGGTTTCAGCATTTGGTGATTGACACCCATCACAATTGTAGCGTCTACTTCATCTTTGGCGGGAGCAGTGATAATGACTTTCTTCGCACCTGCCTTCAAATGCTTGGCTGCTTTTTCTCTGCTTGTGAAAAGACCCGTGGACTCAATTACCAAATCAATTCCCAAATCCTTCCAGGGCAAGACTTCGGGATCCTTTTCCGCAAAAATTTTAATCTCTTTACCGTTGATAATGATGCTGTGATCGGTATGGTTGACTTCTCCTGGGAAGATTTTGTGGATGCTGTCATACTTAAAGAGATAAGCAAGGGTCTTGGCGTCTGTTATATCATTAATTGCAGTGACATCAAGTTCCGGATATTTGGACAGAATTGCTCTAAGCACCAGACGCCCTATGCGTCCAAAACCGTTAATAGCTATCTTCGGCATTTTGTAACTCCTTTTGGTTATTTCTTATTTTATAATAAAATACTGTTATCGGCGCTTCCGCTCATTTGACAAAAGCCTGTTACCGTAGCTTGCATTGCTGCTTCCGCTTTAATTAACCATTTACGCGGGTCAAATTTACTCTTGTCGGGAACATAATCATCGGGATTAACATCGGGAGGACAGACAATGGCATATTTTTCCTTTTCCCAATAGGCTTGCACTGCTGCTGCCATATCCATCTGGTAATGCGTATCTTTATTGATTTTGACTACGCCGTTTTTGATTGCGGTTTGCTGCTGCCAATCAGTCAGACCGCTGGCACCGTGCAAAACTAATCCGCGTTCACAATTATGCTTAATCAGCAAGTCATCAATTTCTTTTATCAAATCCAGATGCAAGTGCAATTTTGCGCCTTTGGAAACACCATGATTAGTGCCCACGGAAGCGGCAAAAAGATCAACATCGGTTTTCAGCACAAATTCCAGAGCTTCTTCCGGTTTCGTATAAAGTTCCTCGTCGGATACTATTTCGTCTTCAGCACCTTTGATGTGTCCGATTTCGCCTTCCACCAAAATATTGTATTTCTTCGCCACTTTAACCACTTCTTTCGTGATGCGGATATTTTCTTCCATCGGTTCTGCTGAACCGTCTATCATTACTGAAGAAACTAAACCGTTTTCCATGCAAAAAACCAGAAAGTCAAAATAATTCGGCGTTGCATGGTCAACATGAAGACCGATGCCGCAGTTTTTGAATTGTTTGGCTAAAGTTTTCACTTCCGCGGATATAAGTTCCGCGCCGATTTTGATATCCTGGGAAGCACCTGCGGCATATTTAACCGCTCCGCTGCTCATTTGCAACAGCCCGTCTGAATTGGCTGCGGCGTAACCTTGAATTAGCGCACGGATTTGAGTATCAAACACCACATTGGACGCAATGATGCCGAAACGCTTTTGTTTGGCTTTCAGAAAGACTTCTTTCATCTTTTCACCGGTTAAAAACATCTTATCCTCCATCTGAATTATCTTTTTTTACTTTATGTTTTTAATTTTCTTTTTAGTCAAGCAAAATATACGCTCCGAAAATCCGGCTGACTTAACGCTTGTCACAAAGTTCTTGACAAATAGTCTTTTTTTATTAAAATAATTGATTGTTATTAAATGACATATAAATGGAAGAAGGTCAATATGATACCCGAATAATTCGAAATAAGTGAATAAAAAGTCTGAACTTGCTTAAAGATAAAACTCGGAAGATAATCCAGGGTTCTTTTCTATAATTTCAGGGTTATAAGGAATAATTTACTTCATAAGCAGCATTTTCTTAGTCTCAACTCTCCCATTACTCTCTATTTTATAGAAGTAAACTCCTGAAGAACAGATTTTACCCTTATTATCTTTCCCATCCCAGACTATACTATGTTTACCATTGCTCATTTGATTGTTGATAAGTCTCTTTACCAGCTCTCCTTTGAGGTTGTAGATATTGAGAACTAAATTACCGGATTTTGATAACTCAAAAGAAATAGTAGTTTCAGGATTGAAAGGATTCGGATAATTTTTTAAATTAAATGTAATAGAAGGTAACTGACCGGAATCTTCTGCCTCCATTACTTGATTCATATCCAGAATATATAAACCATAACATCCATTGCAGGTATACAAATATCCATTTTGCATTACCATATCGTCTGTGGATAGATTCCAACAATATCTACAAACAAATTCGGGAGCAGCCGGATTGTTGATATGATAAAAACTCAATTCGTTCCACTTAGTATCGGAAATAATCAACAGATTATCGGAGATTATGCATTTGTTAATAACACTGGTTGGACGAGGAAGTATAGTATTTAATAATACCGGAGCAGCAGGATTGGAAACATCTATAATCTTTAAGCCATACGAACCAACTGCTACATAGGCAATATTATTAGAAACAGGAATAGAGAATGCAGAACCGGGTGTATTATAAGATCCCAGCAGAGCCGGGTTCTGGGGATTGGAAACATCTATAATCTGTAAACCTGTTCCACTATCTGCTACATAGGCAATATTATTTGAAACAGTAACAGAGCGTGCATAACCGGGTGTATCATAAGAGCCCAAAAAAGCCGGATTCTGAGGATTGGAAACATCTATAATCCGTAAACCCCATTCAATAACTGCTACATAGGCAATATTATTGGAAACAAAAACAGAGGATGCAGCATCGGGTGTAAAATAAGATCCAAGCAGAGCCGGATTCTGAAGATTGGAAACATCTATAATCTGTAAACCTTCCCAACCCTCTGCTAAATAGGCAACATTATTTGAAACAAAAACAGATTGTGCATTACCTATTGTATTATAAGATCCCAGCAGGGCTGGGTTCTGAGGATTGGAAACATCTATAATCCGTAAACCAGAATACCCGCATGCTACATAGGCAATATTATTTGAAACAAAAACAGAGTATGCATAACCGGATGGATCATAAGCTCCCAGCAGAGCCGGGTTCAGAGGATTGGAAACATCTATAATCTGCAAGCCCGCCCCACCATCTGCTATATAGGCAATATTATTAGAAACAGTAACAGAGTATGCATAATTAGGTGTATCATAAGCTCCAAGCAGAGCCGGATTCTGAGGATTGGAAACATCTATAATCTGCAAGCCAGAATTATAATCTGCTACATAGGCAATATTATTAGAAACAAAAACAGAGTATGCATAATTGTGTGTATCATAAGCTCCAAGCAGAGCCGGGTTCCGAGGATTGGAAACATCTATAATCTGTAAGCCACCATACAAATCATCTGCTACATAGGCAATATTATTAGAAACAAAAACAGATTTTGCATACCCGGGTGTATTATAAGCTCCAAGCAGAGTCGGATTCTGAGGATTGGAAACATCAATAATCCGTAAACCGGAACTATAATCTGCTACATAGGCAATATTATTTGAAACAAAAACAGAGTATGCATAACTGGGTGTATCATAAGATCCAAGCAGAGCCGGATTCTGAGGATTGGAAACATCTATAATCTGTAAACCGGAACCATAATCTGCTACATAGGCAATATTATTAGAAACAAAAACAGAGTATGCATAACCGCTTGTATCATAAGATCCAAGCAGAGACGGATTTTGAGGATTGGAAACATCTATAATCTGTAAACCGGAACCATAATCTGCTACATAGGCAATATTATTGGAAACAAAAACAGAGTATGCATAATAAGGCGTATCATAAGCTCCAAGCAGAGCCGGGTTCTGAGGATTGGAAACATCTATAATCAGTAACCCTCCCCCATCATTTGCTACATAAGCAATATCATTAGAAACAAAAACAGAGCGTACCCAACCGGCTGTATCGTATTCCCCGATTTTCTGATAAACAGCACTTAAGGGTAATATAATTATTACAACAATTAAAAATAAAACCAGCTTTTTCATGTTTCTAACCTCTACTTTTATTAAATTATTTCTAAAACTCTTTTCATTATTTTGTCAAGTAAAATAAATATATTTTCTTAATTTGACTACAAACCTTTTTAATATCAGTGGACAAGGAGTTTTACAAGAAAAAGGACAAGGAGTTTTGCAAAGATTAATAAATATATGGTTTATAATCTACTCCCATTAAATACACTGTCTGAAACAAAGTCCATCGACCGGCGCGGGTTCGGATAGGTTATCTCGGGCAAGAGTTTGCTTCTGTATTTCAGACGTAGGCGCGGACAGAAAAGAGAGAGAAATATCCGGCTTAATTTATTGTATGAGGCTGAGTTAAAAGAAGGATGAAAGAAAGAAAGTAAAAAAACCTTGACTTTTTTGTTTAATATGCTTTCTTAACATCGTAAAGAAAGGAGGATAAATGAAGACTCTTAAATACTTGGCATTATTATTACTTGTTTTGCCGTTGCTTTTTTCCTGCGAGGATAACAACAACACTGAGGTTAATCAGGTGGCAAATCCCGTATTTTCACCTGAACCCGGAACTTATGCAACTCAGCAAACGGTTTCCATTACTTGCGCCACAGAGGGTGCAGTCATCAGGTATACGACAAACGGTGCAAATCCGGATTCACTTTCATTAATCTACAGAAATCCGATTTTAGTGGAATCGGACATGACTATTAAAGCCATAGCCATGAAAGACGGAATGGATGACAGTGAAATTGTAACCGGCATATATGTAATCCAATATGACAAAATGATTCTGGTGCCGTCAGGAACATTTACGATGGGAAGAACTACCGGAGACGGCAGTGATGATGAATTACCCACACACAATGTTACCCTTTCCTCTTTCGTTATCGGCAAGTATGAAGTCACTCAAGCCGAATGGTTCAGCGTAATGGGTAATAATCCTTCTCATTTTACAGGTGACACCAGTCGTCCTGTGGAAATGGTCAGCTGGTATGCAGCTTTGGTTTATTGCAACAAACGCAGTATAGCGGAAGGTTTAACTCCTGTTTATACGATAGGCAATTCTACCAATCCGGGTGATTGGGGTGCAATACCTACGACCAATAACGCAACCTGGAACAGCGTAACCTGCAATTGGACTGCAAACGGTTATCGTTTACCTACGGAAGCGGAATGGGAATATGCGGCTCGCGGAGCTACAAACAATCCTGATTATTTATATGCGGGCAGTAATACTATTGGCGATGTCGGCTGGTATGACGCAAATTCCGGTAATACAACTCATCCTGTGGGTCTCAAAGCTCCGAACGGTCTCGGTATTTATGATATGACAGGCAATGTGAGAGAATGGTGTTGGGATTGGTACAATGCAACTTATTACTCTTCCAGTCCTACCAATAATCCGCACGGACCTATTTCCGGAACAGTGCATACTATCAGAGGCGGTGCTTGGAGTAATCAACCTCCCAGCTGCCGTGTCGTTTTCCGCAATTGGGGAACACCGGAGAAAGACAGTCCTAAAGTCTTTAATGAAATGCTTGGTTTACGTGTTGTCAGACTGGCAGACTAACCTGTAACGAACATACATAATTGAATTGGAAAGTGCCGTTCATCTGAGCGGCACTTTTTTACATCTTGCGAAACAGGAAATAAAGATAGCCTATTAAAGTGATATCCTGATGATCTTCCGGTTTTACGATAATGGGACGGTATTCATTATTAAGAGAGATGAGCACGATTACCTGATTTTCGGGATCAAAGGTTAATTGCTTTAAAGTGATGGAGCCGTCGATACGCACCGCACATATTTTACCGGCTAATTTATCCCAATCCTGACTTTGCTTAATTAAAATCAGATCATTATGCTTGATTTCAGGTTCCATACTATGCCCGTTTACTCGCAAGCAAATCAAGTCATCAACCGGACCCTTGACCATTGACCGCCTGACTGTCATTACGTCAATTTCATCGTCAAAACTTTCCACGGGCATACCGGCAGCGATTTCACCCCGCACGGGAATATCAACAACATCAGTCTGAACATAATCTTCCCGCGCTTTTGTGATGCTTTGCAGTTCTTCATTCAGCAACTTCTTCAATTCTTCCAACCGATTATTGGTCTTATATTTGGCTGCAGATATAGTGTTCGCAAACATTTCACCCGAACCGGTAATCAACCAGTGAAGATTAACTTTATAGATTTTTGCCAAAGCAAGCATTGTATCCAGCGAAGGTTTAATGCGGTTAGTTTCCATCTGGGAAATGGCTGAAGCATTACAGTGCAAAGCTTCCGCCAATTCCTGTTGAGAAAGGTTCAAAGTTTTACGCAGGGCTCGCAGCCTTTGTCCTTCCATTTTCTATTCCTCCTAATAAATATCTTGCCACTAAATAACAGTAGATATTACTTTATTAAATTCAAGATATTAGTATGACTAAAATTTGTCAAGAATTTCCTTCCGTCCTTCTTATTTTTATTTATTTATGGGATTTACTTGACAAATTAGGCTATCTTAATATATTATTCCATTAAGTATAAAGCTTAAATTAAAACAGTTATGAAAAAGAAAGAAAAACTCATTAAAGATAGGAGTTGCGTCCGCTCCGATTTTCGAATCGATGCTGTAATGCCTGTGTTGGAGAAGCATTTTCACTCTGTAAAGGCACCCGTCGTAGATTTTGTCCAAGTTCAGACCAATGATCCGTTCAAGATTTTGGTTGCCACCATGCTCAGTGCACGGACAAAGGATGTTACAACTACGCGAGCAGTAGGAAAGCTTTTTAAGCATATTGAGCGCTATCAGGATATAGACAACTTTTCCGAAGAAGAGATAGACAAAATGATATATCCCGTCGGGTTTCACAGAGCGAAAGCCAAATACTTGAAACAATTGCCTGCGGTATTGGAAACAAGATTTGGGGGCAGAGTTCCTTCCGAAATAGACGACCTTTTGCTTTTACCCGGAGTGGGACGCAAGACAGCTAATTTGGTGCGTGCTCTTGCTTTCGGGTTACCTGCTGTTTGTGTTGACGTCCATGTTCATCGGATATGTAACCGTTGGGGCTATGTGCAGACAAAAACACCTTTGGAAACTGAAACGGCTTTACGCAAAATCCTTCCGGAAAAATATTGGCTCGTCTTCAATTCTTATGTAGTAGCTTTTGGACAGAACTTGTGCCTTCCGCGAAAACCGCATTGTGAGATTTGTCCCATTTATTCATATTGCCAAAGGATCGGTATATGAGACAGACTCTTGTTGCTCTGCTGGTGCTTTTAACTTTAGCCGGTTTGACTTTTGCCCTTGTAAGCCATGAAGTGAAGGATCCGCAATTGAACGAAATTTCCGGAATAGCGGCAAGCCGTATAAATAAAGATATTTATTATGTTCATAACGATTCAGGCGGTAAAAATGAAGTCTACGCTTTGGATAAAAAGGGAAAATTGGTTGCGATATTAATTTTGACCGGAGTAAAAAATCGTGATTGGGAAGATATTGCCATCGGTCCCGGTCCCGGAACTGGTATTCCGTATATCTATGTAGGAGAAATTGGCGATAATAATGGAAAGCATAAAAACTTGTGCCTTTACCTTTTTAAGGAACCGGTTCTTTCCGCCAAAACGGTTAAGCGAAATAAGAATATTAAAATCACTGAAATTGATTCTCTCGGTTTTATCTTTGCTGACGGTCCCAAAGATTGCGAAACTCTGATGATTGATCCTGCAAACGGAGATGTTTGGCTTGTTTCCAAAAGAGAGGCGAAGGTCGGAGTTTACCAAATTCCCGCTCCTTTAAGAAGAGATACTTTGAATGTAGCGAAACGCGTTCTTACCTTAAATTTCCCTTTAGCAGTAAGCGGAGATATTTCTCCTCAACGGAATTACATTCTGATAAAAACTTACGGCAATGTCTACGGCTGGCAGCTTAAACCGAATCAATCCATTGCGGAAGCTCTTTCCTCGCCACCGGTTACTTTACCCTATGAAGTAGAGCCGCAAGGAGAAGCAATCTGCTTTTCCGCTTCGGGAAAAAGTTACTTCACTATCAGCGAAAAAACTAAAGATAATCCTCTCTTCCTGAACTCCTATAAATTATCCTTTGTTCGTTAACGCTCATTTCGTGTCAGGTTATCTTTTATGCACAATTGCCATTTCGCAGCCAAAGCCGCTGGCAAGACAAAATAATTTGCACAATAAACAAAGCAAAAGCGGAACAATTATTTCAGGAAAAAGACGGCATAAACTATATAGATGCAGATCATTAGCGCACCTTCCCAACGGTCAAGACGATGCGGTTTGGGATTTAGCATCAGCAGAAAGAGCAAAAAAGTGCAGAAAATCATCAAATATTGGTCAGTATTAAAAGAGAGTTGATAAACGAGCGGACGAATTAGAGGAGCTACACCCAGAATAAGGAGTAAATTAAAGATATTGGAACCCACAATATTGCCGACTGCAATATCCGGTTTTTTCTTCCAAGCTGCAACGATAGAAGTCGCTAATTCCGGTAAAGAAGTTCCCGCGGCAACAATGGTAAGTCCGATAACTTTTTGACTGATACCGATTTTTTGCGCGAGCAGAACAGCATATTTTACCACTAAATTCCCGCCCAAAATCAATCCGGCAAAACCTGCCGCCAACAAACCCAAAATCAGATACCACGGTAATATTTTAAGACCGGATTCCACTTCTGCGCCCTGTTTGGCTAAATTGTGCGTGTAGACTAAAAAAATCAGGAAAAAGGCAAGCAGAATTAATCCGTCGCCCCTGGTGAGAATATTGAGCGCCCCGGGCACGAACCAAGCATCATTAACTAAAATTAGCAATACAAAGGAAGTCATAAGTGCGAAGGGAATTTCACGCCAAGTAGTCGTTTTCTTTACATCCAAAGGATAGATTAGTGCACTTAAACCCAATATAATTAAGATATTAAAATTATTACTGCCGATAATATTACCGAACGAAATATCTGCAACATTCTGAATGGCAGACACAATATTGACAATCATCTCAGGTGTGGAAGTACCGAACGCCACCACTGTCAATCCGATGACAAGTTCGGGCACATTCAAACGCTTAGCCAAAGAGCTTGCACCTCTAACCAGCCAATGGGCACCCGCAATTAATAACACAAAACCGACAGCTAATAATAATAATATATAAATAAACATCTTACTCTCTCTTTATATATTTCAACAAAAGGTAATTGTGTCAATAAGAAATTGAGGTTCAAATAATTGGGTCTGATTTTTAGATGTAGTAGCCTTTAAACCTGACATTTGCAACCGAAGGAAAAAATCCAATTTTTTTGGAATTATCTTGATTCATTAGTTATTGAAACCTGATTATCCCAATATAATCAAACAAAAAGTCCCCGCTTATGCAGGGACTGAAAGATTGAAAAGGTTAAAGTTCCTCAATCAGAGAGGAACTATGAGGTTAAATTTACCAGCGTAAATGGGCAAAAGCTTTGTTAGCTTCCGCCATTTTGTGAGTGTCTTCACGTTTCTTGACGCTGTTACCTTCTTTTTTGTAAGCAGCCATTAATTCTGCGGCTAATTTATCACGCATAGTTTTTTCCGAACGGGCGCGAGCACAAGTAATTATCCAACGGAAAGCAATGGCGCGGCCATTTTTTTCACTGACTTCGGTGGGGATTTGATAGTTTGAACCGCCCACGCGACGGGACATAACTTTGACCAGAGGGCGGACATTTTCCAAAGCGGTTTTGAAGACTTCCAGGGGATCCTGTTTGGTTTTTTCGGCAATAATATCAAAGGCGCCGTAGACAATTTTTTCGGCAACGGCTTTCTTGCCTCGTTTCATCACGCAATTCATAAATTTAGTGACTAAAACGTCATTGTATTTCGGATCCGGCAACACTTCTCGGTTAAAAGCTTTTCCTTTTCTCGGCATAATTACACTCCCTTATTTCTTCTTTGCGGTTTTGGGGCGCTTTGTTCCATATTTGGAGCGTGAATTGATGCGTTTATCAACTCCTGCCGAATCCAAAGCTCCGCGAATAATGTGATAACGCACACCGGGCAGGTCTTTAACACGACCTCCCCTGACCATAACAATGGAGTGTTCTTGCAAATTATGCCCTTCACCGGGAATATAAGCCGTAACTTCAAATCCGTTTACTAAACGAACACGAGCAACTTTGCGCAAAGCAGAATTAGGTTTTTTGGGCGTAGTCGTGTAAACACGAGTGCATACTCCGCGCCTTTGCGGACATCCCATCAGCGCCCTTGTCTTCTTTTTCGTAATAACTTCCGTTCTGCCTTTGCGTATCAACTGATTAATTGTCGGCACTTCTTTTCCTCCTTTTTTATTGATTGAAATTTATGTTAGAAATCATAGATGCTACCTGCCGTTTCCGTTTCCGCCGGATGAGCAATCTCCTGAACAATTTCGGCAACGGTCTTTCCTTCGGCAAGAGCGTTTTTAATTCTCTGAGTATAAATGCGTGAACCTGTTCCCACTGGAATGCGATGTCCGAGGATAATACTTTCCTTGAGGCCTTCCAAGTGATCAATTCTGCCCTCAATGGCAGCTTTGGTCAAAACTTTGGTAGTTTCTTGGAACGATGCTGCGGAAAGCCAACTATCGGTCAGTAAAGCTGTTTTAGTAATTCCCAAAAGCAATTGTTCAAATTGGGCAGGTTCCAAATTATTTTCCAAAGCGAAGCGATTTTCCTTTTCCACTAATACTTTATCAATTATATCGCCTTCCAGGAAACTGGTTTGGCCGGGATCGGTGATTCGGACTTTTTTAAACATCTGACGAATAATCACACTGACATGCTTATCGTCAATTTTCACACCCTGCTTACGGTAAATTTCCTGAATTTCGTTAAGGATTAGCATTTGAGCTTCAATGATACCTTTCACCAACATATCGTGTGGGTCCAAAGGTCCGTCCGAAAGAGCGTCACCGCTTTCTACCCAGTCCCCTTGATGAACGATAATTCTTTTCCCCGAAGGAATGGAATACATGCGTCCCGCCAAAGGTTGGCCTTCATGAACAGTATCACCGGTAGTTACAATACTCTCTTGATCCGGCGGAACTGTAAAAACTAATCCGCAAAGGGGACTTCCCGCTTTCACGGAATCGCCTTCCTGAACAATAATCTCATATTTTTTCGGAATTTCATATTCGATCGGCTTAGCACCTTTTTTGGTGACTGTCACAATCCTCTTCTTCTTTTCTTCCCTGATGCTGACTTTGCCGTCTTTTTCGGCAAAAACTGCAGTATCCGGTAAAATAATTATATAGGTCCGCTCATCTTTATTGTCAACAACAACTTTACCGTCAGCGGAAGAATAAAGGCCGTTCGTCGGTGTTACATAAATGTCGCGCCCCGTCTTCTTTAAACCGCCAATAGTAACCAAACCGTCAATTTCAGAAATTTTGGCTTTATCTTTGGGAACGCGAGCTTCAAAAAGATCTTGCACGCGAGGCAATCCGCCTGTAATATCTCTTTGCTTAATAGTCGTGCGTGAAGTTTGTCCCAAAATATCACCCGGATAGACATAACTGCCGTCTTCCACCCGAATAATCAGACCTGTTTGCAAAGGTACTTGAGCAACGGAACCGTCATCATCAACAATCTTGAATTGAGGCTGAACCTTGCGTTCCTTAGACTCAATGATTGTGATGTCACGCGTCATTGTTATGTCATTGTATTCTTCTTTAAAAGTCAAATCTTTCAGGAAGTTTTCGTAGTGAAGAACACCTTTGGCAGTGGAAATTAAGGGATTGTTATACGGGTCCCAACTTAATAACACGGTATTCTTTGCCACTTTCTGACCGTTTTTCACATGAATTGTAGCAGCATATTCCACTTTATACTCTTCCAAAACTTTGGATTTATCCCTTTCATCCACAATAAGAATTTTTCCCAAGTGACTGACGGAAATCAATTGATTATCACGATTAGTGACATAGTTCATACGCTCGAACTTAACGATGCCGTCATAGTTGGCAACAACTTCCGCTAATTCTGTTGCAGTACTGGCTGCACCGCCAATGTGGAAAGTCCGTAAAGTAAGCTGCGTTCCCGGTTCTCCTATACTCTGAGCTGCAATAATACCGACAGGATCACCGACGATAACGGGTTTTTGAGTGGCTAAGTTTCTGCCGTAACAGGCTGCACAAATTCCGCGTTCCGCTTCACAGGTAAGAACTGAACGGACTTTCACGGAAATAATACCGTGATTCTGGATAGTGCGAGCCATTTTATTGGATATTTCTTCTCCGGTTTGAACTAAGATTTTACCAGTAATCGGATCAACTATATCTTCAGCCGCTGTGCGGCCTTGAATGCGCTCAGCCAAAGATTGAACAATTTCATTGCCTTCCTTAAGACAAGTCATATTCACACCTCTGGAAGTTCCGCAATCCTCTATTGTGATTATTGCATTTTGAGCAACGTCTACCAATCTTCTGGTCAGATAACCCGCGTCCGCAGTTTTAAGTGCAGTATCAGCCAAACCCTTTCTGGCTCCGTGTGTGGAAATGAAATACTCAAGAACAGTCAAGCCTTCTTTAAAGTTGGACTTGATTGGCGTTTCAATTACATCGCCGCCGGCAGTTGCAGTTGTCTTAGAAGGTTTGTCCATCAGACCGCGCATTCCGCCCAACTGTTTAATTTGGTCTTTACTGCCGCGTGCACCGGATTTATACATCATATAAATTGAGTTCAAGCCGTGCCTGTCTTTGGCAAGATCTTCCATCATTTCATCAGTGACGCGCACGGAAGTACGCTTCCATTGGTCAACTACGCGGGAGAAACGTTCGTTTTCCGTAATACCGCCTTTCATTTGCAGTTCAAAGATTTTACTGACTTCTTTTTCTGCAGCTTCAATAATCTGGTCTTTCTTGCGGGGAACTATGATGTCACCAAAACTGAAAGTAACTCCGGCTTTGGTAGCATAGCGGAATCCCAATTCTTTAAGATTATCAAGAAAGACGGCAGTTTCCCACTGTCCGACTGCTTCATAGCACAGCATGGCTAAATCGTTGATTTTACCTTTATCGTAAGTAATATTCTGAAAACCAATCTGATGAGGTAATATCTGGTTAAAAATCACGCGTCCGACAGTGGTTATAATATATTCATTATTAACTTTTACCCTGATCCAGGAATGCAAATCAAGACTGCGTCCGGAAGGAACATCACCTTTGATATTATAGTTCAGCTCTTCCTCTTCATAGGCTGCGATTACTTCGTCCAAACCGTAAAAATGGCGCAAGTTCGTATAATCCTCAGGTTGAGCTTCTTCTTCCATAGTCAGATAATAGCATCCTAAAACAATATCCTGATTGGCAGCCATAGCTAAACGACCGTTTGCAGGCAATAGCAGATTGCGCGTGGAAAGCATAAGCACTCTCGCTTCCACTTGCGCTTCCTGAGAAAGAGGAATATAGACGCCCATTTGATCGCCGTCGAAATCAGCGTTAAAAGGCACACAAACCATTGGATGTAATTGAATCGCTTTGTTTTCGGTCAGAATCGGCATGAAAGCCTGAATACCTAAACGGTGCAAAGTGGGAGCACGGTTCAGCAAAACGGGATAATCCTTGATTACCTCTTCCAGAATGCTCCAGATTTCAGGTTGCTTTTTATCAATCAGTTTCTTGGCGTTTTTGACTTTATCGACTTCCCCCATTTTTTGCAACCGCTCTATCAAATACGGCTTAAAAAGTTCCACTGCCATTTCTTTAGGCAATCCGCATTGCCAAAGTTTAAGTTCAGGTCCTACCGTAATGACAGACCTGCCTGAATAATCAACACGTTTACCCAAAAGATTTTGACGAAAGCGCCCTTGCTTACCCTTTAACTGATCAGTCAAAGATTTAAGCGGACGATTGCCGCGTCCTCGTACCGGTCTGGCTTTGCGGGAATTATCGATTAACGCATCAACCGCTTCCTGTAACATACGCTTTTCATTCCGAAGAATAACTTCGGGGGCATGGATTTCCAGCAACTGACGCAGACGATTGTTCCGCGTAATTACTCTTCGATAAAGATCATTAAAATCTGCGGTGGCAAACCTGCCTCCTTCCAAAGGAACTAAAGGTCTCAAAGTGGGTGGTAAAACAGGTAAGACATCCAAAATCATATATTCGGGACGATTATCGGATTGAAGGAAAGCATCGACGATTTTCAGCTTGTTTATTATCTTTTGCTTGCGCAGAGAAGAAACTTCCATTTTCAAAAGTGCCTTAAGCTTTTCCTGCTCGTCTTCAAGGTCAATGCGCATCAGCAATTCCTTGATGGCTTCCGCACCGATTTTGGCTTTAAAATTATCGTCCAGTTTATCTCTAACTTCATAATATTCGTCTACATCTATCAATTCCATCTTTTCATAGGGGCTGTCTCCGGGATCGATAACGATGTAAGATTCGTAATAAAGAACTCTTTCCAGATCTTTAACAGTCATATCCAAAAGTACCCCGATTTTACTGGGAGCACTTTTAACGAACCAAATATGCGCGACCGGAACGGCCAATTCAATATGCCCCATTCTGGTGCGACGCACGCGAGAAGAAGTTACCAAAACACCACAACGGTCACAGACCGTATTCTGGAAGCGTTTCTTCTTATATTTACCGCAAGCGCATTCGTAATCTCGTTCGGGACCGAAGATGCGTTCACAAAACAAACCGTCTTTTTCCGGTTTAAGAGTACGATAATTCAAAGTATCCGGCTTTGTTACTTCTCCGTAGCTCCATTCATTGCGAATAACATCAGGAGAAGCAAGCTTTATTCTTACCCAATCATAGGATTGAGTGCGGTTTTCTTTATGATTGTCTTTCATGCCTCCCTCCTACTCCATTTCATCTTCACGCAGGAACTCAATGTCAAATCCCAAGGATTTGAGCTCGCTGACAAGGACATTAAAGCTTTCAGGAACACCAGGAGGCGGTGGATTTTCTCCGCGGGTAATAGCTTTGAAAGCATTGTTACGTCCGTCCACATCGTCAGATTTAATAGTCAGCATTTCTTCTAATACTCGCGATGCTCCGTAAGCTTCCAAAGCCCAAACTTCCATTTCTCCCAATCTTTGACCTCCGTGTTGAGCTTTTCCGCCCAAAGGCTGTTGTGTTATCAAAGAATAAGGACCGGTGGAACGAGCATGCATCTTATCCGCCACCAAATGATTCAGCTTCATCATATAAATAATGCCGACAGTAACGCGCTCTTTGAATCTCTCTCCGCTCTTACCGTCATAAAGGACTTGTTTACCGTCTTTGGGCAAGCCGGCTTTATCCAATTCATTTTCTATATCATCAATTGCGGCACCGTCAAAAATAGGTGTTTCAACCTCAAAACCGAGAGCTTTCGCTGCCATACCCAAGTGGGTTTCCATAATTTGGCCTATGTTCATCCGAGAGGGCACGCCCAAAGGATTGAGAACTATATCAATCGGAGTTCCGTCTTCCATAAACGGCATATCTTCTATGGGAGCAATGATGGAAATTACACCTTTATTACCATGCCTTCCCGCCATTTTATCTCCGACTTCAATCTTGCGCTTTTTAGCCACATAGACTTTGACCATTTTACGGACACCGTAAGGAAGTTCATCTCCGTGTTTGAGACGTTCCCGTTCCTTATGATAAATATTATCGCTTTCTTCCAAAGCGGATTTGACTTTCATAATCACTTGCTGATAAATCTGCATATTCTTTTCGGAATTTTCCACCAAATCAACATCCAGATTAAGCTTCTTAAAGTTTATGCGCTTGAGGTCTTCTTTAGTAATCTTTTTCCCTGACGGAACAAAGATCATTCCGGTTTTTTCGTCCTGAATTGTCTTCGCTTTTTCTCCAAGCAGTAATGCAGATAACTTGTCCTCTTTGAAATCTTCTATCTTCTTCCGTCTTTCTGCTCTTTCCTGATTTAGATTCTCTATCAATTTTTGATTACGGTCTTCCACGTCGCCCGATTCTTCCAAGCGAGAGAAAACTTTGACATCAATAACGACACCTTCCATACCGGGCTTGGCTTTGAGAGAACTGTTAGTAAAATCACCTGCTCTGTCACCGAACAAAGCACGCATCAAATTTTCTTCGGGTGAAGGATCTATTTCTATGGATTTGGGAGTGACTTTCCCGACGATGATATCGCCTGCATGAATAACAGACCCGACTCTGATTATACCTGTCTTATCCAAATTACGAAGAGCATACGCGGGGACATTAGGAATATCATAAGCCAATTCTTCTTTCCCGTTTTTTACATTGCGAACCATCACCTCTAATTCTTCTATATAAATGGAAGTAAGAGTATCTTCCCGCGCAACTTTTTCGCTTAAAATAATGGCGTCTTCATAATTATATCCGTACCAAGGCAGGAAAGCAACCAAAAGATTTGTTCCCAAAGCCAGACGGTTATCTTCGACACACGGTCCGTCCGATATGGGTTGACCTTTTTTTACAATATCTCCTTTCCGAACTACGGGACGCTGATTGATGCAAGTTTCCTGATTGGTGCGCAGAAATTTTTTCAAATAAATTCTGTTGCCTTGACCCAGATAAAACGCTTCGTCTTTTTCATTCAAGGGTTTAATCTCTATAAATTCAGAATTGGCATTGATGACTTCTCCGTCATAAGGAGCGACAGCAATGCAGGAAGTATCGTTGGCGGCAATTCTTTCCATGCCCGTTCCCACAATCGGAGCCTTGGGATTAATAAGAGGAACTGCTTGACGTTGCATATTGGAGCCCATTAACGCACGATTGGCATCGTCGTGCTCCAAAAAAGGTATCATTGCAGCGGATACGGAAACCATTTGTTGAGGTGATACATCCATGTATTGAACTTCTGTGGGTTTAACCTGAATGAATTCACCTTTTTGCCGAGCAAAAATTACTTCATCGGTAATCCGACGCTTTTTATCCAAAGTAACATTAGCTTGAGCAATTGTATACTTTTCTTCTTCAGCAGCGTCCAGCCATTCATACTGATCGGTAACTACACCTTTTTCCACTTTGATATAGGGAGTTTCTATAAAACCAAAGCGATTGATGTGGGAATAGATAGCGGGAGATACGATTAACCCTATGTTTGGACCTTCGGGAGTTTCAATCGGGCAGATTCTTCCATAGTGAGAATGATGGACATCTCGGACTTCAAATCCTGCTCTTTCACGCGTGAGGCCTCCGGGACCCAAAGCAGATAATGCCCTCTTATGTCTTAAAGCGGCTAAAGGATTGGTTTGTTCCATAAACTGAGACAACTGACCTGTCAGGAAAAATGATTGCACGACAGAAATCAGCGCATTACTGTTGACCAAATCGTGAATATTTACATCGTCCGTATTAGCTATGCTCATTCTTTCCAACACAATGCGGGATACCATAGCCAAGCCGGAAGCGTATTGCTCTTGCAGTAATTCACCGACTGTTCGGACACGCCGATTGGCTAAATTATCAATGTCATCTATGTAATCTTCATCATGATATATATTGATGAGAGTTTTAAAAATCTGAACGAAATCGTCTATGGTCAAAGTCAAAGTAGTCAGGGGAACATTCAAGCCCAGACGTGCATTCATTTTATAGCGTCCAACTTCCCCCAGATTATATCTTTTCTCATTAAAAAACATTCTTTCAATTAATTGTTTTGCGGCTTCAGGAGTTGATTCTTCTCCCGGTCTGATAATTGAATATATTTTATCTAACGCTTCCGCCTGATTATTAGTAGGGTCTTTGGCAATTGTATTCTCCAAAACTTTGCGGGCAATTTCATAATCATAGTCAATAACATCTATAGATTTGATGTTTGCCGCTTCCAATTCTTTTATCATGGCGTCATTAACTATATCATTAGCCGAGGCAAACAGTTGATTGGGATCATCCGACGGAATGTCCGCAAAGAGATGTCTGCCTTTTGCGGCTTTGGGGGTAAGAGTTTCTTTTTGGTAAAATACTTCTCTCAGGTCTTTGTTCTCGGAAATACCGATAGCGCGTAGCAGGACTGTGACAGGCAGTTTTCTTCTTTTGTCGATATGAACATACATCACATCATGCAAATCAATGTCAAATTCAAGCCAGGAGCCGTTGTAAGGAATAATTTTAGCGGAATAGAGAGCTTTGCCGCTGGGATGTTTTTCTTCAGAAAAATACACTCCGGGAGAACGCTGCAATTGTGAAATTACTACACGTTCAGCTCCGTTGATTATGAAAGTGCCTTGTTCGGTAATTAAGGGAATTTCACCCAAAAATACTTCTTGCTCAATTACGTCTTTAACTACGCGTTCATTCTCACGATTGCCAAATACGGTTAACCGCATGCGTGCCTTCAAGGGTGCCTGATATGATAAATTGCGCTCGATGCATTCTTTGATGGAATACTTTTCTTTCAGGACATTATATTCTATAAATTCCAATAAGAAATTCCCTTTCGCGTCCTCTAAAGGAAAAATACCCTCAAAAACAGCCTGCAACCCTTTCTTTTGCCTGAATTGCGGATGAACATCCTTTTGCAGAAAATCATTAAATGATTCAACCTGCATCGCCAACAGATCAGGAATTTCTACTCTGGGAATTCCAAGTTCCTGGAATCTGGTGGTTATTCGAGAATAACTTTTGACGGTTCTCAAAAGTGCACTCCTTTGTAAGCAATGGATCTGGGTAAATTGTAATTCATTAGATACACAAGGGAAGTGAGATTGAGTTTTCTCACTCCCCTGTAAATGTTATTGTTGAAATTATTTGACTTCAATAGTGGCGCCGACTTCTTCCAATTTTTTCTTAACGTTTTCGGCTTCTTCTTTACTGACCTTTTCCACAACTACTTTCGGAGCTCCGTCTACCAAATCTTTAGCTTCTTTCAGCCCCAATTTAGTGATTTCACGAACAACTTTTATTACATTAATTTTCTTTTCACCGGCATTTTGCAGAATAACATCAAATTCACTTTTTTCTTCTGCGGGCGCTGTTGCGTTTCCGGCAGGAGCTGCTGCTACCGCTGCTACTGGAGCTGCTGCAGAAACACCGAATACTTCTTCCATTTCTTTTACTAATTCGGCCAGTTCCAGCACAGTCATTTCTTTGATTAAATCAATTACTTGCTGTTTTTTATCGGACATTTTGTTCCTCCCTAAGGTGAATATTTATTTGGCTTTGGCTACGGCATCAACCGCATAAACAAATTTACGGATAATACCTTGAGTGACACTCAGTAGCCTGCTGAGGGGTGCTTGGGCGCTACCCATAATTTTTGCGAGCAATTCCTCGCGTGAAGGAAGTTTGGCTAACGCAATCATCTGCTCCGCTTTAAACACGTTGCCATCAATCAACCCCGCCTTGAATTGCGGAATTTCCTTATCTTCCATTACCTCTTTCAAAAACTTGACTACGACCCGTGCCGGAGCTATTTCATCAGTTTTACAAATAGCTAAAGCAGTCGGACCGGTCAGAAATTCATCTAAGTCTGTGATGCCCAAATCATGCAGAGCGATCTTGACTAAGGTATTTTTTTGCACCAGGTAATCTACTTTTTCTTGCCGAAAGCGATTCCGCAATTGATTTACCTGTTCTATGTTTATCCCCTTATAATCCACGAGCACAATCGCTTTGGCTTCCTGGAGCCGCTCCTTCAAATCTTTAACGATATCTAATTTGTAAGCTTGCACCATTTCTCCACTCCCTTAGCTCTTCGCTTCCATGGCGGCGTTGGCAACATTCAATTTGATGCCCGGCCCCATTGTCGTGCAAAGGGTTATGCTCTTAATATAAACGCCTTTGAAAGTTGCTGGACGATCACGCAAAACGGATGCCATAATGGATTTTATGTTTTCCTTCAATTGCTCTTCCGTAAAACTGCGTTTACCTACGGGAATATGCAAATTGGAAAACTTATCCACTCGATACGATACTTTTCCGCTCTTTGCTTCCTTGACCGCTTTGCCCACATCCATAGTAACCGTCCCGTCTTTTGGATTGGGCATTAGTCCTCGTGGTCCCAGAACTTTACCCAATTTTCCGATCTTACCCATCAAGTTCGGTGTTGTAATGGCTAAATCAAAATCAAACCATCCATTCGTCACCTTCTCAATCAGATCGTCCAAACCGACAAAATCGGCTCCTGCGGCTTTGGCTTCCTCGGCTTTCTCACCTTCGGCAAATACGAGAACCCGCACTTTCTTACCTGTTCCATGCGGTAAAATCAGCGAGTTGCGAATTTGCTGGTCAGCCTTGCGAGGATCTACGCCTAAATTGAAATGCAGCTCCACAGCTTCATCAAATTTAGTGGCAGGAAACGATTTCAAAGTCTTGATCGCATCATCAAGCTCGTACCTTTTCTGCCGATCAAACATCGCATAGGCTTGTTGGTATCTTTTACTATGTTTCATTGACTCTCCTTAATGAATATGTTCTCCTGCAAAGATTGGCGCTTATGCTCCCCCAACGAAGCATAATGAGACTCAGTCTTCAACAGTTACACCCATGCTTCTCGCAGTGCCTGCGATCATACTCATCGCGGATTCAAGGGAATGACAATTCATATCCTGCATCTTCTGTTCTGCAATCCGACGCAGTTGCTCTTTGGTCAAATGCCCCACTTTTGTTTTATTGGGGACACCGCTACCTTTGGCTAAACCTGCTTCCTTTTTAATTAATACGGAAGCCGGCGGTGTCTTTATCTCAAAAGTGAAAGATTTATTCTTGGCAACATAAATAATAACGGGAAACACCATTCCTGGTGCGTCGGCAGTCTTTTCATTAAACTGGCGACAAAATTCCGGAATATTCACACCCGCTTGACCTAAGGCAGGACCGACAGGCGGAGCGGGAGTCGCTTTCCCGGCGGGAAGTTGCAATTTGATCACCGCTGCCACATCTTTAGGTTTTGCCATAATGATAACCTCAATTTATTGGATTATTTGCTGAGAAGACTGTTAACCGCTCAGCGTTTTGTTATTTCCACCTGGTCTGCATTCAGCTCAACCGGTGTAATTCGTCCGAAGACTGTTACGTTGATTACCAGCTTTTGGCCGTCATCACTTGTTTTAACGATAACTCCTTCAAAATCGGTAAAGGGTCCTGAAATCACTTTTACCATGTCGCCGGGAAGAAAGTCATAATTTTTCGCCTCTTTATCGCGGTCCGCAATTCCGAGTAATCGTTTGACTTCTTCATCACTTAAAGGAATAGGGTCTTTGCCTTTTCCGAGAAAATTAGTTACCCCGGCAATATTACGAATATAGGTAATCAATTCCGGCGTAAGGTCTGCTTCCAGGATAATATAACTGGTAAAAAGCTTCTTTTCGCGTTCCACTTTTTTGCCGTCTCTGATTTGGAAGGTCTTTTGGACGGGGACGAGAATCTGGCCAATTTGTTTACCCAGTTCTGTTCCGGCTAAACCTTTTTCTATAGCGGTTTTTACCTTGTTTTCATAAGTGGCATAAGTGTGAACGACATACCATTTCATTTCTTGTGACCTTTCCGCTTAAAAAATAGAATTCACTGCCAATCCGAACAGGAAATCCACTAACGATAAAAATAATGCTACTATGGCAGACATAATAATCACGACTAGAGTGCCTTCTCTAATATCGTCTTTGGTCGGCCAAGTTACATATTTCATTTCCGTCCGAACATCCTTAAAGAAACCGATGATTTTGTTTATGAACTTCATAATTCTTTTACCACCTGCTGGCAAACGCTGAAAAAATGGCAGGACAGGCAGGAATCGAACCCGCAACCCCCGGTTTTGGAGACCGGTGCTCTACCAATTGAGCTACTATCCTATACCACTTTTTCTATCGTGTTTGTTTATGAAGAGTATGTTTCCGACAGAACGGACAGAACTTCTTAATTTCCATTCTGTTCGGATGCTTGCGCTTATTGCGGGTAGTCGTATAATTGCGATTCTTGCATTCTTCGCAAGCTAACGTTATTATTTCTCTCATTTCCTATTCCTTACTTGCGGAAAGTTTAACCTGTCCTTATTCTATAATACTGCCGACAACACCGGAACCGATTGTGTGTCCGCCTTCTCTGATTGCGAAACGCAGTCCTTGTTCCATGGCAATGGGAGTAATCAATTCCGCTCTGATTTGAACATTGTCGCCGGGCATAACCATTTCCACGCCTTCCGGTAAATATAATGTTCCCGTCACATCAGTAGTGCGGAAATAGAATTGAGGACGGTAACCGGAGAAGAAAGGTTTATGGCGTCCGCCTTCATCTGCAGTTAAAATATAGGTCTGACCCAGGAATTTAGTATGAGGAGTAATGGATTTCGGTTTGGCTAACACCATTCCGCGTTCCACATCTTTCTTACCGAAACCGCGCAACAAAACGCCGATATTATCTCCCGCTTGAGCTTCATCCAACAACTTGCGGAACATTTCCACTCCGGTGCAGGTTGTTTCCACAGTCTCGCGAATACCGACTCTTTCCACTTTATCCTGAACTTTAATAGTCCCGCGTTCCACTCTTCCCGTGGCAACTGTTCCGCGTCCGGGAATGGAAAATACATCTTCCACCGGCATCAGGAAAGGCTTGTCAATAGCACGTTCCGGTAACGGAATATAAGTGTCAATCGCATCAATTAATTCTTGAATGGCTTTCTCACCTTCGGGATCACCGTTCAAAGCTTTTAAGGCAGACCCGCGAATTACAGGAACTTCACTTCCCGGAAACTCATATTTGTCTAAAAGCTCGCGCACTTCCATTTCCACCAGATCAAGCAGTTCGGGATCATCCACCAAATCGCATTTATTCAAAAAGACGACTATGGCAGGCACCCCCACCTGACGGGCAAGCAGAATGTGTTCACGAGTTTGAGGCATAGGACCGTCAGCAGCGCTCACGACCAAAATTGCTCCGTCCATTTGAGCAGCACCGGTAATCATGTTTTTAATGTAATCGGCATGACCCGGGCAGTCCACATGTGCGTAGTGCCGCTTGTCTGATTCATATTCCACATGGGCAGTGGCAATAGTAATACCGCGGGCTTTTTCTTCCGGAGCATTATCAATACTGTCAAAGGAGCGGAACTGCGCTTTACCCTTTTTGCTCAGATACAAAGTTATAGCTGCAGTTAATGTAGTTTTGCCATGGTCGATGTGGCCAATGGTGCCGACATTCAAATGCGGCTTTGTACGTACGAATTTTTCTTTCGCCATTGTTCCTCCTGGATGTCATCATCCATATTTTTTTATTTTCTGTCTTGGTTTGCGGTAAACGAGGAGTTTACCTTGTTAACTTTACCAAATTTATATTTGGCATAGATTCTCTCTTTCTTCTTGAGCGGAGTTTTTTACAGTTCCTCAGCTGTTGTCCTCTGACTTGAGAAAAAGAAAAATGGAGCTCACAATCGGACTTGAACCGATGACCTCCTCCTTACCAAGGAGGTGCTCTACCGGCTGAGCTATGTGAGCTTTTCCCTCTTTCCTGATTATATCCAAAAAATAAATCTGGAGCGGGAAACGGGGTTCGAACCCGCGACCCTCAGCTTGGAAGGCTGATGCTCTAGCCAACTGAGCTATTCCCGCTATTTTTATTTATGGTGGAGAGGGGAGGATTCGAACCTCCGAAGTCATCCGACGACAGATTTACAGTCTGTTCCCTTTGGCCGCTCGGGAACCTCTCCACACATGCTGGAGCCGATGAAGGGAATCGAACCCCCAACCTATTGATTACAAATCAATTGCTCTACCTTTGAGCTACATCGGCTTACAGTTTATACACTCAAGCTATAGTTAACACTCTCTCGCTCACAAAATATCAATTTTTCCAAAGTAAATGCCAAAAAAATCTACACCAGAAATATGTCAAATCTTTTTCTGATTTCTTCTTCTTTCTTTGCTTTTAGGCTGGGTTGCCCCGGTCAGCTAAGGCAACACTGTATCGTCCACTGGAAACGGAATGCCAGGAACAAAATATACAAGACTGTATCTATCAGAACCTATGGAGAAAATCAGACAAAACCTGAAAAAACCGAAGCCATTAGAGACAAGTTAGCTTAATTTAAAAAATAACTTGACTTGGATTTATAAGATGAAAAAATGCAAATGGTCGTTTGGCTTTATATATAGATTGTGAGTAACGAGGGATATCAGATGCCTTCAAACAACCTGAGAAACTATGTGTTGGATTTAAAACAACATTTGGGACTCAACAAATAAAGGAGGAAACATGAAAAGACTCCTTGTATATGTGACTTCGCTGACGCTGTTCTTAACTATCATTATGCCATTGGCGGCTATTAACCACATGGAGCAGATCCTGACTATTACTAACGATGTGCCCAATTCAGGATTTGGTCAAATGATGGCAACTCTGGACTTTAATGGGGACGGATTTGATGACGCAGGACTGACCTATAGTATTACGAGTCTGTATCTGACATTCTCAATCCTGATGGATGCAGAAAAGAAATGAAAAAAATGCTCTTTTACTTATAATAACACTATCGATCACATCAATTTTTAGCTTATCTGGCTCAAATTTTAAAACCTCACTCCATTTTGGTGTAGTGAATGGTATATCATTGGGAATTAAAACACATCAAGATGATAGAAATAATATTCAAGAATCTATCAATACATGTTACTTTTATAGCAAGTTTATTTCATTTGGAAGTATAAATTATGAAATAAGAAAATTTAGATCAAAACAATTTTATACAATTTTAACTGGAGGTCTAGATTACGGTAGATATAATATTATAGATATTGCTGGACCTGATGGAGGATCTGATGAATATCAGCATTTTCTCATTCCACATATAACCTATGGTTTAGGGTATCAATTATATACTGACAAGAAAGTATCAACTTTTATTGAATGTGATATTGGAATAAAAGCATCGATAATGAACATCAATATTGGAGTAAACTTTTAGTGACCTTTCCCCATTTTATACACCGGTTATAAAGTGACACATTTACTAACGGCATTCTTTTCATAAGCTTCCCTGAATATCAGAAGAGACAGGTAATCTAAAGAACTATGAGGTCTGATGGTATTGTAAGTATCCTTCCACCTGCTGCTCACCTCTCTTGCTTCAATTAGATTTGCAAAAGCATTCAAGTCAAGACATTCTTTTCTGAACTTAACGTTCAAAGACTCAACAAAAGCATTCTGCTGCAGTTTGCCAGATGTGATAAAGCTCAAGTGTCATTTAAAATCCGGTGTAATTTTCGGAGGAAAGGTCAAAGTCCACTGATATTAAAAAGCTTCGTAGTCAAATTAAGAAAATATATTTATTTTACTTGACAACAAATGAAAAGAGTTTTGAGGATAGTTTAATAAAAGCGGAGGTTAGAAAGATGAAAAAGCTGTTTTTATTTTTAATTGTTGTAATAATTATATTACCCTTAAGTGCTGTTTATCACAAAATCGGGGACTACGATACACCCGGTTCTGTATCCTCTGTTTTTGTTACAAATAATATTGCTTATATAGTAGAAGAAGATTGGGGTTTACATATTATCGATGTTTCTAATCCACAGAACCCGGTCCTGCTTGGATCTTATGATCCACCCAGTTATATACACTCTGTTTTTGTTTCTAATAATATTGCCTATGTAGCAGATGGGAGCTCAGGTTTACTGATTATAGATGTTTCCAATCCTCAGAACCCGACTCTGCTTGAATCTTATGATCAACCCGGTTATGCATTCTCTGTTTTTGTTTCCAATAATATTGCCTATGTGGCATATGAGGAATCGGGTTTACAGATTATAGATGTTTCCAATCCTCAGAACCCGGCTCTGTTGGGCTCTTATGATACATCGGATTATGCATATTCTGTTTTTATTTCAAATAATATTGCCTATGCAGCAGATGGGGATTCAGGTCTACTGATTATAGATGTTTCCAATCCTCAGAACCCGGCTCTGCTTGGCTCTTATGATGCACCCGGTTATGTATCCTCTGTTTTTGTTTCAAATAATATTGCCTATGTAGTAGAAGAAGGTTGGGGTTTACGGATTATAGATGTTTCCAATCCTCAGAACCCGGCTCTGCTTGGAGCTTATGATACACACAATTATGCATTATCTGTTTTTGTTTCAAATAATATTGCCTATGTAACAGATGGGAATTCAGGTTTATGGATTATAGATGTTTCCAATCCTCAGAACCCGGCTCTGCTTGGCTCTTATGATACACCCGGTTATGCATTCTCTGTTACTGTTTCCAATAATATTGCCTATGTAGCAGATATGGGTTCAGGTTTACAGATTATAGATGTTTCCAATCTTCAGAACCCGGCTCTGCTTGACTCCTATGATACGCCCGGTTATGCATACTCTGTTTTTGTTTCTAATAATATAGCCTATGTAGCAGATTATGGTTCTGGCTTGCAGATTATAGATGTTTCCAATCCTCAGAACCCTGCTCTGCTTGGCTCTTATGATACACTGGATTATGCCTCCTCTGTTTTTGTTTCAAATAATATTGCCTATGTAGCAGATTATGGTTCTGGCTTGCAGATTATAGATGTTTCCAATCCTCAGAACCCTGCTCTGCTTGGCTCTTATGATACACCCTTTTATGCATGCTCTGTTTTTGTTTCAAATAATATTGCCTATGTAGCAGATGGGGAGTGGGGTTTACAGATTATAGATGTTTCCAATCCTCAGAACCCGGCTCTGCTTGGTTCTTATGGTACACCCGGTTTTGCACAATCTGTTTTTGTTTCAAATAATATTGCCTATGTAGCAGCTGGGGAGTGGGGTTTACAGATTATAGATGTTTCCAATCCTCAGAACCCGGCTCTACTTGGCTCTTATGATACACCGGATTATGCACAATCTGTTTGTGTTTCCAATAATATTGCCTATGTAGCAGATGCTTGGGCGGGCTTGCAGATTATAGATGTTTCCAATCCTGCTGCTCCGGTATTATTAAATACTATACTTCCTCATCCAACCAGTTATATTAACAAATGTATAATCTCCGATAATCTGTTGATTATTTCCGATACTAACTGGAATGAATTTTGTTTTTATCATGTTAACAATCCGGCTGCTCCCGAATTTGTTTGTAGATATAGTTGGAATCTATCCACAGAAGATATAGTAATGCAAAATGGATATTTGTATACCGCTAATGGATATTATGGTTTATATATTCTGGATATGAATCAAGTAATGGAGGCAGAAGATTCCGGTCAGTTACCTTCTATTACATTTAGTTTAAAAAATTATCCGAATCCTTTTAATTCAGAAACTACTATTTCTTTTGAGTTATCAAAACCCGGAAATATAGTTCTCAATATCTGCAACCTCAAAGGAGAGCTGGTAAAGAGACTTATCAACAATCAAATGAGCAATGGTAAACATAGTATAGTCTGGGATGGGAAAGATAATAAGGGTAAAATCTGTTCTTCAGGAGTTTACTTATATAAAATAGAGAGTAATGGGAGAGTTGAGACTAAGAAAATGCTGATTATGAAGTAAATTATCCATCTAATCCTGAAATTGCAGAAAAGAACCCCGGATTATCTTCCGAGTTTTATCTTTAAGCAAGTTCAGAAAAGAATGTCTTGACTTAAATTGTTTCGGAGATTTATTTGAAGCAAGGGATGTGATTATGAATTGGCGGTTAGATTACAACCTAAATCGCCCTCACAGTGCACTAAACTACATGCCGCCAGTAAAAATTCTATTCTTGAAATAAAAGGATAAATAATTGGGGAGGGATTTTCTACACCCCCCTCCTTTATCTAAGGACTTATTGTGCGTAATGTAATATTGATTGCTTTTACAATGCTTGCTTTCCCAATTTTATCGTTAATCAGGACAGTCGGACATGACGGGATAGGAGAACAGTTTTACAACATTCAAGATGCAATCAATGCCAGTTCACATGGTGATACAATCATCGTTTATCCCGGAACTTACTATGAGAATATCAACTATATGGGGAGAAATGTAACAATCGGTAGTTTTGAGCTTACAACAGGGAACTCTGCGTATCGTGATAACACCATCATTGATGGCGATAATAACGGCTCATGTGTAAGTGTTGTGTCCTATGAAACCAACGCTGAGATTTATGGATTCACCATTGAGCATGGCTCAGGATACGTCATTATGGATTATGGTGCAATGTATACTGAAGGGGGTGGTATTAGGGTCTCAAATGAAGCAAATTTTAGAATAAGTAATTGTAAAATAATAAATAATAAAGCTACCAACGGGGGTGGTGTATCTATTTGTGGTGGTATCTCGACAATGAAAGGCACTTTGGTAACTAATAATTTCGCCACAAGCGGAGGAGGCATATATGTGTTGGGCGACATCAATTTCGACAACATAAATAGATGTAGTGTGTATGAAAACTATGCCGGCTTTGTAAATGATATAACCCTTAATACTATTCATACAGTTAATGTTTACCTTAACATAGCTACAGTCAATCCACCTACCGACTACTATATAAAGTACAATAAGAATTCGCAACTCTCGCCCAATAACCTCAACATACTGGATGTAGAACAGGGGTATCGAACAGAAGTGAATCACGATTTATACTTATCTCCCAATGGCAATGATGACAATGACGGGTTCAGCTTTGACACTCCAAAAAAATCTATCGTAAAGGCTTTGCATACCATTGCCTCGGATAGCCTGAATCCCAAGACTATCTATTTAGCACAGGGTATATATTCTTCTTCAGATGAACAGCTTTTCCCCCTGGGCATTAAAACCAATGTAAGCATTATTGGTGATTCCATCTCCGTACCCATCTTGATGAATCAGAATTATGAGAGTACGATTACTGCTTACTTTGCTGACAATGTGTCTATATCCAATTTAGTTATTGAACATGGGCAAAATCATCCCTATAAAGTGTTTCGGGTTGGAAGTTCAAACAACATAAGGCTATCGAACATCACAATCAATCCGGTAACAGCCACCTATAGTGCAGGTTTGGATACCTCAGACAGCAATGTTGACCTGAACGGCATCCATTTGAACGGGCTTACTTCTATCAATTGCTCAGGTATAACTTATCATGGCAAGTATGCAAGATTCCGCAATTGCTCTATTAATGACTGCCACAATACAGGAGATGAAAATACTTCTGTAGTTAGTATCTTTGATGCGTATAATGATAGTTTGATGGTGATAGAAAACCTGTCCGTAACCAATTGCAGTGATAACTTTACAGAGGCTCCTATTTTTGCTGTACACAGTCATTATGCAGATAACCCCACACTTATCATATCAGATGTATTAGTGGCAAATAATACCTCCATTAACTTTTCACCAGTATATATAGAGCATATTCATGAGAGTACTGCACAAATCTCCAACTGCACGTTTGTAAATAACCAAAGCAATAGCCCTGCTACGGAGTTATTGGGAAGAATGAATATCTCCAACTGCATCTTTGATAATGATGCCAATACTGAAGTGTACTTTTACCCAATACAGAATAATAGCTCGCATGTCATAATGTCCAATAACCTCATAGAAGGGTATCCAAATTCTGTCTATGTATCCCCTGGCAATGACGTTACTTTTAATGAATACAATTTTAGCGCAAATCCTTCCTTTGCAGGGACAGACCTAACTGATCCATTGAGTTATCGATTGAATTACAACTCCCCCTGTATAGATGCCGGGACCGCAGATACGACCGGGCTGAATTTACCCGAATTTGATTTGTATGGGAATCTTAGAATCTTTAATGGAATAATTGATATCGGCTGCAATGAATGGAACGGAGTGGGTGGAGTTGATGATACCATTATTGAAGATATATCACCAGCAATAACTGCTTATCCCAATCCCTTTAATCCTGAAACAAATATAATGTTTCATCAAACAAAAACAGGCTATACAACACTGGAAATATACAATGTCAAGGGGCAGATTGTCAAGACATTGGTAAATGGCAAAATTGAAGCCGGTTCTCATTCATTTAGGTGGAACGGCAAAGATAATAATGAAAACCCAGTATCATCGGGAGTTTATATCTATCGTCTACAGACTGGCGGAAAGTGCCTGACAAACAAGATGCTCATGCTCAAGTAGTATGGGGGTAGGGGAACCTGCCTTTTTTTTTAAGTTAATAAGACCATTCAATAATTAGAGCTTTATAATTTAAAATGCGTAAGAAATTTGTCAAGAAAATATTAGATATATTTTTTGTCCATTCTTATGTGCAATGGTCTTTAGGTTTGTATTTTGTTGTAACCATAGGTTTTTGTAGCATAGGATTGTATCCTGTTGTTAGCGGGTATTAGTAATGCCCGCATTAAAAAGATAAAATTCATAATCCGGCAATGCTATTGCCGGAACCCAACAGATTGCTAATCTATGCTACAAAAATTAACTGAGCGATTCGGAGTTCTTTTTGTTTTCGTAAACTATCGTGTGTATAAAATATATCAGGCAAAATGGACTTCGGTGAGCGACAGTTCCGAAGTCCGCAATTCCATTAGGTTAATATAAACTTGATATGCTTGCGGAGGAATTCCGAACTCCTAAATGCCTTTTTTTCGCGCAGCTTGTAGCATAGGATTGTATCCTGTTGTAACCACAGGTTTGTAACCTGCGTAAAAGAAATGGGCGGGTAACAAACCCGCCCTAACAACAGCTTGGAAAGCTATGTTACAAGTAAAGACCGTTGAATAATTAGGGCATTAAATATTTAGGAGTTATTTGCTCGCTGAGAAAGCAATTTTTCCAGAAAAAAAGTATATTTTGCTCTTTTTTTGCCTTTTTAAACCTCTATAACCTCTAATTTCTTTATGAGGTTAAGAAAATGCTCATGATTTTCTATGCGCTCAATAATCTCTTGATCGGCAAGAGTGATAATTTCTTTTTCCATGATAGCTCCATATTAATTATGGAACTAAAATAATATGCGTAACATATATGGTAAGAATAACTTAGATATATTTATTGTCCATTCTTATGCTCAATGGTCTTTAAAGAGATTTGCTTTTATGCGATTCTTTATTGTCACACAGATGGTGAAATCTTGCCACAGGCTTTGTAATTTGCCTTATCCAGTTTGATTTGCCGCCATGAACCAATGCTTTGTTTTATTAGCGATGCTTACCAGAGTTAGCATTACGGGGACTTCGACTAAGACACCGACGATAGTAGCTAAGGCAACGGGTGAAGAAGTGCCGAAAAGTGAAATTGCTACGGCGACTGCCAATTCAAAGAAATTGGACGCACCGATCATTCCTGCAGGAGCGGCAATATCATGAGGTAACTTTATTTTTTTAGCCGCTAAATATCCCATAAAGAAAATCAGATAGGTCTGAAGTGTCAAAGGCACTGCAATCAGGATAATGTGCAGAGGGTTGTTGACGATAATCTCGCCCTGAAAAGCAAAGATTAGGACCAGTGTCAGCAGCAACCCTCCCATCGTAATATTATTGAATTTAGGAATAAATTTTTGCCGGAAATATTCCTCACCCTTCTTTTTTATCACCGAATGACGCGTCAATGCTCCTCCCGCAAGAGGAATTACAACGAACAACGCAACGGATAAAATCAAAGTATCAAACGGAATCTTGATGCCGCTGATGCCCATCAGAAAAGCCACTATCGGCGAAAAGGCAATCAGGATAATCAGATCGTTTGTCGCAACTTGCACAACCGTATAAGCAGGTCTACCTTGCGTGAGATGGCTCCACACAAAAACCATGGCTGTGCATGGAGCGGCACCCAAAAGTATTGCTCCTGCCAAATAATCCTGAGCCAGTTCATTCGCAATAAAAGACTTGAATACCACATAAAAGAAAAACCAGGCTATGGCATACATGGTAAACGGTTTTATCAACCAATTTATCGCCCAAGTCAGAAACAGACCTTGCGGATTTTTCCCCACATTCCTGATGCTGGCAAAATCAACTTTCAGCATCATCGGATAAATCATCAGCCAGATTAAGACAGCTATCGGCAGAGAAACATGAGCATATTCAAACTTTCCCAAGAAAGCTGGTAAAGCGGGAAAATATTTTCCGATCAGAATTCCCGCTGCCATGCAGAGAATTACCCACAGCGAAAGATATTTTTCAAAAAAACTTATCCCGCTGCTTTTGACACTTTTTTCAGTCATTTAATACCCGCACTTTTTTACTGACAGATTATCACTAAAACTATGTTGCTTGTATTTTACAACCCTTTCTTTTTCAAGATGTCAAGCAAGCGACCAATCAGCCCTTCTTCATACTCAAAAGTCGGTTCTTTTTTCACTCCCATTTGGGTGATGATCACATGATTGAAATCCTTAATTCCGTTTTTCTCAAACATTTTTTTCAAGCAGGAAGTTTTGCAACCGTCAATCAGCAGATCCTTTTTTCCGTCTTCGGTAACGCTACCGCCACAGGAGCAATCACCGGCTCCAATACAAGTTGCACAACCCAATTTGTATCTGTTTTCCTTGTGCAAAGCTTTACTTAATTCATAAGAAATTACACCCACATTACTGGCTCCGCAACAGGCATAAACACTTACGGGAGCGGAGTTGGTAACGCAATCTCCTGTATCTGAACCGCAGTCGCAGGAACAGGCACAAGTATTTTTTTCGGCCATAATTCACTTCTCTGATAACATTTATTTTTATTTCGGAAGGACTTAAAATCCTTCCAGTTGATTTTACAACTTCAGCCACCGCTAACGCAGGTGCGGGCATCCCATCATTTAAACATACTCTTCCCGGTCTTATTTTATTTTGGAAAGGCAAGAATAAAAATCAAGCACGCAAGGACAATTCAGTTGATACCATATCTGATTGTTGATCTTCCTGCTGCTGACCAATCCCGCAGCTTTAAGAATAGCCAAATGTCTGGAAACGGTTGACATATCGGCTTTAATTTCAGCCTGCAATTCGCAAACGCAATGCTCTTTTTCATTCAACAGATCAAGAATGAACAAGCGCGTGGGATGAGCCATCGCCTTCATAATTTGCGTCATTTGAATGTATTTTTTGCTTTCCTTATTCATAAGTATCCGCCTCATTTCAATGTCTTAACGCACATGATATTTTCCAGTTTGGCGAAATGCGCAAATTCGTCAAGACCTTTTCCCTCCAATAACAAAATAATTCTTAGCACTTCTCCTTTTGATATCCTACCCTTTTACATATCGTCTCGCTAATTATGTTTTCCTTAATAGCCAGTCGATATCCAGTCGATATCCAGTCGAATTAAAGTCGACTGGATATCGACTGGATATCGACTGGACATTAGGGAGGAAGATAGAGACTATATGGAAATAAAAGCATTGCAAAGAAGAAGGAAGATTGGCGTAGAAAGCTAAGGAAAAGAGAAAAGTTAATCAGAGAAACAGATAATTGATGAGAGCACTTTTATCGGTAACTTATGCTTAAAAGGAAAGATATCGGTGAAAAGTGACAAACCAAAATGCAAATAGTGACTCGTGATTTGCAGATTGTGGCATCGTTATACATTCTTATGACAATGAAAACCACTCTAAAAATATCTTTGGGACACTTAATCTGCAAAAAGTGACATTAAATCTGCAAATATGGATAGCTACTATTTACTCCGTTGAAATCAGAATATGCGATCCTCGCCAGAAACAATATCTAGTATTATTTTGAAAGAAGTAACTTCTTAATTATCTTATTGTTGTCAGCTTCTATTGTTAAGAAATAAACGCCTGAAGTCACAGTTTTATTATGACTGTCTGTCCCGTTCCACCCAGTCGAGAATGTTCCAGATTTCATCTTGCTATTAAGTAAAGTCTTTACCAATTGACCTTTAATATTGAATATGCTGATTTTGACATTAGTATCTTTATAGATTGAATATCTTAAAGTAGTCTCCTGTATAAATGGGTTGGGATAAATCAGAAGATCGCTCTCCAAGAAATCCGGTATACAAGCATCATCAATACCGGTTCCATTCCATTCGTTACAGCCAATGTCAATAATGTTGTTATATATTCTGGGATTTCCATAAAGGTCATTTTCTGGAAGATACAGACCTGTTGTATCGGGTGTGCCTGCATCAATGCAAGGTGAATCATTTCCTAACCTGTAACTTAACAGATCCGACCAGTCAGTGCCAACAAAACCAGGGTCAGCTGCGAAATTGTGTCCATTAAAGGTAACTTGGTTGTTTGGAGTTATATAAACAGTATTGGGATATCCCCTTATAAGGTTGTTAGTAAATGATATATCTGAAGAGTTACCCAATATCGTCCTAACATATATTTCATGCTGAGTATTATGCTTAAATATACAATTAGAAACTTCCAGATTTCCACCAATCTTTAATGCAGATAAACTGCTACTTTGATTATTGACAAAGCTGCAATTAGTTATAACCATCGGAATGCTGTTTATCCCTTGTATAATAATAGGTGCTTGTTGAATAGTGGTATTATTTGCAACAAGGACATTAGACATCCTAATCTGAGGATTATCTGAATATGTAAAGCTAATTGAAAAGATAGAGGCATCATAAAAACTATCAGTGCAATTAGTCACAGAAAGGTTCTCAATTACTAATAAGCTGTCAGAATCAGCATCAAATATATTGAACATAAAATAATCTATTCCGCCGGTATTATGACAGTCGTTTATTGAGCAATTCCTGATACTCCCGTCAGAATCTTCAAATGCTATACCAGAATTGCATAAAGATGATAATCCTTCTAATCTTATCCCTTCAATATCGCAAGTACTCCCATACACTTGTAATCCGGCATATGAGATTGCAGTCGTTGGATTGAAGGTTATGTTTGAAAGTAAAAAATCTTGAGCAGAACTAATAATAAATGTGTTAACAGGATTATGATTACCATGCTCTAAAATCAAATTGGATATTTGTGCATTTTGTACTAATCCTGCGCTGATTGTCTGTTCGTAAGAAAGATTAGCTATAGTGGGGGGTGATGTTGAGTCTCCTATCAGGTTAACATAAGTTTTCAGATTTAAGGGAAAAACCTGTCCATCTTGCGATGAATAAATACCGGGAGCCAAATAAATACTTTTCTGGTTTAAGCTGTCTGATACAATTGTAAGAAGGGCATTGGCAATGCTTTTTCTGGGAGTTGCAGGAGACAATCCGTCATTGGTATCATTTCCATCCGGAGCAAGGTAAATATCGTGATTCTCTTCAGTTTTATAGCTTGTTTGAATATCAATTATTCCAAAACCTTCAGTATAATTCTGTGAGTTTCTGATATACCTGATATAATAATCTGTGGTTGGGTTCAAAGTAGCTATATTCAGGTAAATATTAATCATCATGTGCGTATCAGTGCACATAATATCGTTGGTAAATCCAGCATAGTTATTATAAACACTACAACGATTAAGACTATCAAAGGATAATTCCGAAACTTCAACATCAATCCCCCCACCATGCATAGACGCATAATTGTCTCTAACTATTGTCCCTTGCATAATAACAGAACCCCATTGCACATTCACTCCTCCTCCTTGGGAGGATTTGTTATCTTTTATCAAGCAATTTGTAATGGAGAAATTTGTCGCATTTATTACACATATACCTCCTCCTGCTGTAAGAGTAGCACCAGATGAAGGAAATGGTCGTCCTGAACCATGCTGGATAGTAAATCCGAAAATTGATGCGTTGTTCTCATTAGAGACCAGCTTTATGCATGAACCGTTATAATTACCGTCTATGATTGTACTATCTCGATACGCAGAGTTCCCTGTTGTAAACTCAAAACTACCGATTGTTACATTTCTCCCCATATAGTTGATATTCTCATAGTAAGTTCCGGGATAAACGATAATTGTATCACCATGTGAACTGGCATTGATTGCATCTTGAATGTTGTAAAACTGTTCTCCTATCCCATCATGTCCGACTGTCCTGATTAACGATAAAATTGGGAAAGCAAGCATTGTAAAAGCAATCAATATTACATTACGCACAATAAGTCCTTAGATAAAGGAAGGGGGGGTGTAGAAAATCCCTCCCTAATTATTTATCCTTTTACTTCAAGAATAGAATTTTTACTAGCAGCATGTAGTTTAGAGCACTGTGGGGCGAAACTGTTGTCCCAGACTATAATCTCCGGTAAACTACAACAGATAGATTTTTCAGACAACTCTCCTGCTTCTCTGATGCCTGAGATTGAATTATCTACTACCCGGTGAATAAGTTTCCGGGTGAAGTTATCTCTGCTTCGCATTGGCTGCTCCATATCTTGGTTCAGTTTTTTCTAAGCAACAAATTCTCCCGACAAGCTCCTGCAGTAAAGCGGGAAATTATTGACCAGAAAAAACGGCACTCGCTTCCCAATATGTCATTCTTCCAGCGATGTAAATTTCGAGGATAAGGTCATAAACAATTCAACTCATAAATATCATTACAAATCTTGTCAATAGATATATTGATGATTTTTTTCATTATAAAATTCTGAAAGCGCAGATTCTATTGAGACCTCTCAGATCATGCAGTATCCCCATTTCTTATCTTTCGCCCTATCTTCGTCACATTCTTCCTTCAGATTGCCACATAGGCGAAGTTTCTGAGGTCAATCACTTCAATGGAGGCCATGGCTTCCAGGAAGATATACACCCATTGTCTGGATTTACCTATGACTTGAGCTATCTCTCGGTCAGTCCAATCAATCTCCGAGGCTGATGCCGAGCCCGCGGGCAGTATGGACAAGGTCGGAATTAGGGTCTATATAATTATAGCGGCTGATTGCTTCTAAAATGGGAACGGCAACGATATCCGGATGTCTATATGCGACCATGCTGCCCCATTTTTTCTGCAGGACAAGTTCAAAAGCTTCGATTCCGAAACGGGAAGCCAAAATGCGGTCAAAGGAATTCGGTCTTCCTCCCCTCTGCAAATGCCCCAAAATCGTTTCTCTGATTTCTATCGGACAACCCGCAGCCTTGAGTTCTGCGGAAAGTTTGAGGCCCGCTCCGCCTAAATGAATAGGCGCTGCACCTGGCTCGTTGCAAGCGGTGTAAGTCATTTGCCCGTCTATGGATTTGGCACCTTCGGCAATGACAATGATGGCAAAACCTTTCCCTGCCTCAATTCTCCGTTCAATTGCAGCCATAACACTGCTGACTTTATAGGGAATTTCAGGAATTAAACAGACTTCCGCTCCTCCCGCAATAGCTGCATACAAAGCAATCCAACCGGCATAGCGTCCCATTACTTCAAGAATCAGAACCCTGTGATGACTGGCAGCCGTAGTGACTAATTTATCCACAGCATCCGTAGCGACATCCACGGCAGTTTGGAAGCCGAAAGTGAAATCCGTGGCAGAAAGGTCGTTATCAATAGTTTTAGGGACGCCGATGATTGGACATCCCTTCTCAAAAAGTTTTTGAGAAATGGACTGAGAGCCTTCTCCTCCGATATTGATGACCGCATCGATATTCTGGTATCTGAGGCGCTGCAGCAAATCATCAGAGCGGTCAACTTCGCCGACCGTTCCGTCGGGAAGTTTGATGGGCCAAGCAAAAGGTCCGCCTTTATTGGTTGTGCCGATGATTGTTCCGCCTTGGACATGGATGCCTGCAACCGTTTCGGGAGTGAGATCTACCAGATGCATGGGTTCAGTAAGAATTCCGTTAAAAGCATCTATGCTGCCGATAACTTCCCAATCCTTTTCCTGATACGCTCTTTTGACTATAGCACGCAAAACTGCATTCAGCCCGGGACAATCACCTCCGCCGGTTACAACTAATAATCTATTTTTCATTTTCACCTCTGCTGCTTGCAATCACAAATGGACAATTGCATCCGCTTACAACAACAAAATAATAATAAGGCAGGATTTGTCAAGCGGTGAAGAAAGTTAAATATTCAAGGAAAATTGGATTAAAAAATATATAGCAAAGAGTCAGGGCATTGACATTCAACTGGGAAGTTCGCTGTCTGCTCAACCAATTCAAATGAGCTGCAGCCTGATTAGAGTTGACTTTATGCAGAGTTTCTATAAGGGGAAATAGCGAGGGAAAATTATTTCCGACTTTTTGACGCAGATAAGGCAACATATTTATATCCCGTCTAAACAGCATCAGTGTATCGCCATATTCCGTCAAAGAAGGCAAGAAATAGCGTTTCCGCAGCTTTTTTTCATCCAGGTCACGCAGAAAAGTGTGGAAAGAAGATTTCCAATTTTGCAAAAACGAAGGATGAAAAGGCGCAAGAAAGTTTCCGCGTAAGGTGGGAAATTCCCGCAAGGGCGATAATTCTTCAAGGAAATAATAATTTTTTAGGAATTGGAAATAGCCGTTTTGCTCAAGCTTAAAGTTATACTGCAGGTGGGAAAAATACTGCATTAAACTGCGATCGTAATATGGTAAATAAAAGCGGAATCCGCGCGCTTTGTAAAAAGAGATGGTATTGACTATATATTTGCGTTCGTGGTGTTGCAGATTCCATTGTTCTTCAGCCGAGACAAATCCCGGATTTTGGGGATAGTAATTCTTTTGCATAAAGCGGTCAAAACAATCAAAAAGCAAGTTTTTGAAAGCGGAAGAAGAAAATCCGGTCAGGCGAAAATATTTTTTGAAAAGATAGCGAGTAAGTTTTTTTTCAGTATCGCACAAAAGCAATTGCGAAGTGAGATAGCGTCCGGTGAGCCAATCTCCGCCAAAACCTTTTACGATAATATGCTGCCTGGGGTCTAATAAATGCGAGGAAATCAAGTCCGTTTCATTGGGCAAACTGCGTGCGAAAGTGCAATTTTTTATGATAAAAGCGATATCGTCTGTGGTCCAGTATTGATTGCAAAGTTCGGGAGTAAAATTATGCTGGTGGCAGGGAATGTTAAAACTTTCCGCTAAAGAGGCGGCAAGTTTTCGGTCCGGATTATAATCGGAGCCGAAGGTATAGGTTTGGAAAGGAATTTTCTGCTTCAACAAAACTCCGAACAGCAGACGGGAATCGATACCTCCGCTAAGGCTGAGTGTGTATTCACCTGCTTCAACTGCGGGAAATAAATTATCAAACAAACTTTTCAGAATTTCATTATCCGGCATTTTTTCATCAATCGCATAGTAGCTGAACCAGCGAGAAAAACTCAATTTTTCTGTCTTTAGGTCATATGTATATAAAGTTCCGGGAAGGCATTCTTGCAAATCTTTAAAGACAGTATTTTGACCGAGAGTAAATCCTGTTGCCAGAAATGTGCAGATATTCAGGTCACTTAAAGGACCGGGCTCGGGTAACAGCATAGGGTTGTCAAAAAGGGTCAAAGACGAATTCTGAAGTCTGTAAAAAAGAGAATAACCGCCAAAATGATCAACGGAAAAATACAGCTTATTGCCTTGCCGATAAATGAACTGAAAAGAACCGTTGATTTCGGCAAACAAATCTGCGGGCGATTTAGCTTGTAAAAAGGAAGCTATTATTTCCTGCGCCGCTTCGTTATAGAGCAGCCTCCCTTCGTGATTTATATAACCTTGAAAGAATAAACTGTTGTCCGGGAAATTAAGTTCGGTTCCGGCAATAATAATTTTAGCGGACATAATCAGAAACGGACATTATAAAGAAATTTTTTCCCGTTGATGTAAGTAAACGCTTTTAGTTTCACTTTAGGAGAGGACCTTTCTTTTGTAGATTTCTAAGGTGGCTTTTGCCGGTTTTTCACCAATGAGTAGCGGTCTGGATAATTTATCGATAATTTTGGCAAAATCCTGTTTTGCGCCTGCTTTTATACTCACTGAATAAAGAGCGTCGCCCAAAATTTCGTCCTCGGGTCCGTAGACCCGTAAATACAGCCAAACAATTCTATCAGCTTTTGATTTATTTTGTAAAGTATAATCCACTTCCACAGACACGGGTGTATAATCCGTAATTTGAACATTGCTGATAACTATATCGGCAGCGTCTTTGCGCTGTGAACAAGAATGAATTCCGATACCTGCTAAAATCATAATCAGCACAGCCAATTTAATCCAATTGGGAATGGGATATTTCTTCGGAAATTCCAATCTTTCAAATCTATACATAGTAAACTCTTTAAAACCGCTACGCCAAATCAGTCAAGTTAAAGCAGTCCCCATACACGACGCAATAATAATTCAAGACAAAAAGAGAATATGAACAATACTAATATATACCATTTTTTGTAGAGAGGAAATTCTTTTTGCTCAATCTGCTTTTCCGCTTTTGCCAAAGGCGGCTGATATTTGTCTGCAGCTTCCAGGCTTAGAAATTTTCCGCCCGTCTGCTGTGCGATCCAGCCGAGTAAAGACAAATTATTACCCAAATCACGCGCTTCCAAATTTTGAGCATGGACGAGGAATTTCCCTTGAGCAGCGTCTCCGGAAACTTTGTCTTTGATCGTAAAATGGTATTCATCGGGTTGAGTTAACCGGAATTGGATATTGTAAGCGCCTTGCCGTTCTGTTAAAAAATCCCCGAATACACTGTCATTTTTGGCATTATAGACAGTTAAGAAAGGCGCCAAATTCTGCTTTTGTCTGCGTAATTCGTCACCGGCAGTCAATTTTATGGAAACAGGTTCATCCAGATAATAGCTCGGTTCATACAAAGCGTTGAATTGGCCGGCTTCTTTATTCAAGAGCCAAGTAACCAAATCTGTAATAAAAGTTTTGTAACCTTGCGTCCGGCTTTGCAATTGCCAACGCCATAAATTTAAGACGGAAAAACCGACTACCTTCCCGCCGGATAATGAATTTATCGCAATTGCGGGACTTTTTTGCGCATTATCAAGAACGGCAACAACTTCCGATTGCTTATTCGGAACGAGGTAATAATAATCAACGGGAGGAATTTGTTCCAGCTCTTGAGGGTCAATTTGGAAGACCGCGTAACTTTGGGATGCGGGTAAAAATTGCAGCAGACCTTTGTAACTGCTTTTAAGATTTGAAAGCTGCAAAGGCAAAATTGAATTCAGTTGAGTAATCGGCAAACCGAAATACAGCAACCCGCAACCTGCATTCACTTTGTTCACTAAAGCAGCAGCCATACTTTCACCCAAATGCAGGAAACCGGTATTGACGACAATAACTGCCGAAACTGCATCCCAGTCTTTTAGTTCAACGGGATTTTCACCGTCAAAGAGTCTGTCCGATTTAACTGTGTAAGCCAAAGCTTCCCAATGATTATTTTCTTTCAGCGCATCCAGAATGAATTTTGCATCCCAATTCGGGACATCGGTAAGAAGCAGGATTTTTTCTTTGTCTTTTTGAATGTCAATTGCACTGAGCGCTTTATTATTAGCAAGAGAAGCTTCCTTAATTCCGCTTGCGGTAACTGTTGCTTCCAATTTATGCAATCCGAGGCTGCCTAATCTTATGGAAAAAGATACAGTTTGGACGGGTCCGGAGGCAAAAGAAATCTGCTTTTCTTCAACTTTTTTCCCGTCTGCCCATAAGGCGACTGCAGCCTTGCCTTTGTATGCATCCGCTTGCAATGTCACTTCCGCCAAATTCGGTTCGTTTCTGTATCCTTGAAGATTGTGGCGTAATTCGGTAACGGAAAGATCCGAAACTACTTCTCTCAAAGTGTCGGCAATGGTGTAGACCGGGAATTTATAATTATTCAAAATATGCAAATCCGGATCGCGAAACCGGCCGTCGGAAAAGACATAGACACCTTTGACGGGAGTTTGGGGATAGAGATCTTGCAATTTTAATAAAGCGGGAACCAGATAAGTTCGATCGGATTTGCCTTGTAGACCGTCCGCAAAATTATATTCACGCACAATATACCCTTGTTCTTGCAGCCGCTTTTTCACCTGAGCATAAGCTTCACCGCTGCGAACTGATTTCGGTTTCCCCTGTTGCAGTAAATTCATACTGGAGGAATTATCTTTCAAAAGTATAGCTACAGGTTTTTGAGTGTAATGCCGAACATAATAATAAACAGGCTTTAACAAAAAAAGCAGAACTAATACCCAAACTATCGTCCTCAAAACAATCAGGACAGTTTTACGGGGATAAGGCAATTCCGGATTTGTTTTATAGTAATATGCTGCAGCTAAAATCAGCGCTACTACTATAACTACAATAAGAACAGCCATTCAGGCAACCGATTGCTAATAGTGAATGCTAAAATTACCGGCGAAATTTACTCCTCTGGTTTTGTAACCGGGAATGATGGAACTGACGCTTTGAATGCCGATACCAAGATTAACGGGTTTTACGCGGATGCCGATTCCGTATGAAAAAGACCAAGGCTGATCTTTGTTTCCGGGTCTGTAACCAATCTGTAAAGGTAAAACCGGAAGCGGTAAAAACTCGGCTCCGAAACAGAAATAGCCGATAGGACTTGTCACTTGGGAAGCTTTGAAGCCTTGGACATAATCCGCGGAGACATTTATTTTGCGGAAACTGTAATAAGCGCCCAAACGAAGCTCGGGCGGAATTTTGGTAGTGAAATTACCGATTGACCAACTGGAATCAACTTCCGTGACAAAATCTTCTTCCAAATCGGCAGCAAAAACACTGTCCGATTCAACATTATAATGATACATTTTATTCTCGCCCACCCACTTGATAAAACCGCCGATGTTATCAAGACTCATTCCCACTGAAAGATTGGGTAAAGGCTCCGATTCTACTCCCAACAAAGCTTTGGTGCCGATTCCTAAAATCCCGGTTCTAAGATAAACATCCTGTTTCAATTGCATTCCGTCAAAATCAGAATGCAGAGTACCAATAAATTTATCCGTTTCCGCAACAGCTCCTCCGATAAGAATACTGGCTGAAGCTCCGACTTTTATTGCGGGTAAAACAGGCAGTTTAAAATAGGGAGAAATATTCCAGTTCCCCGCACCCAAAGTAATATCCTGATATACTAAACCTTCAACTTGATTATCTTCTTTAGTGAAAAAATAATCCGTTTCTTCATTGCCGTATAGAATGATGCGCAGATAATCTTTATCAAATCTGCCGTGTGCCGCAATATGAGTGCCGGAAGCAAGCGCAAGGTTGCCGAAAGTCATTCCGAACAGCATAATGTTCTCGTCTGTCTTGAACCTGAGATTGGAATCAATTTTACTTAGCAATCTTGCTTTGTCCTTTTCACTCAAGGTGTCTCTGCTGCAGAAAAAATTGTAAGTATCCAAATCAAAAGCGTTATTGAATATACCACCCGTCAGATTCAACACGGGAATTACAAAATTTTTATAATTTGAGTTTAGCGAAGCGGGATTCCAATAAACGGCTTCCGCTCCTTGTGCACGCATTAAATAGCTGCCGGAAAAAGGGAGAGAAGTAGCGGTCTGTAATGACGGAAGCAGACAAACAACCGCCAGAAAGATTCCGATAAAATATATCTTCTTCATGATTCCTCGATATGAGCATTTACTTGCAGCATGCATCGTATCCCGATATAATCTTCAGGTGTTGCGGTAATCGAAACGGGACCGTTTGTGTTATCAAATTTGATTTTGAGCCTCATATATACATAAGGATGAGTGAACATCTTTATCTCATTTTTGTCGAGATTCAAATCAATTTCCTGTTCTTGATAGGTTAATGCGGATAGATGTGCAGATTTTACCAGCTGGGAAGGGTCATTAACATCAGGTCTGAAATTCGGGTCGGTGCTGAAGAATAAGGTAATTTGTCCGCCTATCGGTAATCTGTTAACGATAGACATCATCAAATGAACATCATTAATATTCTCTTCTATCAAATCAATATTGTCGTCGGAAATTTCTATTTCCGTAGAATCGGCAGGCATAATTTCCTTATCGGTAAATTCCAGAACAAGAGGAGTTCGGACTATATAAGTTCCGTTTAGAAGTTCATGAATATTCATCTCACCTATCTGATGATTGGGATTGTAGACACTAAAAAATGCTTCTCGCAATTCTACATGCGTCGGCATAATTTGGACAAGATTATTAACCTCAGTTCCTTCAAATATTAGTCTGGTAAAGCCGCCTGAAGCATCATTCACGGGATGAATTAAATAAGCTTCACTTTGCGGGATATTGTAAACTGCTTCTTCACCGTCATCATTTCTTCCGTAAATTTGACCGTTCATCAGACAGGCAAAGGAATATGGATTATGGACATCAATGGTAATCTTGGCACTCTTGATCTGAATTGCGTCACTGACACCTTCCGGATATTCAACATCAACATTTGCCAGACTGTTATTCATTAAAATTTTGTATGAAGTCACAATCCCGCGAATTAAAGAAAAATAGACAGGACCGCCCATTCTGATTTCTAAATTTCCCACAGGCGTTCCGATTGGTAAAGAAGAAGTCACATGCAGGTCGTAATCAAGTTGATTAATAACATTATCGGAACCTTCTTGCCCGAAATAGTAACCTTCAAGATTAACGCTCCTCCAACCGGTCAAATTATTATAAGATATGGTTAACGGAGCACCTGTATTATCTCTGAATTCCTGAAAAACTAAAGAGGCGGAAATCACTTCGGGAGACATTCCGCTGAAATTAAAATCGATTTCGCCTTGAGATATGACCCCGTAAGAAAGTCTGATGCTGTCCTGAGCTTGACTTAAACTAAAGGAGCCGGTTGCCTCAATTCCGGAAAGCAGAGTTGCATCCTCAGGCTCATCTAACAAAACAACGGGAATATTATTCAACGGATTGGCTTCAAAATCACCGCTTGCTTGAACAATAATAGAATCATTCTCCATGAAAAAGTTGACGCTGTCCACCAAATCCGACACATAATAATGCTCATTGATGAGCGGAACTTTGAGATTGACATTCCAAGACGGAAGATTAAAGTTCTTGATTTCGCACCCGCAAAACATCAGGCACAAAATCAGTAAGGAAAAAATAAGATATTTGGCTTTCATAAAAACTCCCCTTAATTTCCTACCTTATATATTTAATTTCACCTTGGGAAAGGTTAAGATCAGACATAATCTTAATATCATCCCTTCCTAATCTGTTCATCAATTTACTTATATTATAACCTTCGTGTGCTGTCAATAAAGAAATGTCTAAAGTTGAAAGAAAGATGCTTGTTTCAGAATTGTAACCGGCAACGATGTCTCTAATCAGCAATTCACCTTTCACCAATTCACCGAAAGCGGGATGATACGGACCCGCATATTCAGAGCCTTTACGCAAGGGCGGAATTCCTATCTTGATTACCGAAATATTATTCTGCTGTGCCAAGATACAATAATCCGCACAAATATCTATCGCATCTTCCATGCTTAAAGGATTAAATTTTCCGGCTTTCCAAGTCTCCCAAAGTGCCGTTCCTCGGATAATTATCAAAGGATAGAGACGCAGATATGAAGGATGTAACTCCTGCAGAACCATCTTATTTTCTTCCATGCTTGCATTTGAAAAATTCGGCAAACCCGGCATTAATTGCACTCCCAATTCAAAACCGTATGCTTGGACTCTTCTGCAGGCAGAAATTGCAGTCCCGCTGTCATAACCTCTTCGGGAAGCTTGCAAAACTTCTTCATTGAAATCCTGAATACCAAGTTCAATGGTCTTTACTCCGTGCGTTTTGCACCATTCCAAATCTGTGGTTTCAACTTGATCGGGACGAGTGGAAATCCTAAGGGAAGTATTTTCATCCAGAAAAGGAGCAGCCAATTGATAGTAAGCTTCACGTTCAGAAAGAGTTAACCCCGTAAAAGTTCCGCCGTAAAAAGCAATCTGTTTCTCTTGTGTAGAATGCAACTGACAAAAGTCTGCCATATTTTGGAAAAGTTGAGCAAAAGATTCTTCACTTGTGCCGTCTAATTGTGTCTGGTCGCAATAAATACACTTAAAAGGGCAGCCGCGATTAGGTATAAATACGGGATAAATCTGCATCTGCAACTAAATTCCGAGTTTTTGACAAGCCATTTTAGCTGCTTCCTGATGGGCAGCTTTTTTAGTTGTCCCTTTCCCTTCACCCATTCTCTTGCCGTTAATTTTTACTTCCACCAAGAACACTTTTTGATGTTGAGGGCCGGTTTCACCTATGATTTTATATTCAGGAGGAGGCAGATTTCTGGCTTGAACATATTCCTGCAAAATGCTTTTGTAATTGACCAATTCGCTGCGGTTGACCAAGTTCTCAAAATTGTTAAGGACAAAATTCTTAATAAAGCGCGAGGCGGCAGAGATGCCTCCGTCAAGATAAATTGCGCAAATCAAAGCTTCCATCGTATCACTTAAGATTGAGGGTTTGGCTTGCCCTCCGGATTGAAGTTCGTCCTGACTGAGCAGAATATATTTTCCCAAATCAAGATCATTTGCTTTTAAAGTGAGATAAGTTTCGGAGACGATTTGGGATTTAAGTTTGGAAAGATTGCCTTCCTGCTCATCCGGAAAGCGTAAAAATAATTCTTTACTGACTACGAATCCGAGAATGGAATCACCCAAAAATTCCATCCTCTCAAAAGGTGAAGGAACTTTGTGGTCATTGAATTTCTGGCGAAGATAAGATTTATGCGTCATTGAAGCTTTGAGCAGGGTTAAATCGTGAAAAGAATAGTTTATTTTCTTTTGCAGTGCAGCCAATCTCTTTTCCCATTTAGGAAACTCTGTTTGATTTGGAAAGGGTCGTAAACTGAAATAATCAATGATTTTTTTAATGACCGAATTCACGGCTTCCTCTGCTCTGCAAAAAACTTGCCGGTCTGCAAATCAAACGCTCTTACAGAAACTAATCGCTATATCTTTTAATTACGAGGGCAGAATTGTGTCCTCCAAATCCTAAAGAATTAGAAAGGGCGTTATCAACTTTAACCTGTTGTGCCTGATTGGGAACATAGTCCAAATCGCATTCCGGATCAGGATTGAACAGATTCATGGTTGGATGAATCCAGCCGGTTTGAATTGTTTTACAGCAAACTATTGCTTCTATACCTGCAGCCGCACCAAGCATATGACCCACCATTGATTTGGTAGAATTGATTTTCAGTTTATAAGCGTAATCTCCGAAAGTTTTCTTGATGGAGAGTGTCTCGCACTTATCATTCAAAGGTGTAGAAGTTCCGTGAGCATTAATATATTGAATATCTTGAGGTTGCAAGCCTGCATCTTTCAGAGCTGCAGTCATGCAAAGAACACTGCCTGACCCGTCTTCCAAGGGAGCAGTAATGTGAAAAGCGTCATCGGAAGCGCCATAACCTGCCACTTCGGCATAAATCTCAGCTCCTCTTGCTTTGGCATGTTCCAATTCTTCTAAAACTAAAATAGCCGCTCCTTCCGACATCACAAATCCGTCTCTGTCTTTATCAAAAGGACGGGAAGAAGTTTTGGGATCGTCATTTCTGGTACTGAGAGCTCTCAAAGCTCCGAAACCCGCTAAGGAAAGAGGTGTTACCGCAGCTTCAGTTCCGCCTGTAATAATTACATCCGCATCACCGTATTGAATGGAACGGAAAGCTGTTCCAATAGCATGATTGGCACTGGCACACGCACTCGCTATATTAAAATTTATACCTTTGTAGCCGTTTTCGATGGCAATGTGAGCGGCAGCAATATTGGAAATCATTTTCGGAATAAAGAAAGGACTGACTTTACGAGGACCGCCGGCAATGAATTTACCGCATTCTTCCTCCAAAGTCATAATACCGCCGATTCCTGCACCGGTGATTACGCCAACTCTTTCCGGATTTACATTGCTCTCTGCCAAACCTGCATCTTTAATAGCTTCCCTTGAAGCCACCAATGCAAATTGCGTATAGGAATCAAGTTTCCTGCCTTCTTTCAGGTCAAAATGATCGGCAGGATTAAAGTTTTTTACTTCTGCCGCAAATCTTGTGGAAAAATTGCTTGCGTCAAAATGAGTAATATAATCGAAGCCGGAAACGCCTTTTACCAAATTGTCCCAAGTTTCCCGACAAGTATGTCCGACGGGGGTAATTGCTCCCAAGCCTGTTATGACTACGCGTCTTTTCATGAAGTGAACCTCATTGCATGCTTTTTTTGTTTTGTTTAATTTCCCTCTTAAATAGCCATAGGATAAAAAAGGAAGGAAAGACCGGAAGCGAAATTACGGTTGCACTTATGGGTCTACGAGCATATGATTAAGCCTGTAAATCAAGATTGGCTCCTGTCTTATAGGCTTATTATCAATTGACCGCTTTGCCGTTTTTCTTTTCCGGCCTGTTCCGCTTTTCTTTTACGAAAGATTAATTAACTTTGCTCTTGAGATATTCTATCGCATTACCGACAGTTGTTATCTTTTCCTGATCTTCTTCGGGAATGGTAATTCCGAATTCTTCCTCAAAAGCCATAACCAATTCCACCGTATCCAGAGAATCGGCACGCAAGTCTTCAATAAAGTTAGCTTCAGGTGTCACTTGTGATTCTTCGACACCCAGCTTGTCCATTACGATTTGCTTGACTTTGGATTCAATATCCATTTTTCCTCCTATGTTTATTAGGGCTTATTTTTTATTTATTACAGGGTTGGTTTTGCCAATCCTTTAATACATTGTCAGTCCGCCGTCAACGGCTAAAGTTTGACCGGTAATGTAAGAACTCTCATCGGACGCAAAAAACAAGCAGGCTTTGGCAACATCAACAGGCAAACCCATTTTCTCCAACGGAATTGCTTTGGCGTAATTTTCCACTGCCGCAGCCGATAATTGAGCAGTCATATCGGTTTGAATGAAACCGGGGGCAACAGCATTAACTCTCACATTGCGGGAAGCGAATTCTTTAGCGCAGGATTTGGTAAAGGCAATCAAACCGCCTTTGCTTGTAGCGTAATTAGCCTGACCTGCATTTCCCATCAAACCTATGACGGAAGCAATGTTAATTATGACTCCGCTGCGTTGTTTCATCATTACCTTAAAAACTTTCTGCGTGCAAAGGAAAGCTCCGCGCAGGTTAACTGCCATTACGCTGTCCCACTCATCTTCTTTCATTCTCAACAGCAAATTATCTTTAGTTATGCCTGCATTATTGACTAAGATATCAATAGCCCTATACTTTTCCACAACGGAACTGAACACTTTTTCCATCTCATCGGAACGAGTAACATTTCCGGTAAAGCCGTCCGCTTTCAAACCTTGAGAAGTTAGTTTCTTTACCGCTTCATTCACCGCTTCTTCAACCAGGTCAAGAATGACAACTGTAGCGCCTTCAGCGGCAAAAAGTTCAGCTATACTGAAACCTATCCCGCGTGCGGAACCGGTAATTATCGCTACTTTATCTTTTAATCTGTCCATCTCGGATTAATCCTTTTTACTTTTATCCTTGATTAAGTTGACCGATAATTTTCTCAACATCGTCCACTTTGTCCACATTCAAAATTTCAACATCCTTGTCAATATTCTTAATCATTCCGCTGAGAACCCTTTGCGGACCGAACTCAATAAATCTGCCAATACCTTGTTGTAACATATACTGCACGCTTTCTGACCATTTCACGGGAGAGATAATCTGTTTCACCAATTTTTCTCTGATTGCGTTTCCGTTCGTTTCCGGCAAGGCATCCAAATTGGACACAACCGGAACCAAGGCATCGTGAAAAGTGAAGCGCTGCATTTCTTCCGCCAACCAAACACTTGCCTGTTCAATCAAAGGGGTGTGAAAAGGTCCGCCTACGGTTAAAGGTAAAACTCTTTTTGCGCCTTTAGTTTTAGCCAATTCACCCGCAGCTTCCACACCTTCTTTAGTGCCGGAAATTACAGTTTGAGAAGGAGTATTGAAATTTACCGCTCTCACCAAGCCGACTTTTTCCGCTTCAGCACAAATACTGACAACTTCCTCGGGAGGCAAACCGATGATTGCAGACATGGCAAAAGGGACACCTTTATTCGCTTTAATCATAAATTCTCCTCTCTTGTGAACTATATGCATTGCGTCTTGAAGAGAGAGAACTCCTGCTGCAACTAAAGCGGTAAATTCACCCAGTGAATGACCTGCAACAAATTCGGGCTTGATTTCCGCGCGTTTCATCAATGCCTGATACGCACAAATTGAATGAAAGAGGATGGCGGGTTGAGTGATGCGGGTTTCAGTAAGCGCAGCTTCAGGACCATTTTTCATTATCTCGTATAAATTCGTGCCGTGTTCACGATCAAAATCGTGCAGAATATTTTCCAATTCTTGCTCACTCGCAACAAAGTCCATAGCCATACCCACGTATTGAGCACCCTGACCGGGAAAAACAAATGCGGTTTTCTTCATCTTCTCCTTCCTGCCTTATTCAGTTAAAAATTATTTCTCCAAAAGTAAATCAGTATCTGGCTAAAACGCTGCCCCAAGTAAGACCGGCTCCGAATGCCACCATCAAAATTACATCCCCGCGCCTGATTTTTTTGGCACGAATAGCTTCATCAACAGCCACGGGAATGGTGGCTGAGGACATATTGCCGTATTTTTCTATATTAATAATTACTCTGTCTTTGGGAACATGAAGCCTGTCAATGATCGCTTCAATAATTCTAAGGTTAGCCTGATGCGGAATAAACCAATCCACATCATCCGGTTTCAGTTTATTTTGTTTCAGAATTTCGTCAATGGCAGAGGTCATCGAGCGAACTGCTAATTTGAAAATCTTGTTCCCTTCCATATAAACAGTATGCAGATTTTCTTCCACAGTTTTTCTGGAAGCAGGCATGCGCGAACCGCCTGCAGGTTGATAAAGATATTCACCCTGACTGCCGTCCGACCAAATTTTGGTGTCTATAATATGAGAAATATCAGCGGATCTGGCTCTGGAAACAATTGCAGCACCTGCTCCGTCACCGAATAATACGCAGGTATTGCGGTCTTTCCAATTTGTAATTTTGGTAAGAACCTCCACGCCAACAACCAGAATATTCTTGTAAGTTCCATTTTCAATAAATTGCCGAGCGACATCCACCGCATAAATAAAACCGGTGCAGCCTGCGGAAAGATCAAAAGCTGGAATATCTTTCATCCCGAGTCTTTTCTGCAAAATGCAGGCAGTGGAAGGAAAAGCATAGTCACCTGTAACTGTAGCCACCAAAATTAAATCAATTTCTCTGTATTTTACCGGAGAGGATTCCATCGCCCTTTTAGCGGCAGCATAAGCTAAATCACTGGCTGCTTCATTATCTGCAGCAATATGACGCTCAAACATTCCGGTTCGTGTTCGTATCCATTCATCGGTTGTATCAACAATTTTTTCCAAGTCATAATTATTCAAAACCTTTGGGGGAGTATAACTCCCGAAAGCCGTAAACTTTGCATAATACCTATTCATAACTGCTCCCATAGCGGGCAAAATAGGTTTTAGTATGTTCGACAAACCCGCTTTCAGCCGTTCTCACGGCAAATTTAATGGAATTTTTTATCGCTTTGGCATTTGAACGCCCGTGCGCTATGATAGATAATCCGTTCAGACCTATCAATAAAGCGCCGCCATATTCAGTATGGTCCAACTTCTTTTTCATATAGGAATAAACGGGATAGGAAAGGAGGGCACCTAATTTCGCTACCCAATCTTTATTTATTTCTTCTTTCAAAATTTCAAAGATCGAAATGACCGCACCTTCTATCGTTTTCAACATAACATTGCCGACAAATCCGTCACAGACTATTACATCCGTATCACCCTTCAAAACATCTTTGCCTTCTATGTTGCCGGTAAAATTTAAATCTTCCGCTTCCTTCAGCATCTGATATACTTCTTTAACAACCTGGTTGCCTTTTGCTCCTTCTTCGCCTATATTAAGTAAAGAGACGCGCGGTTTATTTATGCGAAAAAGAAATTCTGCATACAAAGAACCCAGCCGCGCAAACTGAAGAAGATGTTCAGCTTCGCAATCAACATTGGCTCCGATATCAAGAATGACAGCATAGTTTTTTTGCGTAGGCAAAGAACCGGCTATTGCAGGACGCAACACATTAGGAATGCGACCATAAACGAAAAGTGACGCCGCCATAACAGCACCTGTATTGCCTGCACTGACTGCAGCATCAGCTTCACCTTCGCGATGAAGACTGACAGTTTTTACTAACGAGGAATTAGGTTTGTTACGCACTGCTTGAGACGGACTTTCATCCATCATAATCCTCTCGGGAGCATGAACAACTCTGATTCTTTCCTTTGGATAAATATATTTGCTTAATTCCTGCTTGAGGATATTTTCGTCTCCGACTAATATGACCTGTTCGCATAAATCTTCTTTAACGGCTAAAACTGAACCTTCCACTTCAGGGTAGGGGGCATTGTCCGTTCCAAAGGCGTCAACCGCTATGCGCATTCTAATCCTTTTTGGCGATTACCTGCTTTCCGTCATAATATCCGCATTTAGGACAAACATGATGAGGCAGACAAGGTTCACCGCAATGACCGCATTTAGAAACTGCAGGAAGAGGAGCATTATCATGTGTCCTGCGTTTATCCCTTCGAGCTTTTGAAGTTCTTTTTTTCGGAACTGCCATTTTTTCTCCTTTTAAATAAATAAGTAACTTCCCATAGGCTTTGAACTGACACTCTTTGCTTAGGGTAACTGCTTATTTATAAGCAAAATAATCCTTCATTTCATAATTTTTTATATCCTTTATTTGTCAAGCAAAAAGGGATTTTGAAGCCCTTCTCTTGCTCTTATTATACGGGAGGTCAACGCGGGCTTTCCCTCCGTTAACCCTCCGTTAACCCCCCGTTAATCAAGAGAGCGGAATAGCCAATTTATACAAAAAATAAGACTGATAAACAATCAAAACAATAATTATACACATTAGTGGCAGACATTCGTATCTCCCCTAAAAATGAGGGCGAACACATAGGTTCGCCCCTACATAACATCTTCACTTTTATATAAACTTCGGTCTCTTATTTGATTTCTTCTCCTAATGTGAAACAATGTTATAAGGTTAATCGGCAGATGAAAAATTCCGCTCAATAGAATGAGGTAGGATTATTTATTGCCTAAAATTTTCAGCTTTTGCTTTTAATATTTATCCCGTTTTCCGTAGAGTTTTTGTTTTTGAAGATGTTCTGCATAAGAAGAGGAGAAAATGTTGTTTCCTTTAAAATCCGCAAAGAAATAAAGATAAGAGGTTGAAGCAGGATGGAGAGCTGCTTGAATGGAAGCTATATCGGGATTGCAAATCGGATTTGGAGGCAAACCTTCTATACGATAAGTGTTATATGGAGTGTTAATTTCCAAATCTTTATAAGTCAGTTGCTGACGCGAAATTCCTTTTCTTTCCAAAGTATAATCCACTGTGGGACAGCTTTCCAATTTCATTCCGCGCTTGAGACGATTCAAAAAAACGCTCGCAATCAAAGGTTTTTCCTCTTCCTTAACAGCTTCCTGCTCCACGATAGATGCCAAAATCAAGGTCTGATAAAACTTCTTCGGATCATCAATCGTAATGCCTGCCTCTTTCAGCTTTCGGAAAAATTGTGCTGTCATCATCGCAAAGATTCCCTCCGGGGAAACATCTATGTCAAAAACATAAGTTTCCGGATAGAGAAAACCTTCCAAAGTGGAAATCTCAAATCCTGTAAGTTTTTTGGCAATTTCGGGATTGGTAGCAACCGCCATCAAGGAATCATAAGTGCCGATACCGCATTTTTCCATCAGCTTAACAGTTTGGTAAAGGGAAAATCCTTCCGGAATGGTCAAATGCAATAAAGTTGATTTGCCGGAGCGGATTTTGCTTAAAGTTTGGATAAGATTTACATGCCCGCCGAATACATATCTTCCCGCTTTCAAATTGCGGTCGCTATTCGTCAGTCTTGCTGAAACATTAAACCAAAAAGCGCTGCGTATTACTTTATTTTGCTTTAGTTTTTTGCCGATTTGAGCAGTGGTTTCACCCGGTCGGACATGGACAATTATCTCGGAAGTTCTCACGGGAATTAAGAAATTATAGATAAGCGAACACAGGAAAAGCAATAAAATTACATTGATAATGATGCGCCAAAATTTGGCACTAAGTTTAGGTTTTGTGTCCTGCAATGATTTTTCTGTTTTCGGTTCTTCGGTATCAGACATGTAAATTCCTTAAGTATTACTTTCCAAATAGCGTTGTAAAATCAGGCAAGCGGCAAAAGCGTCGATCTGCTTTCGTGCTTCTTTCCAACTTAAACCTTTTTCTTTCAAAAGAGCATTAGCCTCGGAAGTGGTGTAGCGTTCATCCGCTTCTTTAACTTCAACGGAAAGATTGTTTCTAAGCGATTGGAAGAAGTTTTGCGTTTCTATTGTTTTGGCTGTAGTGTTACCGTCAACGCTTAACGGTATGCCAACTAACACTAATCCAACTTGTTGCTCCGTAATAATTTGTTGCAATTGGTCAATAACTTCCTGCAAAGATGAATTGGAGATAGTTTTGTAGGGAGTGGCAAAAAGGTGGAGCGGGTCTGAAAGCGCTAACCCTATTCGCTTTTCACCGTAATCAACTGCTAAAATTCGTTGCGGCATCAGATATTAGATTCGTCACGCCAAACAGCTATGAACCAGCGTTTCCCCACAGGCTTGACAAAAAATCTGGCAACGCCGTTGGAACTTAAACTGCTGGTGCCCGTGGAATAGATCAGCTGCAAATTAAACAGACAAGGAATTACTTTCCAAGTTTCGTGTCCAACTTCCGGATCGTTTTCCCATTGTGTATCCGGCGGAACTTGCAAAGTTAGGTTAATTTGGTCCGGAGGAGGATAGGAACCGTCGCTGGAACCTTCAATAAAGAGGTTTCGATGGTATTCCACTTCTTGTTCGTAGCCCCACCAGCTGTCCTTTATACCGTCATTATTCCAGTCAATGCCAATAGTGTTAACTTCTGCGGAAAGAAGTTCAAAACGGAAATCGGGAGCTAAACATGCGGAAAAAAGATTGATATTTTTCTGCGTATAAGCGTCTCTGAGAGTGTGCAATAAGGCATCGGGAGTTTGGAAAGCTTCAATTTCCTCATTGTTATTACTAAGCTCCGGGTGAAAAGGATTGGTGCAACTTCCTGTAAGTAAAGCGGCAATGGCTAATAAAAATAAAAGTTTAAACCGAGTAGTCATACTTCAATTTACCCCAAGTGTGACGCGTCGGATAAACTTCGGAACGGTAGTCATACCACTTTTGGATGCGCCAAAATCCGTGATCTTGCACCAGCTGCAATTCCATTTTACCTGAATAATATGCGGGTGCACTTCCTTTTTTCACCAGCTTAAGATTATACTCACGATATAACTTAACCGGAACGGAAAGGGTGTCATCAACTTGATTGGGAATTGGATTCAGGCTCACAATAACGGAATCCGTGTCTTCGGAAGACGATAAATTATACAGCATATCGCGTTCATTATCCCTTCCCCAAACTGTGTTGATGTTGTAATCGTTGATGTCCTGTGCGGAAAAATAGAAGCGGAAATCGGGCATAAAAAGTTCACTGTAGCGTGCAACATTGCGTTCATCTTCATAAGCGTATTGCAAATTTTGCACAGTGAGCCTCCAATCCGTATAAAAATAATTCCATGCTGCCGGACTGCTCGGCTTTTCTGACTCGCGAAGGGAAAAAATATCGCATCCGCCAAGTATCATCAACACCAAAAAAGGAATTATTTTCTTCATATTAGCATATTTCAAAGCCCTGCTTTTGATGTCAACTGAAATGAAGCATAGCTTCTTTGAACTTTTACGATAAGGATTTACTTTTAGAGCTTGACTTTTATGAGCCTTAATCGTTAATTGTAAATATGCAGGAAAAGAATACGAATTTGAAACAAACAGCCAAAGTTGTTTTAGGCGGAGGAGCAGCTTTGGGATTAGCTGAAATCGGTGTCTTAGAAGTTTTGGAAAAACGCTTTGATATCGTCTCGGTAATAGGAACAAGTATGGGTGCAATCGTAGGCGGACTTTATGCCAAGGGACTATCCCCTTCCGAAATTTTAGCTTTGGCAAATCTGCTGAAACAAAAGAAAAGATGGTTTAGCACTTTGCGTTTGGACACTACACTTTCCGGAATTTTTGACGGCAACGGTTTGCTGAAATGGTTTGACGAATGGACTGCTCTTTCATCGGTTGAAGAGTGCCGTATTCCTTTTTGGGCTGTAAGTTATGACCTAAATCAAAAGCGTTCCGTGATTATTAACAAAGGACCTTTGGCTCATGCAATGCGCGCTTCTTCTTCCATTCCGTATATTTTCACTCCCTATATTTGCGGTAAATATGCATTCGTTGACGGAGGAGTGGAATATCCTTTACCCTTGGGTCCGGCTTTTTCTTTACCCGGTGAAATAACTATTGCGGTTAATGTATTGCCCGCAATTTTTAACGAACCGGAATTGATTGATCTGAACAAAGCTTCTGCCACTTCGAAGCAAATCAGGCTTAATGAAGTTTTTTTGAATACGGTTCTTCAAAATCAGGCGTTCATAGCTATGCATGCCATAGTTGATAATAAACCCGATATTATAGTGGAAGCTTGGTATCCGAAAGGTAGTGTCTTCGGTTTTTCGGAAGCCGATACCTTTTTTGAGTGGGGAAAACAACAAGCTGAAGAAGCTTTGGCAGGTTTTGAACAACCTCATCATTTCGAGCGCCTGCTGCGTCATTACAGAAAATTGTCTACCAAGCTTGCTTCCGGTTTGCCAAAATATGTCACGAACCGCTTACCATAAAATGCGCAACCGAAGTTTGGGCTTGCTTGCGCAACGCCTTTTATTTTCAGGTAAAGGAAAAATTCCCGGCAGGCATTGGCTCACTTTTTGCGGAATAACTTTGGGAGTATTTGCCCTCTTGACCGTTAGCAGTGTAATGAATGGTTTTGACAGAGATATGAGACAACGAATTATCGGCACGAGAGCTGAAATTCGCATTGAAGGCACTTCCGGCACTCCTATTAACAATTATCCGCTTTTGGTAGAAAAACTTGCTCGCCTTCCCTATGTCAAAGCCTTCTCTCCTGTAGTCCGCAATGAATTGATGCTGGTGAAAGATGAAGCTTTAGCGGCAACGGTCAGTTTCGGAATTGATCTCAAACAGCACCAAAAAGTCAGTCCCGTTCTTTTGCCTCTTTTTACAGATAATTTACCTTCAGCGAAAAATCAATGGCTGCAAGGATTAGTCAACGGAAATCCGACTCCTGCGTCATTTGACCAAAACGGCATTATCCTCGGTGCCGCATTAGCGCAAAGTTTGGATGCAAATGTGGGCGATACTATTCAATTGATTTCACCTTTAGCATCGCAACCTACGCCTTTGGGCATGCTTCCGAAGACAAAAAAAATGAGGGTGGATGCTATTTTCATTGCGGGAATGCCGGATTACGATCGCCTTTATTCTTATATTCCTCTTTCCGCAGGACAATTTTTCAGCGGGTATGAAAATCAGATTGATCAGGTGGAACTCAAAGCAGATAATCCTAATCAATTAAAAAAGATAACAGCGCGTCTACGTAAAGACCTTCCCGACTACAAAGTGGAAGATTGGAGTGCTTTTGACACCAATTTATACGGTGCAATGAAATTTGAGAAAGCTCTGATGCTGACTATTCTCTGCTTGATGTTCATCATTGCCGCTTTCAATATGAGCGGAAATATTTTCCGAACAATTGTTCAAAAGCGTCGTTTGATCGGAATTCTGAAAACTATCGGTTATCGCAATGAAGATTTGGTGCAGCTGTTTCTGCGACAAGGGTTATCACTTGCAATTGCGGGAATTTTATGCGGTATTCTTCTTTCCCTTATTCTTTTGCAACTTCAAGCCAATTTCGGTTTCATACATTTTCCCGTCGGAGACCAACCCGATTTAGTCTTACCGGTTTTCATAAAACTTTCGGATTATCTGTTAATTCCGTTGGCGGCTCTATTAATAACCTTTTTGAGCATATTGCTGCCTGCACGCCAAGCGGGAAAAATTGATCCTATTCCCTTAATTAGAGAAATTACCTAAAAAGGAGTTCAAATCATGTCTGACCGTCTTAACACTTACCTTCTTGCCATCCAAAACGAAATCAAATCGCAAAACCTTTACAGGTCTTTGGCAAAAAGCTTTGCTGCCGCTCCTGAAATCAATACTGTCCTGAAAAGCTTGGTTCCAATGGAACAAATGCACGAAGAAAAATTAAGGGAAGCCTGCAAAAAAGAATTCCCCGACAGCCGAATTTTTATCGATTCCGAAATTTATTTCCAAATTAAACCTGAGGACTTATCCGATCCCGTTAAAGTTCTTCGTTTTGCCATTGACAGAGAAATTGATGCGGCAAAAGAATATTCACAAATGGCTCTTTCCGCTTCCGAACCTGAAACAGCTCAGCTTTTACGCCAATTGGCAACGGAAGAAGAGCATCATAAAACCGTATTGGAAATGGAAATCCTGCAAATGGACGGCCTTCTTACTTGGTATGATCCTTCCGAATTGACGGGATTGCAGGAAGATTGATAATTTTACTCTTGCAATCTGGACAAGCTTACTTATTTGCTTTTATATTAAGGATAATGTTTTAAGTATTAATCCCCTTCTTTGACCTTTACCGTTGGAACCGGTTATTAGGCAAGAAAAGTAATATCTTATCAACAAAACCGCCAAAATATTATGCTGAAGGAGAAAACATGCGCCGCTTATCGTTAACTTGCCTTTTTATACTATGTTGTTGGCTGTTAACAGCTATGGAAGTCCCCTTTTCCACAGTGCCGATATTGACTGAAGCAAATCAAATCGGACCTTTTGTCAGAATTGACCCTGATGACAAAAAACCTGAAACATTACCGACTAAGGCATGGATTTGGTATGATGAGGAAAATATTTATGTGAAAGTCCAATGCACGATTGACAGTTCATTTGTAAAAGGTGCTTTTAGACAGCGTGATTCCGATTCCGGAGGTGACTATTTATTTCTGCATCTGATTACAAATCCCCGCACCCAATATGCATACATTTATGATGCAACTCCTTCCGGAGCTTTATCTGACTGTGTAAAAGACATTAAGCAAGGCTCCAATTATAATTGGAACAGTTCCTATTCTTATACAACGGAAGATAATGATACCCTGTGGACTGTTATATTCACAGTCCCGTTTAAAGATATGCGCTTCCCGAAAAATCCGCCTTACAAATGGAAAATAAGACTTACCCGCTTTCATAAGAATAGTCTGGAATACTATTCTTATCCCTATTATAAGGACGGTAACGACAAAGAATTTTTTGATAAAGCAATGGAAATCACATTGACACATAAAATCAGCGGTAAAAAGGATTGGAAATTCAGACCTTACTTTGTCAGAAGCTATGATCTGGTCAATAAATCAACAACTTTTGATCCTGATAACACGGGTCTGGACATAAGCTTTAATCCGGGGACCAGAACAAAACTGAAAATTGCCGTCAATCCCGATTTTACTGATGTTCCTCCCGATGATGCAACCAATATCTACAATAGTAAATATCCGATTTTCTATAATGAAAACCGCTTTTTCTTCATTGAGGATATCGATGCTTTCGGCACTGACGAGACAATGTTTTACACTCGCAATATTGTTCAACCGCAATTAGCAGTCAAATTTACGGGCAATCATAAAGCTTGGAATTACGGTTATCTTTGTGCTAAGGATAAGAATATTTCTGAAGACGGAATGCTCATCAATCCTGACGATTTTTTCCAATTAGGTTCTGTTATATATAAAACTGAAAAATATAAATTCCTTTTTTCCGGTGCGAGCAGAATGAACAACGGCTACTACAATCATTTCGGCTCGGGCTCTTGGAATTGGGAATTTGTAAAAAACTTTACTGTCGGTTCTTCGCACCTGTATAGCACTAAATATGTTGAAGGCAGTGGCTCAAATGAAGAAATAGATCAACAGGGCTTGTTTAATGCAATCTGGTTTCAAATGACTCCGGGAAATTGGAATATCAGCGCAGAATATGAGAATGTGCAAAAAGATCTTGCTCTGGATATGGGCTATTTGAATGAAACCGGTCTTGAACAGTATTCCACCAATATAAGTTGGAATATGAGACCGCGGGAAAAATATCTCAGAACTGCAAGTTTTTCTTTATACGGTGATTATGCCAATAAATTAGAACCCGATAAACCGTTTAAGTATTTGGACAGTAATGTCTACCTGTTGCTGAATTTTTTGCCTAAATACTCTCTGGTTTTTCAAGTTTCACGCGACAGAGAAGAATATCTCGGCAAAGAACACGATACTTGGAATGCTGTATTTAGTCCCAGTCTGTCTCGTTGGCCTGCTTTCAATCCTACGGTTTCTTTCAATGTGGGTAAAACTGTTATCTACAGCTTAAACGAAACTAAAGACATTGTCAGTTTCAGAACGAACGGTTGGGGAAGAGTCGGTCGAAGGATAATTTGGAATTATGTGTTTTATCATTACCAATACGGCTATGATGAAACTAACTACATATACACTCCGACGGATACTTTAATTCTAAAATTGGATAACAGCTTCCAGATTGCCAATGCCGGTTTGACTTATAATTTTTCCAATAAGATGTCTCTCGGCAACGGAATCGGCATCACGACTTATAAAACAGGCCTTACTTATTCCAATGTCTCTTTTTACAGTAACTTCCGTTATGAATTCAAACTGGATTGGTTTCTCTATCTCGGTTACAAAACCAAACAATGGCAAGACGAACCATCTGTCCTTAATGACCCTGCAGGACATTTTAAAATAAATTCCGCCAGTGCATACCTGAAATTGAGTTTTGTGCTTTAAGATATATTGTTAATAGGCAATCATTTTTCATACTGGCTGCTGCTAATAAACTCCGCCGGAGTTAATCCGGTTCACCTGTAATGGGGATAGGAATTTCTTCTAAGGTATGTTTGATGATTTCAGGTTCTTTATGATGGTATTTCAATTTGCGAACAATGGCAAGAAAGAATCCTACAGCCATAAATGCGGATAAAACATCAGAAAGAGGTAAAGCCCAAACGAGGCCGTTAAATCCGAACAGATGATTTAAGAGATAAACTGCAGGAATATAGACTAATCCGTTTCTGGATACGGCAATAATGAGTGAAGGCAAACCTTTTCCCATTGCTTGAATGGAGACCATCAGGGGCATCTGCACTGCAATAAAAGGAGTAGCCAAAGTAAAAGCTATCAGGACTTTACTGGCCATACGGACTACATTAGGATCTCTGATAAACGCCATAATCACATAGTGCGGGAAGGCAAGAAAAACACCTAAAAAGAAGACTGCTATTACTGCAGCGTATTTCAGGCAGGTGCTGATTGTTTGTTTCATTCTTTTCAGGTTATTGGCACCATAAGTATATCCGATGAGGGGTTGGATACCAATTGCCAAACCGGACATGACAAATATGGGTAGACTCATCACACGCCAGACAACACCGAAAGAAGCGACTGCAACATCTCCATAAACAGCGGCAGTATTGTAGCAAATCAAATTGCCGATGCTCGTCATGATTTGGCTGAGCGAAGTAGGAATGCCGATCTTGAAGATTTCCTGAAAGGTCTTCCAACGGAATTTGAGATAATGCAAAGAAGGCATAGCCATACTTTTTCTCTGCCAATAAAAAGAAAGCAGATAAGTCAAACCGAGAGCGACACCGATTATGGTGGCAATTGCGGCACCTGTCACACCCATTTTAAATACAAAAATGAAAAGAGGGTCAAGGACAATATTGGCTCCGGTGCCGATTAAGTTTGCCGCCATCACTGTTTTAGTAGAGCCTTCTGCACGCAACAATTGCGCCAGAGTATATTTCAACATCAAAATCGGCACTCCAAGTAAAATTATCCGCATATAGTCAATTGCATAACCCAAAGATTGAGGACTGGCACCGGATAAAGTCAAAAGCGGCTTAATAAAAATTAAACCCAATATCAGCACAAGCAGGGATGCAATTAAACAGGACACAATTCCCAAAGTTGCCGTTTCACGAGCACCGTTATAGTCTTTTTTACCTAATTGTCGCGATAAATAGGAGGCTGCACCGTTACCGAAAATTCCTGAAATTGCCATTTGAGCGGAAAACATCGGCATAGCGATACTTACTGCCGCCAATTGCAGAGGGTCATTTAACTGCCCTATAAAAAAGGTGTCCGTAATATTATAGAACACTTGAACAATCGTGCTGACGACGGAAGGGATGGCGAGCGTGAAGATTGCTTTTTGAATGGGCATCCTTTCCAAAATATATATACGTTTCTTATCCATAACTATTTAATTGGGAAAATATTTTTCCGTTTGCAGGTTGGTTTCTGCTAAATTTCATTAGAATATAGTAGATATCGGTTAAAATTGCCATGAACCTATAACCATATTCATTATCTTATTTTAAATATCATGTATTCTTGTCAAGCATTATCTGTATCTTATTCTTATATGAGAGGTTACTTTCTTCCTATACTCAACTGTCCTATTTTGTTCCACAGGCGATAAAAATTCAATGACGGTATAATCTCTCCTATATAGTTGCGGCGGAACAACAAGGAGCCTCTGGGAAAAAATCCCAGAGACACCGCGGCATTACTACCGTAACTAATAAAGGAAGAAATAGGGAAAAATGGATTTATCGACAGAGGAATGATTAAGGAGAAATATTTGCTGAAGTTAAAGCGATAATATGGAAATATATACGCGGAGAAGTTGTCAGAAGGGTAATTTTCCCGGCATGCCTTTGGGGATTTTACCGGAAGAAACCTTTTTCATCATCTTTTTCATATCGTCAAATTGATGCAAAAGACGGTTAATTTCAGTAACGCTTCGTCCGGAACCTTTGGCAATGCGAAGGCGACGGCTCCCATTCAAAATTTCGGGTTTTTCTCTTTCCTCTTCAGTCATGGATTGAATGATGGCTTCCACATGTTTCAAAGCATTGTTGTCCAGTTCAAAATCTTTGGGTAATTTGGAGCCGACACCGGGAATCATTTTGAGGAGAGCATCCAAGGGTCCCATCTTTTTCAGGTTTTGCAGTTGATGCAAGAAGTCATTGAGAGTAAACTGGTTTTTGAGCATTTTCTTAGCTAATTTCTCCGCTTGTTCTTCATCAAATGCCTCTTCAGCTTTTTCTATCAGAGAAAGAACGTCACCCATTCCCAAAATTCTGGACGCCATGCGGTCCGGATAAAAAACTTCCAAATCACTGATTTTTTCGCCTACACCGACAAAAGCAATCGGGCGATCGGTGGCTGCTTTGATGGAAAGAGCCGCTCCTCCTCTGGCATCACCGTCAAGTTTGGTTAAAATTACAGCGTCAAAAGCGAGTTTATTATAAAATTCCCGAGCGACATTAACCGCTTCCTGACCAGTCATCGCATCAGCGACAAAGAGGATATAATCCGGTTTCACAAAAGCTTTCAAGCGCTGAACTTCTTCCATCATGGGCGTATCAATTTGCAAGCGTCCCGCTGTGTCAAAAAGGAGCAGATTGGTCAAATCTTTATCCGCTTCTTTTAATGCTTTTTCAGCTGTTTTCAAAACGATTTCGGTCGGATTTTGTGAGCCTGATTGAAGGGCAATTTGGTCGGGATTATAAGCATCAGGAACTACGACAGGAATTTCCAGTTGCTTTCCCAACACCTGCAATTGATGAATGGCAGCCGGACGATAGACATCGCAAGCTACGAGCATAGGTTTGATTTTCTTTTTGCGGTAAAAAGCCGCCAATTTGGCGCAAGCAGTAGTTTTTCCGCTGCCCTGCAAGCCTACAAGCATGACTTTGGTTAATTTATTGTCATAAACTTTGAGTTCAAAGCCGCCCGTATCCATCAAGGCTACTAATTGTTCGTGGACGATTTTAACTATTTGCTGACCGGGAGACAAACTTTTGAGGACTTCCTGCCCCAAAGCGCGTTTTTCCACTTCAGCAATAAAGTTTTTAACAATCTTGAAATTGACATCCGCTTCCAAAAGGGCAAGTCTGATTTCACGCAGGCTGTCTTTGATATTCTGTTCAGTCAAATAACCTTTGCCCTTTAAGTTGCGAAAGATTTTATCCAGGCGTTCGGAAAGGCTGTTAAACATTTCTCAGATTCCTGATTGCGGCAGAATAATCCTGCTGCGAAAAAATATAAGAAGCGGAGACTAAGATATCGGCTCCGGCATTGATCAATTGAGGTGCTACGGACACATCTATACCGCCGTCAACTTCAATTAAGGTTTTCAAGTTTAGGGCAATAATTTTTTGCTTTAATTGAGCTGTTTTCGCTGTTACGGAAGGAATAAATTTCTGACCGGAAAAACCGGGATTGACACTCATCAGCAAAACAAAATCCAATTCGGGTAACAGTTCATTCAAAACATTAAGAGGTGTTCCCGGATTTAAAGCTACTCCGGCTTTCATTCCATTTTGCTTAATTGCAGTGATTAAGCGATGAGGATGAAATACCGTTTCGGGATGAAAAGAGAGGAAATTTACTCCGGAAGCCGCCATTTTTTCCGTATAATCAGCGGGATTGGTGACCATCAGATGAGCGTCCAAAGGCAATTTTGTCAAGCGATGAACTGTCTGCGTCACCGTATAACCAAAGGTCAGATTAGGCACATAGTGTCCGTCCATAATATCTAAATGCAGAAGATCCGCTCCGGCTGTTTCAATTGCTTTCACTTCTTCTTCCAACCTGCCAAAATCGGCAGATAAAATAGACGGCGCTATCAGGATTTTTTTATTTTCCATCTTGCTTCCCGATTAAAAAGATAATATCGTTCACCTGCAGGTCAAGACGCTCATTCAAGCGTTTGATTAAGTCTTCTTTAGTCAGAATGAGCTCTTGCATCCAAGTCGGATTGCTGACTTCAACAAAAAGGACATGATGTTCATACTTACGCGGATAGGAACGCTCAGCTAAAAGATCGCCGACAATATCTCTCCACGAAAGCGCAATCAAAGCAAGGTTGTGATATTTTTCACCGGCAAGTTTAAGGACAAAATCCCTGCAGTAATCGCTGAGAGAACTTATAGGCATTTCAATCTTTTTTCAGGAATAGACTAAATCCCCACCAACTGATAATAGCGACAATGATCGCAATATAGTAAATTGAACCGATACCAGTCGTCGTTTTGTCATAAGGCATAACCAACAAAGCCGGCACAGCAGAAACTATAATTATCAAAAGATAACCAAGGATTTGATGGAGACGCTTGGCTCCCTCACGATTGATAAGGTAAACTGCAAAAACACCTGCAGCCACCAAGCCTATAGTTATTGCCACTATAATCAAAATCGTAGAAGTGCCGATTTTTTGCTGACCAAGATCAAATAATTGCATATTATAAAGTGCCAAAGCCGGAATAGCTAAAGCAATCAAGATCATCAGCACACCGATTATTCTGCTTATTTTTCTGCTTTTTTGGCTGACAAATTCATAGTGGCGTTGTTTTCTTTTTACAGATAAAAAGATGAAGAACATCACTATAATGAAAAAACCGCCATAAGCCAAAATCATTAAAGGTGTTCCCGAAACAATTCCCGTTAAGGAGAAAACCGCTATAAAAACCAGGACTCCCAGAATCCTGCCCAAAACGAACATCGTATCTTTCATTGAACCTCCCAGATATTACTCAGCCTCTTTTTCGACCGTTCCATGCAGAATTACATTAACTTCCTTATGCAAATGGACGGGAACTTCAAAATCACCCAAAATCTTAATATGTTTTTCCATATTTATTGCAGTCTTAGGAATGTCAATATTTCTTTGCTTTAATTCCTGAATAAGGTCTGATTCGGAAACAGAACCGAACAGATTGTCATGTTCATCCGTTTTACGCACAAAAGTCAAATGCAAGGAAGCAATCTGCTCTCCGAGCTGTTTCAATTCTTCCAACTTTTTCTGTTCTTCAGCAGCAAATTTTTGTTTCAATCCTTCCAGATTTTTTAGATTTTGGGGGGTGGCAGGCAAGGCATAATTCCTCGGGAAAAGATAGTTACGGGCAAATCCGTTTTTAACATTGACAACTTCTCCCTTGGAACCAACTTTTTCTATGTTTTCAGTTAGAATTACTTTCATTTTTTTCCTCCTTTCTATTGAATTTACGAAAATCAAACCAAACATCCAACAACCCGATAAAAGCAATTAGCAATAACATCGGATAATTAAAAATAACTGCCAAAACTAATAGCGCTCCCAACAGTTTGGCTTTAGCAAAAAAATCACCCCAATAATAGCTCAAAACAGCTGTTCCCTGAATTAAATAAACCGCCGCCATACATATCAAGCAATTAATTCCAAGAATTCTGAGAGGCCGGTAAAAACACAATACCAATGCTGCCAACATCAAATATGACACCACATAGGGCAATTTGATAAAACGGATTGGCCTTTTCAATGCAGATGAGCGATTGAACAGCAAAAAACCTAAAAATGCTGCCGCTACCTGCATCGAACCCCAAATAGCAATCTGATACTTTAGCATAAACTGCTGCAATCCGAGAATCATGTCAGCATTCAAATTCAGGTTCGGAACCTTTTTCAAATATGTTTGATAGGTCTGCATCATTTGCTGCGTCAGAGTATAGATAGAGGACATAAACAGCCAATTTCGCAAAAGGCTGTATATTACTTGAAACACCAGCAAAAAGGCAAAGGCTTTATTCATATCTGAATTGGGTCTGAAGAGGAAAACAAAGAGCAGGGTTCCGATACCGACAGCAATTAAACTGTCAAAAACATTGAGCCAAACCTGCAGATTGTTTTCCCAATATCCGATTCCAACCGTAATCAGAATAAAGACAGCCAGACCAATCCAAAGTCTGGTTACTGATTTAGACCAGATTCTGCCACTGTATGCTAAGGAAAAGATCAACCCCAAAAAAGGGGAAATTACACTGACTAAAGCAATTAAAACAGGGATAAGGCACTCCCAATCAATCTATGACATAGGGCAACAGAGCCATTTGGCGTGCCCGTTTAATTTCATTGGACAGGCGTCTTTGGTGCTTTGCACAGGTTCCCGTCATGCGAGCCGGTTCTATTTTTCCGACATCAGAAATATACTGCTTCAGAATATCAATATTCTTATAGTCTATTACAAGATCAGGATTAGCACAGAACTTGCAGTATCGCCTTTTCGCAAATTTTTTTCGTTTATCAAATGAATTCATGTTTACTCCTTACCTTAAAACGGGACATCATCATTAGTAATCTGGGGAGCAGAAGAAGTTTCATCCGCTAAGGGCTCTTCGGTTTCGTGTTCTTCTACCGTTTCCGAACTTTCCTGTTTGGGACGGGCTTCCAAGAATTGAATATACTCAGCCACAACTTCAACCGATTTACGATTTATATTGTTGGAATCTGTATAATTCCTGGTTTCAATGTGGCCTTCTATGAGAAGAGGACTGCCTTTGTGAGCGGAATTATTTACTGCTTCAGCCCATTTTGACCATGCCACTATGTCCAAGAAATAAGATTGATTTTGGTATTGTCCCGTAGAATCTTTTACGGGACGATCAAAAGCTAAAGTGAAACGAATAACCGGCACCCCTTTGGGAGTGTAACGCATCTCAATTTCGTTGGCTACACGGCCGGAAAGAATAACTTTATTGACGCGGGGAAATCTTAATTCTGTCATGATAACCTCATTTCCTGTCTCGGTCTATGATGATGTAGCGAAGGATGGATTCGTTGATATTATAAAGTCGATGAATGTTTTTAATCTGGTCAGAGTCGGCTTTAAAATAATTAATGAAGTAGTATCCTTCAGTTTGTTTTTGAATTGGGTAAGCCAATTGGCGTTTTCCCCAAATATCCGTTTTAATCAATTCACCGCCGTTGTCTTTAATGACGGAAACAGCGGCGTCATTAGCTTTAATTGCCTCTTCCTGAGAAAATTGAGGCTTAAGAATGATCATGCTTTCGTAGTTTTTAAGCATTAACTATCCTCCTTTGGTCTATTGATCCCGGCTTCGGAAGTCGGGATAGGGTTTTTCTTCCATTGACTGAATTCATCAAGCAAAGTATTAAAATCGCGGTTGAGATAAATTTCCAACCAGCGGACAACCAAGTCGATGACAGGTAAAATTATTTTTCTTTCTTCCGCCGAAAAATCGGTCAAGACATGGTCTTTGGGATTGACATTTGTCTGTCTGCCAATTCCAATTCTGATACGATGAATTTCTCGGTTTCCTGCTTTAGCTAAGATTGATTTCAAACCGTTGTGCCCACCGTCTCCACCTGAAGGGCGAATTTTAATTTCACCCAAGGGAAGATCAATATCGTCCATAACAACCAATACATCATCAATATCGCTATATGCACTGAGGGCACTAAGATAAGCTTCACCGCTTTGATTCATATAAGTTGAGGGTTTAATCAAAACACCGGAATCATAGCGGAAGTAAGAATAATTATGCGCTTTCTTAGCTTTAAGCTTATGCAACTCGGCAAACCTGTCCAAACACATGAAACCGACATTGTGTCTGTTATTTTTATAGGTTCTGCCGATATTGCCCATTCCGATGATCAGTTTCATAATTTCGTAAGTCTGTTATCGGTTTTTACACTCTATTCTTTGGTTTTTTTAGCTTCAGGTTCAGAGGGAGTTTCCTCAGGTTTTGTCTCGGGAGCGGGAGTGGGTTCTGCTTCAACTTTCCGGGATTTAATAGTCACAATTGCCGTATCGGAATGCTCCTTAACAGTCCACTTACCCTGAGGCAGCTGATAAATATGAATTGCCTCTCCGATATTCAAATTACTGATATCAATTTCTATGTCGGCGGGAATATCTTCCTGCATGCATTGTATGCGAAGAGTACGCAGCACAATCTCCATAATTCCGCCTTCTTTCACACCGATCGGGGTACCAACATATTTGATTGGGACTTCGACTTCAATTTCCTGATTTCGGGGCAAAACCATAAAATCCAGATGCAGAATTTCTCTTGTAACCGGATGAATCTGGCGTTCCTTGAGCAAGGTGTTGTATTCCTTGCCCGCTATATTGATATCATAAAAGACAAGCTCATTCAGGCCCCTTTTATACAACTTAAGGAAATTGGTCTTTTCCACTGAAATTTTAATCGGTTCTACTCCTGAACCATAAATTACTGCAGGAATGAAGCCGTTATTCCTCAATTTTGTCAGGTCAGATTTTCGCTCTGTCGTCCTTTGTTCAGCTTCAAGTTTAAATATCATTTATTCCTCCATTATTTCTAAGCTTTATCCGAATAGAATACTGACTGATTCTTCTATGTGAATCTTTTTAATCGCAATAGCCAACATTTCTGCAATAGAAAGTTGGACGATTTTGTTACATTTCCGCTTATCCTGTGACAAAGGAATTGTATCAGTTATAAAAAGTTTCTCCAAAGGAGAATCTTCTATGCTCTGAACCGCGTTTCCGGACAAAACACCATGCACGCAAGCGGCATATATTTTTTTTGCACCTTGTTCAGTCAAAGTTTGAGCCATTTTAATCAAGCTACCGCCTGTATCAATAATGTCATCATATAAAATGGCGGTTTTATTTTTTACTTCCCCGATAATATTAAATAATTCTGTTTCATCATTATTCCCGCTTCGTCGCTTATCCCCGATTGCCAAACCGCAATTAAGGCGCTTTGCCAAAGCTCTTGCTCGATTGGCTCCGCCTGAATCGGGAGAAACAACAACTACTTCATTAAGATTTAAAAACCGTCTAAAATACCTTTCAAAAATAGACATTGAATGCAGATGATCAACGGGAATATTGAAGAAACCCTGAATCTGGTCTGCATGTAAATCAACGGTTATTACTCTGTTGGCACCGGCAACAGTAATCAGGTCTGCAACAAGTTTTGCGGTTATCGGGACGCGAGGTTGATCTTTTTTATCGGAACGAGCATAACCAAAATAGGGAATGACACAATTAATCCTTTGTGCCGAAGCCCTTCTTAACGCATCAATAATGATAAGCAGTTCCATCAAATTATCATTAACCGGATAACATGTAGGCTGAATTATAAAGACATCGGAACCGCGCACACTGTTATTGATTTTGACAAAAGCTTCATCATTGGAAAATTTAAATAAGTCAATATCTTCCAAAGGAATACCGGCATATTTGGATACTTCTCCCGCTAAGGGACGATTGGCATTACCGGAAATCAGCTTAAGCTTGGGATACATTTTAAATAATCACTCCGTTTTAATGTCTTTACTGTTTCAGACCACATATTAAACTCTTGAAAATGCTTTTGAGCTTTTATCAATAAATTCTTATCTTCAAAGAACGCTATGCAGGTTGACCCGCTTCCGGACATCATAGCACGTTCGGCACCTAACTCTATTAAGGTAACAATTACTTCTCGAATTACAGGATATTTTTGGGCTACACCCTCTTCCAGCCGATTGAACCAAAGCTTAGAATTAGCGGGCGGACTTGCCGTAAAATCAACCGATTCATATGCTTCTTTACTGCTAATAGCAAGACCGGGATTTACCAAAAGCAAATCCATTTCGGGTTCATCGGGCAATGGATGGATGCATTCACCGCGACCCGAACCTTCAGCTATGCCTCCGGTGAAAAAAAAATTAATGTCACTTCCATATTCAGCAGCGGTTCGTTTAGCATAGTCCAGTCCCATCTTCAGACCAAACAGCTTATTTAACGCCAAAAAAGTAACAGCTGCATTGCTGCTCCCGCCGCCTAAACCTGCTGCTATAGGTATTTTTTTCTTTAGAAAGATCTCCACTCCGCTCTTGACTCCAAAGTCATTCAAAACTCTCATCGCAATTTTATAGACCAAATTGTCTTGGGAAGCCAATTCCGGAATGTTGCACAAAATTTTGATTCCGGGCTTTTTTGTCAAAGCAAATTTAAGGCTATCATGAAGACTGATAGTTGAAAATATTGTATCAATCTCATGATAGCCATCAGGTCTGCGAGCTAAAACTTCAAGATATAGATTTATTTTTGCGAAGGAATTTACTAACACGCTTCTTTTGCTTTTCAGGAACCTCATCACCGTAATAGTAATAGTAATAGTAGTAATAATAGTAATAATAACTTTGCTTACTGTAATACTTCTGAGGCACTATGCCGTTCACGATAATTCCGTCTATTTTGCCGTCCACATTGGCAATCAAGTCTTTAGTTCTCTTGATAATGCTTCTCTCTGTTTGATCTATGCGCACGACAATCAAAGTCATATCAAATTTTTTAGTGAGAATAAGAGCATCGGTAACGGCAATAATAGGAGGAGTATCAAACAGCACATAATCATAATTTTTTTTCAGTTCATTAATCATTTGTTCCATTCTGGGCGAAGAAATCAATTCGGAAGGATTGGGAGGAACAAATCCGCTGGTAATCAAGTCTAAATTCAAAATTCCCGAAGGTTTTAAAATCATATCTACTTGGATATCGGGGTCAATAAGATAATCGCTGGAGCCGTTTTCTTTATCAAGCATAAATTTTGTATGCAAAACAGGTCTTCTTAAGTCCAAATCAACTAAGACAACTTTGGTATTCATTTGAGCTAAAGTAATGGCAAGATTGGAAATAGTCGTGGATTTACCTTCTTTGGGACCGGAGGAAGTAATCATCAAGGCAAGAGGACCTTCCGGCTTCTTTGAAATGATATTAGTGCGCAAAGTTCTATAGGATTCGGCAACCGCAGACTTGGGAGCATAATGGGAAACTAATTGCATCATCACATAGTGAAGAGATTTCGTCAGTTGATTTCTGCTTTCGCCTTCAGCTTTTTCTATCATGCGATTAAATTCATCAATGCGAGATTCAGATTCTTGAATAACGGGGATTGTTCCCAAAATCGGCAATCTGACATAGTTTTCCATATCTTCAATAGTTCTAAGTTTAGTATCCAAGGAATGAACCAAGAAAGCCGCTCCGATACCCAAACCCAAGCCCAGCACTATACCGACTAAGATATTAGTTGAAACTTTCGGCTTAATGGGAAAAGAAGGAACTTCCGCTCTTTCCACTAGTCTTATATTACCCATCTTAGCCTGTTCGGCAACTTTGGCATCCTCATATTTTTCCACCATCATACTGTGGATTTTTTCGTCCATTGCCAAATTACGGGTTAAACGAGCAAGCTCTAATTCCGTATCCGGAAGCATGGCAATTTTTTGCTTATACATCTCAGTAACAGCTTTCAAACCTTCCGCTTTAGCATTAGCTACTTCCAGTTCTACTTGCGCGGAAATAATCTGACTGATAGTTTCGGCACGGCTGGTGAGAGGATCGGATTCCGCAAAAGAACTCACTAATCTGCGAACTTCAGAGTCCAGTTTAGCTTTGGCATTATCAATTTCTTTATTGAGTAAAACAATTTGAGGATGGTCCAAAGGATAATCATTTTTCGTAATCAATTTGGTAATGGTAGATTGAGTGGTTACGATTTGATTTCGCAGTTCATTGATATAAGGAGTTGCCAATATATTATTAACATTCGTCACTAAAGTATCTTGTTGAGCCAAGCGTTTATTCAAAAAATCCAAAGTGCGTTTTTTAACCATGGCATCAGTTTGAGCTGCTTCATATTCGGCTTCCGCATCGGCTGATTTTTCAATCAGTTTAGTTGTTTCTTCTGACAGTTCTGTTAAACCGTTGTCAATCTTGAAAGCACGCAAATCTTCTTCCGATACCTGCAATCTTCTGGTAATCGCGTCCAACTGAGATTCCAAGAATTCCCTGATATTGGTAAATTCCAGTCTGGCATACTGAGTATTTTGCTGTTGAGTAGCTTCAGCTATGGAATTTGCCGCAGCCATGGCTTCAACAGGATTGGTGGATTGAAAGCTGATTGTCAAAATCTCAGTTTCTCTTTTGGATTCAACTTTCATCCCTCCCAAAATGGCAGCAACAGGATTAGGCGATTGCCTTAGGGGAAAAGTATCGGAATCCTTGTATTTCTGCATAATTTGCCATGAGACTGCCGCAACCGGTGTACTCTTTATAATCTCCACCTGATTGTTTATCGAACTTGTTCCAATTCCCGGAGCCGCTACCAACATCAATTCATTTCTGCCTTGACCTTTCTCCAAAAGAATTTTCGAAGAACTGGAATATACTTTTGCCTGTCTGGAAGTGTAAAATACTGTGGCAATTAATACAAGAATAAAGATTAAAGCCACTAAGTATTTATATTGGAGAATTATCTTAAAATAGTCAGAAAGTTTTATTTCTTCTTCTTTAATTTCCGGTTGATTAGGATTATCCATTATTATATCCTTTGTCTATAGATTTACGATTAAGTTATATACACTGAGGGCTATAGCGGCTTTGGAAAGGAAATCTGTCACCCGAGTAAAGGCATAGAAAATTGTTCCCGAAACAACAACTGTATCTCCTGGTTGAAGCACGGGAATCATCTTTTCATTACCTGATTCCAAATAATCTTTCATATTAATCCAGATTATATGTTCACCCTCAATAGTAGGTCTCACAATTCTGATTTTTGAAAGCTTGGCATCTTCTTTCGGTCCTCCGGCAAGAGAAATCAAGGTTAATAAATCTGTATCATCAGGAACAGTGTATAGTCCGGGTTTTTGGACTTGTCCCCAAATGTAGGTTTTAATTTTCAGTTTGGCAGCATCACCTTGAACGCCTTCGTAAGAATAGGCAGAGGCATTATTAGTCGGAACAAACAAAGTTTGTGATTGAGCGGCTAAACCCGCCATTAAGAGTAAGAACGCGCAAATTATTATACTCTTTTTCACTATTTCCTCTCTTTCTTTTAGTTAGATTATTATTATTCCCTTTTCAGTCAAGATATTTCTATTGAACATTCCTTCTATCTTATTCCAATATAAGGAATTACTCATATTATACACCCCTCATGATATAAATAAACTCTGCACCCGCAGAAAGAAGCATTCTAAAATAAGAACGCTTCTCACCATTATTTTGCTTTCTATTTATGCTTTCCCTGAAGATACTGAAGTCTTTCATTAGACTCCGAACCTATATACATATTAAGTTCATAATCATAGTCAAAGGCGTCGACCCGCCAATAAAAGTAATCATCGGAATAATTACTGAAAAGGTTTACAGGCACTTTTTCCGCAAAATAATTTTGTTCAAAGGCAACTTGTATATCACGATGCCAAAGATGATTATGATCTGCGTCAAAAATCATTAACCTGAATTTGGAAACAAATCCGCTTTTTTGCCAACAAAGCGAATCCCGAACAGGATTAAATACTTCTCCGTAATCCGGCCTTGTCAATATTTGTTTACTAAGCAACTTATACCCGACAGTATCGGACACTGCTTTATTGCCGCTTTGGTCTACTACTTCTATAAAATAGTAATATTTGCGATTCGTATATAAGGTATCGGTATCATCAACATAGTAATCGTGGTTGTGGCTGATAGAATCAATCAAAGCAATTTGATTATATTCCTCGTCAAAACGGTATATTTTAATGTAGTCCAAGTCTGTATCGATTAAATGCACCCAGCTTATTCGAAACCAGTCATCATCTGGAACAGCATCAATACCGTTGTTATCCTCATTTAAAAAAGAAACTTGGTTATTGTAAAAACTGGTTGTATCAGGTGTATCTCCCAAATGAGGTATCAGGATTGGAGTCGTTGGTGCAGTATGATCGGTAGGCAGTTTTTCCTTACCGGTACATGCCAACAAAAAGACCGAAAGGATTAATATTGCAATCTTCAGATAACGCATCTCTTACCTCCTTCCCCATTAGAAATTAAATCTGAGGCCCACTCTGTTTGTGAGACCCAGAGGATTGGTTATGGCAGCATAATCTACATATATTCCATAAACTTTTACTGATGCTCCCGCGGCAAAATTCTTGTCATAATACCCGAGGCGCAGATTAGCTTTGGAAGAGTAATCCCAATCCAAACCAAAGTGATGAACAGTTTCATAGATATAATCAACATCATAAGCTACCGTCAAATTCGAGTTCAACTTCTTGATAGGCTGTTCTACCGCAAGACCTACTTTTGTATTGAATAAAATCTCATCTTTATGTAAATTATCCGTATCTCCCCAAGTAATATCGGTTCCGGCTATATCTTGAAAATTCATTCCAAATCTGATCGTCCCCAAACCTTCAACATCGAATAAAGTAGCTAAATCAGTTTTGACTAAATATGAAAGATCAAATCCGGTTCCGCTTCCGTCCTTATCTTTTAGGGGTGCTTTCAAACCTGTAATGCTTCGCTTAATATATTTGATATTTGTTCCCATATAAAGATCAACCGGAATGGGGAAAAAAAGCCATCCCATATTCACATCATAATGTAAATGTTTACTGAAGGCGAATTGGAATAATTGATCAGTGCTCTTGAAATTTCCGTCCGGGTCGCCCGTTAATTGATATAAACTATTATTTATTCGTTCATCAACCGTGTGGCCGATTAACCATTTCTCGTCAAATTGGGGGATATCGTCCACGGTTAACATTGTTATATTCAATCCGATAGTAACTTCATTGGGCAAAGGTTGGCAAAAGGATATATTATCGTAATAAGCGATACCCTTATACAGGAAAGCACGCATAACACTGAGGTTGGATTCTCTGATTTGAGCAATCCCCGAAGCATTCCAATAGATGGCATTCCCGTCATCCGCAATTGCCGAAAAGGCACCACCCATACTCAAAGGCTTCACTCCCGAGCCAATCATCATAAAATCCCCTGCATAGCTTCCGGCTGAAATACCGATGCTGAAGCCGAGCAATATGCATAATACCGCAATGATTTTGTAATTCATTTGAAACCTCATTTTGTAATGGCTAATTTTTGTGTCTTTTCAATCGTTTTGCTTCCTTTTTCGGCTATAATACGATAAAAATACACTCCGTTAGCCAAAGGAAAACCTCTTTCATCGGTACAATCCCAAGCGTATACTGTTCTGGGATATTCGTGATAACCGACTCCCGTCGGTAAATTTTTGAATGTCTTAACCAATCTTCCCGATACGGTATAGACTTTAATCGTAACTTTATCGGCATCATCGGTCAAAACATAAGTGAAGCGTGTCCTGCCTGCATTTTTTGGATCAACAGCTTCTTTTACAACTACAGGATTAGGATAATTTGCCAAATTAGCGACATCAAAATGGTCATTGACGATAAATTTGACATCCCTGCTTTTGAAATTGCCATTCACATCTTTGCAGTCTATTACTAAAGTGTAATTTCCCTTCTGCAGATTCAATTGATATTTGATCGGGATGCGGTTTATATCGTCTTGATTGATAGTTTTCACCCATTGATTTTCCGGAATTTCCACTCCGTCCAAATACATTCTAATCGTATTATCAAAAACATCGATGCCGTTCGCATCACTTAACAGTAAAGAGATTGTTCCGGTTCCGGAAATATATCCTCCAACCGTAAATTCCTGATCTTGGACATTTACATCGATTGACGGAGGTTTATTATCTGCATTCCGAAGCAAACTGTAAATTCCTTGTTTATCAACTTCAAATACTACCTTATCTGATGTTGCAGAAAGATTTCCTCCCTGTTTAATCCATTTTCTGAATAGAGGTTCCCAACGATAAATTACATAAACATCCTGAGCTTCAGCTTGTTGAGTTGCAGCATCCTGATTACTATAGTAAAAAGTCAGTTTGAGCTTTTTCCCGTTAATAAATACTCCCGAAGAATCAACAATTGAATTATCAAGAGTTTTAATTTCATAAGGTGCGGAAGCTATTCCCGACGCCAATATAAGTTTATAAACATCAGGCTCCGCTTGAGGAATGACATCATCCAATTTCTGGATGGAAAAAAGTGAAGTCCGACCGTTAGGAACAAGTCCGGCAGGAATTTCACACAGCAGATTGTTATCAATACTGTTTATTATTGTTCCGGCATTATCAACGGCATGATAATTCATAGGCATGCTTAGCGTTGCATAGTTATTATCGTTATCAGAACTCCATTCCGGAAATTCATTAGGTATATTCACTTTTGCTTCCAAGATTACAGCAGAAGTAAATAGAGTATCAATAATTATTCTTTCCCAGCGTTGGCCATTATCTTGTAAAGGAGCAAAAATACCGGAATATAGTTCAATTGAACGTTGACCGGAAAACAAAGCTGTCAATTTTAGTTTTGTATTGGCAGAAGGAGCATTCCCTATATTCTTGATTAACATTTTTACGCCGAGGTTGTTGTTTTCTTCAAAAAATTCCATATCTCCCAACAATAATTCAGGTCCTGCAACTACATAAGAATAAAGATAAGATTCCAGGATAGTATTATTTTGATAGGTAGCCACATATTTATAGAAAATTTCTTTACCCGTATTTTGATGTGCTAATCCGTAAGATGTTTGAAAAATGCTTGCATCGCTCTCCGACTTAACCATCGGGATAGTTTGCCAATTCACGCTGTTAGAGGTCGAATCCTTTCTCACTTTACAGACTAAAGAGTTAAGGTTGTCAGTTATTGAGCAGGTAACTCTGAAATAAGTGGAATCCTGCCAAGTCGGAGTGGCGGGAATAGTAGTTATAGGTGCAAGTATACCTCTACCGACAGAAATATCCTTAAACCCGTAATATTCTCCTTGGTCAGAATATCCCGCTACATAAACACGCCGTTGATAACTGTCTGAAGCACTGCCGGCTAAAGAATAGTTGTAATTATAAACATTGTTGATAAAGGGATTTTCATTCGGAGGATTAACCGCTATTTCAGTTTGCTTTTGAATAAAAGTTCTGGCTGCAGTAACAGGAACTTCACAAGAAGCGGTAACACGGAGTGTATCTCCGACGGCATAATTTGTTTTATTTGTTGCCACATTTATTTTTTGCAGCGGTTTAATAACTTTGATATTAGGATCGCCCAAAAGTGCGCAGCCGTAAGTTAAAGCATTTTGAGCAGCGGAAGAAACTGTCATAACATAATATTTGGCTTTAGTAAAATTGATGGCTTCACCCAAAGAATTGAAATCCCTTTCAAACAAACTTTCATTTAAAGCCAATCCGAAATCTAAATCATTATACATATAACCTAAACCGGTAAATCCTATAGTTGCAATTGCTCCCTTTTGAGGTTCAAGAATAAGAGCTTCACTGATAGAAGCAGCTCCTCCGGTATCAAAAGCGGAACAATAACAAGCCAAACTTGTAACAATCGGATAATTATCATTATTCAAGGAAGAAACATTATTAAAATTGAACAAGTTATAATCCGCCCAAATACGACCTCCGCCATGGCCGATAAACTGTAAATACACTGCTCCTTCATTAATCTTTGACATCAAGGTGGAAGTTACTCCGTAAAAATCATGACTGACATTTTGGGTGTTGGTATATACTCTGGACGGACGATAATAGGAAGGGATTCTGTTTCTGCGGATGTATTCCGATTGCTGTGAAAATACATCGTTGGGATCAGTTTGTTTGCCGCCGGTAGCAAGAATCAACTGCCCGTGCCACAAATCATTATAATGCGGCTCAGTCAAATAAACTTGGCTCTTTTGAGCAACGGTTAATATCTGATCAGCTTTCCAAACATTAATACGCGAAACGGAAATTTCAGGCAAAGGATCATCACCGACAACACAACCATACCAATCGTCACTGGCAGTTGCTCCATGTTCATAAGTCCAAATCTTTTTTACGGGAATGATATTATATTTTCTGGCACTGCTGTTGTCACGCTCATCGTCAGTGCCGTCTCCTAAAAATACCACGCTTTTCAGTTGCGGACCGGACCAAGTATTATATGCATAACTAATGAATGATTTGAGAGCTTCGGCAGATTTTATGCCGTCATTAAATTCATCGTATATGTCCTGAATATCTATTATTGCCACTTGATAACCGATATTTTCCCAAAGTTGCTTGTATAATAAGGTCCCCTCATTTTCCATAAAATCTCTTCTGGTTATAATCATACAATCTGCAGAATTATCTGACGACTTTAAATGCGAAGGGATATTTACCCGAAAATCTTTAGGCATTTTCTTTTTATTTTCTGTAACTGCATAGTATCTGACATCATTTGAAACTACACTATCCTGGAAAGTAACAGTCCAAGGTGCACTGCCGCTTAAGGTAAAAGGTTCTATCTGAAGATTATTATAAATGCTGGAACCGATTTTATAGACTGAAACCTGATTATTGGAAAAGCCTTCCAACTGAAATTGGTAAAGGCCGAAAGGACGGTTGGACGGCTTAGTAAATTTGATAAAATCTTCGCTGGTTCTATACTCGCGCCAATAAGTAAGATCAATATAATCAAGCAATACCTGTTCATTCTTGCCCATCGGTGTGTCACCGTTCAAGCTGATATAAAAGTAATTGGTTCCGTGATGCAGATAGGAATTTGGTAAGGGCGCTTCATTGGTAAATATCTCTTCTGTCTGATCGCGCCATTCTCTTGTTCCGATCAAAGCTTGATTTAATCTGATTGTAGCTTTATGGTCATATTGATCAGGAGCAAGATATTCCATGTAAGTCAGGCCATATAAGCATACTTTTGTAGATAAATATCTAAGGTTTATGTCCTTGGGATATTGCAGTTCAAAAGGAATTATCTCCAGATTGGGAGCAGTTATCTTTTTCCAGAAAAACACATCTTCCCTGTAAAACGAGGGATTCAAAGTCCAACTGCGACCCAATTTATCAGGAATATATTGCTGTTCTAAATGAACTGTATATTCATAAGCGTCAGGAATTATATAGTGAGCGGAATTGGACTCTATCAAACCTCCGTTTTCCACTGCTAATCTTGCCCCCAAATGATCAGTTAAAGATAGAGTATAAACATTTTCGGCAGTATAATCGTCTTGATAACTTTGGTCTCCGTAATGGCGATCCCCGTAAAATTCAAAGTAATCTCCGCGGTTAAATCTGCCGTCAGCTTCACCGGAAAAATGGATAGCAACAGGACCATTTTCATCGCGCAATTCCAAATAGCGCGGATCAACCGTAGCAGGATTCCAAGCATATTCAATGCCCAAAGAATCTGCCATTATGCCCATTTTATCAGTCAAATATTGATAAGTAATCTTGTAAATTCCTTCCTTATCAACAATCAGCTGAAGTTCATTAACTTCATCTCCTGTTTTTGGAATGGGAGTTCCGGCACCCGGTTCTTTTGCTTTACGCCATACTTGAGAGGTCCGATTATTGAGAAAAAAAGAATCTCCCGCGTTATCAATAAAATTTTCCGATTGCTGCCAATTACGGGATGCTTCTTTATTGCCGAGTATCCGGATTATCAGTTCCGCTTCAGTTGTAACTTTAAGCTGTTTGCCCGCGGCTTGATATTGAAAGGGAAACAGCTGCAAAGAAGTCAAATGCCTGTCTCCCAAAAAAGCAGGTTCTCCTTTTGCCGCAAAACTGTCAGGATAATAATTATTTGAATTATAAGCTCTAATATTGGGACGGTAGTCGGAAGAAATCTCTCTTTCCGTTCCGGTAAATTTTCCCGTCGGCATAATCTTCGTTCCGGAAACTGTTTCACTTTTCTGAGATAATACTTCTACTCTGATATCACCGTCCACCGGAATACCGATTGCTTCCGAAAATGTCTTAAGTAAAGGATATCCTTCCTTAGCTAATTCGGAACCTCCGTCACAAACTATCTTTTGCCATTTTTGATTATTCACCGTCACTTCTTCCAAATGCCATGCAGGAAGAGTAAATTTAACTCTGATATAATCCGGTGTCTCTTCAGTAACGGTAAAAACTTCTACTCCCGCTAAGGAGAAAATTGCGCTGAGTATTATTCCCGTGACGATGATTTTAAGATAATTAAACATTGATACCTCATTGTCTGCTTATATCTTATTTGTCCTAAGCCCTATATCTTTACGGTAATGCATACCTTCAAAAAACACTTTATTCAAATCGTGATATACTTTTGTTCTTGCTTCAGCTTGCGATAAGCCTACGGCTGTTAAAGCCAAAATTCTTCCGCCTTGTGTGACTAACTCATCCCCGCGTAAAGCAACTCCTCCGTAATAAATATGGGAATCCATATGAGCGGAAAAATTAATCACTTCTCCGCGACTTATTCCATAAGGATATTCTTTCCCGACAGCATAAACACAAATTGCGTTTTTATTTGCCCATTTCAGTTGCAGTTCATTGACTTTATGCTGCAAGACGGCATAGCAAACATCTGTAAAATCAGTTTCTAAAAGCGGCAAAATGGTTTGAGCTTCAGGATCGCCTAATCTGCAATTGTATTCTATAACTTGGGGACCTTCAGCCGTAATCATCAGTCCCAAATATAGAAATCCTTCAAAAGGACACCCTTCTTCCCGCAAAGCTCGCAAAGTAGGTTCCACTATTTTTTTCTCTATTTCTGCCCTGTAAATTTCCGCTTCCGGAACCGGTGCAAAAGCCCCCATTCCACCTGTATTCGGACCTTCATCATTATCATAAAGCTGCTTATGGTCTTGAGCAAAGATTGTAGTTCGGTAATGTTCTCCATCCGTAACGGCAAAAAGGGAAACTTCCCAACCCTGCAAATATTCTTCTATAATAACTTTGCTTCCGGCTTCCCCCAAAGCTTTATTTTGCATCAAATTGACAATCACTTTATTTGCTTCATCCCTATCTTGAACGATGAAGACACCTTTCCCTCCAGCTAAACCGTCAGCCTTAAGCACCAGAGGAAAATTCCAATTCTCCAAAACCTCTATAGCGGAAGCAGCATCATTATAGATTTCATATTTGGCGGTTGGAATATCGTATTTGTTCATCAATTGTTTGGCGAAACTTTTACTGCTTTCAATTCTTGCAGCCGCTTGGGAAGGACCGATAACGGGAATATTGCTTTCCCTTAAATGATCTGCCAACCCTTCGGCTAAAGGCTTTTCCGGACCGATAAAAACCAAATTGACACCTTCAATGATGCAGTAATCTTCTATATCCTCAAAGCTCTCCAAATCTTCAGTTTCAAATTCTCTTGCGATTCCCGCATTTCCCGGTGCCACAATAACTTGAGGTTGATGCGAACTGCGATGAAATGCTTCGGCAATTGCATGCTCTCGTGCACCGCTCCCCACCACTAATATTTTCAAGAATTGCTCCTCAAATATTCAATCACGACGAAAAGCATATACTCTGCAGCCTTCCACCGAATGGAATTTCTGTCTCCGTCAAATATGACCCGCTCAGTTTTTGTCCCGTTATTATCAGATAAAGCAAAGCATACTGTTCCGACGGGTTTTTCAACACTTCCGCCCTCAGGACCGGCTATTCCCGTAATCGCAATTCCCAAATCACTTTGACAAAGAGCTCTCACACCTTCAGCCATTGCTTTTGCCGTTTGAACACTGACAGCTCCGAATTCGGCTATTGTTTCCCGCGGAACATGCAAAACGGAAATCTTTACCTCATTACTGTAGGAAACAACTCCTCCCCGCAAATAATTACTGGCACCGGAATTATCGGTCAAAAGCTTTTGCAACCACCCTCCCGTGCAAGATTCCGCCACAGATAAAGTCATTCTTTTTTCAAGCAATAATTGATGCAAAACCAACGCCGGCGTCTCGTCATCAATGCCCCATATATATTCTGCTATTGTATTGCGAATTTGTTCTGTAACTTTTTCAACCCTTTCCTGATTCGGACCGTAAATTCTTAAATCAACTCTTCCCGTTTGCGGCAGCCATGCCAAAGAAACTCCCTCCGGTAATTTTTGAGAAGGAAGCTTTTCCGCCAAAGCGGATTCACTGATCTTCCAAGTATGCAGGTTGCGGATTATCAACGGTTCGGTATGATAATTCTTTTGTAAAATTGCTTTGATATATTCTGAAAAAAGGTATTGCAATTCAATCGGAACTCCAGGTAGAGCAAAAAAACTTTTATCCCCTTCCCGATAATACAAACCGGGAGCGGTTCCTTTACTGTTTATCAAAGTGTGAAAATCGCTTGGCACCATTGCTTGTGAACGGTTGATTTCCGGAACGGGTTTTCCTTTACTCAGGAAGATTTGTTCCACGCTTGCCCAAACTTCCGCTCTAAATTCTAATTGCTTATTGAAGAAATCGCAAATTACGGCTTTGGTGACATCATCGTTCGTAGGACCCAAACCGCCGGACATAATTACAATCTCACTTGTGTTCCATGCCTTCTGCAAAGCGCTTTTTATCTCCTCAGGTTCGTCTTTCACGATTTCAGCTCTCGTAACAGGAAGTCCCAAAGCAGCCAATTCTTTTCCCAGCCAACTCAAATTCGTATTTATAGTTTGTCCCAGCAGGAGTTCGTTTCCGATATTGATTATATTGACTTTTGCCGTCATAATCACCTTAGTAAGCTTTGGCGAAAATCACTCTGCGCTTGGACTGAGCGCCGCAAACGATGCATTTTCCGTCTTCGGCTTCCGCATTTTGAGGAATGCAGCGCACAGTTACTTTGAGGTCGTTTTTAATTTCAGCTTCGCATTCCGGATTGCCGCACCAATGAGAAAGAGCAAAGCCGCCGTGAATTTCCGGCTGTTCTTCATTTTTAGGAGTAAAATAGCGGTAAAATTCCTTTTTGTCATCAATTTTTACCGTATTGGCTTCGCGGAAGGCAAAAGCTTTTTGATAAATATTATCCTGCATTTCATCCAAAATAACGGGGAGCTTTGCTGCCAGTTCCGCGAAAGGAATATGTATTTTTTCTTTAGGTTCTTTATCTCGTCTGCCGATGCACACACTTTGCTGTTGCAAATCCTTCGGTCCGATTTCCAAGCGTATGGGAATGCCTTTTTTAATCCAATACCAATTTCTTTCGCTGGAAGTCATATCTCTATCATCCAATTCCAGTCTGAAAGGAATACCGCAATAAACTACGAGTTTAAGCTTTGCTTGAATTTCACGCACAGAATTCATAACTTGCCGGCGTTCTTCTTCATTTCTATAAATGGGAATGATAACCGCATGAGCGGGAGCTATTTTGGGGGGCAAAACCAGACCGTTATCATCGCTGTGCGTCATAACCAAAGCGCCTATTAAACGAGTAGAAACTCCCCAACTGGTCGTCCATGCATATTGAACTTCTCCGTTGCGATTCTGAAATTTAATGTTGCTGGCTTTGGCAAAATTCTGACCCAAAAAATGTGAAGTTCCGCTCTGAAGAGCTTTTTTATCCTGCATCATAGCTTCAATGCAAAAAGTGGAAACAGCACCCGGAAATCTTTCGCTTTCCGTTTTTTCGCCCTTGACTACGGGAATTGCTAAATACCGCTCGACAAAATCTGCGTATATATCAAGCATTCTCAGCGTTTCCTGCATGGCGTCTTCATAATTCTCATGAACGGTATGCCCTTCCTGCCAAAGAAATTCCGTAGTTCGCAAAAATAAACGCGTCCGCATTTCCCAACGCACTATATTTGCCCATTGATTAATTAAAAGAGGAAGATCCCGATAGGAATTTACCCATCTGGAAAAAGATTCGCCTATAATAGTTTCGGATGTGGGACGCACAATATAAGGTTCAGTCAATTCACCGGCTAATTTAAGCCCGCCTTTGCCGTTATCCTCCAATCTGGAATGAGTGACAACTGCACATTCTTTGGCGAAGCCCTCCACATGTTCGGCTTCTTTTTCAAAATAACTTTTCGGAATAAAAATGGGAAAATACGCATTTCTGTGACCAGTCTCTCTAAACATCCCGTCCAATATTCTTTGAATATTTTCCCAAATTGCATAACCCCACGGTTTTATTACCATGCATCCCCGAACTTCACTGTTTTCAGCTAAATCAGCTGCTTTAATTACCTGCTGATACCATTCCGCATAATTTTCTTCACGCGTTGGTTCAATTGCCGTTTTAATAGCTTTACTCATGAAATACCTTCAATTCTCCACTAATTCAATCTTTTCAAATACAGCTATTCTGTCAATGTTTCCTGCTGAATTTAAGGGGAAAAAGATAAAAATTGCAAATCTTTTATTACTCTAGTTTCTTAATTATTTTTATCTTAATTAATGTCAAGATTTTTCTCTATGTCTTGCTTTATTATTTGCGGTAGTGATGCCGAGGAGCCTCCGGGATTTTTTCTCAGAGGCTCCTTGCAGTGCCGTGATATATATTAATGCAAGATATAAAAAAAGCCCCGCCGAAACGGGGCTTTTGTTTAAATATGGTTCCGGTTTATTTAGTCAGCAGCACTTTCTTGACACTATGATACTTGCCGAACTGCATATTATAGAAATATACTCCGCTGCTCACTTGTGTGCCGGCTTCGTCTTTCCCGTCCCAAACAATTTTATAATCGCCCGCTTTATTATGATTGGCGGTGAAGCTGCGCACTATTTGTCCGCGGACATTATAGATATCTATTCTGACCGGCCCGGCTTCTTTGATTTCATAAGATAGAGTAGTAGCGGATTTAAACGGATTAGGATAGGCATCCGCCAAACGATTGACAAGAGGAATTACAGGTGTTTCCGGTCCTCCGGGTCCTCCATTTACGGTTGCAGTTACGGGACCGTAATAATTGTATGAGCCGTCTATATCAATATTCTGCAACCAGTAATAATAGGTCTGACCGAATTCTATTTCCTTATCAATATAGCTATAGCTCACCTCTGTTCCGGTAGATTGACCTTCGGTGATAATATCTTTATTAATTCTAACCGCTGTATTCAATTCATTGCCCGTATTCCTCAGCACATTATAACCTAAATGATTGGTCTCTGATGCCACTACCCAACTTAAATTAACAAACATCTCGGAAGATAAGACAGCCGTAAAACTCGTCAATTCCACCGGCACAAAATCATAATAATAATCAATTTTAATATTATCTACTGCCGCAGGTGGCTGATATCCGACAGTACCGTCATTTCGCCAACTGAAAACCAGACGCTTTGTTGTTCCGGCAAAAGAACTCAAATCGATTTTTGCATTCTGCCATTCAGTTCCATGTAAATTATAGGTAGAACCAATTTGACCGGAAGTCAGTTCAGTCCCTGCTGAAGGTGTAGTGGCAGTGTCAATAAGAAATACCCGCAAATAATCATAATAATAAGGACTGCTGCCTTCACCTTCTGCTTTCCAGTCAAAAGACAGCTCAATTTTATACAAGCCGCCGGTTAAGGAAGGCAGACTTATATCGTTATAGAAATGCACGACTGAAGAAGAGTTTGTAGTATACGCATTCGTAGTTCCGCCGTCATTACTGATGTATGCAGATTGAGAGCGACTGAATGTAGCGCTGCCAACGCACCACTGATTAACTTCTGAACCATTTACTGCTGTTGTAGTTCCCCAGCCGCTTTCAAAATCGTTAACCTTATTTGCGACAGGAGGATAATATCCTGAACCGGTTAAACTGACATGGTGAACAGCTTTTTCGGCAGTATTGTCAATGATGTCCAAACTGCCTGTTCTGCTTCCAAAAGCGGTAGGTTTGAAAGTAACGGTAATATTTGCCGTAGCACCGCCACTCAAAGATATATCATTTTCAATGGGAGTTAAAATGAAATCTGTTGCATTGGTGCCGCCGATGGTAATATCGTCTTTATCAATGAATAGCGTCCCACCGCCGGTATTGGTAATCGTAAAGATTTGAGGTGTGGAACTTTGATCGATTTGAACACTTCCAAAGTCTTTACTCGTCGGCGCTATACTGAAGCCCGGTGCAGTAGGAGCTTCTGTTACGGAAACATCGTCTATGCAGATATAATATTCATCCATATCACTGTATCCGTACCAGCCCAAGTAATATATTCCCTTACTTGTGGGAGTAAAATTATTAGTCGATTTCAAATATGTGGCTGACATAAAAGACCCTAAATCTATTATCGTTTCCGTCATCCCGGCTGCGGAAGGTGAATGACCTGCCATTAACTTCAGCTTTTCCGGAAAAGAACCGGAACTGCGATAATAGAATTCTACAATATAAGTGGAACCGCTGTTCAGACTTAACGGAGGTGAGAACACCCAGTCATCCATCGCCATTGAAGAATTATAGCTGATGTAGAGAGAGTTGGGAGTTGAACGCGGATAACTTGTGCTGGTTTTCCAATAATTAGCGTCATTATTAGCATTGATGTATGTCCAACCTGAAGGTAAAGCGGGAGCAGTAACTCCATCAAAATTCTCAGTATACGGGAAGGTTGTTATTGTCGGGTCGTAGCATGTTCCGGTTAAGCTGATGTTATAAACATCTTTGCTGCTGCCATAAGTAATAGCGACAGAACCGGTGTATGGTCCGCCCGCTACGGTAGGCAAGAACTGAACCGTAAAATCTGTGCTCTCTCCTGCCGTTAACGCATTGTCCGTAATATCGATTGATTTGGAATAATAGGTTCCGGTTACTTCTACACTGCTTATGGCCAAAGTTCCGGCGCCGGTATTGCTGATGGTGTATTTTTGCGTGGCGGGAGTATTTATCATTACAGAACCGAAATCTTTTGTCGTTGAACTCGGCGAAATAGTGAAAACAGGTTGTGCGGGTAATTGTTCCAAAGTTACATGGTCAAGGAACATATTATCGCCATAAGCACTGACCGCTTCAAAAATTATATAGCGTCCGTTGCCTTCTGCACCTGTCGGCATATTAAAAACATATTCGTACCAGCCTGCAGTAGCAACTGTCGGTGAAAGTTGTATACTGCGATTAATCGTTCCCAGTAAAGTAGCTCCCGTCGTGTTGGCTGCCGTATTGTAGTAGACATTAATAAGGTCAGCATTTGTAAGATAAGCTGCATCTCTGTAGAACCAGAATTTGACCCTATAGTCATTACCGGGGAAATTAATCGGAGGTGTCACCAAAATTGCTTTATTTCCTGATGATGAATTGTAACTGTTATATCTTGCCATTGCGGCTCCGCTATAGGGAGAACAAGTGGGGTAGGTTCCCGAAGTTTGTCTGTCCCAAACAACAGTGCCTACAGTAGCTGTATTAGTCCAACCCACGGGAGCAAAAGTTGTCCCGTCAAAACTTTCAGTATAAGGGAAAGTTTTGATAGTCGGATCAAAACCTGAACCGGTAAGAGGAACATCATGATCTGTTTTTACATCACCTGTGAATCTTAAATATGCCGAATAATCTCTCTCCTCAGTAGGATTAAAAGCAACTTTAACTATCTTGCTGACTCCTGCTCCCAAAGACCATGGCGTAGGGTTCGAATTCATATCTAAGATAAACCTGGCTTGATCATTTCCGCCTAAGGCAACACTGGTAATATTTAACGTGCCGGTTCCCATATTAGTAACAGTTACATTAACATAAGAAGTCGTCGTGTTAACCCTAACCTGACCAAAATTAACGCTGGTAGGGGAAACCCCAAAAATCGGAGGGAAGGCAGTATAATTACTAATATTCAATTGAATATTAGGACGGGAACTGTTTACTGTTCCCGTTTCAGTTGTGGGAGCACTATTATCTTTTCTGATATACTGATTTAGGTTGGCAGCAGTTGAATAATACCACTGCATAGCTGGAGAAGAGCCGCTTCCGCCATAATTGCTTTCTACCAAAACTTCCAAATTATTACCCGTATAATCAAACGGTGTCGTTAAAGTAATCTCTGTCCAAGCGCCGGCTGTGCTACTTGTTATACTTCCGCTGTAAACTGGCGTTAATCCGGAAATCAAAGTAGGCCAAGACTGTGCCGGAGCCAATGTTGTAGCAGTAGTCATTTTCATATAAACTACTATAGGTATGGTTTTTGTCACAGTGCTGTAAGCCTTGTAAGCAATTGAATTAATCGTTCCGGAACCGCCGATTTCAGCAGAAGTATAAATCGCCGCGCTGCGATGATAACCCCATAAGGAAGAAATCGGTTCATAACTATAACTTGTTCCCGTTCCGATTGTTATAACATCAGAAAAGGCAAAAGAAACTGTTCCTAACATTAATATCAGGAACGCTAAAAATAAAAACTGCTTTCTCATAGTTCACTCCTTTAATAACATTGTTCTTTTTGCATAAAATAATTGTTAATAAGTTTAGTGGCAGAAGCCTGCCGTTTGCTTACGAAAATTCTTTCTTTAATTGCTTTAAAAACTAAAAAAGCATTAAAACCATAAATCATATATTCTTCTTATCTCCCTAAAAATTATAAGGTTATAAATTTAACCTCTTATTTCTCTTTATTTTTTCTTTCTATAATTTCTTTTTTACTGAATTTAATATTTCCTGTCAAGAATTTTTTGTCCGTTTCTTTTATCCTTTTGCCTCTATATTAACTAAAGACTAATAAAGCATGACTTTTTTGAAATAAGATTTGCCGCCTGTTTGCATCTTTATAAAATAAAGTCCCGGTGCACAGACACATCCTTTTTGGTCCAATCCGTCCCAATAAAGAGTATACGCACCCGCTGATTTAAGACCTGAATAGATAGAGCGGACAAATTGTCCTTTCCTATTGTAAACTTGCAAGGTAAAATTCAATTCCTTGGGAAGGTTGATTTCGATATAGAGGCGTTTATGAAACGGATTGGGATAAACACTTTGCAACAAGGAAACAGATGCCGGCAGAACTTCATCCGAGTTGTGAACTTCTCCCACATAAACAGAGTCAGGACCGTAAAAATCAAAATTGCCGTCCACTCCCACATCTTGCAGCCAATAATAATACCAAGTCCAGCTATTTAAGAAGCAGTCTGTGTAATGGTAAGTTTGTAAGTTTCCCGTATTGGTAGCGGGAATAATCTGCTCATTGACAATTTGCGCCTGAGCTAAGTCTCCGCATAAGCCGCGATAGATATTAAATCCCACCAGATTATGCTCCGAGAGGGTAGACCAAGAAACAGTAACATAATAGCCGTATTCTTCATTTGCGTTCCAGTCTGTATCAAAAGAAACATAGACAACCGGTTCTTCGTTCAGACTGACCGCTATCACATTGGAATACATTCCGTAACCGGAAGTGAAAAAGGAGCGCAGACGGTAATAATATGTAGTATTGGATGCGGGAACCGTTATCAAATAACTGTCAACATAGCCCACATTCAAATTCTGATAACCGGCAACAAAATTTGTAAATAAACTGTCAGTTGCCACATCCAAATAATAAGCGGTAGCGTTAACCGCATGAGACCAGTGGGCAACAAAACTGTATGGACTGTTGATTGTTGCGGGATTGGCAAAAGGAGCCCAAATCAGATTTACGAATTCCGGATGGTCAATAAAGGGGTTGCGATTACCTTGGCGTTCTTGAATACGGTTGTTTCTTCTTCGTTCCCAGCTGTCGGGAGGGTCTTGCACATGCCATCTTAAGAGAGTGGAAAGTTTGCCGTAAAAAGGTCCGGAAGTGGGGGTCGTATCCTGCATTTCCAAATTAGCAACACCGCTATCGCCTTCATAGCGAACAGCCATATAAAAAAGCATTCGGGCAATATCACCTTTTTCTGCAGCCCGCGGTTCCCAAGAATCGGAATCGGTATTGCAACCGGTCGCACCACTGTAACCTGTATAAGGTGAAGAATCAATGTATGGAGTCCCACCGTCGTCAAAATCCTTATTACCTTTTGCGGAATTGACAGTTGCATCGGCAGGGCGCAAATGATGCAAATCTGTTCCTGCAGGAGGAACTTCTCCAAAATCACCGTGGCTTTTGGACCATGTATGTTCTCTGTTCCATTGTGAAGTTCCGCCCCCGTAATAGGTTTTCGGCACTGACCAACCGGTATACTCTTCTATAATATTGTTCGTATTAACGCTGTCTTCATCCGTATATTGCAGTTGCGTCCACAGCGCATTATAGGAAAATTGAGTAAGGTGAGTGGTTTGCAACAAGTTATGCAAAGCTGATTTCAAAACTGAACCTGTTCCGCTGATGCCTGTATAGTAACCTTCCACCACAGAATTTAAGGTAGTGACACTGCGCGGATTATTGGTGGCAGCATTAGTATTATAGAGAGTGGAAGCGCCTTCACCGTTGTAGTCATAAGCTCTGAACCAGTAAGTGGTATTGGGAGTAAGACCCGTTACTGAAACTACATTGATGGCTTCGCCTTCTATAATTTGGGTGGAGCCGTTGTAGACAACTTGTTCACCGCTGCCGTGATAAACAGCATCAGCAGCGTAGGATGTTCCGTTCACAGGATTGGTAAAGGAATTTATCCTGTTTACCACAACAATGCGTTGAGCTCCGTTACCGGGAGTCCAAGTTGCTTGAACGGAAGTGGTGCCGGGATAAAAAATGAAATTAGTTGTTTGAGTAGATGGAATACCCAGATTAGCAGTGTGAAAAAGTAAATCTTCTCCGTAGGAAGTGCCGGAAGCGTTAACTGCATAAGCTCTGACATGATAATCTGTATCGGGCAGCAGATTTGTTATAATACTGGTGTAAGTTCCGATGCCTGTGCCGTCATTAGTTAAGCTGTCAATTGCTACTGGATCAGGATTTCTGCTCCAGCAAACACCTCTTGCCGTAATTGAAGACGCTCCCGCATTTTCTACATTGCCTCCGGATACGGCTGTATTGTAGGTAATGCCGGAAACACCAATAGTAGAGACGATGGGCAGTTCCACATTCTGATAATCGGTAACAATGATGTCATGGACATATAAAGCATGACTGGGTTGGGCTAAACGGATAATTGCAGAAGCGGGAAAATTGACATCATAAGAATAAGTGGCACCCGTAGTGGAAATTCCCGTAAAAGTTGTAATATCTTCCCAAGCACTGCCATTCAGCTTTTGCAGTTTAACACTGCGTCCGGAAGAACCGGCAGCAAAATGGAACTCCACTTGCCCGACAGAAGGAAGAGAAGGCAATTCCACGATACCGTTAGCAGCCTGCATTTGAATGCGTCCGACAGAACAAGTTCCCGTAGCAGCAGCACCCGGTGAAACCATACAGCTGGTCATCGTAACTACTCCTGCTGCAATTGATTGCGTATAATTACCATAAGCAGTGGATGCGGTCCAATTCTGAATATTTTCATTGATTAAAGTCACGGCAGTCAGACTCGCATTTACCATAACCAGCATGCAAATCAACAGCGCAATCCGATTGAAAATTATGCTTATATCTCTATTTCTTCTCTTCAATTTTCACCCTCCGCAAATAAATATATTCTTCATCCTGACCTCTCATTCAGGAATAAAAACAAGGCAAATTACACATATTACATCCCTTCGGTCCTTCTTGCAGGAACTTTGAGCTGATTATGCAGTTTTAATTTTCTATATTTAATTAAAAAGTGGTGCTGTCCACAAAGTTAAAACCGTCCACCAAAACTGTGGGAAGTTTAACTGCACTATCCGCCAATTCACTTACACCGAGAGCCAAAATGCGTTTAGTCGTATCAGCGGGAATTTCATTAAAACGCAAATTATTAACTGCATGACGGACTTTCCCTTCTTTGAAATAGAGAACTCCGTCTCTCGTCATTCCCGTAACTTCACCGGTTTTCATATCCACGGGACGGATATACCAAAAACGGTTCACAATCAAGCCTTCGGGCACCATTTGCATCATTTTCTCTTCGGAAACATTTTCGCCCGGAATGTAAATATTGAACGGATCGGACGGTTCCAAATTTTTCAGTTTAGCCCAATAACGAGGGGTGGGTAAGTTTTCCAAAACGCCGTTTCTGACCCAATAAGTTTCTTTGGCCACCACAGCTTCATTGGAAAAAGGCTCAGTTACCAAGTCCGGCATAGTTAAGGTAGATAGCATGGAAAACTTTTCGCCCATACATTTTTTCCCCAACTGACCCGTAAAAGGCGTCAAGCCTTCATCAGTCTGACGACGATTCATCATCCACAGCATATACATATAGAATTCAATCAAAGCTCCGGGTCTGATGATAAGCGGAATGCGGCAAGGCTGAAAAGGCTGTAAATCATGCAGAGCGGCACTTTGAGAGTTCAGCTTTTCAATATCTTGTTCCAAATTAAAAGCGCCGTAATCTTTGGAAGAATAGGAAACTTTAGTCTCAGTCTCATCTTTTTTCAGCGTCATGGAATGACCGAAATTGGTTATATCATAATATCCATTAAAGCCGTTTTTCGTAGTTGTAAGCATCTCCATATAATGTTTTTCCGTCATTCCGGAAACGATAGCATTCTGCTTTTCGGCATTGGCAATGGATTTTTTGATCAATTCCACCATTTGTTCGGGCTTCAATTCAAGCGTGGACTGTGAAGCATTTTGGACCTTTGGAATTTCCTGTTGAGATGCACTTTCCACATATTCCGGGTCCGGTTCATTTACGGAAGCCATTTCTTCCGCACGCTTAATCATCTCCGACAGAGAATTTTCATCTGCTTGATTGACGGAACTGCGTCCAGTTTTCTGACCGAAAGCCGCTTCCAAATCAATATTGATATTTTCTCCGGCAATATGTTGAGTGATTGCATTTTGCGCGAAACGCGTCTCATGGCTGTTCCAAGCCTGAATGCGCAGAGTATAATCATCCGCTTTAACATGCTTCTTCACAAAATCGGCAATAGCTTCTAACTGTGCTTTCATTGTGCACCTCCAACTCTGATGTTACGAAAACGGGCAGGTGCAGCACCGTGAGTCATGCGTCCGGTTTGATTAGGCTGACCTTTACCGCAATTAATTACCCCGAAAGGACGCCAAAAACGCTCATCGCAAATGGCATCGCAGCTGTTCCAAAATTCGGGATTGCAGGATTTGTAAAGCACTTTCTTGAGCGGACGGAACAGTTTTCCGTTCTTGATTTCCCAAAAGAAATCGCCGCCAAACTGGAAATTTAACCTGTGCTGATCTATGGAATATGCACCTCTACCCTGAATGAAGACCCCATCATCCGTATCGGCAATTAATTGTGCGGGTGTAAGTTCTTTCTTTCCCGGCAGTAAATACAAATTGGGAATACGGTTTATCGGTTGATTGTAATAATCCGTGGCGCGAGAACATCCGCGACTGTGTTCCAAACCTATTTGCGGAGCAGTGTCTCTTGTGCTTCCGTATTCAGTTAAAATACCGTCTTTAATAATATACCAACGCTGATTGGGAACGCCGTCATCATCAAAACCCGCAGTTGCAAGACCTTCGTTTAAATTATTGTCTCCCACGAAATTGACGATGTCCGAACCGTATTTGTAATTGCCGAGTTTTTCCGGTGTGGCAAAAGAAAGGCCTGCGTAATCGGCTTCCCAACCCAAAACCCGATCCAGTTCAGTAGCATGACCGACGCTTTCATGCATCGTCAAACCCAAATGACCCGGATCCAAAATCAAGGCGCGTCTTTTTTCTTCTTTCAATGTGTCCGCTTTAACTTTGATGAGTGCTTCTTCCGCTATTTGTTTTGCTTTTTCCGTTAAATTAAGTTCCAAAATCCATTCCCAACCCGTTGCACGACCACCGTCATCAAATGTCCTGCTTTGACTGTCCTCAGCTGTAACTGCAGTAGCTGTCACCATTGGATTGATAAATTGCGTAGTTATATCCAAATGCGTTCCCAAAGTGCTGGCAAAAATCTTCTCATCCTTGTGCGTGATAAGATAAAATAACGCTTGCCTGATTCCTTCGTAATTCATCATAATGCGGTTCACTTCCAGCATCAGATCAACCTTTTCCTTCAAGGAAACCATAAAAGGATCAATTTTAACGGGAGTGCGATAGGAAGCAAGATAGCTGCGTTCGGGTGCCAAAGAAAGTCCCTTGCCTTTTTTAACTTGAGCGGAAAGCTGAGCTATATCAAAAGCACGCCTGACCGTGGCAGTCACTTGTTCCTTATTGAAAATATTGGAATGAGCAAACCCCCACGCTCCGTTTTTGAAGACGCGGATTCCATAGCCTTCGGAAACATCGGTAGAAGTGTTTTTTAAGCTCAGGTTGCGCAGCAAAATCATCTCTGTAGTGGATTTTTGAATCCTGATATCAGCATAATCCGCACCCAAAGACTTCGCAGCCTCCATTGCAATATCTGAATATTCCATCAGACCTCCTTCTCGACTTTATTAATTTCTGAAAAATAATTTTTTTATAACGACTTCATCCCCAACCGATTTCAGTTTTCTTCAGGGGAATCTTTACCGGCACAAATCAGCACTGAATTCACTTTCTCAGTCTTTTCCCTTTTCTTTCTAATCAAGATATCTGTCAAAAGATTTTTGATCATAAAAGAAAATGGTAACATCACAAAAATCGGTGTAGAAATTTGGTATTAGTAATCCCTGCTTGAGTTTTAGAATATTTCCGGCAATACTATTGCCGGAACACAACAGATTGCTAATCTATGCTACAAAATATCTTGAAGCGCTTCAGAGTTCTTTTTGCCTCCAGTGAGCGCTTCGGAGTCCTTTTTGCCTCCGTAATCTATAGTATGTATAAAATCTATCAGGCAAAATGGACTTCGGTCTTGAGCTTGTCGGAGTTCTTTTTGCCTCCGTAATCTATTGTATGCATAAAATCTATCAGGCAAAATGGACTTCGGTGCGCGACATTTACCGTGAAATTTACGAAGTCCGGAATTCCATTAGGTTAATATAAACTTTATATGCTTGCGGAGGAATTCCGAACTCCGAAATGCTTTTTTTTCGCGCAACTTGTAGCATAGGATTGTATCCTGTTGTCCCCGCAGGGTTTTGTAGCATAGGATTTTATCCTGTTGTAACCGCAGGTTACAAACCTGCGGAACTTAATGGGCGGGTAGCAAACCCGCCCTAACAACAGCTTGGAAAGCTATGTTACAACATTTGTAGCATAGGATTATATCCTGTTGTAACCGCAGGTTTGTAACCTGCGGAACTTAATGGGCGGGTAGCAAACCCGCCCTAACAACAGCTTGGAAAGCTATGGGACAAAATATCATGAAGCGCTTTGGAGTCCTTTTTGCCTCCGTAATCGATAGTGTGCATAAAATTTATCAGGCAAAATGGACTTCGGTGAGCGAAATTTACCGCGACAGTTCCGAAGTCCGCAATTCCATTAGGTTAATATAAACTTTATATGCTTGCAGTGGAATTCCGAACTCCGAAATGCTTTTTTTCGCGCAACTCGTAACATAGGATTTTATCCTGTTGTCCCCGCAGGGTTTTGTAGCATAGGATTTTATCCTGTTGTAACCGCAGGTTTGTAACCTGCGGAACTTAATGGGCGGGTAGCAAACCCGCCCTAACAACAGCTTAGAAAGCTATGTTACAACATTCGTAGCATAGGATTATATCCTGTTGTCCCCGCAGGTTTGTAACCTGCGGAACTTAATGGGCGGGTAGCAAACCCGCCCTAACAACAGCTTGGAAAGCTATGTTACAACATTCGTAGCATAGGATTGTATCCTGTTGTCCCCGCAGGGTTTTGTAGCATAGGATTTTATCCTGTTGTAACCGCAGGTTTGTAACCTGCGGAACTTAATGGGCGAGTTGCAAACCCGCCCTAACAACAGCTTGGAAAGCTATGTTACAACATTCGTAGCATAGGATTGCATCCTGTTGTCCCCGCAGGGTTTTGTAGCATAGGATTATATCCTGTTGTCCCCGCAGGTTTGTAACCTGCGGAACTTAATGGGCGGGTAGCAAACCCGCCCTAACAACAGCTTGGAAAGCTATATTACAACAGTGAGTTATAAAGATTATTATTAAAGCCGATTTATTGTATCCCTCAAAAAGCGGTTCTTGGATTTATCGCCTTTAAGGAATTTTTCTGCTTTCCGGGCAATCATTTCTTCTCTTAATCAATTAACTGCGATAAAAACCAATTTTAACCTGTGGCATTATTTTTATTTTGAAACAAAGTCAGAAGTACCATTAATTATGCAAATATCAAAATCTAACAAGTAAAATAGCAAAACTGCACCATTGCCTTCTCGATTAGCATTTTTTTCTTGACATCCTTCAGAATATAATTAAATGAATAATAACGCGGGAGGTAATAATGAAAAAATTATTTATTATGTCTCTTCTTTTATTAGCAGTATGGGCGTTTCTTTTTGCCGACATTCATTCTTCATCCGGAGGCGGACAATGGAGCAATCCTTCTTCCTGGTTGGAAGGAACTGTTCCCGGTTCCGATGACAATGTTATCATTACTTCCACAATTGCCGCTACAGACGGGGCAGTCTGTAATGATTTAACCATAACAAGCACAGGAACTTTACAAGGTATTTTCGGTTCGTCCGTAACTTTAACGGTAAACGGAAATCTTTTCAATTCCGGCACTGTTAGACGGCTCGGCATCAATCCCCTTAATATCAAAGTCTACGGCAATATCGTCAACACTAACAGTTTCACGATTACCAACTTATTACTCGACGGCTCGTCTGACCAATATCTTTCCAATTCGGGAACTTTTGCCCCGACAAATATTACTGCCGAAGACGCTTCAGGTTCTGTCATTCTGGAATCAAATCTATCTTTAACCGATACTGTCTTCAATTTGAATCAAAGCCATCTCGTTCTGGACAGTTCCGCCGGCACTTTTAATCTTACGATGACGGGCGGATATCTTACAAATGTATATTTAGACGGAGGCAACGGTGCGACTTTGGCTATGAATTCAAACTGCTACTTGCAAAACGCCACTGTTTCCGAAATTGTTTTTGCAGATATGGTTATTCTTTCCACCAATGTCACTTTTGACCGTTTAATCAATCAGGGAACGATGCGTAATAAAACGGGAAGCGCTCTCGCCATCACGATAAATCAGCGTTTAGAAAATCACGGCACAATCAGCAATTCCCCTTCGCAAGAAGCTTTAACCGTTAATCTGGCGGGAGATTTTTACGATTATGGCACTGTCAGCAATAATACTATTAACTTCACTCCCAATCCTGAACACATTATTTATCAGGATGCTTCCGCATCGGCAATCCAATGTGCCTATTGCAATTTCTCCGCTGATCCGACAAACAGCGCTAAAGCAATCTCAAATTTGAATTTTTCCAATTGCCAAATCAATTTGAACAATTGCATCCTGAAGCTTTTTGACGCCGGACAAAGTTACACCCTTCATCTTGACGGAGGATATTTACAATATGCCGTTTTGGAAGGTGGAACAAACGCTTATTTGTATATGGAAAACAACGCTTATTTGTCTACAGTGGAAATGGATAATTTCACTTGGCAGGGAATAGTCCAAATCAGCGGCAGCGTCCATGTCAATAACCTTATAAATTACAGCATTTGCCGTAACCTGTCTTCTTCCAAACGCTCGGGGGTTGCCAATATTTTATACATCCATCAGCGCGTTGACAACTATGGCACTTTCACCGATAATCCCCAAAGCTCCTACTTAAATATCTATCTTTACGGGAATTTATATGATTACGGAACAATCAGTAACAGGCATTTATACCTTTTCTCCGAGGTTCAGCATATCTTTTATCAGGATACTTCCGCTCAACCTATTCAATGCCAATCGGTTTCATTTGATTCTTATCAGGTCGGCAGCATCCAAGCTGTTTCCAACTTGAATTTCTCCAACTGCCAAATTAATTTAAACGGCTGCACGCTTTACCTTTTTGAACCTGCGCAAAGTTATTCTCTGCATTTGAGCGAAGGATATTTAACTGACGGCATTGTGCAAGGAGGCACCGCCGGAATTCTATATTTGGAAAACGACGCTTATCTCTCATTTTTAACTATGGATAATGTTATCTGGCAGGGAATTGTCAATGTCGGCGTAGAGGTTGTTGTTAACAATCTTACTAATCAAAGTCAGCTTCGCAACATCTCAAGCGACGATATTGAACTTAATATTACCCAAAATTTGGTTAATCACGGCAATATCAGCAACAATCCTCAGGGTGGCTCTTTATACATCAATCTGGGTGGCGACCTCGCAAATGACGGAAATATCAGCAACGCCACTTTCTCTTTAACCGGCACACAAGACCAATATGTCAATAGCACAAATAGTATAACAGTCGGCTCTTTTGCATTATATTCAGACATCGGTGCTGCGCTATGGTATAAAGACGACACCTTATTCAGCCCGACTTTACTCTCCTACATAGAGGTTAACCCCAACGAAAATTGCGTGTGGCAGCCCAGAACGGACAGCCAATCAGGCCGTCATATTTTTTTAGGCAACCCAAACATCGGTCTTTCAGCTCCTGCAGGACTGAGTTTTTCCAATCTTAACGGAGAACTGACAATCCGTTGGAATCAGGTAACGAACGCTTCTTTCTATAATCTTTACACTGCTTCATCGCCCGAAGGTCCGTATACCAAGCTTCCTGACCATATTATTGATAACGATCTCTCTGACGGTATTGTAGAAATCACCGTGGAGGCGACTGAGAATATTCAGTTCTATCGCATTACGGCAGAAAATTAAAAGCGTAACTTTAGGGGATTAATTAATAAAAGCCGCTCTCCAAACAGAACGAAGAGCTGCAGATATTTTTAACCGAAGTCTGTTTCGCCTGAGAGTTTGCTTTTCAAAGGCAGGCTATAACAGCAAAATAGACTTCGGTTCTATTTTATTTCCTTCGGAGTTCAAAATTCCTTGAGAAGCAAAAAGAGCAGCTGTATTTTGACCTGAATTTGGGACTTCATAAGGGCACTATTATATAGTAATAATATATGCAGCATTTAGTTACATTTTACATTCCATTTATTCATTGCCTGATAATCAGATCGCTTTCCTTTCTTATTTTCATCTCTACCGCCAAAGTAGAGCAAAAGCAGATCAAATGTATATCAAAAGGATATTAAATGTTGAATTAAATACATTTGATATACTTTTGATATACATTTGAGATAGATTTGATTACCTTTTGCTTAAGAGAGTGGAAAATGCGAAAAGAAAGAAAAATTTGCTTGACATCTGAGTGGGATTTTGGAAGTATATTAAGGCTATGAATAAGAAAATAGAGAAAGTGACGGATTTTTTGGGCTTAAAACGCAGTTTAGTAGCAATGCTGTTGATGGCTATTTTTGTAGGTTTAGGCGAGAAAATGGCTGAGCGGTTTTTGCCCATTTATCTAATTGCTTTAGGCGGAACACCGATTATTATCGGAATTCTGAACGGAATGGACAATTTGCTATCCGCTTTGTATTCTTATCCCGGGGGTTGGTTAGCGGAGAAATTAGGTTACAAGAAAGCGCTGTTAATATTCAATCTGATGGCGATTTTCGGTTACCTGCTCGTCATAATTTTTCCTGTGTGGTATGCCGTTTTAATCGGAGCGATATTTTTCCTTTCGTGGACAGCGATTTCTTTACCGGCAACGATGGATCTTGTTTCCGCCACTTTACCGCCGAATAAGCATGCCATGGGAATTTCCATGATGTCGATTACCAAGCGGATTCCGATGACGCTGGGACCCCTTTTGGGCGGCTTTTTCATTATGAAATTCGGGACTGTGCAGGGTGTGCGTTACGCTTTCGTCGCCGCCATTTTCTTTGCCATTATTGCGCTGTTCGTGCAGCAGAAACTGATTGAAGATAAACCGCAAAAGCAAAATGAAGAAACTGACGGCAAAAAAAGAAAATTGTTCAACGCCAATTTGCGCAATCTTTTAGTTTCGGATATCTTAGTTAGATTTTGCGAGCAGATTCCTTATGCGTTTGTTGTGGTTTGGGTGATGCAGAATAATAAGCTGAATTCCATGCAATTCGGTGTGTTAACTGCCATAGAAATGGTGACAGCAATGCTGATTTACATTCCAGTTGCCTATTTAGCTGATAGGGGTTCACGGAAACCATACATTGCCATAACCTTTTTTAATTTTACCATATTCCCGTTCTTTTTGTCTTTCTGCCACAGTTTTACGATGTTCGTAATTGCCTTTATTATCAGAGGATTGAAGGAATTTGGCGAGCCGACGCGGAAATCATTAATTTTGGCACTTGCTCCCGAGGGCGCAAAAGCAAGCACTTTCGGAACTTATTATTTAATCCGGGATGTGATAGTTTCCATAGCTGCCTTCGGAGGAGCTTGGTTGTGGAAAGCAAGTCCGCAGATTAATTTCTACGCCGCTTCCGCTTTCGGGTTATTGGGAACGCTGTATTTCATTCTGAAAGTTCATCCGCAAAGAGAGCAATCTATTGCTTGATAAGTAGTTGAAAAGAAGGTGTAGTGATGAAAGTTGCATTGTGCGTTATGGAAATTAAGCAAGAAAAAAGGACTGCCTTAGAATTTATGAAAAAAGCGATAACTGCAGCCGCTAACGAAAATTGTGATTTGATTGCGTTTCCCGAATTCGCTTTATGCGGAATTGATCTGACGGGCATATTTGAGGATGACGCCAAAATTGCTTTGCCGGTGCAGTCGGAAGAAATCAACAAACTCAAACAAACAGCGTTGGATAATCACATTTATACGGCTTTCGGCTGGCTGGAAATATCGAACGACAAAATTTACGATAGCGCAATGTTAATCAGTCCTGCTGGTAATTCAGTTTTGCATTACCGGCGGATGAATGGGGGCTGGATGCTTCCGAATTGCGATCCAAAGCATTATTTTAACGGAAACAATCCTGAATGTTACGATACTGCAATGGGAAGAATCGGCTTTTTGCTGTGCGGTGATTTGTTTCAACCGGAAGTTGTGATGCAGTTGAAAGACCTTCGACCGGACATAGTTTTATACTTGATAGCGCGCAGTATCGTTATTGATGATGATGCTCAATCTTATTGGGAGCAAAATGAGCAGCCCTATTATACTGAAGAAATAGCAAAACTTCAGGCAAAAGTTTTGGCGGTCAATCTTTTGGATAAGGAGATAGGAAAAGGGGAAGAAGCATTTTGCGGCGGGGCTTGGATTTATGATCAAACCGGAAAAATTGTGGCATCCAAACCTTTACTGCAAGAGGGAATGCTGATTTACAACTTATAGACGGCGCTGAGAGTGTTTAGCACTCTAAAAATTTTAGACTTTATTAAAGCGATAAAGTAAATTCCGTTAACGGATTTTCTATATTTGAACAGTCCCGATAATGCTCTGCAGCGTCATTTCTTTCTCGGCAAAATACTTTTCCAAGGCGGTTATAATCTCAAGGCAGGTTTGGGGATTGATGAAATTTCCGGTCCCGATGGCAACGGCACTCGCTCCCGCATAAAAAAATTCCATAGCGTCTTCCCAAGAACAAATTCCGCCCATTCCGATTAAGGGAAGTCGCGTTGCTTGCGATACTTTATAGACATTAGCCAGTGCAATGGGTTTGATGCCCGGTCCGCTGTATCCGCAAATTCCTGCTTTGACGCGTGATTTTCCCGTGTGAGGATCAATCGCCATTCCGTGAACGGTGTTAATTAACGCCAAAGAATCGGCTCCGCCTTCTTCTGCAGCAATGGCAATAGCGGCAATGTCCGTCACATTAGGCGTCAATTTTACGATCAGTTCTTTCTCCGTCAAGGGACGCAAGCGACGCATTAATTCGTAGACTACTAAAGGATCAACCCCGAAAGCGATGCCTTCTTTTTCCACATTGGGACAGGAAATATTGACTTCGTAACCGGCAATTCCGTCCTGCTTTTCCAGCCGTTCCAAGACGGTAGAAAATTCTTCTACCGTGGCACCGGAAAAACTGACGATGATTGGAATTGTTAGCTGCTCGCGCAATTCCGGCAAATCAATATTGATAAAATTTACCACTCCCGGATTTTGCAAACCGATGGAATTGAGCAACCCCGCTTCAGTTTCGTAAAGACGCGGCGGGGGATTGCCGATTTTCTGATGCAAAGTAATGCTTTTGGTGACATAGGCGCCCAAGCGATTTAAATCAAAAATATCGGCATACTCCGTTCCGAAAGTGCCGGATGCGACTGTAACAGGATTGAGTAAATGCAATTTTCCGAGACGAGTGGCAAGTCTGTTCATCTGATTTTATCCTGAAAAAAATATTTCAAGCAGCAGTTGAAGCGCGTGCAGCAGTTATTCCTACCGCCTGAAATGAATTTTAGATCTCGTTCCATACGATTTCCCGGGCGTTAAAGACAGGTCCGTCCTGACAAACTGTTTGGTAAGTAATCCCGATATCCGTATCGGTTTTCACTTGCACGGCACAACCGTGACACACGCCAACCCCGCATGCCATATACGCTTCCAACGAAACATACAAAGGAAGATTGCGTTCAGAAGCAATTTGAGCGCAGGTTTTCAGCATCGGCTTCGGTCCGCAAGCGTAAATAACATCAGCGGAGTCAGTTTTAAGATAATCCAACAGACCGTCCGTCACATACCCTAAATTGCCTGCGGAACCGTCTTCCGTCCAAATTTTGTCAGCGGAAAAAACATCGTCTTTACCGCGTCCGCCATGCAGCCAATGAACTTTTTTGCCGGCTGAGAGCAATTTCTTTTGCAGAAAAAACAAAGGCGGATAGCCGCTCCCGCCACTGACCAATAAAGCCTTTTCCCCTTGCGGAAAAGGAAATGCGTTGCCCAAAGGACCGATTAAATCCAGAAGATTTCCGCTGTGCATTTGAGCAAATTGCTCGGTGGCATGCCCAAGGCGTTTCATCATAAAATACACTTTTCCGCTCTGAACATCGTAAATGCTGAAAGGTTTATGCAATAAGGGATGAGGACAATCCGGACGCTTCAATTCAAAAAACTGCCCCGGTTGCAAATCTGAAGCCGCTCCCCCTAAATCAATTCCGAGCAGAAAATATTTCTCATTCAAATGCCGAATGCTTTCTAAAGGAAAGACCTGCTTAAACATACGATTTTCGCTTTATCCGTTCTGCGTTTCCGCTTGCCAGGTAATCTTACCGTCACAGAAAGTAGTAACTATTTTCCCTTTCAGCGGAATATTGAGCCAAGGCGTATTTTTGGACTTGGAAAGCATGTTCTCAGCCGTCAAAGTTATCGTTTCCTTAAGGTCTGCAACTGTGAGATCAGCCGGTAAACCTTCTTCTATAACGCCCGCTTTCAGACCGAGCACTTTAGCCGGAGCTGCCGTCAGAGCATCAATTAAGCGTTCCAAAGTCAGGTATCCTTTATCTACCAACAAGGTAAAAAGCGAAGCGAAAGCAGCTTCAAAACCGTTGATGCCGAAAGGTGCGCGGTCAAATTCCAGCTCTTTTTCATAATCCGCATGCGGTGCATGGTCAGTGGCAATGCAATCAATCAAGCCGGATTTTAACGCTTCCAACAGAGCGAGACGATCTTTTTCCGAACGCAATGGCGGTTTGCATTTGGTGTTTGTGTCAAACTTGACGCAAGCTTCTTCATTCAGAGTAAGGTGGTGAGGCGTCACTTCACAGGTTACGGGCAAGCCTTTATCCTTCGCTTGTCTAATAAGTTCCAAGGCATAAGCGGAAGAAACATGAGCAATGTGCAAGCGGCATTTTGTGTTTTCCGCCAGCATGATGTCCCGCGCTATGATGACTTCTTCAGCTAATGGAGGAATAGTGCTGAGCCCGAGTTGCGTGGCAATTTTACCGCTGTGAATTTGTCCCTTTCCGGCTAAGTTGTAATCTTCCGCATGAATAATGACCGGCAATCCGAAATTGCCAGCGTATTTCATGCAGTTCAGCATCAGTTTTGCGTTCTGGACACAATGTCCGTCATCGCTTACGGCAACGATACCGCCTTCCTGCATAGTCGCCATTTCCGAAATTTCTTTGCCTTCAAGATGCTTAGTAATAGCGCCGATAACTCTTACTTTGCAGAAGCCGAGGTCTTTGGCACGGCGTTCAAGATATTCAACAGAAGCGATGTTATCCACGACAGGTTCCGTATTCGGCATGGCGCATATTGTGGTAAAACCGCCTTTGGCAGCGGCTTTGGTGCCTGTGACAATGTCTTCTTTATAAGTTTGACCGGGGTCACGCAAATGACAATGCAAATCTACAAAGCCGGGAAAAACATATTTGCCCTGCGCTTCATAAACTTCGTCTGCCGGCTCATCTATCCGATCTTTAATCGCCGCAACCTTGTCGTCTTCAATCAAAATATCCTTTGGCGAAAATGCACCCTGATAATATACAGTCCCGTTTTTAATCAGCTTCTTCATTTTGCCTCCTATGCCTTGCCGCCTAAAATCAGAAAAAGAAGTGCCATGCGCACGGCAACTCCATTGGCAACTTGTTCAGTAATAATGCTTTGTGAGCTGTCTGCTATTTCCGGTAAAATTTCCACTCCGCGGTTCATAGGTCCCGGATGCATGATTAAAGCGTCTTTTTTTGCCCATTTAATCGTATCTTTGGAGAGGACATAATGCTTGGTGTATTCTTCCAAAGAAGGAAAAAGCCCTTCAGTTTGGCGTTCTAACTGCATCCTTAGCCCCATTACGCAATCGGCATCCTTGAGAGCGGTTTTGAGGTCATATTCAACTTTGCAGCCGTAGACTTCTTCCATCTGACCGGGCATCAAAGTTCGCGGTCCGCAGACTGTTACTTGCGCACCCAATTTTTTCATTCCGATCAGATTGGAACGCACAACTCTGCTGTTCAAAATATCGCCTACAATCGTGATTTTCAATCCCTGAAGGCTGCCCATTTTCTCCCAAATGGAAAAGATGTCCAAAAGCGCTTGCGTGGGATGTGCATGGCGTCCGTCTCCGGCATTAATAACGGGCTTTTTGGAATATTTATGCACCAATTGAGGACTGCCGGGGCTGCTGTGCCTGATGACATAAAGGTCAATTCCCATTGCATTTAAGGTATAGACTGTGTCCTGCAGACTTTCGCCTTTCTGAATAGCGGAAATGCTTTCCTGAAAGCTGACTACATCAGCGGACAAACGATTGGCTGCAAGCTCAAAAGACATGCGCGTCCGAGTGCTGTTTTCCACAAAAAGAGTGCAAACAGTTTTCCCGCGCAAGGTGGGGATTTTTTTGTATTCCCGCAGATTGATTTCTTTCATGCCTTTGGCTGCTTCCAAAATATACATGATTTCTTCCGCGGAATAGTCATCAAGGTCGAATAAGCAGCGGTTAATAAAGTTGAAGTCTTGTTGCATCTTAACTCCTTTCTGCCTCACCGGGCAAGATTAAAGGTTTATTTATGCCAATTTATATAAGGGATTTTTTGGTCAAGAAATTAATGGGACAAAAGAGTAAAAACTTTTAATATTGTTTCCACATTGAAGCGTCATATATAAGAGCACGCGCACAGCGTTTTTAAGCGCGCATCAGAAAGGGTGTCGAAGTAAGCAATAACGGCTTTCTCCAGTTGTTTCAAAGATTCATATATTCT
>Ga0209606_1000168_pt1 | contig 111693 bp, 77 predicted proteins | sample AD_UKC057_MetaG_FD_184412 | JGI IMG/M metagenome (GOLD analysis project Ga0209606, IMG submission 184412) | Active sludge microbial communities of municipal wastewater-treating anaerobic digesters from USA - AD_UKC057_MetaG (SPAdes) (version 2) | ecosystem: Engineered > Bioreactor > Anaerobic >...
TTTTTTACCGGTGCCGATTTTACCGTTAGAACGAAGGTTGGGGAAGAGCAGATAGAAAAGGAGCCTTCGATAATCGAAGAGCGGGCTTATAAAGACACCTGGAGCGGGGGCATAGCCTCATATCTCAAGTATATGTATGAAAGATTGGTTTTGATGAGGGATCTGCTGGCTGAGAACGGCTCGATCTATGTCCATTTAGACTGGCATGTGGGACATTATGTAAAGGTGATGATGGACGAGATCTTCGGATATGAGAATTTTAGGAATGAAATAGTATGGAAAAGGCACGTTATGGTAAGCAGCGTTGAGGGAGGACTGAGTAGCTATGGACATAAAACGGATACTATTCTTTTCTACACTAAAAGCAAAGGTAACACCTTCAATATCCAGTATCAAACGATAGATGAGGAATTGTTGAAAAGTAAATTTAGTTGTGTCGAGAAAGAGACAGGTAGACGATTTGAAACACAGCCTTTAATACTGGATGGGGATGAGCCAAGAAAATTAGACTTTCCCACTAAAACATTAGAGTTACCAAAAGGTAAGAGATTTGCCTGGAATCAGAATACGCTGGATGAAAAGTTAAGAAAAAACCCATATGTTATTTATTGGACCCAAAATGGTATACCCAGGCAGAAAAAGTACTTAGACGAATTTAGGGGTCAGCCTTGTTCAAACCTTTGGGATGACCTTTTACCGATTACCTCAAATTCTAATGAATCTTTAGGTTATTTCACCCAAAAACCCGAAGCACTTTTAAAGCGCATTATTCTGGCATCATCAAACGAAGGCGACATCGTAGCTGATTTCTTCTGCGGCTCCGGGACAACTTTAGCTGTGGCCGAAAAGCTCGGCCGGCGCTGGATAGGAAGTGATTTATCAAAATTCGCTATCCAGGTGACGAGGAAAAGGCTTCTGGACATTCATAACTCTAATGATTTGATAGAGGATTGAAATGAATATTGATATGTCAAAAGAGATCAAATCTATTGATTCTCGTGAAAAAATGATCCGCTATTTTGATGGTTACGCTGCCGAACGAATGGAAGAGTTAGGTAAGAAAAGTACGAAGCGACCCTTGGTTAAAAGCTATATGCTTGAACATGTAGGAGACAGTCAGAAGCAGAAGGATATATCCATGGTCTTAGGAATGTCGGGGATAATAACTGAAAAAATTGATGAGAATTTATATCGCGTGTTAGATACAAACAATGGTAATGGATATATGGGGTTCGTTGAAGTATTTACTCCCAGGTACTTCGTATTTTACACAAGTCAACCCAGCGATATAGCTGACAGCTGGGTAAAAAACCTAGTTTTTAATTCTCCTGACCTGGATCATATATGGCTAAGCGGACTGACCTTTAACGTTTTGTGGAAAAGAGTGATACAGTTAAGCAAACCTTACCGATATGTAAGTTTACTGTTTGTTCATGAGAGTATCTACGAAATCGATTCAAAAGCGAATGAACCTGAGCACAATGAAAATGAATATAATGAGGACCAGTCGGCACTGATCGATAGAGATGTGGCGGAAATTATTGAAAGGAGAGCTGCAAAATTTAAGCTAGTTGATAAGATTTCTGTTGTACAAGAAAAATTAGACAAACTTCAAGAATTGTATTCACCTCTTTATGCAATAAGCCAACTGCGATTTCCCTCACCCATAGGTCGAGGGGGGCATGATTTTTATGATAATGGCAAGGTCACTAATAGAAGCGGTGATTTCAGAGATCACAGGTCTCATATTTTATATGTTCAGCGTATATATGATGAGCTAATGAAAAGAACGGAAGAAAGAGCTTGGTATTCTCTAGATAAAGAGAAGGTATCAGTGCCTGGGAAATTTCAGAAGCTAATTGGAGCTCCCGTGACGATAGACTTTGGTGAGCCATTAAGCAAAGAAACGTTTGATTACTGGATAAAATCAACTTTTGGGCGTATTAACAACAAATTTAGATTATGGGGTAATCCAATAGTCTTGGGACCGACAAAAGTTCATGTTTATGGTGTAGACAAACATCTGTGGAAGCCCATCTTCCTTGAATTAACAAATAAGCACTTGATAGCTATTGTGCCGAAGGGAACCTGCGGGAATACTATTCATCGTCTTATCTGCAACATTCAAAAATATATTGACCCGTCGGCAAAAGCGTATATTGGAGACAAGGAATATAAGAGTCTGGTTGACGAATCTTCCAAGGAAATTAAATATGGAACAGGATATTAATTCACTTTGTAAGGATCCTTTGTTTCAATTGAACTTGGCTATATGGCTGACTCAGCCACAGCCTCCAGATAATGTAGCTATCGATCCTATATTTTACAAATCAGGTCTGAGTATTTATTCAATAGGCCCTTTACTCACTTTACCGCTAGATATAAAACTTGCTATTAAAGGAAAGATAAATTTTAAAGACAGTATAAGGCCAGATTTAATATTGGAAAAAAAAGAGCTAAATAGGTATTGTTTGCTAGAGTGTAAAGGTTCTTCGTTTGGGAGTGGTTCTTCAACAGCCGAACAGGCAAGAACCTTATTATTAATTGCAGGTCCAATTATTTCTGAAGTTTTAGGAGTGGGATCTAGACGGCAAAACGCTGGAGTACTTTGTTATATGACCGGGCCTAACCAAAACTCGATGTTGGGAACTACACTTTTAGAGCTTAAAGAAGAAATAGAAAGTATTGGCCTTGAACCAGGCCCTTTTGGCTGTATTGAAATATCTGCCGATGAATCAGTGATCACATTAGAATATTCACTAGAGGTTAAGGAACTACTCAGTCTCAAGATAGATTCGCCACTGCAAATAATGAAATTGGAAAAAGATACAGACCCAAGACCTCTATATTTCATTCCTTATGATCCAAATATAAACCAGACGGCGGAAGAGAAGGAATTTTCGAGACGTGTGCTATTTGAACGGATATTGGAATTCTTTATCACTAATATCGGCGGGGCCGATGTTCCTATCAAAACATACATTAAAACTGAAAAATTTCTAAATGATGCGACTTTCGGAATGTATAGTATTTGGGATGATGATGAAGCGAAAAAATGTTTGAGGAAGTTAGTCCGGACATTTTTAAAAAAAATAGAAGGTACCTTAAAAACTCCGGCTAAAGAATGTATGCATTATGAAATTGAGGACGGGTATATGGTCGATATAAAAGACGATAATGCCAAATCAGAGTTCCTTAAGCAACTTCAAAAAATCAAACCAGAGACTATGGGTGTATCAGAAAGGGTACAGCCATCCCTATTTGAATATGATGATCATGATTGATTCATTAAGTATGATAAAAAGTCAAAAAGATTATCGAAAGCATAGAGAGCATTAAAGTGTTTATTTCCATCAGGTTATTTGGTGTTGAATTTATTGAGGTCAGAATATCAAGGAATCTTTTTCGTGGTAACTGTTCAGCAATTCTCTTTAATAATAAGCTAAATCTCACTTGTTAAAAAGGTTTGTATAAGAGGTAAATATGGTTCAAAAAAAATATGATAGGCCAGCTAGGCCGTTTGAACTCTGGAATATAGGCAATTACGAAACGGTTTACTGGCAGGAAAGACATGAAGAATACCTGGCTTTTATGATCAGACTGTATCAGGCACAACCATTGACAGGTTTTCATTATCTTCATGGCAGAAAAGCTGAAAGGGCAGTTCATGTCGGGCCATTAAATGCTCCGGTTACGATGGAAGAGGTAGAAAAAGTCATCATTGAATGCCGGGCTAATCAGTTCGATAAAGCAGATATCCTCGGCTGGGAGTGGAGCTATGAAGTTAATGAGCTGGCCAAAGAGCTGGCGAAAAAGAATGGCGTTAATTTGAAACTTGTTCAAATTCCCTCTGTAAACGAAATAAAGGCTTCTCTGGTAGGTTTCGACCTTCAGTTATTAAAAGTGCCTGATCAGGTCGTTGAAAAAGAGTTGGCAAAATATGTTAAATTTCCGGAAGTCGCCTACCTTGAGATAGAAACAAAAGTCAAAAATCAAGAGGTCACTCTTAAAATTGTGGATTTCCAGGTGCCACCAACTGCTGAACTGGCTGAGATCGCCAGCAAAATTAAAGACTCTAGGGAACTTATAGATTATTGGGCAGTTGACTGGGATTACAGGGGGGACACTTTTCATAATAATTGGCAGAGCTTTCGAACAAAAAAGAATCCGAGAGTTGATTACGAGGCAAGCCATAAATATGAAAGCCATGGCGAATATCAGATAATGGTCAAAGTCATAGATGTGTTTGGTAATGATACGAATAAGGTGATAAAATTAAACACTTGAGGTGATCGATGGAGAGAATCTATAAAAATCCCCCGCTGGCTGAAGCGTTATGTGAGTTCCAGTTCATACCCAACGTGCCATGGGACTTAACAATTCCAGGGCTGATTTACGGGAGAATTAAGGATAGATTTCCAAGGAGAAAACAGCAAGCTGGCTTAGGTATTCAACTGCGTCCCACGGAAAAAGGTGTTGAGCATAAAATTGAGCCGGCACCACCACGCGTCCAGTTCCTAAACCAAGGAGAAACTGCTTTAGTCCAACTTGCTCCTGACTTATTAGTGGTTAATCAACTGAAACCTTATCCTGGCTGGATTAAATTTAAATCGCTTATTATCGATACGTTCAATGTTTATAGGGAAATTGCAAACCCGAAGGGTATAAAAAGAATAGGTTTAAGATACATCAATATTTTTGAATTTACCTCTAAGAATTTAAGATTGGATGAATATTTCAATTATTACCCATTTATCCCTGAGACTATGCCCAAGGCCTTAAGTTCCTTCCTGGTCAGAAGTGAATTTCCTTATTCTGATGAAAAAGAGGTATTAATACTACAATTAGCCTCTATAATTCCAAGGGATCCAGATTTATCATCGCTCGTTCTTGATCTTGATTATGCCATGATTGCACCGGAATATATTTCTCTTGATGATATAGAGGGATGGGTAGAAAAAGCCCATGATGAAATTGAAAGAACATTTGAAACAGCTATTAACGACAAAGCAAGAGATCTGTTCATGGACGGGGGACAATAATGGATTCGTCAGTATGCTTACCGACCCAATTAGGGTGGAAATCCTTTTTTCGTTATGAGACGGCCTCTTGTCAAGAAACTCTACCTGTTGAAAATTATGATAGAGAAACTTCATCAGTGCTGTTGCCCATTAAAGAAATAAATAGATTAAAAGAGCTATATATTTTTCAAAATGCCTCACACATAGGACATTTCCTCCTTAATAAAAAAGAAGTTATCCCTATCTTAACGGAAATATATTGGCATATAGTTGATAAATTCCGAGGTGCTCTTGTTTATCTGGAACTTAGCAGCGATCCGGAAGAAAATTATGAAGGTCTTTTCGTAGAGATTGGTTCAGTATTATCTCTTGATGAATCAATGGCTTTACTTGATGAAATTGTTAATTGGTTTATTGAATCAGTGCCGGATGAGATAAGAAAATATTTAACTATTACTCTAAAATAAAACTATGTTCGATTGGAACCAATATCTGTTGTTGGCCGAAAAGCTTTTTTATTTAAGAAAAAATGAGGAATTCCTGGGTCTGAAGGACGCATGCTTACGTTCAGCCATAAGCCGAGCTTATTATGCAGTATTCTGCGTGGCCAGGAACTACTTAATAGACAAGAAGGGAATTGAGATACCAAAGCAAGACACGCACAAGTTTGTTAGGGAGATATTTATAGAATCTGCTATCAGAGAAGAGAAAATTGTTGGCGAAAGCATTAAGCAGCTATGGGGAAAAAGGAAAATGGCAGATTATGAGGGGTCTCTGACTGTAACCGAAGGCGAAACGGAGTTTTGCCTTAAAAAAGCAAAGGATACGTTAAGCTTAATTATGGGGTTTAGCAAATGAAACCTATAGAAATCTTAGAGCCCACTCAGAGACAACCCAGCAAGGCATATCTGGTTAATGCCTTAAGAAATGCCATAGCCGGATGGCGCAAACAGGGCTATCCTAACACTACCCCGACGACCCAAAGGTTGCTTCAATACTGGTTTAAGGAAGACCATTTATTAGACAGGGAACCTTTCGAATTCTGGTTTTGCCAGCGTGAAGCCATAGAGACCTTAATTTATGTCTATGAGGTCATGAAGAAGCGGAATTTTATAGATATGGCCAGGGATTTCGGCGCAGGGCCTATCCAGAGCTATGACCCTTCTTACGATCAATATCCGCTTTATGCTTTTAAGATGGCCACCGGCTCCGGTAAAACTTTCGTCATGGCTCTAAGTATTGTCTGGCAATATTTCAATCATAAAAAAGAAAGCCAGGATGATTATACCTCGTGCTATTTACTCATTGCCGGTGAGAAAAATGTTATTTATGACAGATTAACCAGAGATTTTAAAGATGGAAAAATATTCCGGGAGCTGCCGCTGATTCCCCCGGAGTGGCGGGAAGAATTTGACCTTAAGGTCATATTAAAGGAAGAACCAATTCATGTCATTCCAGAGTCGGTCTTATTCTTGACTAATATTCAGCAGTTAGAAGAGAGGAAAAATAGAAAAGAGGAAGTAGAAGACTATGTTGATGAAATTATGGAGCTACCCTCAGTTTATAACGTCTCCGATATATATCATGAAAACAGAATTAAAGAAGTGCTAACCTCTTGTCCCAATATTATGATATTAAAGGATGAAGCCCACCATATTTACAGTTTTGAAAAAGCCTGGAAGAAAATACTTCTGGAATTAAACAGAAACTTAGCCACCCAATATGGTAAAGGCATCAATATGGAACTGGATTTTTCTGCCACACCTAAAACTGAAAACGGTGCCCTATTCCCCTGGATCATTGTTGATTTTACTCTCAAAGAAGCGATCGAAATGAACATCGTAAAGTTGCCCCTAAAAGGGATTGTTAAGGGCGCCGAAGAAATAGCATCAAAAAACGCAGTTGAAAGATACAGGGGCTGGATAGATGCTGGCATCCGGAGATGGAGAGAATATAAAGAAAAATTGACAGCATTGGGGAAAAAACCAGTGTTGTTTTTCCAATCCCCGGAAAACCAGGAAGCCGATGAGATATTCGGTTATGTGAACGCCATTCCAGACCTAAGCGGCAAAGTTCTTTTAATCCATACTGATAGCACAGGGGAAGTAAAAAAGGCAGATCTGCCAAAAGCCAGGGAATTTGCCAAGACAATAGATGAACCTGACCCTGAGAAAAATCCTTACGAAGCAATAGTTAGCACATTGATGTTAAATGAGGGATGGGATGTCAGAAATGTAAATGTAATAGTGGGACTTCGCTCTTACACATCAGAAAGGAAAGTTCTTCCTGAACAGGTCATAGGTAGAGGCTTAAGAAAGATGTTTCCGGAAGAAGAAGCCAACATAGAAAAGTCGATAAATATTCTCGAAGTAATAGGGCCGCCCGGATTAATGGACATTATTGAGAACTTAGAGCTTCAGGAAGGAATCAGGTTTGGCAGCATCGACACGAATAAACCAATAGATTTGACCACTGTTTTTGTAGATATCACCAAAGCAGATATGGATATTGAAATTCCCATTATGTCGCCGCGAATATTGATCAGAGAATTCAATCTCGAGGAAGCTGATCTCGATAAACTACCGCCTCTATCGATTCCATTAGAAAATAAGATATTGGAAATGGAATATGAAGCGCGCGATATATTAAATGATATGGTAAGGATTAAAAGAAGGTGGGATCTGCCGGTACCGCAAGACTCAAAAAGTGTTATAGCCTATTATACTGACCAGATTCTTAAACAACTAAAGATAGGGGGAGCTTTCGCCAGCTTTTATCCTTTGGTCAAGAAATATGTGGTTGAAAAGTTATTTTCAGAGAAGGTAGATCTTGATGATCCAAGAGTGCTTTATCAGCTGAGTTCTCCTGAGGTTCAGCAGCGCCTAATAAAGTTATTTGTAGATGCTTTTAAGGATTTGACCTTTGTTGAGAGGGAACCGGAGAAATCTGATTATATTAAACTTTCAGATACCAGACCGTTTGTTTGGTCAAGGCTTGTCTATTCAGCTCGAAGATGCATTTTCAACTATGTCCCTTGCGATAATGAGCTGGAGCGCGATTTTGCCAGATTTTTGGACAGAGCTGAAGATGTTTATGCCTTCTCCAAAATAGTTCCTAAAGTCGGCTTTTTTATAGAATATAGAGACTCAGACGGAAATTTGCGACTGTATTATCCAGATTTTATAGCCCTGTTAAATAACGATGATCGCTGGGTGATAGAAACAAAAGGTCGTGAAGATATAGACGTTGAATTCAAGGACAAAAGGGCAATATTGTGGTGCGAAGATGCATCGAGACTGACGAAGAAAAAATGGTCATATATACGAGTTGACCAGAAGTACTTTGAGAAATACAACTTCAAAAGCGTTAACGAATTAGTTAAAGCCTTAAAAGAAATTAAGATTTCTTAAATATTAAGAGGAATAGATATAGTCTTTTTGAATCTGATTATTATTGATCATTATTTTGTTGGATTAAAAAGGAGGGTAAATGTTGTTTAAAATATCTGAGTATGTTGACGTCAAAAAAAAGGCCGAGCAGTTAGGATTCGATATTCCAACCGGCATTGCTCTTTTACCACAGAATTTTGATATTGCTACACCCGGCAGAGGGGGCGGGTCAGGCAGGTGGGACCACCCGAGCCTTTGAAGGCAATTTCCTGTCCGGAAAGCTCATAAACAAAGCATCCAGCCTGGCGCAGGCGATCGGCGGTGACAGGATTGCCTTTAAGCAGGACGACCCGCCGCGGCGCGATAGCCAGGACGTTACAGCCCTGCGTGGCGAACTCTTCTTCAGGAATATCAACGAGCTCGAAGCCTCTGGTTAGAAGTAGTTCATAGAAAGCAACAGACAAAAGCCGCCTATAAACAACAGCCAGGTCCGTATCCAGCAGGCTGATAAAACTCATCAGATGAAGGACTTCGCCCGGCCCTTGCCAGTAGGGAAGATCATAGGCAATGACCTCAACTCCAAGTGGCCGCAAAATTTCTTGAAGCTGGGAGATTCCTTCCTGGTTGGTTCTGAAACTGCGACCGGCAATTAGTGTTTTTTCATCCAGCCAGAGAAGGTCGCCACTTTCAGCCGTAGCGGCGCCAGTCAGCCGTCCAAGGATGGGCAGGCCCCAGCCGTGAAGCGCTTCTTCAAAGGCTTCTGGCTCGCCGGCCCTTTCCTTCTTACCCATCTGAAGAATGATGGCTCCGGCCTCAGTTACAATCACCGGATCATGAGTGTAAATTGAGTCCAGGGTGGTTCTTTCATCAGCTGGCAAATACAGTATTTCCACTCCTTCCTGGCGGAGGATTTCCTCCAGCTGGCTGAATTCCTGGCTCGCCTTTTCGAGGTCAGGCGGGGCGAGAAATCCGAGCCGCCTCCATTCCCGCTCAACTTTCTCCCGGCTCACAAAAGCCTCGGCCGGTCTTTTTAATACCACCCGGGTCAGCCTGCCGGTCATACTCTGGGCACCGTACGTTTTTTCCATGATGTGTTTATCTTAAAGCAAAGACCGTCGCCTGGCAATTATGTTTGACTTCCTGAAGGCTGCTTCTGCCGGGGAATTTATCGTTGACAGAAATTCTTTGAGGTCATATATTCCGAATTGGTGGTTAAATAGGAAGCACAAAGATAATGGCGGGAGGTGCCGGAGTGGATATATGGCGCATGGGGACCAATGTTAATTGCAGCTTTTTAGCCCGGCGAGGCCATCCATCAATCTATCCATTCATTTATTTATGCGTTTTAATGCATCGCCACGTATTGTCATTGGTCCAGGCCGGCGTAACTGGAATAACACTGGAGCAACAAAAGATAATAATAAATAATGAAAATAGAAATTGGCAGAAAGAAATCGTAGGTGGAGGTCTGATTTAAGGAAATCCTAGCAGGTCAATCATTTTATGCGTATGTCATGTAATGCAGGCGAGGCGCTGATAGCGAGAAGCATTAAGTAAGAAGAATTGAGCGGGGTGATCTGATAAGGACAAAAATAGAATAATTTATCTAGTTCACGTTAAGGAGGCGGAGATGAAAAAATCATGGGTTTCGGGATTGCTCTTAGTTTGTCTTCTTCTGGCTTTTTTCTTGGTTTCGGCTTGTAGCCGGGAGGAAAAGATTGAGATTAAAGAAGAAGATGGTGTTACCGCCGTTTATAATCCGAAAAAGCCAGCGCCGCCACGCGGCGTGCCTTCGACTCTGTCGCTAAAAGAGGAACTGGTGCTCGGGAAAACAGGCAATGAGGAGGCCATGCTGCTTAATCCAAGAGCTGTTGAAGCGGATCAAACTGGAAATATCTATGTGCTTGATGATAAAGCCGTTCAGATCAAGGTTTATGACCCACAGGGCAATTTCATCAGAGCTATTGGAAGGCGAGGTCAGGGGCCAGGTGAATTTCAAGGGCCCAGGGGTTTCTACCTTACACCTCAACAAAGCCTCGCCGTCTGCGATAGCCTATCCCGCCAGGTCGTTATCTTTGGCCTTGACGGCCAGTTTATCAGAGCTCTGTCTGACAAGACACGAAGTTTTATGGAGGTCAAAGTAAATACTAAGGGAGATATTATAGCCACTCAGATGATAGTAAGCGAGGAGGCCAAAGAAGAGCTCATCTGGTTCGACTCCGAGCTGAAACCGCTTTTGACGGTGGCTTCTGTGCAGATGGCCAAATATCCAGTTTTCAATCCTTTCCTGCCCTATATTTATTTTGGTTTCACTGCTGACGGCAATGTGCTCTGGGGAAAGACGACCGAATATGTATTTAGTGTGGTGAATTCGGAGGGAAAAATCGTTAGGAAGATAGTCAAAAATTACGACCCTGAGATATTAACCCAGGAAGATAAGGACAAGAAAGCCAAGGAACTCTTCGGAGAAGAAGGCGCTCCCTCAGAGGTCACTATCGAATGGTCCAAATATTTCCCTGCCTTCCAGGATTTTGTCACGGATGAGCGTGGCTGGCTTTACGTCAGGCCTTATACCAAGGAGAAGGTAGAAAAAGGCGTCATCTATGATGTCTTTGATGCTGACGGGCGGTATGTAGCCAGAGTTGTACTGCCGGACAGGGCTATGGCAATTAAATACGGCAAGGTTTATACGATTGAAGAAGATGCAGAAGGTATGCGTCTCGTCAAGCGCTACGCCCTGGAGTGGAAATAAGAAAAAAATTAAGTCTTTGCCTGGAGAAGAATGGACTAAAGCCGGGCGAATGTTTTTCGGGTCTGGATAGGACTCGGGCTTGAAATATTTGACTCGAAAGTCGCCTGATGATAATTTTAAGCGGAAGCGTGGAGAGCCGAAAATTGAAAGGAGAGGCCGATGGCCGGACTGACTTATAAGAAGGCGGGCGTCAACATAGATGAGGCTAATGATTTTGTAAAGAAACTCAAACCACTGGTAAAGATGACCGAACGACCTGAAGTTCTGAGCTCAATCGGCGGGTTTGGCGGGCTTTTTGCCCCGCGGCTTAAAGGGATGAAGAAGCCCGTTCTGGTTGCGTCCACTGATGGAGTCGGCACCAAGCTCATGATTGCTGATCTCCTGAAGAAGTATGACACCATCGGCATCGACCTGGTGGCCATGAATGTTGATGACGTGGCGGTCGTCGGAGCCGAGCCGCTCTTTTTCCTTGATTATATTGCCTGCGGGAGGCTGGACAAGAATCAGCTCTTGCAGGTGGTAAAGGGTATCGCTCGCGGCTGCCGGCAGGCTAATTGCGCCCTGATTGGCGGAGAGACGGCGGAGCTGCCTGGACTCTATGAGCCCGGTAAATGGGATCTGGCCGGTTTCTGTGTTGGGTTGGTTGACGCCGGTAAAATAATTGATGGCTGCCGCTGCCGTCCTGGCGATAAAGTTATAGGCCTGGCCTCATCCGGACTTCACAGCAACGGCTATTCGCTGGCCCGGCAGGTTTTTACAGAGAAAGAGTTAAGGGGCGACTGGGGACGACAGCTTCTCAAGCCAACCAAAATTTATACGCCGGTGGTGCTTCAGGCCCTGAAGAAAATTGAAATCAAAGCGATGGCTCATATCACCGGCGGTGGTTTTTATGACAATATCCCGCGGGTTATTCCGGAGGGGCTACAGGTCAGAATCAAGCGGGGGAGCTGGCCGGTGCCGCGCCTGTTCAAGGAAATTCAGCGCCGTGGAGAAATAGCCGATAGAGAAATGTTTCGCACCCTGAATATGGGGATCGGCCTGGTGGCGGTGGTGGCGAAGAAAGAAGCTGAAGCTGCAGTCAGGCTCCTGGAGAAGCTGGGCGAGAAGGCCTGGGTTATTGGTGAGCTGGTAAAGGGCCAGCATGAAGTGGTTATTGAGTAGGCTGGCAGCGCGATCAGCACATTTATCTTCGGGATACATTGATGCTGTTAGGTAACCAGGCAAATGCGGTTATAATTCGAGTAAAAGTGTTCAGATTTTCATTGTGACGATCTGATACTATTTGAAATGTCTGATGCGGCAGGCGTTTGCCTAGCTCTTAAACCAAACCAGATAGGAGCTTAAATTCCGGAGAAAATGAAAATATCTGCCGGACGCCTGGCCGGCCGGTAGAAAAAAACAGCTTAAAATGGTAAATTAGTAGCGGATTTGGTTAAATTTAGTGCGTAGCTGAATAGTGCGCAGTTTAATATCTGTCGAGCAAGCATGGGCGGTTAGCTCAGCTGGGAGAGCGCGGCGTTCGCAACGCTGAGGTCGGGGGTTCGAGTCCCCTACCGTCCATTTTCCATGAGAGGTGTACGGCTTATGCAGAATATCTGGCTTCTGGTAGGGACGGCGGTGACCTTAGGATTCGTTCATACGGTCATCGGGCCTGATCACTACGTGCCGTTTATTGCCATTGCTCGGGCCAGGAACTGGCGGTTGTCGAAGACCATGATTATTTCGGCTCTGTGTGGCCTGGGGCATGTCCTGAGCTCGGTTGCCCTGGGATTTCTGGGAGTGGGGCTGGGGCTGGCCGTTGGACATCTGGAAAAGGTTGAATCAACCCGGGGGATGATTGCAGCCTGGCTGTTGATTGGTTTTGGGCTGGTTTATTTAGTCTGGGGATTGAGGAAAGCCTACCGCTCGAAGCCTCACTCTCACCTTCATCACCATGCTGATGGCGAAACTCATGTCCATACGCATAGTCATGATGGAGGGCACCTTCATATCCATGAGGAAAAGAGAAAGGAAAAGGAAAATATAACTCCCTGGGTGTTATTTCTGATTTTTGTTTTTGGGCCATGCGAACCGTTGATTCCACTGGTCATGTATCCGGCTGCCCAGCATTCGGTGACCGGGGTGATCATGGTGACAGCAGCCTTTGGTCTGGCCACCATTCTGACCATGCTGACCATTATTGCTCTGTCCAGCTGGGGCTTGAGTTTTGTCAAACTGGGCAAGCTCGAAAGGTATTCGCACGCGCTGGCGGGTGGGGTCATTTTTATTTCAGGTCTGGCCGTCCAATTCCTTGGTTTATAAAAGGGGACGTGATACTCTGTCCCTCTTTTTCACTTAGGTAACTTATTGATATAATTGAAGATATAAAATGGGGGACAGGTTATCCTGTCCCTGCCTGAAAAATTATCTCGTTTATTATGAATGAGTTAGCTGGATCACCGGAGCAAAAATCTAGGGACAGAGTATCACGTCCCCTTTTCATAGCAGACTGTATGGTGGGGAAGCTGGCCCGCTGGTTGCGCCTCCTTGGTTTTGATGTCAGCTATTATTCAAAAATTGAGGATGCAAAACTCATAGAGCTGACAGCAAAAGAAAATCGCATTATTCTCACCAGGGACCACGAACTGATAAAGAAAGTCAAAAAGATAGAATCCCTGCAGGGTAGATTTCTTCTCATTGAAAGCGAGCGCTGGGAGGAGCAGGTTGAGCAGGTTCTTGATCATTTTAAACTCAGGGATAAGATCAAACCAAACTCGCGCTGCCTGGATTGTAACGCCGAGCTAAAAAGTCTCCCCAAAGACCGCGCCAGAAATCTGGTGCCACCCTTCATCTATGAACAGGCATCAGCCTTTGCTCTTTGTCCTGTCTGTGGCCGGATTTTCTGGAAAGGCACGCATTTCCGCGATATGGAAAACAAGCTGAGAAGGTTTACCAGGCCCTAGGGACAGAGTATCACGTCCCCATCTATCAATCATAAATTTGCCAATCGCTGGTGTTGTTTTCGGGAAGCCTGGCTTTTTCTTCCCACATCTGCAGCAAATAATCTTTATTGTCTTCAAAAATCCGGGCCTGCTCTTCCACCACCTTTTCAGCTTCTATTGAATCCATTTCCCAGGTACTCCGCACAAAATCAGCCAGCCGACCATAATATAGCGGTGTGACGAGCTCGATGATTTTGAAGCGGTTTCTCGACCAGGTATGGAAAGTGGCCGCCAGCTCGTAGAGAATCTTTACCCAGCTTTCAATCGGCAAGGAAAATTCTTCCAATGGCAACCGGGCCGCTTTCTCTATCACCTGAAAGACCCCCTCAGAGAAAATCTCCTTCCACAACGGCGAGAACTGATGATAACCAACTCTAAATCTGTAAATCAATTCAGGCAGGGTAACCTCCACCGCCTCTGGCTCTTTGGCTTCTATCTCTCCCAGGGTGGACACCGGCTGGCTGCCTTTAATCATTTTCCAGTAGCTTTCATGCTGTTCCATCAGCGTAAATAATACCCACAGCACCTGTCTGAACATTGGCCCGAGATGTTTAGCCGGATCTTTAACATCATGGATCTTGACACCCAGATTGGCCTGGCAAATCTTAAAATTCTGAATAATGGCGTTGGTCGTCATCCAGATATCTATACCGTAGCGGGCGACATCCGTTTCCCAGACTTCCTGATTCATATAAAAACTGGCTACGGGCAAACTGAAAGCAAAATCGCCTCCGATTGGCTGACGGATTCTCTTCCCGTAAACCGCCCGGGTGAGATTATAGACGATGTTGTTGGTAATCGTTCCGTCATACTTGTGCCGCAGGTAGACCGGAGCTACAAAGTCAAAACCCTTCTCGAGCACTGGATTGAGCAGATTAAAGACCCAATCAGATGTAATGCTTCTTAAATCAGCATCAACTACGGCGCAGGCTTTAACCTTAAGCCGGCAGGCGGCCTCAAACACCGAACGTAGGGCTGAGCCTTTACCACTTATCCCACGATAGATGGAGACCAGCTTTTCTTGCCAGGGCTTAATCTGAAATTCTTTGGCTTCTTCCCGGGTGTCATCGGTCGAGCCGCCGTCGGCAATAAAAATGAGATTTTTTTTGTCGCGGTAAAACTTATCCAGTCCGTGGCTAACCATCTGCATGACATGAGTAATGGTCTTATCGTTATTAAAGCAGGGTATACCGACAATAATGTCGGCCTGTCCTATTTCCTCCAGGCGCTTTAAAGTATAACCACGAAGAGACGTTGTGTAAGCCATGTTCTTATTATCCTGACTCTGACCTCATTAGTCAAACTTTAAGTGCTGACGGGGCGATATTTGAGTAGCAGAAAGGTCATTCTAGCGAGCATGTCAACATCTAAGAAAGGCATACGTCTGCCCTGCTGTCCAGAAAACCGCCTTGCTCAGCGGGCCTGGAACTTTCTTTCTGTCAGGTTGCCCTATCCACGAAGGTTTCCGCAATTATTTCCTTTAAATTCGGCAACTTTCTATCAATAGAGAGAGCGTTAGCCTTGATACCAATAATTCCTTGCTTGATAAGTATAATGGAAGGCAGGCCATCTATCTGGAAAAGCCGGTGCAGTTGCCCGGTAGAGTCATGAGCCATAGCCATTGGCCAGTTTCTGGCACTTGCCAGGTCGGCTAATTCCTCAACCAGATTGCGGCTGATCGATATAACCCTCAGTCCTTTTTCCTCATATGGACGAAGTTGGGCATAAATATCCAGAGCTATTTCCAGACAGGCCGGACAACCGGTACTGATAAAAATAAGTAGATAAGTTTCATCCGGCTGGAGCTTTATGAGCTGGCCATCGAGAAGAGATAGCGACAACGGAGATGTTAAGCGGTCTCCTTCCTCGAGAAAACTCTTTTGAGCCCTGACCTGCCCGCCGGCTCTCTTCAGCTCATTCATGAGCGTTTGATTGATCTCACGGCATTGCTCGAAGCGGCGATAATTCTTATAACCCCACCAAAAAGAAAATATAAGGAGCGGCAGGACCAGACACCAGCCCGTTACAAGTACTGCCTTTAAACGTTTCACCAGCTTTTGCCGTCTTTCCCTGCTCATCCGATTTTGAATCTCCTCAGGGTAAAATTGGAATCAAGGAGGTAGAGAGAATCATCAGCACCAAAGCTGATCAAAACCGCCTTTTCCGGAAGAAGGATTGTGCCCAGATACTCACCCTGGGAGTTGTATTTATAAATTTCACGACCTCTCTCCGGCAAACCGTCTGATTTGAGCCCGGTGTTTCCTGCCAGGAAATAATAATTATTCTGTGAATCAAAGGCGACGTCTGCCACGAAATAAGCGATCTTCTGGACATCCAGGTCATTTTTAATGGTAACGTCAATTCCCGGGCTGGCCAGATTTGCTGCCTTATAAAGTATTTCGAAGCGATGGTTGAGATGCCCATCGGCGTCGTAAACCTGTATCTCGTTAAGACAGAACTGGCGAGCACAGACCAGCTGGCCGAGCTTGTCCTTTTTCATGACAAACTGATTGGCCAGGAGGTTGACGCTGGTGTCGCTGGCCTTAACAGGTTTTAAAAAGGCGCCGATCTCTTTGAAATCGGAGTTATAGATTCTGATCAACGGCTCTCCTTTCATAACGATAGCCTGTCCAGGAAAAGCAGCTACCAGGAGTTTGTCTTTTAAGACAGTCACAGCCAGCGGCGGAAAGGTAAGCTGAAGTGTGGAGGCTTCTTTTCCCTGGAGATTCATAATCTGAACCCTCAGGTTTCTGGTATCAGCTACGTAAATCTTTTCTTTTATCGGGTCAATAAACAGACCCTGAGGATGGTTGAATTCCACCGGTCCTTTGCCTCTTTGACCGATTGATCCGACAAATTTTCCACCGAGGTCGAAAATGCGCAACCTGTCGTCAAGACTATCCAGGACATAGATATTGCTTCCCGCGACTTCCAGCCTGGCTGGCGAATTGAAAATATAGTTCTCGTCTTGGCCGAAGTGAAAAGAATTGTCCTCAGCGATGGGAATAAGCTTTTCTACTATTTTTTTGCTTCTGGCTGCTGGCTGGAGAGCCCCGGGCGTAACAACGAGTAATCCTGAGAAGAGCAACAAAAGGGTCAAAACCAGCGGGAAAACAGTCCGCCTTTTTCCAGAGGCCTGTGGGGAAAAGGGCCCGAAAACGGGCCCTTTCTCCTGGCTGACTTTAGTTTTTTCCATAGCTCTCGATTTTTTCATTTTTGTTCAGCCTTGATGATCTCTGGTACTTATCAGGTAAACTGATGGACCAGGCAAGAAGCAAGAGCTACTTCGCAGTCCAGATAATCAATGGTAGACCAGGGAAATTTTGTCCGGACGTCTTCTCTCGTACACCTGTCGAACTCGGCGAAGCATTTGTCTTTGCCCGGTGCGGCTGCCTGAGCCAGAGCCGGCAGTAGACTGTAAACTGCAGCTACGATGAGTGTGATCACCATAAATTTTTTTAATGTGCTGTTCTTCATACTGACCTCCTTTAAAAATTTTTCTGCTCGCGAACAGGAACTTTTAAGTTGCAAGACCAATGCCAGCTTTCCCGGCTCCCGTTGTCCTGACCAGACAGCTCAGCTGAGTAAAATGATAAGTCAACTTTCCTTGACGCTGGCCATTCCTGCCGTCAACCTAACTTTACAGGTAAAGACGATTTAGAAAAGATTTTTTTCTCATCTCCTGAGAAAAAAAGGTCGTTATTATCGTCTGCAATTATTTAAACTTTATAAAATCCTGGTGCCAAATTTCTCTTGATGTTTAGAATTGATGGGCATAAGCTAGATAAAAGCTCGAAATATTCAAAATAAAGGAGAAGGGTTGATGATCGGTGAAGTCATTAAAATAACCTGGAAAAAAATCCTGAGAACCAGCCAGCTTCAAGTGGTCATAGTTCTGGCTTATCTCCTCTACTGCCTTTATCTTATCTTTTTTGTTCGCTCGCCTGAGCAGGGAGCGGACAATATGGGCCTGATTTTTGCTTTTCTCTCGGTTTTGCTGAGCGGGGGGTTGATACGAGATGAGTTTGAATCAAGGGAAATTGATCCTCTAGTTGTTCGCTTTAGAATTTCCGACCTGTTCTGGGGAAAGTTCCTCAGTGTAATCACCCTGATTTTGTTATCTTATATTCTGGTGGCCTTTGCCTGTCTTGTCGGTCTGGCTATCAGTCATGAATGGTTGGATGTCAGCCGGATCCTTAAAATTCTGGGTCTGCGGTTAGTGCCAACAATTTACATCTGTTCGGCAGGATTTTTCCTGGCCTGTTTTCTTAAGGGGGTGATGAACTTTGTCGGCATCATATTGTTAGAAGTAAGTGGCACTTTTGTTTTTGAAAAATATTTTCAGATGAGTCAACTGCTGGAAAGGAGCCAGTTAGGGACATTCAACCCAACCAATGTTTTTATTCAGACTTTTATGCCAGTCTGGACGGGAAACTTTGGCTGGCAGTTAATTTACTTGCTCCTTCTTTCAACCCTGCTGATTTTCCTGTCCTGGTTAGTTTTTAAATCGTTGGCCACTAAAAATAACCTTCAGGTGGCTTCCAATCCTGACCATGCCGGGCTTCTGGCTCTCCAGGTGCGTGGTTTGAAAAAGACTTATAAAGAAGGATTCCTCAACCGAAAAGGCAAAGAAGCATTAAAGGGCGTTGACTTTTCTATCACGAGGAATAAGCTGACCGGTTTTCTCGGCCCCAACGGTGCGGGCAAAACCACGACCCTGAGAATTATTCTGAATCTATTAAAGCCGGAGGCGGGAGAAGTCACCTATATTCCAGAAAAAAAGCAGTCTCTCCCCGCGGCCACTCCGAAAATTGGTTATCTTCAGGAGTCAGCCAGCCTTTATCCTTTTCTGACCGTCAAAGAGATGTTGTTATTCGCGGCCAGAGGTGCCGGCCTGAGCCACAGCCAGGCTTCTGAGCTGGTTCCGGCTCTGGTTGATAAGCTGGGGCTCAGCGAGCATCTTAACAGAAGAATAAAAACTCTCTCCAAAGGCACCGTGCAAAAAGTAGCTTTCGGGGTGGCCACTATCGGGCAGCCCGACCTCCTTATTTTTGATGAACCATACACCGGACTTGACCCTATCATCATGTATGAAATCAGGAACCTCATTCTGGAACTTAAGGCGCGGGGCACGACTATTTTCCTTTCATCTCATATTCTGCCTGAGGTCGAACGGGTCTGTGATGAGGTGGTCTTAATTAATAAGGGGAAAATTGTTTGCTCTGGAGAAATAGAAAAACTCAAAACGAGCTGGAGGGTCTATCAGTTGCTCCAAAGCAGAGAGGAACTGGCGACCAGATTAAGCGAAAAACTGGGTGAGAATCTGTCTGGAGTAAACTTCGGCTATTTTTCCAGCCTTAACCTCGGCCCGGTACTTCAGGATGAAAGTCTGACTGAGGAGCTTAAGCAGATTCCATCTCCGGACATGGAAAAAATTTTTCTGGATGGTGTGGCTGGCTCATGATTTTAAAGATTTAATTCGCCCTCTAGCTACCGCTAGCTATTTGAATATAGAAGCGGGGCTGCGCCGGGACAATGGGAGCTCGACCTGGAAGCTCAAGAAGTCCCGGTGGCAGCTATGATTTAAGTTCAGGCAGCTAAAATCGTTTTGAGGCAAACCACAAAATTAGCTCAAATAGCATAGGAAAATCAGCCCGAACAAGAGGTAAAAACTCAACAGCCAGATCTGGCTGTTCCTGGACGTACCAGGCGTTTAAAATAATATTAAAAAGAGCGCAGGATAACACATCCGGCTCTTCGAAAAATTTTATTGACAGGGCTTTCTGGCCTTTGTTATCTTAAAAATAAAGCTATTCCGGAAAGAAACAAGCCTGTTAGTTAATCATAAAGACTGAAAGGAGCTGTTTAATGGGCTGTCGAGCTATAGTCTTTACTGATCTCGATGGTACTCTTCTTGACAGCGAGACTTATAGCTTTGAGGCAGCCAGGCCAGCTTTAAAGGAACTGAAGAGAAGACAGGTGCCGGTTGTTCTCTGTACCAGTAAGACCAGAGCCGAGACTGAATCTGTGGCCAGAAAGCTCGGTTTGAAGCATCCTTTTATTGTAGAAAATGGCGGAGCAATTTTCATACCGCCGAGCTATTTTACCCCGGAGCAACTCACAAGCGCGGGGGTCAGGCCAAAACGCCGGGGAAACTATGTTGTCCTTGAACTTGGTCTACCTTATCAGCAGCTACGGCGATTTTTAATTAACTTCAGGAAAAAATATAAAGTGCCAGTAAAAGGCTTTGGGGATTGCCAGCCCGAAGAAATTGCCAGAATAACAGGATTAAGCCTGAGAGAAGCCAGGCTGGCCAGGCGGCGTGAATATGATGAACCCTGCTGGCTGGAAGACACAGCTGGTGTTAAACTTTTTCGGCAAAAGGCCAGAGAGGCCGGGCTGAAAGTGGTCAGGGGTGGTCGGTTTTTTCATCTGACAGGCAGTAACGATAAAGGGCGGGCGGTCCGCCTCTTGAAAAAACTTTACCGCCGAAAATTTGGTCAGATCATAACCGTCGGGTTAGGTGATGCGGCTAATGACTGGCCGATGCTAATAGAAGTGGAAGTGCCGGTGCTGGTAGCCGGGCAGGATGGCCAGCCAGCAGGGCTCAAAAAACTCTCAAAAAAGATTTATAAAACGAGAAAAGCCGGTCCGGCCGGCTGGGCAGAGGCTATTGAGAACTGGCTGAAGTCAGATCGTATTGGTCGCGCTTTTGATGAGCGGTATCTTTCCAGTTCAAGCGGAAGCCGCTGGAAATAATGATGTCGGCTGTTCTCTCCGCAGGGAGCGACGGCCAGCGGATTGAACAAGCAAAGAATGAATAAATTCAGTCGGAAAGGAGACTAACATGGCTGATTTCTGTCAAACGGGAGTGGTGCCAACTTTTCATCGTCTGGGGGAGCTTAAGCTTGGGAGGATGGAAGACAATTTGCGCCAGTTTAATCGCCACCGACCGATTGCTCTGGTGTTGCCGGTAACGCCGGCCGAACTTGGTTCGCCTGCCCTGAATGGAATTCTCAGTCAGCTTAAGGACATAGATTATCTTCACGAAATAGTCATTGTCCTGGGTAGAACGGATAAAAGGGAGGATTTCCACCGCACAAAAGAAATCTTTTCTGTTCTGCCGCAAGAACACTGTGTGATCTGGGCCTCGGGGCCAGAGGCGGGTGAGCTTTATCGCGTTCTGGAAGAGGAAGATTTATCGCCCGGAGGTGATGGAAAGGGCCGTTCAGTCTGGTTGGCCTATGGCTACATCTTAGCCCGTGACGAAAGTAAAATTATCGCTCTCCATGATTGCGATATAATTAACTATTCAAGAGAGCTGCTGGCCAGACTTTGCTATCCAATTGCCTCGCCCCGCATTGAATATGCTTTCTGTAAGGGCTATTACGCCCGGGTAACCGACAGGATGCATGGCCGGGTGACCAGGCTGTTTTATTTTCCACTGGTCACCAGCCTGATCAGAATCTATGGCCACCTGCCGTTTCTGACCTACCTGGAAAGCTTTCGCTATCCACTGGCCGGCGAGTTTTCGATGATTACCGAGCTGGCCAGAATTAACCGCATACCGGCCGACTGGGGAATCGAAGTGGAAACGCTGGCAGAGGTTTACAGAAATTATTCTCTGAGGCGCATTTGCCAGACGGAAATTCTTGAAACCTATGAACACAAACATCAGCCGCTTTCAGCTGAGGATCCATCAACCGGATTGATGAAGATGTCAATTGATATTGCCCGGGCGATTTTCAGAAATCTGGCGATGGAGGGTATAGTTATGTCGGAAGCCACTCTCCGTACCCTCATTGTCAATTATCAGCGGACGGCCAAAGATTATGTCAAAAGATATCAGGATGAATCAGAAATAAACGGTCTGGTGTTCGACTTTCACAAGGAAAGTCTGATGGCTGAAGCTTTTACCAGGGCTCTCCAGATGGCCGGCGAAAAATTTCTGGAAGATCCTCTTTATTCCCCGCATATTCCCAACTGGAACCGGGTAGTAGCGACTATCCCCGATTTTCTGGACAGGCTGGTGGCTTTTGTGGAAAAGCAAAGATAAGACTTTTCCTTAAAATTTACGACAACATTTTAGCTCTGACCTTTGTCTTTTATTTATGAGGTTAGAGCAAAATGACTCTTTTGAATAAATCGCTGGCCTTAAACCTAAACGCTATTAAAGATATGAGCCCGTTTCATGGGGACGTGATACTCTGTCCCCGATTTTCTCTTGCCCATATACCGGTAACAGGGGAGAAGATTTTTGGGGACAGAGTATCACGTCCCCATTTTACCCATCACCACTCTGTCAATTTTTTGCTATACTTACCCCTAATTATTTCTTTTTAAAAGGAATAATAAGATGAACGGACTGACGCTGGTTATCATCGGAGCCTGCGTTTATGCTCTGGCCTATCGGTTTTATGGGGCTTTTATTGCCGCCAGAGTTCTGGCCGTCGATCCATCGCGAACAACTCCTGCCTACCGCCTGCAAAATGGCTATGACTATGTGCCGACCAATAAATGGGTTTTGTTCGGCCACCATTTTGCTGCTATCGCCGGAGCTGGACCGCTGGTCGGGCCGGTGCTGGCTGCTCAGTTTGGTTATCTGCCCAGTGCTCTGTGGATCTTGATTGGAGCAGTGGTGGCCGGTGCTGTCCATGATATGGTCATTCTATTTGCCTCAGTTCGATATGATGGGGCTTCGATTATTGATATTTCCCGCAAGGAAGTCGGCAAAGTAACGGGCGTGGCGACAGCCATTGCGGTCATTTTTATTCTCATCATCGCCATGGCTGGCCTGGCCCTGGTAATTGTCAATGCCTTGTTTAATAGCCCCTGGGCGACTTTTACCGTTGGCATCACCATCCCGATCGCCTTTTTGATGGCGATTTATATGAAGTGGATCAGACCCAATGATATTGCCGGTGCTACCATCATCGGAGTCAGTCTGTTGATAATCGCCGTTGCCTCCGGCCCATTCATCTCCAGAACTGCCCTCGGCCAGTTTTTAATGTTTGATGCCAAACAGATGACTGTTATCCTGGCTTCTTATGGATTTTTAGCCGCTGTTTTACCTGTCTGGCTGCTGCTTGTCCCTCGTGATTATCTCAGCACTTACATGAAACTCGGGGTCATTTTCCTTCTGGCCATAGGGGTGATCATCGTTAATCCGGCGATTAAAATGCCGGCCTTTACCCCTTTCATCCATGGCGGTGGGCCAATTATTCCGGGCAAGGTCTGGCCCTTCCTGTTTATCACCATTGCCTGTGGGGCTCTCTCCGGCTTTCACGCTTTAATTTCCTCTGGCACAACACCCAAGATGATCAAAAACGAGAAAGATATCCTGCCTATTGCCTATGGAGCCATGCTGGCCGAAGGCTTTGTCGCTCTGATGGCTTTGATTGCTGCTACCAGCCTGATTCCAGCTGATTACTTTGCCATCAATGTTCCGCCTGAGGTCTTTGAAAAATTGGGCATGAAGGTGGTCGATTTGCCGGCTCTATCTCAGCTGGTCGGAGAAAATGTGGCCGGGCGGCCGGGCGGAGCCGTCACCCTCGGCGTCGGCATGACCTTCATTTTTTCCAAAATTCCTTTTCTGTCCAAACTTGGCGCTTATATCTATCATTTTGTTGTCCTTTTTGAGGCCTTGTTTATTCTGACCACGATTGATGCCGGCACGCGTGTTGGCCGTTATCTGCTGCAGGAAGCTGGTGGCTTGATTTATAAGCCACTTAAGAATACCAACTGGTGGCCCGGTATTATTCTGACCAGTTTTTTAATTTCTTTCTGCTGGGGGTATCTCGTCTATGGCGGCAACATCTCCACCATCTGGCCGCTTTTTGGCACTTCCAACCAGCTCTTAGGAGCTATTGCCCTTGCTCTGGGCACAACGGTTATCATCAAAAAGGGCAAGTCCCGTTATCTGTGGATTACACTTGTCCCCTTTTTGTTCATCAGCGCGACGACCCTCTATGCTGCTTATCTCAATATCGTTAATAGCTACCTGCCTCAGGGAAATATTTTACTGGTCGTCTTATCCATGGCCATCATGGTTCTGGCCGTGATTATCCTGGTTGAATCGGCTCTCAAATGGTATAAATGGCTGGTGACCGACAAACTGACGCCTGAAGAAATAAAAGCCAGCCCGTTTAGCAGTGAGCCGGTGGAAAAGACCGGATAAAGGGCGATAGTTTTTCTGGCTCTAAAAATGGCCGGAGCAGGCTAGTAAGGTCGAGCTGGCTGGCTGAAGGCGGCTTATCAAAAAAGTGGATAAAATATCCAACCCCAGGGCAGAGTCAAATGTCTCAAAAGTTATATCACCGCGGGAAAAAACAGGCGCGGTGACAAACAGGGTGCTGGTCAGCCGGCGCAAAAGCCCGGCTTTTTTCTGGTAAAATATCATAATGAAGACCGTTGAAGAACGGCGAGAAAAGCTGGATCGAGGTTAGTTCGAACCATGATTGCCCTGGAAGGGAAAGACTTTGATATCATTCTGGTCAGCGGCGATCCTTATGCCGATCACCCCCTGTCGCCGGTTGGTGTTATAGCCCGCGTGCTTGATGCTGAGGGCTATAAGGTCGGCGTCATTGCCCGCCCCGATTGGACGTCAGCTGAGGATTTCAAGCGTCTGGGGCGGCCACGGCTTTTTTTCGGTGTCACTTCCGGCTCCATTGATAGCTGCCTCGCCAACTACAGTCCGCTTTTGCGACGTCGCGAGAAAGATGCCAGTGCCCGTTACGGGTCGGGTAAGCCTGATCGGGCGGTCATTGTCTATAGCAACCGGCTGCGGGAAGCATATCACGATATTCCGATAGTAATAGGTGGAATTGAGGCTTCACTTCGCCGTCTGGCCCACTATGATTACTGGGAAAACAGAGTCCGTCGCTCCATTCTTCTTGATTCGCGGGCGGATCTTCTTGTCTACGGCCCGGGCGAGCTGCAGGTGATAGAGGTGGCGCGTCGGCTGGGTGAGGGCCGTCTGCTCACTGGCATTCCTGGCACGGCCCTTATCAGTCACGACCTGCCACCTGATTTTGAAGAAATACCATCCTATGAAGAGGTCGCTTTGTTGCCGGAGAAGTTTGTCCAAGCCCAGAGGGCGCTGGCCAATTACAAAAACCTGGCCCAAAAGCATGCCAACCGCTATGTCCTTCAGTACCGGGCGGCTGACTATACACCGGAGATTTTGGACTGGATTTATAGCCTGCCCTTCAGCCGCTTCATTCCGGCCGATTATCATGAGCTCGAAATGGCGAAATTTTCGGTGGTGACGCATCGTGGCTGTCTTGGTCGCTGTTCATTTTGCTCGCTCTCACTTCATCAGGGAGACCGGATCATCTCCCGCTCGGAAGAATCAATACTCGAGGAAATCAGACGTCTGACCCGCCATCCAGAATTTAAAGGTTATATAGATGATCTGGGCGGCCCGACAGCCAACATGTACGGGATGGATTGCCATGACTGCGAACGCGGTTTCTGCCTGACCTGCCCCAAACTTGACCGTTCCCACCGCCGCCTGATCAATCTTCTGCGCCGGGCCAGGGCCATACCGGGAGTGAGAAAAGTTTTTGTGCGAAGTGGCATCCGCTATGACCTGGCTTTAAGCAGCCCCGAGTATTTGCGGGAGCTCGTCAGTCATCATGTTTCCGGGTTGCTCAAAATTGCACCGGAGCATGTCTCGCCTGAGGTCCTTCGCCTGATGAACAAAAGCCCGGTACCGCTTGAAGAATTCAGGCACCTTTTCCAGAAGTTAAGCGGTGACAAAAAGCAGCACCTCAAATATTATTTTATGGTCGCTCATCCGGGAACAACATTAAAAGAAGCCAGGGAACTGGCACAATACATTCAGAAGCTTGAAGCTCAAGGGGAAAAGCCGGTCGAAGGTGTGCAGATTTTTACACCAACTCCGATGACCCGCTCAACCTGCATGTATTACACCGGAATAGATCCAGAAACAGCAAAGTCTGTCTATGTGCCGCGGAGCTTTGAAGAAAAAAAAGAACAGAAGCGTCTTTTGCTTTCAGATTTGAAGCCAGAAAAAGCAGCACAGGGCCACTACCGGCCCCGGCCCGCAAAGGCCAGAAATGGCAGCCGAAAACCCGGCAGGCATAATAAAGGCGAGGGAAAAGACAAATTAAAAAATCAAAGCGGAGATAAAAAAGTAAATAAGAAAAAACCAGGCTGGTAAGCAGAATTCAATGAACGCTGAAAATCAGGTGAAAAACCGAATTAGCCCGATCAAAGAGTAATTAAAAAATTAGTAAACAAAAAATAAAGAAAGGAAATAATAACAGGCAGATTAACAGGTTAAAATAAAAATATATAAAAACAAATTGATTTAGAAAAAACAAGACTCAAAAAGTAAAAAAGGTCTGGCTCAGGTCGGCGCACCGCTCATCGAGCTGACCGGAGTCAGACCATAGGTGTCTAAAAGAGGCCGGGGGGAGGGGCGTTGGCCATGGCTGGGGATGGTTAATTAATCTAATTCACCTATAATTAATTAGCCAGATCAAATACCCGTCTTTACGGCGAGACATAATGAAAAATAAATCTCAGTCTTTATTTTCTCCGCATCTGGCTAAATTTTCTGCTAGGTCAAAATGATCAGGGGAGTGTATTTGGCTGGCAGGATAGCTGCCGCCCGACCTTTTTCTTCCTTCCGCCTTCCATCTGAGGGAAAAACATTTTATTCCTCCAGGCTTCAACTCAGTGTTTCCCCATGGATAGAGAACTAAATAAGGTCATTGATACCATAGGAATATTTAGGAATATCGATATCATTTATTAAGTGCACTGCAAATTCATTCTTTTAAAATTACATCTGTAATGTTCAGATCTCTTAATGAATCCTGCTGGCTACCGGCTAATTAATCTCGGCTGAGGTTAATAATATTCCACCCCGCTTAACCACCTGCTCTTTTGCCTGGTGAAAGCCCTCTTCGCTCAGGGCGCGGGTGGCATCCTCGACATAGTAGGTCTCAAAATCAAGCTCCAGTGCGTCGAGCGCCGTATATAGCACGCAGAATTCGGCGGCCAGCCCGCAAAGATAAACCTGTCGCACACCACGACCCCGCAAATAGTCACCAAGCCCGGTGGATTTTTTCCGGCCATTGTCGAAAAAACCGGAGTAGCTGTCAATTCGGGGATCGGTTCCTTTTCTAAAAATAGCCTCGACGGGCCGATCGTCAAAACCCGAAACGAGTCTGGCTCCTTCTTTTCCCTGGAGGCAGTGGTCCGGCCAGAGAATCTGCTCCAGTCCATCAATGATAACCGTCTCATACACTTTTTTCCCGGGATGGTTGGAAGCAAAACTCGAATGATGGGCTGGATGCCAGTCCTGGGTCGCGACGACCAGTGGGAATTTCTCCTCAAGGCGGTTAATAATAGGAATAATTTCATGACCGCCGGGGACAGCCAGGCTTCCGCCCGGAATAAAATCATTTTGAAGATCGACCACAATCAGGGCTTTCATCTCAGCTTCCTTTCAACTTTCTTCAAAATTCTGCCGGTAGCGGCGGATTAAACTGTTACGTCTGGCCAGGAGTTTCGGACTCAGACCAACTTTGTAAATATGCGGATATTCAAATCTTTTATGCTCCGGTGGAAGATGTGAGAGTCGCTCTCGACTGTAAGAGGCTATCCTGGCCACCTTGTTTTCAACCTCCAGCTTTTTCCCTTTTTCCATGACTTTGCTCAGGAGCTCTTCATCTCGATACCGGCTCAGGCTGAGGAATTTTTCTGGCTCAAAAGGATGAAACATCTCTGGCGGTAAATCTTCTTCGGCGAGATGAATGGCATCAGCAACAAAGCATCCCTCTTCATCGCTGAATCGGGCTACCTGTTTTCGGCCAGGCAGAGTGGTCTTGGTCACATTGTCAGAAAGTTTCATTCTCGGCTGGCCCTTAAAGACAGCCAGCTTGTAAACACCATCCAGAGCTGCATCAGGTGCACCGGTCACGAGTCTTGTTCCGACCCCAAAAATATCAATGGGTGCTTCCTGTTCGATAAGGCTTCTGATAACCAGCTCATCCAGCAGGTTGGAAGCCACAATTTTTACCTCTTTAAGCCCAGCCGCATCCAGCATCTGTCTGGCTTTTTTAGAGAGATAGGCCAGGTCGCCACTGTCGAGGCGGATACCCTGAAGTTTCAGACCGCGTTTTTCAAGCTCGCGGGCGGCTTTAATGGCATTGGGTAAACCGCTGCGCAGTGTATCATAAGTATCAACCAGCAGAATGGCCCGCTGCGGATTGGCCTCCACAAACTTTATGAAGGCCTGCAGTTCGTCGCCATGGCTTTCAATCAGTGAATGAGCCATGGTTCCCGCTGGCTCGAGGTCAAACATTCTGGCCGCCTCGACATTGGAAGTGCTGTTAAAACCACCGATAATGGCTGAACGTGACGCCAGAATCCCGCCCTGAGCAGGTGCTCGCCGCAGGCCAAAGTCGCACAGCACCCGCTGGCCCGCTGCCAGCCGCATGCGAGAAGCTTTAGTCGCCACCAGACTCTGATAATTAATGAGATTAAGAAGAAGTGTTTCGACGAGCTGAGCCTCGAATAATTTTCCTTCTACCCGCATGACCGGCTCGAGCGGGAAAACAACTTCGCCTTCCTTCATCGAAAAGATATCGGCTGTAAAACGGAACTTACTCAGGTAGTCAAGAAAATCCTGACGGAAATCCAACGCCTGAAGGTAGTTGAGGTCTTCTTCAGAAAAATGCAGGTTGTCAAGGGCCTGAAGAAGTGGCTCCAGCCCGGCGAAAATCACATAGCCGCCGCCAAAGGGTATTGTCCGGAAAAAATAATCAAAGACAGCTGGTTGGTCAGCGGTGCCGTCCAGAAAGTAGGCCTGCCCCATGGCCAGCTGGTAAAGGTCGGTATAAAGCGGAGAAAATTTAAATAGGCCTTTTCCTTGTTTCATATTGTCTTTATTATATTCCAAGTAGGCGGGAGACTGCTACTTTCGCCGTGGCCAATCATTCCGCCTTCAGTCGATCTAATTCCTCAACCTTGCTTTTGGCCTTTCCATTGCCAGCGGCCAGCAATCAATTCGTAATCGGACAATTTAGCTCTATTGATCAAATTTGTATCTTCGACCCGGTCATCCATCGTCCAGTAGTAATTGCCGTCCAGAATGTAATAAAAGTTGGGGCGGTTGTAATAAAGGGCCTTGAAGCCGGCCTCCCGGATGAATTGGGCTGCTTTAATAAATTCGAGCTGGTGCTCAGGCCCAACTTTAGACAGGGTCACATATTCATGCGGTGCCCGGTTAGCATAGGTTCTGGCAAAAATCCAGGTGAATTTGTTAACAAAAGTGCGGAAATCTTCTTCGGTATACAAGATATTAAAGATTTTGCAGCTTCTCTTCCTCCCTGTCAATATCGGCCGCACAGGCCTCGATTAGCTTTTTAAAGAGGTCAGTAACCCGGTTGACTGCGTTGCCGCCTTCTTTGACGCCTTTCCATTGCTCATATCCCCATATCTGGAAATCTTTGCCAGGCTCCCCATCAGGAATAATAAGCTACAGTCAAATTGGATACTAAATGCCAATTTAACCAATTCTATATAAAGGAAAAGAGACTATCCCGATAGCTGCGTCTATTTCTGCTTTAGCTTGCTTTCTGTGTATTCCAGAAATTCTCTGGCTCTTCTGAGCAATTCTTTTGCTTCTTTTTCACTGATTACCCCAGGTTCATCGTATAGAGTAAGGTGACGTTTCTTTCTAACCTGATCAAAATAAGAAATGGATTTCTTAAATGATTTTCCATAACAATTTGCATGAACCTGAAGGTAGTCTTATGTGCTTCAGAGCTGGCCGGCCGATATCCCAGGTGAAACATATAAGCCCGGCATGCCTGGAAGACAGCATTGTAGGCAATAGAAAAGCACCAATCCAGATTCTCGGCGACAAGTCATTCGGCCAGGCTCAGATCGCGCCTGGCGATTTCCATCGCTCTCTCTATCTCGCCATGAGTTGCTTTGAATGGATAGATGCTTCCCTCTTTAATAAGTTCATCAACAGACATCCAGGTTACCTTTTAAGACTAACTTTTCTTCACCTATGATTCGCTGGAGGAAGCCATCTTCTCTGGCCTTTCTTTCCATGAATTCTTTTTTCGTCATCAGGGTATAGTTTATTTCTCGACCAATTTCTTTTTCGATATTAGATAGTTGTTCATGGAGTTTGCTCTCCTCAATTTCTCCCACGATAAAAAGGTCAATATCACTCTTTTCCTTCTATTCATTCCGGGGCTTTATTAACCCTCGAGAATCGATTAAAATCAGGAGAGGAAAATGCCAAATCAAGCAACTGTTATTCTTGGCGATAGCCGCTCGATGAGCGAAATTGGCGACTCCCAAATTGACTTAGTGGTCACCTCTCCACCTTACTGGCACTTAAAAGATTATGGAATGCCGGGTCAGATTGGCTATGGCCAAAGCCTTCATGAATATTTGTGCTCTTTGTATCTTGTCTGGCAGGAATGTTTTAGAGTTTTAAGGCCCGGTTCAAGACTTTGTGTCAACATCGGCGATCAGTTTGCCCGGGCTATTATCTATGGTCGGTATAAGGTTATACCCCTTCATGCCGAGATAATTTCACAGTGTGAGAAAATTGGCTTTGATTTTATGGGTTCTATTATCTGGCAGAAAAAAACCACGATGAACACCAGTGGAGGAGCGACCGTTATGGGCTCATTCCCTTATCCTCCCAATGGGATTGTCGAGCTTGATTATGAATATATTCATATCTTTAAGAAACCCGGCAAAAATAAACAGGTCTCTAAAGAAATAAAAGAAGCCTCCAGACTGACCAAAGAAGAGTGGAAACAATATTTCGCCGGGCACTGGGTTTTTAAAGGAGCAAAACAACTGGATCATGAGGCCATGTTTCCAGACGAATTGCCTCGAAGACTGATCAGAATGTTTTCATTTGTTGATGATACTGTTTTAGATCCATTTCTCGGTAGTGGGACGACCATAAAAGTTGCTCTGGAACTGGGTAGAAAAGCTTTTGGTTATGAGATTAATCCCAGCTTTATAGACCTGATAAAAAAAAAGCTTGGCCTGGCCAATTCACTTCTCGGGTTACACCCGGATATTAAAATTATCGAGCAAATCGGGAATAAGGATATTAAATTTGATGCCGGTTATGTTCCTTCAATAAAAGATGAAAAGCCTCAAGTTGATCCGGGGCAGTTTAATCTCAAAGGACCCAGGCTCTACAAAGTGGTTGGAATTATAGATGATCAGACTATTCTGCTCAACACGGGTTTAAAGGTAAAATTCCTGGGAATTAAGACTATAAAAAAAGACGAAACGATTCAATATCTTAAGAACCGGCTGCTGGGTAAAGAAGTGATTTTAAAAATTAATGAGGGTGAGGTGGCTGATAGCGAGACGGTTAACGGTTATGTCTATTTAAAAAACAAGATATTTATAAACCTGTATTTGATCAAATCCGGCTTGGCTATTCCAGACCTGTCTCAGCCTCATCAAGAGCTGAATAAATTTAGGTCAGTGGCTGGCTTCAACCCATGAACAATTCAAAAAAGAACAAGGCGGCGAGGTCTTTATCATTTTTACCACGACTAAAGATAGGAACAAGGTTATCCATAACCCGGAAGTCATCGAGGAGATTAAGAGAAGCATTAGGTAGAGGTACTTTCACTGGCGCTAATGAACCTGAATATACTATTGACTTTGGGCCGGGCTGGCCTGCGGAGCATTAGTTATGCAGTCATGGCCTTGGATTTTAAGCTGGGAGGATAGAAGCGAAGCTGATGAAAGCCCTTTATTTTAAAAACAAAAGCTGTTCGGTCTGCAGCGCTTTTTTCCCCAGATTGGTGGAAATCTGTGAGGAATATCAAATTCCTTATGAGGTTATAGATACCCTGGAAGAACCGGAAAAAGCGGGGCAAGAGCTGGTTCTGTCGGTGCCGACCATTATCTTTCTGGATGAAGAAAACCGCGAACTCCGGCGATTTTCAGGATATTTTGGCAGCCAGGAAATAAAAGACTTTCTGGAAAGATATTTTTTCCGTATTGGGTGGGCCAGAAACATTAATAATAAATAGGCGCCATCGTTCGTTTTTATTTACCCTTTTTTCTTGGACAAAAAAGGGAGCCATTAAGGTGGCCGGAGTTAACTAAAGTAGATGGGTATCAGCTCCTGACAAAAAACAGGTCTAAATGTGATTTTTTGGCCGCCACCGGCCCTTTTTGCTTGACAGTTGCTAGCTGATTGGTTAATTTAGAAAAAACAAAATTAGTATTCGCTGACCGAGCCAGGACGTTCGCTCTCAGGCCAGGCGAAACCGGAGTGAGCAGAGGTTAATGATTTTATGGAAGTTGGCGGCCAGCATCATTGCTCCAGCCCTCTTCTGGTTGGCTTATTTTTATTATAAGGATAGAAGACAGCCCGAGCCATTAATCAATCTTCTGGCGGCCTTTCTCCTGGGCTTTTTCTTTGGTTTTCTCTGTTTTCTAACTTACCGACTGCTACCTTCGATTGGCTTACCAGCTGGCTTTAACCTGGTGGTCGCCCGGGGCAATTTCCGTCACATTGCCCTTTACTCGTTGGGTGTGGTAGGACCGTTAGAAGAGTTTTTTAAGTTTTTGCCTTTTGCCCTTTTTATTTTAAAGAACTATGACCTGGACGAACCGGCTGACGGAGTAGTTTATGCCGCTTCCCTGGCTATTGGTTTTGCCAGCTTTGAGAATCTTGGCTATTTGCCACTGATGAGCGGTGTGGCTTATTTTGGCCGGGCACTGGTTTCTCCACTCACTCATTCCATTTTTTCCTCGATCTGGGGCTATCTGGTGGTCAGAGCCAGAACCCGTGGGCGGTCAGAAGTCCCGGCTGCTCTGCTTGGCCTTTTTCTGTCCGCCTCGATTCATGGCCTGTTTAATATCCTGACTGTCTCTAATTCACTGCGTATATATTCTGCCCTTCTTATCCTCTGCCTGTGGCTGATGTTTATCTATCTTCTGGAAAGAAAGTGATGATTCAACTTTCCGGTTCTTTAAGAACCACCACTTCTACCCGCCGGTTCTTAGCCCGGTTAGTTTCATTGTCATTGGGTGCCACCGGTCGGCTGGACCCAAATCCCTGATATTTCATTCTGTCGGTTGATACTCCCTGGGACATCAAAAATTCGTAGACAGTTCTGGCCCGGTCAGTTGACAGCTTAAGATTTAATTCCTCTGATCCTGTGGCATCGGTATGGCCTTCAATACTGAGCTTAATGTCCGGGAAGACCATTAAAATACCGGCCAGCTTGGCTAATTTTAGCTGGGATTCAGGCTTGAGTGTGGCTTTATTAACATCGAACAGGACCCCGGCCAGATTGACCATCAATCCCCGGGCAGTGTCAGTGGTTTCAGCCACAGTAGATAGAGCTGATTTCAATTTGCCAGCCAGTTCGTCTCTTTCTTTCTGAATCATCTCTCTTTCCTGAGCCAACTGGTCACGTTCGGCGGCCAGCTGTCGGGTTTGGGCAGCTAACTGCTCAGTTTCTCGGGCCAGAGCGGCCCGCTCGGCTTTGATTTCTTCCAGCTGACGAGCCAATTGCTGGGCTTCATTTTCGGCCTGAGAGGCACGTTGTTCCAGGGCGGCCTTTTCTGCCTGCCTTTTAGCCTCAGCTTCAGCTGCCGCCTTTTCTTCCTGCAGTTTAATGGTTTCATTAATGGCCTGAGCAGCAAATTGAGTGGCAAGACGAGCGCCGTCGGCAGCCATTTTTTTATCTTTCTGTTTCCGGGCTTTGGCTAAAGCTTCGGTGGCTTGATTAATGGCTTTGGGATTGACCTGATCAGCACCCACTTTGGTAGCAAATTCCAGAGTCTTTTCTGCCTGTTTTAAGGCTACTGGCACATCGCTTATATATTGAATGCTGGCAATGCTATCCAGAGCCGGGCGGGCAGCGGTGGAAAAGTTGTTGTAGGTAAAGGGAGCAATCTGAACTCCTTTTTCTCCCGATTCAGCATTAACAAAAAGTACCAGATTGGTTGGCCGGGTAACTGAGGAATATGGTTCGGCTGTGACCATTAAGGCCAGTATTTTCCGGTTGACCAGGAATTTCTGCGAGCCAGAACAGTCTTTTTTATCGACGATGATTTCTCCCAGATTTTCAATTATCCCATCCGGCCCGACAGCCCAGAGAACATAGGTGGAAATATCACCAGCAAACAAAATGGCCGGTTCCAGATGTTCAAAACTCAACTCAACCGAAGCTACTCCCTTTTCGTAACTAAGTCTGGCTGACATCGAAGCCCGATCGGGCGCTCGTTCAGTCTTATTAAAACCGACTTCAATTTTTTTGCCATCGGGCAATGTCATAGCTTTTAAATTAATCTGTGCATAAGCCTGACCAAAACCAAATAGACATATAATTAAACCAACCAGAATTTTTTCTCTTTTCATCTTTTTCCTGCCTTCCATTCAAGAACTGAAATTGATTTTATCATCAGGCTGCTTTTTAATTCAACCCTGATTTGAAGCCTCAGTCCAAATTGCTGATTGACATCAAGCAGCTTTCTTTGTATAAAATCAAACAAAATATAAAAATTAAATCGTTAGAGGAATTGCCTGATGAGAGTAAAGAATGAGACTAGAACCAGCCGTTTTGACTGGTTAATGATGGCCGTTCTGTCTTTATTGATAGCCCTGGTCGCTGTTGAAGCCTCAGCCAGCTCAAAGGTACTTACGCCAGAAGAAAGGCTTAGCCTCAACGGCCACAGGCAGAGGCGGTGGGAAGCTAACTCGGCTGATATCCTGAAAAGGATTTCCAATCTCAGAGGTGAGGCAGGCATTGTGGTTGAAGATCTGGAGACAGGCTGGACCTTTATCCATAATGAAGATCAACCTTTCCCGGCGGCCAGCCTGGTCAAGATTCCTATTATGGTAGCCTGTTTTAAAGCCGCCCAGGAAGGGCGACTTGATTTATCTGAGAAGCATGTTCTTAGACGCGAAGATCGGGTTGGTGGGTCAGGTATTCTGCGCCGAATGAGAAACGGCCGGTCTTTTACTTATTCCCAGCTAATAGATTATATGGTGACAGAAAGTGATAATATTGCCTGTAACATAATGATTGACCGCCTTGGTTTTGATTATATCAATCAGGTCTTTGAGGAGCTTGGGCTCGAGAAGACCAGATTAAACCGCAAGATGATTGATTTTGCTGCTCGCGATCAGGGAATAGAAAATTATACCACGGCGGCTGAAATGACTGGCCTCCTCGACAGAATTTATCACCATCGCTGCTTTAACGCCGAAATATCTGAAAGGTGCCTGGCTGTGCTTAAAAGGCAGAAAATAAATGACCGCCTGCCGCGTTATTTACCTAAGGAAGTAACGGTAGCTCATAAAACTGGATTAGAAAAAGAAGTCTGCCACGATGCCGGCATAGTTTTTACCCCGAGTGGAGATTACATCATAACCGTTCTGGTCCACACCTGGGGTGGGCCAGGGTCAGCCAAGATTTTTATTGGCCGCCTCAGTTCCTATTTTTATGAGATTTTCAAAACCTGAGAATTTTAGAGATAGTTACTGCCTGCCTTTTTTCCTGTAAAATATAAAAGAAAGAATAATTTGTGGTTTTTACTCTGGCCTACGATTCCAGCTGGTAAAGAGGTTGACCGGAAGCAGCCAGCCTGAAAGTTGAAAAATGAAAAATCTTAAAGACCTCAAAGCAGAGAATAAGATTCCTGTCGAGCCCCAGGATAATTTATATAAGGTTGAAGTAAAAGTAGACGAAGCGGGTCGTTTGTCCTTGCCTCCAGAGATACTGGCTCACCTGGGAACAGAGCCTGGAGCCAGCCTGCACCTGGTAAAGGAATTCGGTCAGGTGCGACTTGAACCCAATCTTCATGCTCTGCGCCGTCTTTATCTTGAACCGACTACAGCCTGCAATCTGTCCTGCCAGACCTGTATTCGCCACACCTGGTCAGAAGCGCCGGGATTTATCAGCCGCGAACTGGTAAAGAAAGTGTCTTCCGAACTCAAGGATTTTCCTTTTTTACAGTCGATAATGCTGGCCGGCTTTGGCGAACCTCTGGTTCATCGGGATATTGCCTGGATGGTGGAAAAGCTTAAAACAGCCTCTTCCGTCTCTATTGAAATAACTACCAATGGTACTTTGCTGGATGAAACTATGGCTCGGGATCTTCTGGAGGCCGGTCTGGACCGGCTGTGGGTATCTTTTGATGGCAGCAGTGAAACCAGCTTTAATGATATTCGCCGTGGTGCCAGTTTTAATCTTGTGCTGCAAAATGTGCAACGAATCCGTGACCTGGCTGCTGGCCAGAATAAGCCCTTCAGCCTGGGGATTTCCTTTGTGGTCATGAGGGACAATATCAATGAATTGAAAAATATAGAAAGGCTGATTGAGGCCACGGGGGCTGACTCCTTGCTCCTCACCAATGTTCTACCTTATACCGAAGACATCGAAAAGCAGATGGTCTGCCCTCTGGCCCTGACCGGCGAGACTTTTACCGGTTCGAGTGGCAAACCGAAAATCAGCCTGCCCCGTCTGGACATAAATTATCTGACGCAGGAGCCGATTTTCCATCTTCTCCGTGGTTATGAAAACTTATTTTTAATTGATAGGCCGATCAGTGCTCCCAGCCGCTCCTGCCGCTTTGTTAATGAAGGCATGTCTTTTATCCGTTGGGACGGACAGGTTGCACCCTGCCTGGCTCTACTGCATAACCATACGACCTATCTCTATGGACTGGAAAGGAAAATCAGAGCTTATCTTCCTGGCGATTTAAACCAGGAGTCGCTCGCTGCTATCTGGTCTTCTCAGGAATACCATGATTTCAGAGAAAAAGTTTATCTGTTTGATTATTCACCCTGTCATATCTGCGGAGGTTGTTCTTATCTGGAGAAAAACGAAGAGGACTGCTCCGGTAATACTTTTCCCGTTTGTGGTGGTTGTCTCTGGGCTCAAAGTGTTATCCAGTGCCCCTAAGTCCTTTTGTGGTCCTGGATGTTTAGATCGCGGGTGGTTTGTTGGCAGCCAGCCCGGGTTGTTTTTTATTAAATATAATTAACAGATGGGAAATCATTGCTATCAACCTCGATGAGAACCTCGTTTGTCACCGGGCTGATTAGAGTGTATCATTTAAAATAGTTATTTTGGCGGAGGAAAGGATGGTTATTCTGGAAATACAAGATGTTTCACTTCAAGTTAACTCCAGCCTGATTCTCAACCACCTATCTATGGAGTTTCAGGCAGGTTATGTGCAGGCAGTGGTTGGTCCCAACGGAGCTGGCAAATCGACTCTGGCCAGCCTCATCATGGGTTTGCCTGACTATCGTCAGCATACCGGTGATATCCTGTTTGAGGGCAAGTCTATAAAAAACCTGAACGTTGACGAACGGGCCAGGCTGGGTATTACTTTAGCCTGGCAGGAACCGGCCCGCTTTGAAGGACTGAAAGTCAGCCAGTTCATCCTGGCGGCAGCCAAAAATAAGGATAAAAAAGAAGTTGACCGGATGCTGGAAATGGTCGGCCTGGAACCAGCTCGCTACCGGTCTCGTGAGGTTGATAAGACGTTGAGCGGTGGCGAACGGAAAAGAATTGAACTGGCCTCTATTCTCGCCATGAGACCACGGCTGGTGCTGCTCGATGAGCCTGATTCGGGGGTAGATATTGAGGCCATTGACAGAATATTTGAAGCTATAAATCACCTGAAACAGGACGGCTCAACAGTTGTGCTTATTACCCACAGCCCTAAGGTTCTGGAAAAAGCTGATTATGCCTTTTTGATCTGTCATGGCCTGTTGGTTGACCAGGGTGAAACCACAAAAATTATGGAATATTTCAGAGGGAAGTGCTTACCCTGCCCGCACCAGAATGTACCCGAGATAAATTCAGCAGCTGTTTCAGGAGGAATAAGATGAAGGAAGATCTGGTCGAAGAAATTCTTGAATCGGTCAATCTGCATCGTAGCTTCAACAAGAACACGCCGCACCTTATTATTAATGCCAATGAGGTTCTAAGTTCCCACCAGGTAGAGGGATTGATAATGGAGCCGGAAGGATTGCCGGATGGGGTCAAAGCGAAGCTTAGAGTTAAAGAAGGGGTTAAAATAGGCAGCCCGGTTCATCTGTGCTTTGGCCTGTTGCCGGAGCGGGGGGTCCAGCACATCATCATGGACATCGAGATTGAAGATGAAGCTGAGGTCAGCTTTATGGCTCATTGTACTTTTCCCAATGCGGTGGATGTCGAACATCGCATGGAAGCTCAGATCAAAGTTGGCCGCCTGGCCAGATACTCTTATTTTGAACGACACTGGCACAGCGACGAAGGCCTGGTCAAAGTGGTACCGGTGGCCCGCATCGAGCTGGGAGAAGGCGCTCGTTTTTCGACCGAATTTGAGCTGCTTAAAGGGCGGGTCGGATTGATTGATATGGACTATCGCACAGTTTGCCAGGCTGGAAGTTTGGCGGAAATGAAAGCAAGAATCTTTGGCCGGAAAGATGATCTGATAAAAATTAGAGAGGCTGCTCAGCTTCAGGGAGAAGGTAGTCGGGCAGCTTTAATTACCCATATAGCGGTTAAAAATCAAGCCCGGGCTGAGATAAATAACGAAATCATCGCAGAAGCACCTTTGGCCCGCGGGCACGTTGATTGCAAGGAAATTATTCAGGATAATGGAATCGCCAGGGCAGTGCCGGTAGTGGAAGTTAGAAATCCGAAAGCCCACGTAACCCATGAAGCGGCTATCGGCAGTGTTGATTCAAAGCAACTCCAGACTCTGATGTCGCGCGGTTTGAGTGAAGAAGAGGCAGTAGATTTAATTATTGAGGGCTTGCTGAGTTAAGGGATGCTATAAGTGCAGAATTAATCTGGCTACATTGAAATATATAAGCAAGCCAAATATATCAACCATGGTCGCCAGCAGAGGGCTGGCTACGACTGCCGGGTCTATTTTAGCCGAGACAGCAACCAGCGGCAGTAATGCGCCTATTAAAGTGGAAACTATAACTTGAAGAGCCAGCGCTACAGCCACTGCCAGACCAACAGCCTGGGGGGTAACATGATTGAGGGTAGGCGTGCTCCCATAAAAAACCATGACCCTCAAATAGGCTATGGTAGCCAGGACCAGCGACATCAGGAAAGCAACCCCGAATTCCTTAACCAGCACTTTCAAGGCATCTTTAACGGTTATTTCTTTAACAGCCAGAGCTCTGATCACCAGGGTAGCCGACTGGCTGCCGGCATTACCTCCGGTTCCGGTTAGCATCGGCATGAAGGAAGCCAGAATTGCCACCTGCAACAAAATGCCTTCGTAGCTCTGGATAATAAAACCAGAGACAAAACCCATGACGGCCAGGACCAGGATCCACGGAGTCCGGCTCTTGAAATGTTCCCAGGTGGAGAGTTTGGTGTAAACGCCTACTTCGTGGGGGCCACCGATAGCCATTAACTTTTCGACGTCTTCCTGTTGTTCTTGCTGCAGAATATCCATTGCATCGTCGTGGGTGATGATCCCGACCAGCCGCTGCTCATCATCAATGACCGGGATGGCCAGCAAATCATATTTCTGAATTTTGCGGGCGACTTCTTCCTGGTCATCATTGGCCCGGGCAAAAATAACATCTTCATACATAATATCTTTGACTCTGGCCCCATGAGGAGCAACAATCAGATCTTTTAAGGAAACAAACCCCTTTAGCCGGTGGTTTTCATCAACGACATAGCAGTAATAAATGGTCTCTTTATCAGGCGCTTCTCTTCTCAGCTTCAGCAGCGCTTCATCCACTGTCAGCTCTGGTGTCAAGGTGGCATATTCAGAAGTCATAACTGAACCGGCGGTCCCTTCTGGATAGGCAATTAGCCGACGGAGGTCTTCGCGTTCGGCCTGGGCCATGGCTGGAATGATGGCCTGCCGCTGTTCATCTGACAACTGTTTAACCAGGTCAACCCGGTCATCGGGCGGCATATCTGAAAGGAGTTTTCCCATGACGTCCCGCCCGAGGGTATTTATCATCTCGAGCTGAACATCTTCATCAATATGGCTGAAGATCTCTCCACGAAGATGAGGGGAAAGCTGGCTGAGGATTTCCCAGATCTCTTTGGGATTGAGGGCCGATAGGAATTCTGCTACTTGAGCCGGGTGGATTGATTCACAGAACTCACGGAGTTCGGTATAACTTTTTTCGTTTAGCAGCTCCCTTAATTCGGGGACCAATAAGGGATTGACCATCGTCCACCTCCGCCTTTAACTGGCTGGAGGTGAACACCAGCTTCAGGCTCTCGCCTGGCTCACCCTGGCAGCCAGCCAAATGGCCAGATTAAATAAGTTTTCTCCATCTAACTTAGATGGATAGGGGTCACCGTCTTCGCAATAACTCATGGCCCTGTTATCTTTCATAGATTCAATAACTTCTACCAGTTATCACGGCTTCTGTCAAGAGGTAGCGGGGTAGAAATGAATTAAAACAGCTGGCTGCTGACGATCAGGGCAGATAATTCGGTTAAATATTGAATATTGCCACTGAATCTTCTATTTTGTATTATTCTTGCAGCCGGTCAAGAATAAAATCTTTTTGGTAAAGTAAGGACAAGGGAAACACAGCGGATGGAAGATATAGCCCGCGGCGTCAGGTCTTTCACCATCGGGACAGCTATTAGCCGGGTGCTGGGTCTTGTCCGGGAAATGGTTTTTGCTCTGCTTTTCGGTTCCAGCCGGTCAACTGACGCCTTTAATGCCGCTTTCAGGATTCCCAATCTCCTGCGAGACCTTTTTGCTGAAACTTCCCTTTCTGCTGCTTTTGTGCCCGTGCTGACCGAGGAGAAGGCCAAAAGCAAAGCCGGAGAAAATCTTCTGGCCTCCAATATATTCAATACGCTCTTGCTGGTAGTGGGGATAGTAACTGTTCTCGGCATGATTTTTTGCCGGCCACTGGCTTCGTTGGTGGCCATGGGCTTCAGTCAAATTCCAGAAAAATTATCTCTGACCGGGGACCTGACCTTCATTACCTTTCCTTTTTTGCTGTTTGTTTCCCTGGCGGCCTGGGCTATGAGCTACCACAATACGGAAGGTTCGTTTTTTGTGCCTTCAGTAGCTCCGGCTTTTTTTAATGTTTTTTCCATTGCTGTCCCTCTGGCCATGTTTAGCTGGTATACGGCTAGAGGCGGAGATCCTATTTTTGGAGCGGCTATCGGGGTAACGATAGGCGGCTTAATGCAGTTCCTGATACAGGTTCCAGGCCTTTTCCGCCTGGGCTTCCGTTACCGTTTTTATCTTAACTGGCATGATCCGCAATTCAGAAAAGTCATGGCTTTGTTTGTGCCGGTAGCTATCGGACTGGCCGGATCGCGTTTTAATGTTTTTGTCAATACGATTCTGGTCTCCTATCAGGCCGAGCGCTCGATGACCTGGCTGAATTATGCCTACCGTATCATGCATCTGCCGCTAGGTCTTTTTGGCCTAGCGGTCGGAGCAGTGGCTCTGCCTCGTTTTTCCCGACTGGTGCTGGAAAACAAAAAAGAAGAAGTCCAGCTGGCTTTTAAAGATTCACTGAAAATGGTCTTTTTTCTGACCGTACCCTCTTCTATTTTAATTGCTTTCTTTTCTTACCCACTGACCAGTCTGATTTATCAGCACGGAAGATTTGGCCCGGCTGATACTTTAGCCGTCAGCCAGGCTCTAATTCTTTACACCCTGGGTATCCCTTTTATCTCGGCTCTGCGCAATGTAGCTTCTGTCTTTTATGCTCATCAGGATTCAAAGGCACCGATGTATGCCAGCTTTGTCTCCATTGCTGTCAATCTGGCTTTGAATCTGGCTTTAATGAAACCGGTTGGTTTTCTGGCGTTTCCTTTCTCGGCCAGCCTGGCCAGTATGGTCAACATTGCTGTTTTGATTCACTGGTTGCCGCGAAAAACCGGAGCCATTAATCTTCGCTCAATTTATAGCTATTTTCTGCAGCTGGCTCTGGTGTCAGGAGTGGCTGGAGTTCTGGGTTACGCTGGTTTTAAAATAAGCGCCAGCCATTTTGGCTACACATTCTTTCCTGTTCTTATAGCTACAGTGATCTGGGGCGGTCTGTCGCTGGTTGTTTTTTATGTCGGCTGCCGCTTGATCAAGATAAAGGAAGTAGATGTTTTTATCCGCCGTTTTCTGAAGAAATGAAGATACATGAGGACAGGGATAGGGGACAGAGCAGTGACCCGGCTTAGCTTGGTCTGAGCTGATCGTTAAGCTCACAGCTCAAACTCTCTTCCGGCTGGCTGCTCTGGCCCCCATCCCTATTACCTGGCTGTTGTTATTTTGACAATAGGGCTTTAAAATTGCCCGCGGCCAGGACTTTCTCACTCTTTTCGACATCACTCGACACACCTAGCTGAGGATTTGAGTCATGGTAAAGGTGGTCTCAACTGTCGGTCTCAAAGCTTGCGGCAGATGATCAGGGGTCAAACCGCTGGCAATAAGTCCAAAGCCAGCAAGAGTAATCACTGCCGCCAGAATGAAGATGGCCAGTTTTCCTTTGAATTTCATGTTTTTTCTCCTTTCTGAGGAATGGTCTGTTTTTTCATCTTTTTAAGTTTCAATAGTTTAGACGAAGCGGCAGGAGAAAAGGTTCTTATTTATAAGTAGAAATATTTAGAGGAACTTTCAGAGCGAATCTTTTAAATTAAAAAGTTACCGAATTGTCTTTTAATTAGTCTTTCTGACGCGAACCGGATAAGGCGGCCGTTGCAATTTCTGCGGCGGATTCTTCTGAAGTAAATCAGTGACCATCTGGATAGCTTTTTCTAACTGAGCGTCACGGCCGGCTTTATAATCAGCCGGGGTTATTTCAACTTCCATATCCGGTGGGACGCCTTCATTTTCCACTATCCAACCATCTTCCGTCCAGATAGCCAGATTTGGTGCAGTAATGCTTCCTCCGTCCATCAGGGTTGGGAAGCCCAGAACTCCGACCAGCCCACCCCAGGTTCTCTTGCCGATGAGCGGTCCCAGCCCGAATTTCCTGAACATCCAGGGTAGCAGGTCACCACCTGAACCAGCCATTTCATTAATCAACATGACCTTTGGTCCCTGAATGGAAGCGCTCGGTGTTTTCAGGTCGGCTCCGTAACGCATAGCCCACATGGCGATAAAAGGTTTGGTCAACCAGTCGATATAATAATCGGCTACTGAGCCGCCGCCGTTAAAGCGCTCATCAACGATGATCGCTTCTTTATAAGCTTGCGGGAAGAAATAACGGCGGAAGTACATGTAGCCTTGAATTGAAGTGTCGGGCACATAAACATAGGCCACCCGCCCGGCCGTAGCCTCTTCTACCTTTTTCAAATTGCCCTCTACCCAGTCGCGGTTTCTAAGACTGTAATCATCGGCGACAGGCACTACTTGAACTGTTCTGGCTCCCTGGCCATCGGGACGGGGACCGACGGTTATTTCCACAATTTTATCGGCCTTATTTTCAAAGAAGCGGAAGAGGTTATCGGGTGGGAAAAGCTCCTGGCCATCAACTGCCAGCAAGTATTCGCCAGCCCTGACGTTAACTCCTGGCTCGGTTAATGGCGAACGCAATCCCGGATTCCAGTTCAAACCTCCATAAACTTTCTGGAAACGGTAGCGCCCGTTGGCTATCTCATAATCGGCACCCAACAGGCCAACCTGAATTCGCTGGCGTTCGTAAGGAGTATCACCTCCGCCCCCGCGGTGATGGCCGACACACAGTTCACTGCACATCCACTGAATCAGGCGGTTGAGGTCGTCGCGGCAGGCCAGCTCGGGCAGGAACTTCTCATATTTTTTCTTCATGGCCGGCCAGTCACAACCATGCATATTGGGGTCATAGAAGAAATCACGGTTTATCCGCCAGGCTTCGTTAAAAATTTGCCGCCATTCTTCAGCTGGGTTGATCTTGACTTCAATGGTGTCTACATTGATTTTTCCCTGTCCGACCTGGATTTTCCCACTGAGGTTGGTAATTCCCCAGGTGTTCTGGGCAACATAAAGAATCTTTTTCTTATCAGCTGAGATGAGGTAATTGTTAAGACCTTCCATGATAACCTCATCTTTTCTTGTTTTGAGATCGAATTTATGCAGTCTGGCACTTTGAGCTCTGTCTCTCGAGCCAGCGGCCATAGCCCCGATAGCCATCGTCGGGAACTCCAGAAAATAAATCTGCCCAGCCTCTCCCGTTTGCAGGCTGGAATAATTGCCTGGTGGAATCGGTAAAGCCACGATACGATATTCAAGACCTTCAAAATCAATGACAGTCTGGCTGGTTGAGCTAACTGGTTTTTCCTGGCCAGCAGAACTGCCTGAACTCTTTTCGGTCTTACCAGTCGCTCTGGCTTCTGGTTGGACAGAAACTTCTTTCTTTTCCCCTGTTTTCTCTTCGTCGCTCTCCTTAGCTAAAGGATTAGGTAAATTCTTCTTCAAAACGGCCAGATAAAGGGCAAAGCTTGCTCGCAGATCAGCGTTGGACATATCAAACCACTGCTTGACCGGTCCAGCATCAGTCGAGGCCAGAAAATAGAGATAATTGCCACTGGCATCAAATCCTGGCTCAGCTACCTCGCTAAGGCCATCGGTTATGGCCAACGATTTGTCCTTTTCAACCGAGTAAACAAAAACCTTTTGAATATATGTCTGGGTGTTAAGAGTATAAGCAATCCATTTTGAATCAGGGGACCAGGAAGAGAAGACCTCGCTGAGGCGTCCAGGGCTGTAAAGATATTCAGAAGCAATTTTTTTCACCGCCCCACTTTTCAGGTCAACGTAGAAAAGAGACAGGGAATTATCAGCCAGAACCAGCTTCTGGCTGTCGGGTGACCAGACTAAAGAACCATAGAAACCGGCGCCAGGAATTTTGAATTTTTTGACCGGTCCACGACCTTCCTGCGGACGGAGGTAAAGCTCGTACTCCCCTGATTCATCAGAAAAATAGGCTATGGTCTGGCCATCAGGCGACCAGACCGGATTACGCTCATTGACGCCAGGTGTCCGGGTCAAATTCCGGTAGTCACCTTTTTCTGCCGGGAAAGTAACTATTTCACCCCGGAACTCAAAGACTGCCCGGGCTCCAGACGGTGACAGATCAGCATTTCTTATCCATCTTGCTCCCCGAGCAAAACGCTCCCGGAGTTCGATAAGGTCGGTCGAAAGGCCCAGAGTCAGACGGTGACTCTGGCTGGCTTTGAGATCAAATAAGTGGAGATAGCCTGCCTGTTCGTAGATGATCTGGTCACGGTTGCCAGCCGCATCTATTATTGGAAAATCGACATAAGATGTAAGTTGTTTTATTTCCCGGGTTTGGCGGTCATAACTGAATAAATTAAATTCGCCATTTCGGTCAGAGAGAAAATACAACATGTCTTCAGACCAGATCGGGTCTATATCGTTGGAGCGTCCTTCCGGTTGAGGGATTTTTTCTATTGAACCTGTCTTCTGATCATAAATGGTGATTATAGAATTACGGCCGCCACGATAATTTTTCCACTGCCTGAAGGCATCAGGAAAATGATTATAGGCAATATAACGACCATCGGGTGAGATTTTGGCCCGATAAACATAAGGAATAGGAATTTCTTCGGGGAAGCCACCATCAATAGACATGATGAAAAGATTGCTTGCCCCACGATTGGAAGCTTTGCTGGTCGAAGTGAACAGCAGTGATTTTCCATCAGGGGTGAAGTCCTGGACAATATCTGCTCCGGGGTGCCAGGTCAGACGTTTTGACAGCCCGCCTTCTGCCGGAATTAGATAAACATCAACGTTGCCATTGCGCTGGGCACTAAAAGCCAGCCAGCGACCATCTGGAGAGAAAACAGGCAGACTGGCCACTTCTGCCTCAACAGTTAGCTGCCTCGGGTTTTTACCATTAAGATCAGCTACCCACAGATTCCCGGCATAGACAAAAGCAATCTGGTTTTTACCGATAGCCGGTCGATTGAGCATAGCTGTATCGGCGGTATTAACTGCCAGAACATCGCCGGCGATAAATAATAGCCAGGATAGAAAGAATAAAAAAAGGAAAGTTTTTTTCTTAACCATGATTATCCCTCCCTGAAGTTCATTCACCCAGCCATTATAGATGATACGGGCTGAATAAAGCACGCGATTTAATCTTTAATTTTTTAAATGACAGATAATCCCTTAATCTGTGTCTCTAATATAAAGAAGATGAAAAATCCGGTGAAGAGACTAAATGGCAGGCTTTTAATCCAGATTAAAATTTAAAATTATAAGCAGGCGTGATGATAGGCCAGAAGGTCAATCCATCGCTTGACCAGGGAATAACAAAGCTGACGTCGAAAGCAATGTTTTTTGTAAAAAACCTCAGTCCCAGGCAACTCAAATTAAAGTCATGAAATGTTGTCCAGTTTTCGATCAGGACCCTGACGCGCGGCGAAACGGGAAATTGTCCGCCGATGATATAAATCGGTTTACTGGAGACACCTTCACCTGAAAAGCCAAAGCCCAGCCCGAGGTTAAGCGAAGCAGTTTCTCCACCGAAAGTTCCTATGCCATAAATGCTGCCGAACGAGCCACTATAATAACGGTCAGGTAAGGTGACATATAGAGCCCCGGCCGAGACTTTGATTTTCTCCCGCTGCAGGAAAGAAGCTTTGCCATTTAAAAAGACATACATCGAGTCATATCTCGTCACGGCCAGGCCGGCGTTAACCGTCAGAAACCGACCGAGACCGAACCCCAGATTGGGTACCAGCACACCAGGCCAGGGAGCACCACTTAAAGAGATATAGCCATGGCCGGAAGCCAGAGGCCTGCCGGTGGGGCCAATGATCGAACGGGAGGAAGCCGGATCGCGCTCCACCACTCCTGCTCCATAGCGAACTCCTCTAACCAGGCTGAGGATGGTTGTTTTTTCGACTGCGATCTCAGTCCCGTCGTCCCTTTTAACCCTGATAATTCTTTCATCCTCATAAGTAGCCGTACCGATAATGCGCTCTGGTTTACCTCTCTGGACAATCATAACCTGGTCGGTAGTCTGACTAAATGAGCTAAGAGCAGCCGAGTAGAGATCAATACCGGCCATCATGAGAATCAAAAAAAGAAGAAGAAAAAAATTTTTTCTCTTCATTTAAAACCCTCTCTATTGTTCTGAATTGAATTTAACGTCCGAGATAAAAAAAGTCAAATCATTATCTACAATTCTTTTTTTCACATCTCAGGTTTTCTTCATGTGTACTCATGCTGGCTGGCAGTTTGATCGTCAGTAGATAATCTCTGGAAACTGAGAGGCCGCGTGCAGTTGGTAAAGGAATGATTGCGCGGGGCTGAAGGGTTAAATATTTCTGAACTTATTTCTTCTATTTTGATAAAATTGATTTTATCTACAATCAAAAAATGCAACTGGCAAGGAGATAAATTATGTTTGATGGTCACCGGAAATTAATCGGGCTGATGGCCTTTATTTTTATCTTTATTATTATGATAACAGGAGTGCGCTTAATGAGCCAGGCTCAGAACAAAACTGAGAAACCACCTCTTCATGGGAAGCACTGGATGGCCATAACGGGAAAACCGCTGGCAGCGACAGCCGGGGCCATGATTTTTATGAAAGGCGGCAATGCGGTTGACGCAGCCTGCGCCATGCTGGGCGCCGTCTGCACCATGCATGATGTCCTCAGCTGGGGAGGAGAAACGCAGGGCTTAATTTATAACCCCAGAACCGGAAAAGTTATAGCCATTAATGGCCTGGGAGTAGCTCCAACCGGTGCCACAGCGGAGTTTTATAAGGCAAAAGGCTACAAATATCCACCGGCTGAGGGGCCTCTGGCTGCCATTACTCCTGGTACGCCCGGAGCTCTGCTGGTTATGCTGGCCGAGTTTGGCACGCTAAAACTGAAAGATGTCCTTCAGCCAGCCATTCAAATGGCGGAAGGTTATCCGATAGAAAGAGAAACAGCCGACTCTATCGAGAAAAACAAAGAAAAGCTGAAAAAGTGGACCTATTCCAGACAGATATTTCTAACTCATCCCGGTGAAAAAAGGGAAGCACCTTATCCGGGAGAAGTTTTCCGCCAGCCAGAACTGGCTCAAACCCTGAAGAAACTGGTTGATGCCGAAGCCCAGGCACTGCAGGCTGGCAAAAGCAGGAAAGAAGCCATCTACGCTGCTTATGATCGGTTTTATAAAGGTGATATTGCCCGGGAATTGGTTCGCGGCTGCCAGGAGGAAGGCGCTTTAATAACGATGGAAGATCTGGCCAGATGGAAAGTCTATATTGAGGAGCCGGTCAAGACCACCTATAAGGGAATCGAGGTTTATAAACTCAATACCTGGGTCCAGGGACCGGTTATGCTGCAGATGCTTAATATGCTCGAAAACTTTGATCTGAAAGCCATGGGTTATAACAGTGTTGATTATATTCATACGCTTTATCAGGTGATGAATCTGGCTTTTGCTGACCGTGATTTTTATTATGGAGACCCATATTTCCCACCTGAGGAACCGATTAAAGGTCTTCTTTCCAAAGACTATGCCCGGGAAAGAATAAAACTCATTAATCATAAGGCCAATGATCCGGACATTAAACCCGGTGATCCCTATCCTTTTGAGGGCAAGGAAAATCCGTTTAAACATTACCTGGCCAGCTGGTCAAACAGGGATTGCCAGGCCAGGCCGGAAGATGAAGCCAGGCTGGAAATCAGCATGAGGCAGGGGACGACCTCGATTCAGGCTGCCGATGAAGCCGGCTGGGTGGTATCGCTGACACCGAGCGGAGCCTGGGTGCCAGCAGTCGTGGCAGGGAAAACAGGCATCGGCTTGAGCCAACGGGCACAGAGCTTTGTTCTGAATGAGGCGGAGAATCCATTTAATGTAATTGTTCCCGGTAAGAGGCCTCGAGCTACGCTGACGCCTGGTCTGGCCATGAAGGATGGCCGACCTTACCTGTCCTTTGCTGTTCAGGGCGGCGACACCCAGGACCAGAATCTGCTGCAGCTTTTCCTCAATATAGTTGAATTCGGGATGACCGTGCAGCAGGCCTGTGAAGCACCGAATATCACCAGTTATCAGATGCGGGATTCTTTTGACCTGCATCAGTGTTTTCCAGGTAAACTTGATCTCAATGAAAAAATCCCGGTTGAAGTTAGAGAAAAGCTGACTGCCATGGGCTACAGGATTGCAGTTAAAAAATACACTTCCGGTCCGATTAACGCCATCTATTTTGACTGGCAGCACGGAACTTTCTGGGGTGGCTCCAGCAATTACGGCGAAGATTACAGCGTTGTCTGGTAATAGCTGTGGCCAGAAATCTGGGCTCTTCAGCCAGGAGAAGTTTTAAATGCCAGAGACGAGTAATAGCAGTTGTGAAGAGCGAAATAATTAGTTGATTGCTTCGAGGTCACCGGCTATTCAAGTTACTCAAGTTAGCAGGATATTAAAAACTCTTCCTCTCAATTGTGTCATGTTTGAAAAGGAGAATTTCCTGACTGCCATTATTTTTTAAAATGATTGTCTTGGCGACGGCTGCTTATCACTGGTGGTTAAAGGATAAGATCAGAATAGTCGGTCCTTAAACAGGATTTTTTTCAGGAGCAGCGGGTCCAGCCGCAATTCGGGCAGACGGGGCATTTTTCATCCGGCAGAGTCGCTCCGCACATTGGGCAGGTATCCCTGAGAAAATCACGTTTGTTTTCTTTGACCTCGCCCAGGTGGCGTTCAAGCACTTTAGCCACCGCATCTGGAATAGACTGCACCAGTCCGCCTTCGGTGAAAACGGGTTCGCTGCCGCCAATTCCTTTAAGCTGGAGAATGACTTCTTTCGGATCTACACCGCTGCGCAGGGCCAGCGAAATCAACCGACCGATAGCTTCAGCATCAGCCATGGTGGAGTAACCGCTCTTCCCGATGGAGGTAAAAACTTCGAATGGTTTATTGTCCAGGAAAGTAATCGTCACATAGAGGTTGCCCAGCCCGGTTTTAATTTTATCGGTAATAGAAGGCAGGCTGACCGGCCTTTCTCTCGGGATGAGTTTTTGTTTAGCAGCTGTCCCGGCATAGAGGACCTGTTCAGCTTTGCTGCCGTCACGGTAAATGGTAATACCTTTAGTTCCCAGGTCATAGGCCAGAAGATAAGCTTTTTCGACATCTTCAAAAGTGGCCTGGTTGGGAAGATTGATTGTTTTGGAAACAGAATTATCAACATATTTCTGGAAAGCAGCCTGCATCCTGATATGGCCCTCATAAGGAATATCATGTGCTGTCACAAAATAATCGGGGAGAGGTTCTTCCGGATGCTCTTTTTTCCATTCTTCATAAAGTGGATGGACATCCTTAATTTCACCATCAAGAATTTTACTGACAAATTCAAAAGCAAAAACTGGCTCAATAGAGCTTGAACAGCCGGCAATGCGGGAAATCGTGCCAGTCGGAGCAATGGTCAGAACAGTGGCGTTGCGGCGTTTCTTCCCTTTATAAATAGAGAGGTCGATATTGGGGAAGTTCCCTTTGAGTTCACCGAGTTTCTCACTCTCCCGGTCAGCTGTCTGCCTCATAAAAGAGATAACCTTTTCGGCCAGAGCCAGAGCTTCCGGTGAGTCATAACGAATTTTCTTTTTGAGCAGAAGATCTGCCCAGCCCATTATGCCCAGCCCAATCCGGCGGTTAGCCCTGGTCATCTCAGCAATCTGGGGCAGAGGATATCTGTTGACATCAATCACATCATCCAGGAAGCGCACTGCCATCTCAATTGTGCCGGCCAGTCTTTCCCAGTCAATTTCATCGGGATGACCGGGTGAGTAGAAGTTGGAAATGTTGATTGAACCGAGATTACAGGATTCGTAGGGATGGAGTGGCTGTTCGCCACAGGGATTGGTGGCACTGATCAGGCCCAGCTCCCTGGTCGGGTTAAGCTGATTGATGCGGTCAATAAAAATTAAACCCGGATCGCCCACCGCCCAGGCTGATTCCACGATTAATCTAAAAATATCGCGGGCCTTCTTCCTCACGGTTTTCTTTTTAAGATAGGGATTATAGAGCCAGTATTCGCCGTCACGTTTGAGGGTCTTCATGAATTCATCGGTGATAGCCACGGAGATGTTGAAGTTGTTTAGAGTTCTGCCATCACGCTTCATAGTGACAAATTCTTCAATGTCAGGATGATCAACCCGTAGAAGACCGATATTAGCGCCTCGTCTGGTTCCACCCTGTTTGACAGCTTCGGTGGCGGCGTCAATTACCTTTAGAAAAGAGACCGGTCCTGAGGCTACACCCTGGGTTTTGCGAACAAAGCTGCCTTTGGGACGAAGTTGACTGAAGTCAAAACCTGTCCCACCCCCTTCCTTATGAACCAGAGCAGCATTTTTAACCGCATCGAAAATTGATTCCATTGAATCTTCGATGGGCAGAACAAAACAGGCGCTCAGGCACATATCACGACCGGCACCGGTTAAAGTCGGGCTGTTGGGCATAAAATCCCTGGCCATCATGGCTTCGAAAAACCTGTCAGCCCATTTTTTCTGCTCCTCTTTGGTATTCTCCGCAGAAGCAATATAGTCAGCTACCCGTCGGAATAAGTCCGATGGCTTTTTATCTATAAATTCTCCTTTTTCGTTCTTCATAAAATAGCGGGTGCGAAGGATCTTCATGGCGTTAGGCGAAAAGCCTTCATCCTTAACCGATACCATCATTGCCTCCTTTTTTAGACAGACTTAGTTCAGGTGGATTTATCTTTTACCGATGGCTTTTAGCTTGGAATCAATGGTTGCTTCCCGATCCAGCCGATGATCGAGGTGAAGATCGAGATGAATACGCCTGACTCCCATCCCGGCCAGTACTTTGTCGCAAGCAGAAACTAAATTCAGAATAGACTCAAGATCAGGGGCCTCCACTGTGGTCGACATGGCACCAACTTCATAATTGAGTCCTGAGTTTTCGATAACCTTGATGACCTCTCTGACATAACGACTGACCGAAGAACCTTCAGAGGTGGGAAAAATCGAAAATTCGGCAATAATCATTTCATCCTCGGGTAATTAAATCTGGTTCATTTTTATTATATCCCAGACATGAAAAAAATAAAGTGAGCCGGTAAAAATTGGCTTCATCTTAGCCTATTTCATTGATATAAAACAAGATAGATCAGACAGAACAGACCCTGATCGGCAGGCTTTTCCCAAAGATGCTATGGGGACAGCTGGCAGCCAGAGATCCATTATTATCAGGTGCTGAAGCTGATAAGATGGGATAGATTAAATTTTTTATTTTGATAAAATTTCCTTTTTGATATGGGCTGAATAGCGGGCAAAAAAATCCTTGACGACAGCTCTAGCAGCAAAAAAGGTCCGAAAATGCAGCTAAATAGAGAAAGAAAATTTATTCTACTGGCTTCAACTCTGGCTTCTTTTCTTACTCCCTTTATGAGTTCGGCGACGAACCTGGCTCTGCCCGCTATAGCTCAAACTTTTAAACTCAGCACTATCACTCTGGGCTGGACGGTTACAGCCTTTCTTTTGATGACAGCTGTCTTTCTCGTCCCGATGGGCAAGCTGGCCGATATGATAGGAAGACGGCGGGTTTTTATCACCGGCCTCAGTATTTTTTCAGCTGGCAGTCTGGCCAGCGCTCTGGCCTTTTCAGGTTGGTCATTAATAGCTTTCAGGCTGATCCAGGGTCTGGGCGGAGCCATGATATTTTCGACGAGCATTGCTCTTCTGACTGCTTCCTTTCCACCAGAATCACGCGGACAGGTTCTGGGTATCAATACCGCGGCTACTTATACCGGTCTGTCCCTGGGCCCGGTTATCGGCGGATTTCTGGTGGAGCAATATGGCTGGCGGAGCATTTTCTATGTGACTTCTGGTCTCGGCCTGCTGGCTCTTTTCTCTGTTCTCAAGGCATATGATAAGGACAGGCCATTTTCTGCTGGTCAGACGGCCAGAGGACTGGACCAATTTGATATTAGAGGAACCATAATTTATGGCGCCGGACTGGTTTGCTTTATGCTGGGCTTCTCCAGACTACCAGCTCGCTATGGTTTTTTTCTGGCCACAGCGGGACTGATCCTTTTAGCCCTCTTTTTTCTAATAGAAAATAGAACCGCCCATCCTGTCTTTGAGACCAGGCTGTTCAGGGAAAATCGGGTCTTTGCTTTTTCCAACCTGGCGGCTCTCATCAATTACAGTTCAACCTTTGCTGTCGGCTATTTATTAAGCCTTTATCTTCAATATATCCATAACTTTTCGCCACGGACAGCTGGTCTGATACTAATTTCCCAGCCAGTCTTTCAGGCTCTGGTCTCGCCTCTTTCTGGCCGGGCTTCTGATCGAATTGACCCGAGACTGCTGGCTTCCACCGGAATGGGGTTAACAGCCGCTGCCCTTATTGCTCTGTCTTTCATCAGGCCAGAAACGGGGCTTCTGTGGATTGTCCTGGTATTGGTTTTGCTCGGGATCGGCTTTGGCCTTTTCTCTTCACCCAATACGAATGCTGTTATGGGGTCTGTCGGCCCGAAGGATTACGGACTGGCTTCAGCCACTCTGGCTACCATGCGGATGGTCGGCCAGATGTTCAGCCTTGGTTTGACCATGATGATCATGTCAGTTATTATGGGCAACGTAAAGATCACTCCTGATAAATTCGATTTATTTATGAGAAGTTTTCGTCTGACTTTTAACGTTTTTGCTGCGCTTAATTTCCTGGGAATTTTTGCTTCTTTAGCTCGCGGCCGCCGGCCTGACTTAATCTATTAACGAGCATCATACATAATTCTGCCTCCGACTAGGGTCAGAAGCGGAACCGTCTCCTTAATTTTATTCGCTGGTATCTCAAAAATATTCTGCGAGAGAAGAACGAGATCGGCCAGTTTTCCTGGCTCAATCGAGCCCCTCAGATTTTCTTCATTGAGGGCAAAAGCTCCGCCCAGGGTATAAGCATAAATCGCCTCTTCCAGAGTTATCTTCTCGCCCGGCAGCCACCCGCCCTGGGGATTTCCTTCCCAGTCTTCTCTGGTGACGGCCATCTGAATTCCAGGCCAGGGATTAATCGTCACGACCGGCCAATCGCTGCCAAAAGCCAGGTGGCCACCAGCCTGAAGGACAGATTTCCAGGCAAAAGCTCTTTGCTCGCGCTCGGGTCCGGCATTCTTTATCCAGGCCGACATCCAGGCCGGATCAGGATTGGCATGAAGTGGCTGAAAACTGGCAATAATAAATCGCTGTCCGAAACGTTTTATATCATCAGCGGCGATACATTCGGCATGTTCCACCTTATGACGGAGCTCGGGATGACCGCTTTCCCGGGCGGCCAGCTCATAGGCCTCGAGGGTCAGGCGGATGGCCCGATCACCAATGGAATGGGTCGAAACCTGGATTCCCCGCCGGCTGAACTCAAGGACCGCTTTCTTATAATCATCTGGTTCCCAGAAAAGTTTGCCACGGTTATCACCCTGGTCTTCGTATGGCTGAAGCATGGCTCCTGTTCCAGAATCAATTACTCCATCCAGCATAAGCTTTACCCCGCGGACCGCCAGCCAGTTATCGTGGTGTTTAGCGCTGGCCAGGGCATAAGCTTCAAAATCTTTTTCCTTCGGACCAGGTTCATCAATCGACATGGCAACTACCAGCCTCAGGGTCTGAGAGCCTTCCTGATTGATCTGCTCAAAAAGTTCCAGTTCTTCGAATTCTCCACCCAGGCCATGGGCACAGGTGAGTCCCCAGCGGGCGGCCTCTCTCATTCCGGCTCGCAGAGCCGCCAGTTTTTCTTCTCTGGTTGGCTCTGGAATCAAGCGGCTGACTAAAGAACTGGCCCCCTCCAGCAAAGCTCCCGTCGGTTCACCCTGGCTATCCCGGACTATCCGGCCATCAACCGGATCGGGTGTCTTTTTAGTAATGCCAGCCAGAGCCAGGGCTTTAGAATTGACCCAGCTGGTGTGGCCATCGGCACATCGCATGACGGCTGGGCGGTCAGGCACGACTTCATCCAGGTATCTCTTATGGGGCATATTGTCAGGAAAAGCCGAATACATCCAGCCCCGCCCCTGAACCCAGTTCAATTCAGGATGAGCAGCGGCAAACCGCCGTATCCTGTCTTGAATTTCTTCAACGCTTCTGGTATCAGAGAGATCTACCCGGGTCAAATTGAGTGAACCACTCAGAAAATGAACATGACTGTCCTGAATACCGGGCAGAAGAAGTTTTCCCTGAGCATCGATTATTTTTGTCTGTTTTCCGGCAAATTTTTGCGCCTCTCGGGCTGAACCAGCAAAGACAATTTTGTCTGCCTTAATAGCTACCGCTTCGGCCCAGGGGCGAGCGGGATTGACGGTATAAACACGGGCGTTGGTCAGAAGCAGATCCGCCGGGTCGGGCTTCGAGCCGCACGAAATTAGCAAAACAAGAATAGCCGCAAAAATTGAAGCCCGGGCAAAAAGATTTTTTTTGACTTTGATTTCTTTGATTATCACTTATTTCTCTCCTTGAAACCGGGTCGAAGAGAGCAGATGCCCTTACCGTCCCGATAAGTTTATCTATATTAGCACAATCAGTGTAGAAAAAGCTCTAAGGAAGGATAGAATGGGGCCAGAGTTCAATGGGTAAAAAAATCAGCAGAAGAGCCACCTCAAAAAGCAAGTTAGATGCCCAGTCTCAAAACCGTACAGAAAGCTTATCTGCTTCCCGGCCTGAAGCCCTTCAAAGTTACCACGGAAGGAGCTAAAGCCGCGGGGGGACCTGACATGAGCTTTAGCAGTTTAGCCGGAGAGGAGAACAGGTTGATATTTGATTTCTGAATTTATTTACCTTTTTATTGACCTTGAAGGGCAATTCAGGTAATCTGGAGAGAAAATAGGAGGACAGCATGGGTAAATCCCCTTTAAATCGACGCGAATTTCTTAAAGCTGGACTGACCGGTCTTGCCACAACCGGTGCCGCCGCCGTTCTTCTGGCTGATGAATTAAAGAAGCAGAAGAAAACGGATAAACCGGCTGACAAAAATAAACAGTCTCAACCACCAGGCGGACAGCGCGAGGGCTTCATTTATCGGACCTTAGGCAGGACGGGAATTGTCCTGCCGGTGGTTTGCATGGGCGTCATGAATACGGATAGTTATGAACTGGTCAGAGCTGCTCTGGATGCAGGAATGGTTCATCTTGATACCGCCCATAATTATCTTCGCGGCCGAAGTGAAGAAGTCATCGGACAGGTGGTCAAAGGACGTCCGCGGGATAGTTTTGTAGTTGCCACAAAGGTACCGCCAGCAGAAGGTTTCAATGAGAAACTCGATTTAAGCCTGAAGCGACTGGGGCTTGATTATGTTGATATTCTTTATCTGCACAATCTGACGAAGCGGGAGACGGTTCTGGCTCCCGAGAATATGGCGATGGCCGAGGCAGCTAAAAAAGCCGGCAAAGCTCGCTTTATCGGGGTTACCACCCATACCAATGAGCCAGAGGTAATCCGGGCGGCTGCTGAAGCTAAAATTTATGATGTGGTTTTAACCGGTTATAATTTTAGAAAAGACTATATCAAAGAACTGGATGCAGCTATTGAGGAAGCGACTGCGGCCGGTCTGGGTATCATCGCTATGAAGACCCTGGCCGGAGGTTTCTGGGATAAACAGAGAACTCAGCCGATAAATACCAAAGCTGCTCTGAAATGGGCTATGAATAATTCCAAAATCACCACCTCCGTTCCTGGTATGACGACTTTTGATCAACTAAAAAGTAACCTGGAGGTGGCTCAAGATTTAAAGTTAACTCCGCAGGAGATTCAGGATTTAAGACTCGGGCAAACAGCTAACCTGTCTGGCCTTTACTGTCAGGGCTGCCAGCGTTGCCTGCCTCAATGCCAGAAATCACTGCCGATTCCTGATATGATGAGAGCCTATATGTATGCCTATGGCTATCGCAACCTTCAGGCTGCCCATGAAGTTGTCACCGAGTTAAATCTGCCTGACAATCCCTGTGCGGGCTGTGACACCTGTACAGTTAGCTGCGCCTTCAGATTTAACGTTCGGGAGAAGCTGGTTGATATCAACCGGTTGAAAGCTGTTCCCGGCGAGTTTTTTGCCTGAGCTCTGGGTGTTTCCAGGGAGCGGTCTGAATACCTAAAGTTTCAGCCTGTCTCTGCCCGGCACAGATCCTAGCCCTCCTTAAATAGATTGTGATTTTTGATTGGGTTTTATTTCGCAGATAATTTCTATTCTTATTTCTATTCCTGGCTATAGCTATTCTTACTCTTTTATCTGGTATTTTGAATGTTAACAAAGTAAGATTCAATCTAAAGATCATTCTGGCTGGCGATAAAATGACTGGTGTCTGTTGCCAGATAAAGTCAAAGGAGAAAAAGTATGAAACACAAAACAGTCTTCTCTTTGATGCTTTTTTTAATTCTTATGAACAGTCCTGGCTTTCTAGCTTCTGGCCAGAGTCTTTTTACACCGGCTTTGCCCAGCGGGTTAAAAGTTTATCCAGCTGATAGATATTTTGAGGTCTTGCCCAAATTAGTCCTGGCTGATACAGAGACTACCATTAGAATTATCTCCCGCTATGAGACTTTTCCCAAACCTGATTGCACTTACCGGCTGACCTATACCCCGGTTGGTCGTTATGCGGTCAAAAGCGGCTGGGTCAAGGCGGCCGCCGAGCCAATTGTTCCTCAAAATAACGTCTTTGAAATTAGAAGGCTCTTTGAATCCGAGCAGGAACATATCTTCAGAATTGAAGAAGTCAAGCCTGATGGTAAAGCCCGGGAAGTTGGTACCTTTCATATCTATTCTCTAAAGCCCGATCTCTTTGCTCTCCGTCCTTACAAAGGAGATATTCATATGCACAGCTATCGTTCTGATGGCAGGGAAGCACCGGGTTATGTAATTGGAGCCGGGCGCCGGGCCGGGCTGGATTTTATGGCGCTAACCGATCACTACAATTATGCTGCTTCCCTTGAAGTGATAGAACTGTTTAAGAATCTTCCCCTGGATTTAAAAATATTTCCGGGAGAGGAGGTCCACCCGCCTGATAATCCAGTTCATTTTGTTAGCTTTGGAGCCAGAGAAGGGATAACGGAACTATACAGAACCGATCAGACAGTTTACCGGCAGGAAGTTCAGTCCATCATGAATAAGCTGGGCAATCTGCCGCCTGGAGTCGATCGATTTCAGTATGCTTCTTCCATCTGGGCCTTTGAGAAGATAAGAGAAAGGGGTGGTCTGGGAATTTTCGCCCATCCTTACTGGCGGCCAGGTAATGCCAATTATATTTCTTATGCGCTGGTTGATTATATTTTTGAGACAGGGATTTTTGATGCGCTGGAACTCGTCAGCGGCTTTGGCTGGAATGAGCTGCAAGAGGTTGATGTTAATAATCTCCAGCTGAATAGATATATCGAGGCCAGATCGAAAGGCCAGAAAATTCCTGTTGTTGGTATCAGTGATAGTCATACCTGCGAGGAAAGCGACATGTTTGGTCGCTATTATACTATCTGTTTTGCTCCCTCGGTTGAATTACCCGATTTAATAAAAGCCATTAAAGAGGAGAGATCAGTGGCTATAGAGACACCAGCTGGCAGGTTGCCCAGGGCCTTCGGACCTTACCGTCTGGTAGCCTATACCCATTTTTTGCTGAGATATGTATTGCCTGTTCATGATGAGCTGTGCTATGAAGAAGGGCGGTTAATGATTGAATATGCTGGCGGGAAAAAAGAAGTGATAGAGGAGCTAAAACTTTTGCAGGGGCAGGTAAAAAAATATTATGAGCGGCTCTGGGACACTACCGCCAGAGGTGCAATCTCTGTTCAAGCCGGGAAATAACCTTATGGCCAGAAGGGAAGGATAAAACAGTCTGGCTAATAATATTTCTTTAAAGGTTATAAAAATACTCTTGGTTTTCCGGTCATAATTTTTGCTCCACAACAGACAGGCGGCAGCCGTCTGGACCGGTCAAGAGTCGAATTAAACCTGGGGGCTGTACCTGGGTCTAATTGATTTTAAAGCTTTTTCCAGGGCCAGAGCATTGCCAAAGGAATCATGAAAATCAATCAAAGGGCTAACCCGGCCCGCTATGGTCTGCCCGAAATGTTCTACCATTAGTTGATATTGATCTACCGGTGGGAAATTGAAACTGGTTAATTTTTCACCCTGCCTCAGAATGATTTCCGTCGGGAAATCCTTAGCTGAAAAAACGCGGCTTAAGAACAGACTGCCTTCCCGGCCCGAAATCTCGAGGTTACTCTGAAACTCAAGCTCAAAGCTCGAGGCGAGAAGAGACTGACGACCGTCAGAAAACTGACAGAGCAGAGAAGTGGTTAAGTCAATCCCTGTCTTTTCGTCCAGATGGGAAGCTGTTCGAATCTCAAGGGGCTCAGCTTTAAAAGCCAGCCGGGCGGCATTGATCGTATAGCAACCAACATCATACAGGGCCCCTCCGCCCATTTGAGGTGCCCAGCGGTAATTGTCCTCTTCCCGTTTAAAGACAAAAGTAAAGGCCGACTGGACGAGCCGTGGTTCCCCGATGGCTCCAGACTCTAAAAGCTCGGTGGCTTTAGCCAGGCGGGGATGAAAGCGGTACATAAAAGCTTCCATCAGCTGGCGCTTATTAGCTCGAGCTTCATCAAACATTTCCATCACCTGGCTGGCGGTTAAAGCCAGCGGCTTTTCACACAGCACATGCTTTCCAGCCCGCAAGGCTTTGACCGTCCATTCAAAATGGAGATGGTTGGGAAGTGGAATATAAACAGCCTCAATTTCCTTATCAGCCAGCAGATCCTCATAAGAGCCATAACTCCTGGGCAGGTTGAACTTTTCTGCCCAGTCCCTGGCTTTAGCGGCTGAGCGGGAAGCAATCGCTACCAGCTCTGTCCCCTGAGCTTTTTTCAGAGCCGGAATAAGTGATTTTTCGGCAATCGCCGCACAGCCTAAAATCCCCCAGTTAATTTTTTCAGATGATTTCCAGCTCATGTTCACCTTTTTTGCCCTGTCCAGCCTGATCGCTTTTAATTAATAAGCAGAAACCCACACAGGCCGGGCTTTGTCTCCATTCTATTTAATTCTAAATTTTCTCTCAAGCTTCGGTCTGTTGATTTCTTTAAAGTCAAAGAGTGAGCTGGTCTTTCTCTTTAAGGTTAAGGAAAGCAAGTCAATTTCTAATGGGCTCGGTTAGGGCGACGCTGGAAAATTAAGCCGGGCAAAAGTTATTGAGTTCAAACCGACTGCATCTTTTTTAAAAAGACCGGATCAACATCGCAGCCCAGCCCTGGTGTTTCCGGTAGATAAATAGTGCCTTTCTCAACCTTCATCCCGCCGATGACCGGGTCAACCTTATGCTCCGAGTTGCCATCAAGGTCAGCGAAGATAATATTTTTCTGACTGGCGACTAAATGAGCAGCTGCGGTCAGGGCCAGTCTGGTTTCTAACATACAACCGACCATGCATTGGATATTGGCCGCTGCCGCCACCTGGGCAATTTTGAGCGAGTTAAGCAGCCCGCCAGCTTTCATCAGCTTGATGTTGAAATAATCGCAGGCTTCTTCCCTGATCAGTTTAATACTGTCCGGCGGCAGGAAGAGTGATTCATCAGCCATGATGGGAACCGGAGATTGTTCTCTGACGGCTTTGAGTCCAGCCAGATCAGAGGCCAGAACCGGTTGCTCCACGAACTGAACTTTAAAAGGCTCCATCTGCCTCAGGGCCGAAATAGCCTGAGGAACTGACCACCCCTGGTTGGCATCAATCCGGAGGGGAATATCAGGACCGATAGCTTCCCTGACCATCTTCACCCGCCTGACATCGAGATCAGAATCTTCACCCACTTTTATCTTAATCTGACGGTAGCCCTGAGCCAGGCTTTCTTTGACGCTTTCCACCATTTTTTCCGGTGTGTTGAGTCCAGTGGTCATGTCAGTTTCAAAGCTTGAGCGGTAACCACCCAGCAGCTTATATAAAGGCAGTCCGGCCGCTTTTCCCAGCAAATCGTAGAGAGCCAGGTCATAGGCAGCAACAGCGCTGGGATTGGAATGGACAATATTGCCGATCTGCTCGATCAGGTTTTCTATGGTCAGGGGGTCTTTACCCATTAGAATTTCTCTGATAGCTCTGGCCGCCGCAATATTACCGGCCTGTGTCTCACCTGTAATTGGCGGGAAGGGACAGGCTTCACCCAGTCCATAGAGCCCGCTATCAGTGGTGATTTTAACCAGGACATCGTTGGCCGCATACATGGTGCCAATAGCAATGCGGAAAGGTGAAATAAGAGGAATATCAAAAGTCCAGATGTCGATTTTCTTGATCTTCATCTTTTTGACTTCGTCCCTGGCTTGAGCCATCCTGGCCTCAGCCAGAATCGGCTTTTTCACCAGAGCAGTGGAAGCCAGACCAAAGCTAAAATATTTTAAAAATTGCTGGCGAGTTATTTTCATCGAAAGCCTCCTTTTGAATTAAAAATATGATATTAAAAAATTAAAATTCGTATATAAGTAATAGCAACAGACAAATCTGCCTCAGGCTTTTGATCTTTTACACGGTGATTTTAAGAAAAAATAAGCTAAAGCTCAAATAAAAATTTAAATCATGAAGTCTGGTCAAATAATTTTAAATTGACTCGTTTCAAGCTGTAATTATTTTTTAAATCTGTTAAAATCCCAAAATAAGAATCTTAAGTTTAAGCCCGGAAACAGGTTGGTTCTAACTGGTCACAATGGAAACGGTAATAGAAAAAACAGGCTGGTTTAAAAAATGGCTGATAGCTGGCCGCCCCTGGTCTCTGCCGGCCTCAGTCATTCCGGTAATTTTTGGGGCCTCTCTGGCTGCTACCGTCGGCTGGGTAAAACTTCAGATAGGCTTGCTTCTTTTATCACTGCTGGGCATTATTTTTCTGCACATGGCAGCTAATATGTTGTCTGATGTTGTGGACTGGAAGCGAGGACTCGACCGGGAGATAACAGCGGCCAGTGGAGCCCTGGCCCGAGGCTTACTGACACCAGGACAGGTCCTTAGGGGCTCTATTATCTTTTTTGCCATTGGTTCGACCCTAGGTTTGCTTCTGGTTTATCTCTGCGGTCGGCTTGTTCTATACACCGGCCTCCTCGGTATAAGTTTAGGTGTGGCCTATCCCTGGCTTAAGAAAGAGGCTCTGGGTGACCTGGTTGTTTTTATTGATTTCGGTCTGCTTGGATCGTTTGGTGGCTGGGTGGTTCAAACCGGTCAATTTTCCTGGCTGCCAGTCATCTGGGCAGTACCGCAGGGGATGCTTATTGTAGCCATTCTTCATGCCAATAACTGGCGCGATATCCTGATTGACCAGGAAAAGAAAATTTCAACCGTGGCTAATAATCTCGGCGGCCGGGGCTCACGTCGTTACTATGGCCTTCTTCTTTTTGGCTCCATGGCTCTTCTGGTAGCTTTTGTCCTTGTGCCACGCCTTTCTGGCTTTGATTTCCCGTCCTTGCCTCTTTCTGTTTTGATTGTTATTCTCTGCTGGCCGCAGGCCAGGCGGCTATGGAAGATGGCAGGTGGGGGCACCCGGGGGCAGGCAGCTGGACTGGCTGATTGCCTCGACCTGGACGAAACAACTGCCCGTTATAGCCTGGCTTTTGGTTTGCTGACCGTTGGCGGCCTCTGGCTTGATTATCTGATTGAATTTTTAAAAGGATAGAGCGGGCTTATTCGGACCGGAGTCCGGGCCAGATGAAATGTTCCAGCCTGACCGTTTCTGGTAGCAATTTTATAATTGAATAAAAACTGCTGATGACAGAAAATATTGGTGTTATTATCATCTGCGGCCGGGGATGCTGATTAAGAAGACTGGACGGAATGAAAAATAAGCTCCTAACCCAAAGTCAGCTCTACTGGTTGACTATCCTTTCCGCCGTTGTCTTCCCCCTTGTTTTCTCAGGCTGGGGGCCGGCAATTATCGATTTCTGGTCACTATTTTCGGCGGTATTACTGATTTTTTTACTGGTGGCTTTATGGCTTGATCCTGGTTTAAGTCAGTTGATAGCTGGTGATGTTTTCACTCTGGGATGGCGAAAAGTTGTTCTCGGTCTGGTTTCAGCTGTTTTTTTATATGCCCTGTTTTATGCTGGATATTTGTTACTACCGAAGCTCTTAATAGGAAGCTCTGGCCAGGTGGCCAGCATCTATGCTTTGAAATCCGGACAGAGTCAGTGGCGACTGGGAATTTTTCTGGCTCTGATTATAGCCCCCGGGGAGGAGCTCTGGTGGCGTGGCTTCTTGCAGCACCACTGGAGCCGGCGGCTGGGAAGCTGGCCTGGCTATTGGTTGGTGGCTGGCTTGTATGCAGCGGTTCATCTTACCTCCAGAAATCCAGTGCTGGTTCTGGCTGCTCTGGTTTGTGGATTGGTCTGGGGCTATCAGTATTTAAAATTTAAATCAGTCCTGGCGAATATCATCAGCCACATTTGCTTTGACCTGGCTGTCTTTCTCTTCTTGCCATTTTAATCAGGGTCTGTCAACGCATTTTATTTGTGACCGTATATTCAGCATAATACGCCTTTCTGACTGTATTCAGTTGCTAAGGTTAGGTTTACCGATTGAACCCGGTTCAGACCGATTTCTAATAGCTGCTGCACTGCCTGAAGGTGGGCGCAGCCAGTTTAGCTACTTATTGTAGAGCTGTAGGTCCAGGCTCAATCTGACCAGTGATCATAAGAAACCAGCTCTCTCAGACTCTTTCTCTTTTTGGGACGAGGGCTGTCGGCTGGATAACCAAGAGGAGTAAAAGCAAGGGGTACAGTATCCTCAGGCAAACCAAGAATTTCCCTGGCGGCCAGCGGATCGAAGGCTCCGATCCAGCAGGTACCAAGTCCCTCATTGGTGGCAGCTAAAATGAGATGATCCATGGCGATAGTGGCATCAACTTCCGCATAATTCTTACCATCTCTTCGCTTCCAGGCCCTAGCTGGTATGGCCACCAAACAGATAACGAGCGGAGCCTGAACAAACCAGTCCCGGGCGTAAATTCGTTTTAGCTCCGCTTCCCTGCCTCTGGTCGAGATCACTATGATCTTAAAAGGTTGCAAATTAGAAGCCGTTGGGGCCAGCCTGGCTGCTTCCAGTATCCGGTTCAATTTATTCTCCGGGACAGAATCGGGCCGATAGGCACGAACACTGTAGCGCTGTTTTACAACCTCGTTGAATTCCATTGTTCTTCCTCCTTTTTGTTCTTCTCTCTGGCTGTAATGTTCTAGGTGTCTTATGTTTAGTTTTTCTTTTATTCTGATTAACCAATTAGCCCATTAAAATCGACCAGTAGGAGCGATTAGACTTTGTTTCTTTATTATTCTATCATTAAAGGCAATTGCTTTTGTCAACGGCCATTGATTTTATCGCTGGCCGGCGGCAATCGAATCGGCAAAGAGTGGCGGCTGGCTTAGCAGCCGAAGCCAGTCATTTTAATTTCTTGCCCGTAGTAAATCGCCTTGACAGTACCAATCCTGGCGCATCCTTGCCCGGACTGGACAACGAAGACGGTCACCTTTATTTTTTATCAGGCCAGATATCTTTAACAGTAAAATCCACCCAGTAGAGGTCAGTAACGTTGGGAGCGGTCAGGATAATTTCACGCCCGATATCAGCCGGCGGGTCGGCCAGTTTTTCCCACCAGTGTCGATCGGCAGGATAGCCAAACTGGAAGCCGACTGGAGCGGGGTAAAACCATCTGGCCCAGCGGGCAAATTCCAGAATGATTTGATCCAGTGATTCAAAGATCTGGCTGTCATCAATAAAGACCAGTCCCTCCCGATAAGTCGGAGGTAGTTTGGATTGTTCCCAGTGCTTGAGGAAAAGGAGATAGGAGGGATTCCAGCGGCGGAGATGCTGTTGCCATTCCCGAGCCTGTTCATCTGTAACCGCTATTCCTTCGCTGTCTTTTTCACTCCAGCGATGCCATTCAACATCCACTCCGAAGCCAATGACACAGGGATGGTGGTGATAGCGCTCCATGACCAGGTCGATTAAAGTTGGAATATCAGCCATAGCTGGTTCAACCTGGAGCCAGACCTGATAGCCGGCCTGATCAAAAGCTTGAAGGTAGGATTCACTGGCATCTTCGGCGGCAAAAACGATATTTTCATCCTGGCGCCTGAAATTAGCCGGTGGTGGAAAAGTCAGCCTGGTCCGGGTGGCATAAACCTCCTGGCCAGGGATTTTTTTGACTCTATCCATGGTGCTGACCAGCCAGATAAGAGCCGGGCGGCTGCCAGGAAAGCGACGGGACATATCCCCGGCGGAATTCAGCCAGTAACTGACCCCTGGAAAAGTGGGTTTTGGTCCATAAGGTGAAGCTCGTAAACCAGCCCGCACCAGGGAGTTTTTCTCAAGCCTTTCCAGCCGTAGAGTTTCCTGATTGTGGATAAATTCAGACACCTGCTTTTGAATAATCTTCTGTTTTTCTTTTGAGCCGGCCAGGGTTTCCCAGTTCCAGAAAATGACGCCAGCGGCTGGAGGTTTCAGGGCGGCTTTCAGCTCTGCCTCAAACTCTTCTAAACTGAGTTCCTCTGGCAGATAAGCTTCCTTGACCTGGACACTGGGCAGGATCGGATTTGGAGCTGTTGACTGAATATCGGCTACGACCGAACTGATCCACTCAGGCGGCCTTTTTAACATGGGGGCATAAGTCATAGGTGAAAGATAATCAACGTATCTTGACAGGCTCTTTAAATCCTGGCCAGCGACAGAGATCCGTCCTCCATTAAAATCATCTTCTCGCCAGGGAACAAGGTGAAGGTTGAGCTGGAGGAAATGGTCCACCTGCCTGGCTGCTCTGGAAACGTCTTCAACCATCGTTGTGATCTGACGGTTTCTCCAGGCTGTCCATTCAGTCCGGTGATTGGTCACCAGCCAGCGGGGAATATCGGGATAACCCTGGATAGCTGGTGGGATGATGATGCCTGTTTCTTTTTGAAAATTTTTTATACACTCGGGACAGAAGCAGGTCGTTTTGAGGATATCCAGAGTTGATTCAGGATAGACTTTTTCCCAGAAAACGAAATGACGGATAAAATCAAGACTCAGGCCGTCTGGCTTCAATTCCGAAACCATCTTTTTTACTGACTCAATTAATTCCTGGCGGTAGAGCTGGTTGCCGGGGCAGACAAATTCCAGCCAGTCATCCTTGGCTGGAAGTCCCTCTCCCGTAATGGCCGCCATCCCGGGCGAGTCTTTCAATTTTTCAGGGTTATGAAAAACCGGAATAATGAGAAATATTTTAAAACCGGCTTGACGACAGAGTTTTAACCAATCGCTTTTTCCGGCCAGTTCCGGGCCGACGAACAGGGTGTTAATGCCAAGTTTTTTCCAGAGATCAAAAGACTGAGCAGCTCTGTCTGGCTCCTGATAAATTTTAAGGCCGATTATATTTCGGTTGGTGGCGGCAAGCGGAGAGAGCTGGCCAGCCAGCAGGGACAGCAGGGATAAAAGGCCGACTATAATTAGCGTGCCGGTAATCAGGTTTACTCGAGGTTTCATTTTTCCACCTTCCTTGTTTTACTATGTTGGGTTTGCTGCTTTCATTTTATATCTATGGCGTGCTATTAACCAGAAAAGTTTGGCCTCAGCGGTTACAACTGCTCTGACTAAGAAGCTTCTGGTTCGAAATATTTCAGCTCTGGTCGCGCCTGGTAGCCTGAAGCTCACCTTTATTATAAAATAAACGCTCAGGTGAAATGAGAAAGATGAGGAAAGAATCAATTAAAATTTGAGGACTGAAAATGGCCAGGCAACATGAATATCAGGCAGATTATGAAATTATGAGTTTTAATGTTGACTATCAGAATCGGGCGCACCTGTCGGCTTTGATGAATTACCTTCAGGACACCGCCAGGCTCCATTCAATTGCAGAAAAATTTTCTGTTTTTGATCTTCAGGAAAAAGGCGTCACCTGGGTAATTTCCCGTTATCATCTCAAGGTCCAGCGCTATCCGGAGATGGGAGAAAAAATTGTGGTTAAAACCTGGGCCTCTGGCAAACACAGTTTTTATGCTTTGCGAGAATTTGAAATCTCCGACGCCTGGCAAGAAAGAATTCTGGCAGCCACCAGCTCCTGGATGATCATTGATTTGAAGGACCGCCGGCCGGTTAAAATTAACGACCTCTTTCCAGATGAGTTAGTCTTAAATAGAAGGCTTATAGAAGATGATTTCCCTGTTTTGCCGGTTGTCGAGCGGCTGGACCTCAAAAGTGATTTTAAGGCTTTATTTGAAGATCTGGATTTTAACCGTCATGTTAACAATGTAGCTTATTCGCGTTGGGCGGTTGAGGGGCTGCCACCTGAAGTGCTTTTTTCTCGTCGTCTGATGGAGATAGAAATTAATTATCGGTCAGAAGCTTTTTATGGAGATGCCATTGAAGTCATCACCCAGAAGCCTCTCCAGGAAAATGAACCCTGGGTTCAGCAAATATTTAATCTATCGACAGGTAAAGAGGTGGCCAGATTGCGTTCCACCTGGAAATAGTTTAAAAAGGCTATAATCAGAAGCTGGGGCCGGGATAGTGAACACTCCTGTTTATATCTCTTCTGGACGGAAGATCATCATAATGATAAAGTTGAAGCAAATGGCTAGAATGGGCAAAAAATCATGATAACAAAAGAAAGTCGACAGCCTGCTCGGGGACAGAGGCTGGACAGACGTCCGGTTAAGAAAAGTCAGCCCGGTCGTTTGAAGCGTTCTTCATCAGGCGAAAAGTGGGGACTTGTTCTGATGGGAGGCGGGGCACGTGGACTGGCTCATATCGGCGTGCTGAAAGCTCTGGTTGAAAACGACTTGACCCCACCCGTTATCACCGGGACTTCCATGGGAGCTATTGTCGGCGGACTCTTTTCGGCTGGCTACTTACCAACTGAAATCGAAGCTATTGCTCGGGAGCTCGGTTCAAGCCAGATCGCCAGATGGAGGCAGAGTAAATTTCCTATCCCTGACAAGCTGGTAGATTTTTTTGTTTTTGAATCATATCAAAAAAAATTGTTAAAGCGCTTTGGCCAGGAAAAGGGTGATGTGCTCGAGAAATCGCTTCGCCATCTTCTGGGTGATGTCTGCCTGGAAGAGCTCTCCATTTGCTTTGGTTGCAATGCTGTTGATCTGGTCAGCGGGCGCCAGGTCTGGTTCACTTCCGGGCCCCTTTATCGAGCTTTAAGAGCCAGCGCCGCTTATCCTCCGCTCATTGAGCCAGCCCGGTGGGAGAGGGCATTTTTAGTAGATGGTGGACTGCTTAACAATGTTCCGATCGATCTGGCCCGTGAGCTGGGGGCGACTAAAGTCATAGTCCCAGATGTTCACCGGCCGCTGCCCAGACTGCCGAGGACTAAGCTTAAATCAAATTTATCCCTGGTTTCCCGCCTGATTCAAATTGTTCTGGCTGATTCGACTGAGAGTCAGCTGCCTGCCGCTGACCTGCTGATCGAGATCAACCCATCTGTTGATACCTTCGATTTTACCCGAACTAAATATCTGGTGGATTTTGGCCAGAAGGTGACCCTGGCCAGCATCAAGGCTATAAGAAAGATAATCTCTTAATCAATTTAGGTTAAGATTAAGACAGCGGCCAGCGGGGCAGCCAGAATCTTCTGGTAGCGATCGGAACAGGCAACGATTAGCCCGGATTGAAAGTTGGAATAAACTGGAGCGTGGAACACGCTTAACTCCGGTTACCTCCAGAACTGGAGGAAATAAGAAGAAAAGCTGCTCCAAAAATGCTAAAATAAAAAAGCATGAAGAATAAAATTCAGATCAGGAGTGTAGAAAGTGAAACTGCTCAGAGAGTCAGTCCATATTGATCATTGCCCTGATAAGCCGAAAAAGTGGCTGGAGCTTTTAATAATTTTACTTCTGATCATTGATTTAACAGGGAATGGACTGGCTTTAGCCGGTCAGGCGGGTGGGTTATCTGACTCGGATTTGATCGTCGCTCAGAAATCAGCCAAGAAAAAAGAGCCTGCTCCCAAGCTACCTGAAAAATATAAAAAATGGCTGGAACAGGAAGTGGTTTATATTATTACTCCAACTGAAAGAGAGATATTCCTGAAGTTAAAAACTGACCGGGAACGGGATCTTTTTATTGAGGCCTTCTGGAAACATCGCGACCCAATTCCGGAAACTGAAGAAAATGAATTTAAAATTGAACACTATAAGAGGATTGAATATGCCAATAAGTATTTCGGGCGAGAGGCGGCCAAGCCTGGCTGGATGACTGACCGAGGACGGATGTATATAATCCTGGGTCCTCCTAACGACATCCAGCACATAGATGGCAAATCGGAAATCTACAACTGCGAGATCTGGTTTTACCAGGGAAAGCAGGAACTTGGCCTGCCTCCTGGTTTTAACCTTCTTTTCTATCAGGAAAAAGGAACGGGAGAAATGCGTCTTTACAGCCCGACCAGCGATGGCCCGCAGGCCCTTCTGACCAGCTACTGGGGAGATCCGGCTGACTATACGACCGCCTACAGCAATTTGAGGGAGGTAGATCCCAATCTGGCTAATATTTCCTTATCGCTGATTCCAGGAGAGGAGAATGTAAGCATGGGCAGGCCTTCTCTTTCTTCTGACCTGCTTCTTCGCCAGATAGAACAGACTCCGCAAAAAATGGTTGAAGATAGATATGCCAGGAAATTTTTTGAATATAAGGACATCATTGATGTTGATTATTCCGTCAATTATATCGATAGCGATTCGCTGGTCAGGGTCTTGAAGGACCCCTCCGGCCTCTATTTCATTCATTACGATATTGAGCCGAGCAGACTGTCTGTCAATCAGTATGATAATCAATATGCTACCAATTTTAAGGTCAATGGTCTGCTGAGCACGATTGATGGGAAAATGGTTTACCAGTTTGAAAAGACTTTTCCGGTGAAATTGACTGCAGCTCAGTTTAAGGAAAGGCAGCATCTGCCACTGGCTATTTATGACGTTTTACCCTGTGTTCCGGGCGAGTATAAATTATCTGTTCTGGTAAAGAATGAGGCTTCGAAAGAATTCACCAGTCTTGAACAGACGATCAGAATTCCAGAAAAAATTCAGATAGAAATGACCACGCCCATTCTGGCTTACCGGGTTTCTCCCTCAGAATCGACCGAAGGCAAGATCAAGGCCTTCTTGCTGGGAGGTCAGCAGCTTTATCTTCAGGCCAGCCGGGTTTTTACCTCCCGTGACCAACTGGTGGTGGCCCTCCAGATTTTTGGTTTGACACCTGAACTAAAAAATAAAGCCAGTCTTAGATATCAGTTTTTTAAGGAGTCGCAGCTTTTCAAGGAAGAGACCTATCCAGTCTCTGAACTGGGAACATTACCTGACCTCATCAAAGTATTTTCTTTAGCAGATTTTTCTCCTGCTCATTATTTTTTAAACATAACCCTGCTGATTGATGGTCAGGAAAAGTTAACTGTCAAGGACGAATTCGACCTGACCTATCTTGAAACTTTGCCCCGCCCGTGGGTTTTATCGAGAATTTTGCCGCCGGCCAGCGATCCTTATTATGGCTGGATCCTCGGCAATCAGCTTTACAATCTTGGTCGCCTGACTGAAGCCAGGACAGTTCTGGAAGCGGCTATGGCCAAGGCTCCTGGCAATCAGGATCTGGCTATGGAACTGGCGAGAGTCTATGTCGGACTTAAAGATTATGAGAAGGCGGCGAAAATTCTTGACAGTTTTGTTATGGCTGAACAGGGTGTCCGCTATGAGACCTATTTGGTCGCTGCTCAGGCCTTTTTCAATATCGGTCAATATGAAAAAGCTCTGAATACTCTTGACAAAGCTGTCGCCCAGCACGGGACAGATATTCAGCTCCTTGACCTAATCGGTGACTGCTATCTTAAGCTGGGTAAAAAAGAAGAAGCACTGGCTGTGTGGCAAAAGTCTCTTGAGATCAATCCTGAGCAACCAGAGGTTAAAAAGAAGATTCAGGCGGTCAAGTAAAGTCCGGCTGCTGATTTTATTTCTTGAGTTGAAGGGCGGCAAAGAGAAGGGGGGGTTATGGCTGCCAGTCAGGTCAGCTGACCATTCATCCAATCAATTGAAATTATGATTTGTGCTGAGCAGGAAAATCTGATATTTTTTTTAACTTAATATCAGTGGCCATTTATTAATTAAAAAAGGATTTTATTCATATTTTTTTCAAAAGGAGCTCGAGAATGATAATACAGGAAAAAAGACCAGAAGATTATCAAGGCCAGCCCGTTAGATTTTTTCAGCTGGAAAATGACGAAGGACTCAAGGCAACCCTGATGAGTTATGGGGCGACGCTAGTTTCTCTTTGTGTTCCTGACAGGCAAGGAAAGATCGGAGACGTTGTTCTCGGTTTTGACTCACTCTCCGGCTATCTTGGGCCAAATCCCTATATGGGAGCAACGATCGGCCGATATGCCAATAGAATTGCCAGGGGGCGTTTTGTTCTTGAGGAGCGCGAATATCAGCTGGCTAAAAATGATGGCCCGAACCATCTTCACGGTGGAATAAGAGGCTTTGACAAAGTCATCTGGCGGGCGGAGCCATTCAGTCAGCCTTCAGGGGTAGGCGTCAGATTTAGCTATCTCAGTCCTGACGGAGAAGAGGGTTACCCGGGCAACCTGTCCTGCCAGGTTACCTATCTTTTAGCTAACAACTACCAGCTTGAGATTTCCTATCAGGCTACCACTGACAGGCCAACTCACCTCAATCTGACCAATCACAGCTATTTTAATTTATCAGCGGGGACCAAAGATAATATTCTCGACCACGAGCTTCAAATTCTGGCCTCAGCTTTTACACCGGTGGATGAGACGCTTATTCCTACCGGGGAGATAAAACCCGTAGCCGGTACTCCTTTTGACTTCCGGCAGCCGATAAGAATAGGCGAAAGAATAGACCAGGTGCCAGGCGGCTATGATCACAATTTTGTGCTGGACAATAAAGGAGAACTGGCTGTCGTGGCCAGAGTTTTTGAACCTGATTCGGGCCGGCAGCTGGAACTCCTGACGACAGAGCCCGGCCTTCAATTTTATTCAGGCAACTTTCTGGATGGAACGATAAGAGGCAAGGGGGGAAAAATCTATGGACCGAGGTCAGCCTTCTGTCTGGAGTCACAGCACTTTCCTGATTCGCCCAACCAACCTCATTTCCCCTCGACTGTTTTGAGGCCAGGCGAGGTGTTCAGGAGCAGAACAATTTTCAGGTTTTCGAGCCGTTGATGAACGAATTTATGTCATATTTGAAGCGGATTAGCCCAGATAAGCTTACCAGTAGAAAAGGGAAACCAGCCAGCCATCAACTGACAGGGCATTTTGAGGCCGGGAGACAATAATCAGGAAAAACTGCTAAAGCGAGAACAGGAATGAATATGATCAGTATTTGTAGTGCAGCGAGTGCTGATTGAGACAGGGGGCCGGGGATGCTAACAATAAAAAAAATAGTTGTTAAAAAGACGAAAAATGTGTTGACAGGCTATCTGATATGTGATATATCAGATATGGGAAGGCAGCAGAACAGAAAGACATGAGGCAGACTTACTACGACTCTCAGCCTGAGGAAAAGGTGGTTTCAGAGCATATTTATTTTAAGAGGCTTAGAGAAAAGAAAGAAGAAATTCGATGAAAGGTATGATCTTCGACCTCAAGCATTATGCCATCCACGATGGGCCAGGGATCAGGATGACAGTCTTTTTTAAGGGCTGTCCGCTACACTGCCTGTGGTGCCATAATCCTGAAGGTATTTCCCCTCATAAAGAGTTGATGCTTATGCCCAATCGTTGTGCCCGCTGCGGTGACTGCGTGCGTAGCTGTAAATTCGGTGCTTTAGCTCAAAAAAAAGATGGAGAAGTGGTAGCCGATCGCTCGCTATGTACGCTTTGTGGTGATTGTGAGCGAGTCTGTCAGCGAGAAGCTATCGCCCTGGTTGGCAGGGAAATGACGGTTGAAGACATTATAGCTGAGGTCGAAAAGGATCGAATTTTTTTTGATCAATCAGGCGGTGGGGTGACCCTGACCGGCGGTGAACCTCTTTTCCAGCCAGAACTGGCCGAAGCCCTGATTGATCGGTTGCACCAGATCGGTATTCATGTTGCTCTTGATACTTCCGGCTATGCGCCTGAAGGGACTTTTATTCGCCTGGCTGGAAAATCTGATCTGGTTTTGTATGACTTGAAATTAATGGATGATAGCCAGCATAAAAGATTTACCGGTGTCTCCAACCAGCTCATCCTCAGTAATCTTAAAGCTCTGGATAAAACCGGTAAGCCTATCTGGATTCGATTTCCGCTTATCCCCGGGGTCAATGACAGTCACGAAAACCTTAGAGCGATGGCCGATTTTTTGCTGGAATTAAAGTCAGTTAAGATGCTGAATGTGCTGCCTTACCATAAGGGCGGTGTGGAAAAAGTTCGTCGCCTTGATCAGGGCGACCAGTTTGAAATTTTTGAGCCCCCGTCTCAGGCCATGATTGATGATGTCATAAGCTATTTCAGGGACCGGGGCTTGATTGTTAAACAGGGAGGGTAAAAATGAATGAACGAATCAAAAAATTAAGAGAAGATTCGCTGGAAGCGAAACCAACGGTTTCTTCTGAAAGAGCCAGAATTGTCACCGAGGCTTATCGGCGACCGGAAGTGGAGCGAGCCCCGATTCCGATTCAGCGAGCACTGGTTTTTAAAGATTTAATGCAGAAAAAAGCTATTTTCATTGATGATGGCGAGTTAATTGTAGGAGAGAGAGGCCCGGCTCATAAAGCTACGCCCACCTATCCCGAGGTTTGCTGCCACAGCCTGGAAGATCTGGAGATTCTGAACTCCAGGCCGAAGACAAATTATGCTGTCGATGAAGAAACTCTCCAGCTTTACCACGACGAAATCATCCCCTTCTGGCGCGGACGTTCGATGCGCGACCGGCTGCTGGCAGCCATGACACCGGAATGGAAAGACGCTTACGAAGCCGGTATTTTCACTGAGTTTATGGAACAGAGAACGCCGGGCCACACTGTTCTTGGCGATAAAATCTATACCAAAGGACTGCTCGACATAAAAAAGGATATAGAAGATTCACTGGCCAGGCTTGATTTTTATAATGACCCGGAAGCGCTGGATAAGCAATACGAGCTAGAAGCGATGGCTATTGCTGCTGACGCCCTGATACTTTATGCCAACCGTCATGCGGAGCTGGCCAGGTCAATGGCCGCGGAAGAAAAAGATCCTCAGCGGAAAAAAGAACTGGAAAAAATTGCTGAGGTTTGTGACTGGGTTCCGGCTCACGCTCCACGCGATTTCTGGGAAGCACTTCAATATTACTGGTTTGTCCATGTTGGTGTTACCACCGAGTACAATACCTGGGATTCCTTTAATCCTGGCCGCCTTGACCAGAATCTATATCCCTTTTATAAAAAGGGACTGGAAGATGGCACTTTGACCAGAGAGTGGGCGAAGGAATTGCTGGAAGCTTTCTGGGTTAAATTTAACAATCAACCAGCGCCACCGAAAGTCGGCGTGACAGCCGAGGAAAGCGGTACTTACACTGATTTTGCTCTGATCAATGTCGGTGGCTTGAAGCCGGATGGGAGTGACGGTGCCAATGAATTATCCTATCTAATTCTGGATGTAATTGAAGAGATGAGACTTCTGCAGCCCAGTTCTATGGTTCAGGTCAGTGCTAAAAATCCTGATTCGCTGCTGCTTCGAGCGCTGAGAATTGTCAAAACCGGTTTTGGTCAGCCCTCGATTTTTAACACCGATGCTATTGTCCAGGAACTCATGAGACAGGGCAAAGCGGTGGAAGATGCGCGCAAAGGCGGTTCAAGCGGCTGTGTTGAAGCTGGCGCTTTTGGTCGTGAAGCTTACATTCTGACCGGCTATTTTAATATGCCCAAGGTTCTCGAGATTACACTCAATAATGGGGTTGATCCCAGAACCGGGAAAAAGATTGGCCTCGAGACAGGTGATCCGCGGAATTTCAGCAGCTTTGAAGAGCTGATGTCAGCTTTTGAGAAGCAGATGAAACATTTTATTGACATTAAAATCCGCGGCAACAATGTGATCGAAAAGCTTTTTGCCACCTATCTGCCCTCACCCTTCCTCTCACTGTTTATTGATGATTGCATCACCAAAGGGAAGGACTATCACAATGGCGGCGCCCGTTATAATAGCCGCTACATTCAGGGCGTTGGTCTGGGTACCATTACCGACATGCTGACCTCACTCAAATATAACGTCTTTGAGCAGAAGCTGGTCACCATGGACGAAATGCTGCGCGCTTTGAGCCAGAATTTCAAAGGTTATGAACGGCTCCGCGACCATCTGATTAACAAGACTCCTAAGTTCGGCAACGATGATGATTATGCTGATGAGCAGGCCAGACGGGTTTTCGATCTCTATTTTAATCTCATTGATGGCCGGCCAACGGTCTGCGGTGGAAAGTACAGAATTAACCTTCTCCCGACCACCGTTCACGTCTATTTTGGTAAGGTGACCGGAGCGACACCCGATGGGCGGCTGGCCGGTGAGCCGGTTTCAGAAGGAATCTCGCCGGTCCAGGGCATGGATCGAAAAGGACCCACGGCGGTCATTAAATCCGAAGGCAAGCTCGATCATATCAAAACCGGCGGAACACTTCTCAACCAGAAATTTACCCCGCAGCTACTGGCTGACGAGGAAGGGCTGGAAAAGCTCAAAGACCTGATTCGTACTTATTTCCGGCTGATGGGTCACCATATCCAGTTTAATGTCGTCACCGCTGAGACTCTGCGCGATGCTCAAAAGCATCCGGAGAAATACCGCGATCTGATTGTTAGAGTCGCCGGTTACAGCGATTATTTTGTGGACTGTGCCAGAGAGCTCCAGGACGAAATAATTCGCCGCACCGAGCATCAGAGCTTCTGAATGAGGATGAACCGATCGGTTTTATTTATCGTCGATTAGATAAACAAGGGTGAGCAGGGCTCACCCTTGTTTTTGCCAGTGGCTGCTCCAGTCTGCAGGCTTTTTCTGAAGGCGATTACCCATTTAGAATAATTCTAATATTAGAATGAGTCTAAATAGGCGACCTGCCCTCTGGCCTTTATCCCCACTTTTGTTATTTACTCCCCGGAAATAAACGAATAAGAAATCAGAAGTTATTGAAGGGGCCAGGTCGAGATTGACGCCAGGGGATTTTGCCTCTTTTTGAGCCATCATATAAATTTCACTCTATCCTATTTCCTGAGAATTAAGCTCTTTTTACTTCAAAAAAGACTTAGTTTTTGCCGCCATTGATTTTTTAAGCTTATCCGCTGTGTTAATATTTACTCAATGCCAACATTCAGGAGGAAGAAATGTTTACACCGGAACTATTGGAAAAAGGCCTGGCCTGGCTGCTGACTACCGGACTGAAAATACTGTTAATTATCGGCGTAGTCTTGATTTTGACTCGTATCTCGCGGGGGTTGACCAGGCGCCTGGAGAAGATCTTTCTCAAGGGTAAAGAGGATGAGGAATCGCTCAAAAGAGCCAAAACTCTGTCAGGACTGGTCCGGCAATTCCTTAACGGTCTCATTGTGATCATTGCGGTCATGACTGTTCTGGCCGCTCTCGATATCCAGATTGGTCCCCTGCTGGCTACAGCTGGTGTGGCCGGACTGGCCATCAGCTTTGCTGCCCAATCACTCATTAAAGATGTTATCAATGGTTTTTTTATTATCCTCTGGGATCAGATCAGGGTCGGCGATGTGGTGGAAATTGCCGGGCGCAGTGGTGTTGTCGAGGGGCTTAACCTGAAAATGACTGTTCTCCGCAGTCTGGATGGGAACGTCCATTATATTCCTAACAATCTGATTGATGTGGTCACCAATATGACCAGGGAATATTCTCAATTTGTCTTTGATGTCCGGGTTGCTTTTGATGAAGATGTAGACGAGGTCATCAAGACCTTAAAAGAAGTGGACGAAGAGCTGCGTCACGACCAGCAATTTTCTGAGTGCATACTTTCTCCGCTTGAAATTCTGGGTCTCGACCGCTTTGAAAATTCAGCCCTGGTTATCAGGGCCAGGACAACCACCAAACCGAGCAAGCAGTGGGAGGTAAGCCGCGAATTCAACCGGCGGCTGAAAAAGGCTTTTGACCGGAAGGGGATTACTATTCCTTTTCCCCATCTGACTCTGTATCCTGGCCAGAAGAAGCAGGGCGAGACTGCGCCCCTTAAGGTCAGGCTGGTTGAAGACGATAAAGTCATAACAGGGGAAATTAAAAACTGATGCGCACCTATTTTGAACCTGAGATAAGAAGTGCCCTGGGCCTGAAGGAAGCTATCCCGGCTATCGAACAGTCTCTGGCTGCTTACAGCTCCGGCCTGGCTATCCTGCCCGGTGTGATTAATCTGGATCTGCCGGAATGGGAAGGTGAAGTTCATGTGAAGGCTGCTTACCTTCAGGGTGACGATTATTATGTTGTCAAGGTCGCTTCCGGCTTCTATAAAAATCCTCTCCACGGACTTCCGACTGGCGACGGATTGATGCTGGTTTATAAAGCGAGAACGGGAGAGCTTGAAGCCATCCTTTTTGACCGCGGCTATTTAACGGATCTAAGGACGGCTGCGGCTGGGGCCGTGGCAGCTAAATATCTGGCTAAAGCAGACATCAACCGGGTGTCAATGATCGGCTCGGGTGTTCAGGCTCATCTCCAGCTCCAGTCTCTGGCTGAAGTCCGCTCTTTTTCTGAGGTCTCAGTCTGGAGTCGCCGGCCAGAGAATGTCGAACAGTATGTCAAGGATATGGTAGCCGTATTCCCCTGGGTAAAATTTTATCCGTCTCCGACGCCGGAAGAGGCGGTAAAAGAAGCAGATTTAATAATAACCGCCACACCCAGCCGCCAGCCATTAATCAAAGCCGAGTGGCTGAAACCGGGAGTTCATATCACAGCTATGGGTTCTGATGGACCGGACAAGCAAGAGCTCTATCCTGAGGTCCTGGCCCGGGCTGACTTTATCTTTTGCGATTCGATTAGCCAATGCCGCCGCCTGGGAGAAGTTCATCACGCTCTTCAAGCTGGAGTGATTCCTGAGGACAAAATCAGCGGCGAAATTGGTGAACTGATTCTCGGTCGAAAAACGGGAAGACGCTCGGTCGAAGATATCACCGTGGCTGACCTCACCGGGCTTGGTGTGGAGGATGCAGCCATCGCTGGTTTGTTTCTACGTCTGGCCGGGAAAAAACAGGAGAACAAATAACAGGACGAGAGAGGAGCTTTTCTTTCGAGAGTTTGGAGACCGAATGACGATAATCCTGTGCCTGGACTATTCAGGCGACTTTTTCTATTAAACTTTTTTCTGTTACCGTAATTATCGGTCGGAAAACATCCACGAGATAAAATCCGTCCTTCAATAAATATAACTCTGGCTGACAGGTCGGGCACCAGCCCGGACAGCTAACCCGGTTTTGAGCCAGGCTTCAGAAGATAAAGAGAGGGATTGACCGCCGAGCTTGAGGTTTTATAAACTAAAGCTGTGGTCGGATGAAATCTTATCAGGGTCGGTAGCCTGGCTGTCATAGCTATATTAAGATAATTGCTTTGAGAAAAAATCGGAGATTAAAGCCTGTCAAACATACCTGACGGGCAGGTGTCTTTATTTTCGGGATTATCGAGAAACAGGAGGTTAGGTTGAAAAAACTATTCAAGGCCAAAAATATTCTGGTTGCTTTCAGTCTGGTCTTAATTTTCTGGGGAGTATCTTTATCAGTTCGAGCCGATGAGGGCATCTGGCCACTCAGCGAAATTCAGAAGCTTAATTTAAGCGAAAAAGGGCTGAGGATGGACCCCTCGCTTATTTATGATCCAGCCAAACAGAGCTTGCTCTATGCTGTTGTTCAGCTGGGCGCTACCGGCTCGTTCATTTCTGAAGAGGGGCTGATTATCACCAATCATCATGTGGCTTTTGGCTCGGTGCAGGCGGCCAGTACCCCAGAAAAAGATTATCTTAAACACGGTTTTCTGGCCAGGACCAGAGCTGAGGAAATTCCAGCAGCCGGTCAGACCGCCCGCATTACCGAATCATTCAAGGATGTCTCAACTGAAGTTCTATCCGTGGTCAAGACGAAAATGAGCCCGGCCGAGAGGACTAAGGCGATTGAGAGAAAAATCAAGCAACTGGTAGCGGCTGCCGAGAAGGCCAATCCAGGCAAGCGAGCTGAAGTGGCCGAAATGTTTCCAGGCAAATCCTACTGGTTGTTTCTTTACACTGATCTCAGGGACATTCGGCTGGTTTATGTACCACCGCTATCTGTAGGCAATTTTGGCGGAGAAGACGATAACTGGATGTGGCCACGTCACACCGGTGACTTTACCCTCATGCGGGCCTATGTCGGACCAGACGGGAAGCCAGCTGAATACAGCCCGGATAACGTCCCCTTCCATCCTAAGACTTATTTAAAGGTAAATCCAGCCGGGGTCAAAGAAGGAGATTTTGTTTTTCTGCTGGGCTATCCGGGGCGTACTTATCGCCACCTCCCGGCCAGTTACATAGCTTTTGAACAGAATGTCAGGATGCCAGCCGTGGCTGACTGGTATGAATGGCAGATTAACCTGATGGAAGAGATGAGTAAACCCAGCCGCGAGGTAGCTCTCAAGCACGACTCAAGGATCAAAGGCCTGGCCAACACTATGAAAAATTATCGTGGCAAACTGGCCGGTCTGCAGCGCTTGAATTATTTGGCCCAGAAAGAGCAGGAGGAAGAGGCCCTGAAGGCTTTTATTCAGGCCGATCCTAAGCGTCAGGCTGCTTATGGTGAGGTCTTACCGTCACTGGAAAGAATCTACAAAGAGATGGAACTGGACTATCCCAGAAGCTTTGTCCTGGATAATCTCCGTCGCTCGGTAATTTTATTTCAGAATGCCATGACCGTGGTGGAAGCAGCCCATGAGCGCCAGAAACCAGACCTGGAAAGAAATGCTGCCTATATGGACAGGAATTTTAACAGGACCAGGCAACGGATAGGTCTGACTCTCATAGCAAGCTTCTATCTCCCGACGGATCTGGCCATCTTTAAGGAACTTCTAAAAAAAGCTGAGGCCCTTCCCGACCATCAGAAGATTGAAGGACTCAGCCAGTTAGTAGTCAGTGGAAATAATCTGGATGAAATCGCTAATAACCTCTTTTCAAAGACCAGATTGCAGGAGATGGAGTTTATTAATACTCTCTGGGATAGAAAGCCGGCTGACCTGAGGCAAATTGATGATCCGCTACTGAAGCTGGCCCTGGCTCTTTATCCCGAATACTTGAAAATGGAAGAAGCTAACCGGGCGAGAAAAGGCCAGCTGGATGAGCTGCAGGCCAAGCTGGTTGATATTCGCCAGGAATTTCTTGGCCAGCAGTTTATACCCGATGCCAACGGCACTCTTCGCCTGACCTATGGCCGGGTAGAAGGTTATGAGCCCAGGGATGCTGTCTTCTATAAGCCATTTAGTACTGTTCAGGGAGTGGTCGAAAAAACTACCAGTCGTGAACCTTATGATACGCCGCCTGCTCTTCTGGAGCTCGTCAAGCAGAAAAAATTCGGGCGCTTTATTAACCCTGAACTCAAAACGGTCTCAGTCTGCCTGCTTTACAGTACAGATACGACCGGTGGCAATTCGGGTAGCCCAATTATCAATGCTGATGGCGAACTGGTTGGAGTCAACTTTGACCGGACGTGGGAAGCAACCATCAATGACTTTACCTGGAGCCATGATTTCAGCCGGTCAATTGGCGTGGATATCAGATATGCTCTGTGGATTCTGCAGGAACTGGGCGGTGCCAGCCACCTGCTGAAAGAGATGGGAATAGAGTAAATCGAAGAGGTATAGGGGCCTGTCAGGGCGCGCCCCCGTCCGTCCTCGCTCCACCCATCCCCCGTGGGGAACCCCTTCCGCTGCGGGCGGAGCGGAGACACACCCTGCCACCCTGCTTTAATCTAAGTGTCGAATTTGAGGAGAAGAAAGCCTGGCTCAAATTTTTAAAACAATTAAGGACTTAGCAAGCTAATTTGGAAGGTCTGGCTTTAGAAGCTAAGCTTTTATCGGCTGATCTTTTCTATGTGGAAAGGGTATAGGGGCCTGTCAGGGCGCGCCCCCGTCCGTCCTCGCTCCACCCATCTCCCCGTGGGGAACCCCTTCCGCTGCGGGCGGAGCGGAGACACACCTTGCCACCCTATCCTATTTAATCTGAAGATTTTTTGTAATTTTGAAGAAGGTGTTTTAGAATGCTAATATCAGGGCGGGAGATCCCTGAATCGAGGAAGGAGGAGGGTCAAGACATGAAAAAATTAAACTATTTAAGTCTGGCTGTCTTTTTGTGTCTGTGCCTGGTCAGCCCATTATTTCTGGCATCAGAAGCCGCCGCCCAGGAAGAACAGGAACAGCAGGGGCAAGAAGCGGCCCAGCTTCCGATTTCCTGGGAGAGCTGGAATCAGGCCAAGGCCAGTGCTGAAAAGTATGATCTTGAAGGTGATTACACCAGAGCTCTACAGTATTATCTTGAGTATATTCGTCAGGCTGAAGGGCTGGGTCGTCCGGATCTCGTCGCCTGGGGGAAAAACAACGCTGCCTATATGATCATCAAACAGCATAAACAGGATTCGACGACCAATTTAGAACCGGCCAAAAAAATGCTGGAAGAAGGTCTGGCCATAGCCGAAGCTACTGAAGACTGCCGAGCTAGGCTTCAGAGTAATCTGGACTACGTAAAACTCTTTATAAAAGATTAGAATGGAAAAGACTACTAGACTTTATGGAGGATGTAATCGGTCACAGACAGACTGATTTTGTCGACAGGCTGGAGCGTCGGGCTGGCTATGATTTTTGAAAAATAGATTTAGTTGATAACTCTTAAAATGAAGTGTCGAATGATAAAAAACGTTTTTAAGTTGTGTCTGTATAAGCTTAGCTACTTTTGGCTTTTTAATTTAACTCCGTCTGGAAAGATTTGTTCTTTGAGGTCGGTTTCTGACCGAACCGGGCAAGCGTAACAGGCCAGTTGGTCTGCCTGGAGTTGCTTCTGCCTCAGGCCGACTGGTGGGGCAAGGCTTCCTCCCCTGAAGTTCGAACTAAACATTTATTGCCGAGCGGCTGGTAGCTGTTCAAAAACAGATTCATTGACTGTCACTTTAAATTTTGCATTTAATAAATTGTTAACTGACAAGTGGAAGATTATCATTTATAATTCGTCTTTAATTTAGAAAGATATTCGGCTGAAATCAAAAGCCTTAAATCAAACAGGCGGCCAGGCTGAATAGCCGGCCAGATTCAGGACAAAAGAAATTAATTTCAATTCAAGTGGTGAGGCGATGAACAGAAGCAGATATTGTCTTTTTATCTTTTTAGGGTTGATTCTTACTGCTATTATTCCGTCCCCGGGTTTTTCTGCCCAGCCAGATTCGGCCATAAAACTGAAGGCAGTTAAGGTCGAAAAGGGGCCTCATCTTGATGGACTTCTCGCCGATGAAGTCTGGAAACTGGCTGAGCCTTTCTCTGGCTTCAAAATGGTTGAGCCTTCTCCGGGAAATGAACCAACAGAGAAAACCGAGCTAAGGGTACTCTATGATGAAACCAATCTTTATATTGGCATTTATTGTTATGATAGTGAGCCGGGAAAAATTGCTGCTAATTCGCTTTCCCATGACCAGACTGGCGAAAGCCAGGGAATGTACGGCAGCAGACAGGGGACCAGCACCAGTAACGATATTGTCAGGGTTTTAATCGATCCTTTTCTGGATAAAAGGACAGCTTACATTTTTTATATCAATCCGAGAGGGGCCCGCAGCGAGGGCCTGGTCTCGGGTGGCAATGCCAGTTTGAACTGGGATGGCATCTGGGAAGGCCGGGCAAAAATCCTGACCGATGGCTGGTCAGCCGAAATGAAAATTCCCTTTAAAACGATTTCTTTTAAAAAAGACCTGCCGGCCTGGGGATTGAATGTCGAGCGCTATATTGCCCGCAAACAGGAGACCGATCGCCTCTCAGGTATTTCCTGGGATGCTAATTTTAATAATCCGATGATGGCGGCTGAGCTCGAAGGTATTTCAGACATTAAACAGGGGCTGGGGATTACCATCCGTCCTTATGGTCTGGTAGCCACCCAGAATCAACATCAGCCCGATAATAGCCACTATGACTGGGACTCTCAGGCCGGACTGGATATTTACAAGAATATTACTCCCAATCTCGTCGCTGCCTTTACCTATAATACTGATTTTGCTGAAACTGAAGTTGATGACCGGCGTCTTAACCTGACCCGTTTTCCGCTATTTTACCCGGAAAAAAGAATGTTTTTCTTAGAGGGTTCGGAAACCTTTAACTTTAGCTCAAGTGTTAGCTTTTACCCCTTTTTCAGCCGTCGGATTGGCCTTTATCAAGGGCAACAGGTGCCAATTGATTTTGGAGCCAAGCTCTACGGGAAAATAGGGAAATTCAATCTGGCCATGCTTGATATGGAGATGGAAGAATCTGGCCCGCTGCCCCGAACTAATCTCTTCGCTGGCCGGGTAACTTATGACTTTCTGGAAGAAAGCAAAATCGGAATAATTTTTACCAACGGCAGCCCTACTGGAGATAATAATAGCCTGGTTGGTTTTGATCTAAATTATGCCACCTCTCGCTTTGCCGGCAGCAAAAATCTCTGGCTGGCCGCCTGGGCTGCTTATAACTGGAATGATGAACCAGGCCGCCACCATGGGTTTGGCTTCCGGGCGAATTATCCCAATGATCTTATTGACATCGAATCTACCTATGCCTACTATGGCGAAGCTCTTGACCCCGGTGTTGGTTACATGATGAGACCGGCCATCCAGACTTTTTATTTGCAGCTCGGGTACAATCCGCGTCCACAGCGGGGCTGGCTCGATCGAGTGATCAGGCAGTTTTTCTTTCAGGCCAGCGGTGATTTCTACTGGAAACTGGATGGCAGTCTGGAAACCAGCCGTCTGACCTTTACACCTTTAAGCTTTAGAACTGAAGCTGGCGAAAAATTTACAGCCAATGTCGTGGTCAACAAGGATGTTTTGCCTTACGATTTTGAGGTGGCCCCGGGAACAATTCTGCCAGCCGGGCCTTACAACTTTACCAACGCCAGATTGAGCTTTAATACCGCCCCTCATCGGCCGGTATCGTTAAACCTCAACTATACCGTTGGGCAGTTTTACTCAGGTCATTATGGTGATTTTTCGGCTGGGCTGACCTATCACTGGCGCGGCAATATTGATACGTCTTTTAATACTGAAATTGTCAGGGGAACTCTGCCTGAAGGTAAAATAGATGAAAACGTATATCAGTTCAAGCTGGATTTTTATTTTTCACCTGATCTGGGATTTATGAATTATCTTCAGTATGATAGCGTCTCGCATCTTCTGGGCTGGAGCGCCCGTTTCCGCTGGGAAGTTAAGCCGGGCAACTTTATTTATTTAATTTACAACAGTAACTGGGAAAAAAGGTGGGATCCAAACAGCCGCTTCTATGCGGCTGGTGACCGGGGCGTCTTTAAAATCACCCTCTCCCTCAGGCCCTAGTGGGAAAAACTACCCCTTCTTGCCCCAAAGCAGAGCTTTTTAATTGGTCATTTCAAACAGTAAATCGTTTCTATTTTTTCTTCGTTGTTTTTGTTGTCTTCTTGGCTTTAGCTGCAGCCTCAGCCTTGCTTTTGCGCTTCAGATCGGCAGCATGAGCCCGCTTGTAAGTCTGGATGTCCACAAAACGGCCTTTTTCATCGCGCACCGCATAAAGTTTAGTCCCCTTAACACTGCGATGAGTTGTTCTCTTCATGGTCAATATTCTCCTTTCAAGTTATATTTAATTCATGGCCAACAGCCTGACAATCGGTGCTGGCCTTGTTCCTGTCCAGAGCACTGTTGACCAGCTGGATGATCAAGTCGGTGATGAGGTGAATCATGCCCTCCTTAAACTAGAAAGACGTTTTCTGGCCAGCACTAATGCCCCCAATTAAAATCCTTAAGATTAGTCAGCCCTGTTTAACAACCTTAAGATTAGCCTGGCAGGGACGATTGACCGTCAACAGATTTTTTACGCCCAGGCTCATTACTTTGATGTTACCCTTCTCCCATTTCCGAGAGTATAACTTAAAGAAGATGACTGTCAAGGAAATAATATTCTGAATGAAAGGATCAGGAAAGACTGAAATTGGAATAAAAATACCACCCGCTTATCAAAAAAATAAAAGCGACCCGGTCAGAAACCTGGCTCCAGGCTGCCTGAGGCCAGATGCCAGACAGGCAACCAGAGAAGGCCAGACCAGATTAGAACCAGGTCTTTTTTCTTTGGTCTCAGGGCAACGGTTTCCAGCTGTTCGCCGGCTGGATCATAGAGGCTAGCTATTTGGCCTGCTTCTAGCTGGAGTTCTTTTTCCATTTCCTCCAGTCTGGTCCGGGTTAGTTCCACCTGTTCTTGAGCTCTTTTTATATCCATTTTTTCGTAATAAGCCCGGCTGGCGCTCCTGGCAGTGGTAGTAGCCCGGCCTACTTGATAGGATTTACGGCCGAGGATAGCTCCGAAAATAGTGGCCCCGGCTGAGATGGCGCTCTGGGTAACCTTCTCTTTATATTGTTCCTCTTCTCTTTGCAGACGCTGCTGAGCAGTCAAATACTGCTTCTCCAGTGCACTGATTTTGGAAGCATATTTCTGCCTCAGTTTCTGGAGAGCTTCATCCCGTTTTTCCCGAGCCAGCTGGCTTAACCGGATCCTGAAATCTGCTTCTGATTCACCTGGTTTGGACATCGCCTTGAAGAGGTTGCTTTTCCAGAGTGTAAGCTGATAGTTTCTGACCAGATAATCAAGATAATCATTTCCAGCTGACTTTAAGAGCGAAAGAGAACGGGACGGGAGGGAAAGGAAACTGGCTCCAGCTGCTGGTTCCCGATCAAGAGCTTCAAATCTATAGGGTAGAGGAAGAGATTTATCCCAGAGTAAACCCATAACTTCGTCAGTCAGTTCAACGTAATGAGCCACCTCTGAAACCTGAGAAATTCCCAGCCGGTTATCAAAGAAAGCTACCTGTCCAAAAGCAGCCAGGGCTGGATGGTAAGTCAGGTCAGCCGGCGATGAGATCCGACGCCGAACAGGCAGATAAAGCTCCGGCACATCAGGCGGTAGAGAAGGTTTTAACTGGTTAAGCCTGGCGGCTGTTGAGCTCACCGTCTTTTTAGCAATTTCTTTAGCGGCCAAAGCTTCAGAGGCAGTAGCCTGGGTCTTTTTATCCTTCATAACTTCCATGATTTGCTGCCTGGTCAGCGGACCGCGCAGGTAGGAAAGAGTCCATCTGGTCGTCATCAGGACTGGTTTATCTTCATGCACGTTATGCAAAAGGAAAACCCTGCTTTTTAAGCGGCTGAGCACATCAGAGACCTGCTCCATATTCAGGCTGCCGGCCACACCGGATAATCCCTGGAGCAAGCGGTTCTTGTCCTGTTCAGTCTGCAGCCTCCCAATAAACCAGGTCCCGGCATTAGCCAGGCCTTTATAATCAAGATCAACCGGGTTCTGAGTAGTCAGAACTAAACCGAGCCCGAAAGCCCTGGCCTGTTTGAGCAGGGTCAGCAGAGGCCTTTTGGCCGGCGGCTCGCTAACTGGTGGGAAAAATCCGAAGATTTCATCCATGTAAAATATAGCCCGGAGAGAAGAAGTTCCTGGCTGCTGCCTGACCCAGCCCAGAAGCTGATTAAGAAGAATGGTCACAAAAAACATTCTCTGGGCTTCCGGCAAATGAGCAATGGAGATGATACTGAGCCTCGGCTTTCCGGCCGGTGTGTAGAGAAGAGAGCCAATATCAAGAGGATCACCGGTCAGCCAGGCCTCGAAGCCCGGGGCGGCCAGAAGATTATTTAACATCATGGCCAGCTTGAAACGGTCTGCAGCCGGATAAAATGAATCCAGTTCAAAAACACCGATTCGCTTTAAAGGTGGATTCTGTATTTGCTGGATAAGAGCAGGGAGGTCCAGCCCTTGACCGTCTTTCCAGGCAGAATGAAGCAGGTTGGAAAGCAGAATGTGTTCGCGGCTCTGAAGGGGATCAGCCTGAATGCCTAATAATCCAAGCAGGCCGGAGACGGTGGTGGAAACATTTTCGCTGAGAGCTTCTGGATCATCGAGGATGGCTGGCGGCGGGGCATCAAATGATTTGAGGATAGATAAAGGCAGCCCGGCCTGGCTTCCAGGAGTATAGATGGAAACATCAACCGTCTCCAGGAGCCTTCTGATTCGCTCCTGATCCTGGTCCCATTCAGTCAGTCCCTTTTTCCACAATTCGGCTTGCTGGCGGGCATATTCATCGGGAGTAAGGCCTTTTCGGCCCGCTTCTTCTTCATCAATCCAGGGACGGAAGTCTTCAGGCTTAAGGTCAGGGAAAAGAAGCTTGAGATTGCCCAGGTCGCCTTTAGGATCAACGATGATAGCCGGAATGCCATCCAGACCCGCCTCTTCCAGCAGGCCAACACATAATCCGGTTTTGCCGCTGCCGGTCATACCGACGCAGACGGCGTGAGTAACCAGATCCTTAGAATCATACAGCAGATAATCAGGCTTCAGGGCTAAAGTCTCAGGGTCAACCTCTTTTCCAAGATAAAAAAGACCCAGCTTGTCATAAACAGGATTCATCTGAGGACTCCTTGGATAGAAATAAAAACTAACAATCCCTTCTTCTTTCGGCGATTATGATTTATGTGAATTATAACTTATCTGCCCGGTCGATATAAAGAGTTGCATTGGTAGCTTTTATTCCCAGCAAGATAGGTTAATCGACCTCGGCCAGAATTGTAGATGGCTTGGCGCACCTGCTGCTAAATGATCAAATAATAAAATAATAAATACAAAAGGCTCATCCCAACCATGAAGTCAGACTTCCTCTTTTCTAACCAAAGCTCATGTCTGGCTTCGGACAGGATAACCATTAAATAATCAGGTCAGCGTTTTTTCACTTTCCTCTGGGTTTGCACCGGACGCGTAGTCATAACGTTGGGTTTAACTTCTTTGACCATGGCTTTTTTCAGCATATCAACTGTCGCCATGATTTCCGTCATGTAATCTGTCTCAATGAGGTCGATGGCTGCCGGAAATGAGGCTTGTATCAGAACTATCAGGGGGGCAGGTTGAGTGCCCCCCGATTCAAAAATTCAAATCATTCAGAAAGGATTCTCGGTAAGGTAAGGCAGGCTGGCTGGCTGATTGTAATAAACTTCTTTTATACCCAACATTCTCAGCAGAGCAAATAAAGCGCGGCCGGCGGCTTTAAAACCGACAGCCGTATGATGAGGAAATCTTTTCTCAATTAAAACGTGACGGTAGAAACGGCCCATGTCTTTAATGGCAAAAACGCCAATGCTGCCAAAAGACTGAGGTTCAACATCCAGTACTTCTCCTTGAGCCAGATAGGACCGTAGCTGGGTCTCAGCTGTTCCCTGCAGCCGGAAGAGGGTTACCTGGCCTGGCTTGATCCGGCCTTCAATTGTCCCGCGAGTAATTTCCGGCTTTTTTTCTGGCTCGAGCAGACGATGCATGATCAGCTGATAGCCGATCGCCGGTTGAAGCAGACAGCAGGAAGCTGTATTGCCGCAGTGAAAGCCCATAAAGAGATCAGTCTGCTTATAGTCGCCAATTTTGTTTTTGTTCTTTTCGTACATATCATGCGGCACGGTGTTATTGATATCAAGAAGAGTCGCCGGCATCTCCGTCACACAGCTCAGCAGGTATTCACTCAGTGCGCCGTAAATATCAACCTCGCAAGCGACGGGAATCCCACGGCTGGCCAGCCGCGAGTTGACATAGCAGGGGACAAAGCCGAAATAGGGTTCAAATGAAGGCCAGCATTTATTGGCGAAAACACCGTATTTTTCGGCGCCGAGGTTTTTTTCCATAAAATTGAGTAAAGCCACTTCATATTGAGCCAGCTTGTCCAGAAGCTCGGGGTAATTATTGCCCGCGCCAAGTTCTCTGGCCATATCTGCCGCTACGGCTTTTATCTCGGGCGAGCCGGCGGCCTTCAGATAAATATCATAAAGATCAAGCTCAGAGTTTTCCATAATCTCCACACCGAGATCAAAGAGCGGCTTAATCGGCGCATTGCAGGCATAAAAATCCTGCGGACGTGGTCCAAAAGAAAAAATCTTAAGATTTTTTAAACCCAGCCAGGCCCGGGCGACAGGCACGAACTCTTCGATCATTCTGGCCACCTCGTCAGCTGTTCCTACCGGATATTCCGGGATATGGACTTTTAATTGCCGTAACCCGACGCTGTAAGAAGCATTGAGCATTCCGCAATAAGCATCACCACGACCATCATAAAGATCAGAACCGGTTTCCTCGGCGGCGGCGGCCAGCATGACCGGACCGGCAAACTTCTGGGCAACCATTGTAGTTGGTCCTTCCGGCCCGAAATTTCCCAGATAAATGGCTAAAGCATTAACTCCTTTTTGTTTGATTTCTTCCAGCGCTTTAAGACCATCCTTTTCATTCTCTATGATCGTTTCCAGTTCGATTACTGGTAGGTTCAGTTTTTGACAGGCAGCTGCTACGGCCTGTCTTCTCCGCCTCGATAACCCAATGGGAAAGCAATCGCGGCTTACGGCCAGTAAGCCGATTTTAACTTCAGGGATGTTTTTTTGATCAAACATCTTACTTCTCCTTTCTCTGTCCATAATAGGCCTTCGGGCCATGTTTTCTTTCAAAATGTTTTTTAATTAAATAGTCTTTAAGTTCAGGGGTTTCAGGCTTGATCACCCTGGTCAGGAGGGCCATCCTGGCAATTTTTTCGAGGTGCAGCAGATTATCAACAGCCGCCGCGGCCGACTGGCCCCAGGCAAAAGGACCATGGCCGTTGACCAAGCAGGCTGGAAAATGAGCTGGATCGAGGTGCTCGAACCTTTCGACAATAACTTTGCCTGTATTGAGTTCGTATTCGCCTTCTACTTCTTCTTCGGTTAACTCTCTCGTGATGGGCACTGCTCCCGGGCAGAAATCAGCCTGGGTTGTTCCCAACGCCGGTATTTCCACCCCGGCCTGGGCAAAAGAAGTCGCCCAATCACTGTGTGCATGAGCAATCCCGCCAATTGCTGGCCAGGCCCGATAAAGATAAAGATGAGTTGGTGTGTCGGAAGAGGGACGCCATCGGCCTTCGACCACCTGGCCATCGAGGCTTAAGACCACCATATCTTCCGGCGACATCTGTTGATAATCAATGCCGCTGGGTTTAATGGCTATAACTCCTTTTTCCCGATCGACCTGGCTGACATTACCAAAGGTCAAAATAACCAGCCCGTAGTTGACGAGCTGGAGATTGGCCTGCCAGACCGTTTTTTTTAATTCTTCATACATCTTCCCCTTCCTTCTGTTTAATTTTTCCTTTTAACATTTTTCCTGTTGCTGGCTTCAAGCTGTCGTGCTTTCTCCAGCTGGCGGTCGCGAATAGCAAGCAGATCTTTCATCAGGTGATAGAGATTTCCTGACCAGCTTCTCGTGCCAAAAGCATCATGGAGCTCACGGTAGAGAGGATAAAGCTCGGCATAGACCTGGTGGTAATCCTGCCGTGGTTTGAAGCTAATGGGTTTCAGACCACACATGGCTTTTTGAGCCTGTTTGAAATTTTCATAGCCACCTGCCTTTTTACCGGCTGCTACCGCTCCAGCCATGGCTGACCCCAGGGCGCAGGTCTGAGAGGAACGAGCGATTTTCATCTCCAGGCCAAAAACGTCGGCATAAATCTGCATGACCAGAGGATTTTTCTCGGCAATACCGCCGCAGTTGATAACTTCTTTTATCTTAACGCCATACTCATCAAATCTTTTGATGATAGTTAAGGCACCAAAAGCTGTGCCCTCAATTAAAGCCAGATATATTTCCTCCGGCCTGGTATGAAGGGTCTGACCGACGAGAAGTCCCGTTAATCTTTGATCGACCAGCACCGTCCTGTTCCCGTTATTCCAGTCGAGGGCCAGGAGGCCTGATTCTCCGGGGAGAAGGCGCGAAGCCCTTTGCGTCAGCTCTTCATGACTTCCTTTCTTTGGCCCACCGGGCTGAAGATAATTGACGAACCAGTTAAAAATATCGCCAACCGCTGACTGTCCTGCTTCCAGCCCGAAATAACCGGGCAGGACCGAGCCGTCAACAATGCCGCAGAGGCCAGGGATATCAGGGAGCGGCTGGCTGTTTGGCCAGACGGTAATATCGCAGGTGCTGGTGCCGATAATTTTGACCAGTTTGCCCGGGGCGACTCCTGCTCCGATGGCACCGAGATGGGCATCAAAGGCACCAACCGCTACTGGAATTCCAGGCGGAAGGCCCAGGGCTTTGGCCCAGGAGGCGGTAAGATAGCCGGCCGGCTGGTCAGAGGTATAAGTCTTGTCGTAAAGGCGATCGCGCAGTTCGGCCAGGGCAGGGTCAAGCTTGCTCAAAAAGTCTCTGGCCGGTAGCCCTCCCCAGTCCTCATTAAACATAGCTTTATGGCCGGCGGCGCAGCGGCTGCGCTTCATTTTTTCCGGCTGAAGTGTACCGGTAATTAAGGCTGGAATAAAATCGGCCAGTTCCACCCAGCTCCAAGCAGCAGCAAAGACTTCCGGATCAACGCGCCGGCAGTGGAGGATTTTACTGAAAAACCATTCCGAAGAATAGACGCCGCCGCATTTGGCCAGATATTCAGGGTGTTCTTTAGCGGCCAGTTCGGTGATTTCCTGAGCCTCGGCAAAAGCGGTATGATCTTTCCACAGCCAGGCCTGAGCATTGAGGTTTTCTTTGAATTCATCATGAAAGGCAAGCGGCAGGCCGTTTTTATCCACAGGAAGGGGCGTTGAACCGGTGGAATCAACACCCACTCCGATAATCTCGTCCGGTCTGAAGCTTTGATCAGCTTTCCTGGCCAGACGGAGAGCTTTCTTGATCACCGCGGCCATGGACTCGACATAATCAGCGGGATTCTGACGGGCCAGTTCCGGGTCTTTCGGATCGAGCAGAATGCCGGCCTCGCCGGATGGATAATTAGCCACGGCCGTGCTGATCTCTTCGCCGCTGGCCACATCCACGATTAAGGCCCGGACAGAATTGGTCCCAAAATCCAGGCCCAGGGAGCAGAGTCTGGTTTTCTGGCTCATTTTTACTCCTCCTCTTTTTTTCATCACTTAAATTCTTGTTTTTTAAGAAAAACATTTTTGACTGATAGTAAAAAACATTCAGCTTTGTGTCTGCTTAACCTTTTAAAAAAATGCTTGACAACTTCATCTTTCGTATTATATAAAATATATGTGTTAACGTTAACAATTATTTTTTAATATTTTTTTTTCTGAGTTGATGTTATCGTTAACACAGCCCGGTAATACGAAGCTTTTTGGCAGGTGAGAGGGAACATGAGGCCAAGCTGGTGTCGGTGCCAGACGAAAAATCTACCCTTTCCTGATTTTAATCTAGCTAGTTTCAAACTATTTATACCCAATAAGCAAGTCGGCAATTCAAAATTCTTAATAGGAGGCTTAACGTGAGCAAAGGAAAGCATTTTCTCCTTCTGGTTCTCGTCTTTTTACTTTCCTTCTCTGTCCTCCAGGCTCAAATTACCCGTCAGACGGGAATGATTCGAGGTGTGGTCAAAGATAACAACGGACTACCGTTGCCAGGCGTGACCATCACCCTGTCAGGACCCAGCATGATGGGTAAGGCAACGGATGTCAGCCGTGAGGATGGAACCTTTCGTTTCCCAGCCGTTCCGCCAGGAAGTTATACCCTGACGGCTGAGCTGCAGGGCTTTAAATCTGTGACAATGACGGAAGTCATTGTTCGGGTTGGCTTAACAGTAACTCTTGACCTCAAAATGGAACCATCGCCACTTGAGGAACAGGTCACAGTCGTAGCTAAAGCTCCAGAGATCGATGTGCAGAAAACCAAGGTGACCACAGCTGTTACTTCTGAACAAATTTCCAGATTACCTCTCAATAGAAGCCTGACCAGCGTCTTGAACCTTGTCCCGGCTACAGTTGGTACCCTTTCTACTTACTCTGGCAGCGTCCATGGTACTGACTGGAATGGTGTAACTTATGAAGTTGATGGTATCAACGCCAACTGCCCGACAACCGGTGGAGCTTTTGGTACACCTCAGTTTGATGCCATAGAAGAAATCGAAGTGGTAACTGGCGCTTTGCCCGCTCAGGTTGGTACGACCGGTGGAGCTTTCGTCAACATTGTTACCAAGTCAGGCGGTAATACCTTCTCAGGCCAGGCTCAGGTTTATTACACCAATGATGATCTGGCCCAGGTGCTGTTCCCTGATGAGCAGCTGAAGTCGATGAAAATCGGCAAGCCAAGTTTTAGCCTCTATAATGTTGATACTTCCGCCATGCTAGGCGGCCCTATTATCCGGGATAAACTCTGGTTCTTTACTGATTTTGCCTTCACCAAATCCAGCACCTGGAGTCCCTTCCGACCGACCACCATTCTTGGTACCTACTACGATCAATACAAAGTGCCAAACCAGAATATCAGAGGCAATATCAAGCTGACGACTGAATTTTCCAAGAAATTGAGATTTTATACTTATTTTTCTGTTAGCCAGGGTAAGAGTATGTATGAAGCCTGGTCTAACAAAACTGAAGATAGCACCTTTAATTCGAAAACCACCCAATATGTGGGCACAGCCAATCTGACCTGGATTCCCAATGCCGATTCTTTCATTGATTTCAGAATCAACCTCAATCATCTGGACTTTCCTATCACCGCCAGAAATGGTTCTGATCATATTGGCTATCAGGATGGATATACCGGTTACATCTGGGGTGGTATTCAGTCCTGGGAAAGCTTTATGACCAGACATACCAGCCAGGCTTCTGCTCGTGGCACTCATTTTCAGGATGACTTTCTGGGCGGAGATCATGAAATGGGGGCGGGTATTGAATTCCAGTACGGTTTTGACCGCTATGCTTATGCCCGCCGGCAGCCAATGGAATGGTTCTACTGGGATGGCAATCCTTACTACTGGCGTGGCCGCTATGGGACGACTGGCCCGACTGAATTTGGCGATGGCCTTCTGTCTTTTACCAACTGCGGCTCCGGCAAAGGCGACAGTGTGAAGGATCTATACGAGTACAGAATAGGCGGTTACCTGCAGGATAACTGGACGATCAAAAACCGGCTGACTCTGAATTTGGGTTTAAGAATTGACTATTATAATGGCTGGGGTGGTAAAGCCCGAACCACCGGCACGAGCGGTCTGGCCTATGAGATAGGTGAAACTCTGGCCAGTCAGGTTGGATTTAATCCTTTTGGTCCCTTTGAAGTGCCTGAAATTAAGGATGTTCTGTCTTTTACCAGCATTTCCCCACGAATTGGCTTGAGCTATGACATATTTGGCAATGGCAAGACTGCCTTAAAATTGTCCTATGCCCGCTACTCTGAACAGGTACCGGTGATGTGGTTCTCAGAAGTTTCGCCATCAGTTATGGGCCAGTATGAATTTAACTGGTGGGATGATAATGGCAATGGCCAGCCTGATTCTCCTGGAATCGATCATTATCAATATCGCTGGAGTCTGGGCGATTTTAAGCTGCCAGATCCTGATTATCTGAGAAAAATGGTTGATCCTGATCTTCATGCTCCTGTTCACGATGAATTTACCGCTGGTATTGAACATCAATTATTTAAAGATTTTGCAGTCAAATTGACCTATGTCCATAAGAAAAAGACTGACTTTTTTGGCTGGGGCAAATATGATTTAGCCACTGAACAGTACTGGTATACTCTGGAACAGGCTCCCAATTGGTACGTTCCTTTTACCACCACTGTGCCTGCTTACGGAGCTTTCCCGGAGCAGACAGTCACCGTTTATTTTATGAGTGCTGATTCTCCTTACGAAAGCATGGTTTATATCAAGACCAACTTCCCTGAAGCTTACACCAAATATGATGGCCTGGAATTAAGCTTTGATAAGAGATTCAACAATGGCTGGTCTCTGGGTGGTTCGGCTACTTTTTCCAAAACAACTACTTTTACCTTGGGTGATAGCCCGAACGATTTTGTTAACACTCCCGGACGCGATAGTTATGATGTGCCGTTTATATTCAAACTCTATGGCACTTTCGATTTACCCTATGGCTTTGTGACTTCTTTCTTCCTGAATTATCGGGTTGGCTATCCCTGGGGAAGAGGTGTCAGCATTGTTCCGCCTGATGATTGGGCAGAAGCTAATAACATTGTTCCCTGGTCAGTCTGGGTCATGCTGGAACCAAATGGCACAAGGAGAGAACAGGATTTTACCAATCTTGATTTTCATCTGGAAAAAGAGTTCAAGCTCCCCTTTGGTACTCTTGGTGCATTTGTCGATATTTACAACCTGTTTGGCAACCGATATGTCAACTATGGTCTTAACCCGATCAGCGAATGGTTCCCTGTAGCTGAGGGCACCAATCAGGGCACCTATACTATGGATTACAATTACGGACGGGTAACCAGTATTTCCGCTACCAGGATTTTCAAGTTCTCCATCAGATACAAGTTCTAAACTTATAGCTCCTTTGGTAAATACTTTTAGCGGGGGAAGAGCCGGCCTCTTCCCCCTTTTTTTTCTGGCCGGGGTAACCCGGATCCTTTCCAGAAACCCGGGCTTGAAAACCTCATCTGACCAGGGATCCGGAGATAGTTGCTTTAAATTTCTAAAGAATGATTTATTAAGAAAAGAGAGCGATTTTTCTTTTTTGAATTTTTGGATTATGGATGCCAAGGGATTGAAGGAAAAGACAGCTTGCAAGCAGTCTAAAAGATATTTTTTTGTCCTCGAGACAAGGGGAGTTTATTTGTGATCCTGAGTGAGTATAAAATAGTTCTGGAAGCAGGCGAAACCAGATTAGAGCAAACGGGTCTCATCAGAAAGCGCCTGGGCTGGTCGCTTGAGTCCCGGTCAGTAGTCTTAACGGAGTCTTGATTCGGGTCAAGGGAAAACAATTGATCTGGAATATTCATCTAAACCTTTTTTATTTGAGCCTAAAAAAAGCAGAAAAGAAAAGGGGCACCCCTTGGTGGGTGCCCTTTCTATTCAGGGGGATGGTGAGGGGAAAGAGGTTTATAAAAGAGGGAGGGTTATTTCCTGTCCCTTATCTTTATGTTCGGACCGACTTTTCATTGGAGTTTAAAAATAAATAACATAATTCACGTGAAATGTCAAATATAATATATTAGATATCTACTTAAGTTTTCAGGAGGTCACGATGCTAAAGAAAAAAAAGAAAAATGGGGTGGCTATCGCCCTGGGGATTTTATTACTGTCAGGACTCAGCTGGCTTCTGGCCGAAAGTTCGGCAGTTAAGAAAGATTATGTAATCAAGCCCACACAGCTGGCGGCGGTTAATTTTCAGGATAACTTCTGGCAAAAAAGAATTGACACGGATATTAAGGTGACTATTCCCCACGTTTTCAAGCAGGAAGAACAGACCGGCCGGCTCAAGAATTTTGAGCTGGCCAGCCCGCAGGGACAGGGTGATTTTTGTTCAAATTACCCTTTTGACGATTCTGATGTTTATAAAGCTATTGAGGCCGCTTCCTACAGTCTGATGCTTCATCCTGACCCTGAACTGGTTAAATACCTGGATAAAGTGATTTCTAAGATTGCTACAGCTCAGCAAAAAGATGGCTATATTTATACAGCCCGGGCGATTAAAGATAAGGGCGGGAAAATTCCTTTTGAGGACTGGGTAGCTTCTAAAAGATGGGAAAATGAAGAAAGTTCTCATGAGCTTTATAACCTTGGCCACCTTTATGAAGCGGCGGTTGCCCATTACCAGGCCACCGGCAAGAAAAACCTGTTGAATATAGCTTTAAAAAGTGCCGATCTGGTTTTGAAGGAGTTCGGCCCGGGAAAATTAATGGTTCCTCCTGGCCATCAGGAAATTGAGATCGGCTTAATCAAGCTTTACCGGCTGACCGGCGAGAAAAAATATCTTGACCAGGCGAAATTTTTCCTGGATCAGCGCGGTAACAGCCAGGGGCATAAGCTTTATGGCTTTTATTCGCAGGATCATTTACCTGTTACCCAGCAGACTGAGGCCGTTGGTCATGCTGTCCGGGCGGCTTATATGTATTCCGCTATGGCGGATGTGGCTGCTTTAACTGGCGATGAAGCTTATCAGCAAGCTTTGAACAAACTCTGGGAGGATGTTGTTTTCAGAAAAATGTATTTGACCGGCGGGATCGGTTCGACCGGTGCCTGGGAAGGTTTTGGCCCGGCTTATAACCTGCCCAATGCTTCCGCTTATTGTGAAACCTGTGCTTCGATTGCCAATGCTTTCTGGAACTACCGGATGTTTTTGCTGGAAGGCGAGGCAAAATACCTGGATGTCTTTGAGCGGATTGTTTATAACGGTGTGCTGAGCGGCATCTCTCTTTCTGGTGACAGGTTTTTCTATGCCAATCCTCTTGCCTCTTTCGGGCAGCACGAAAGAACGCCCTGGTTTGGTTGCGCCTGCTGTCCGCCCAATGTGGCGCGCTTTTTACCTCAGATGGGACAGTATTTTTATGCCACCTCCGGCGACAGACTTTTTGTCAATCTCTACGGGGCAAGCTCTGCCCAGGTAGAGGTTAAGGGCTTAAAAGTCAGGCTTGAGCAGCAAACCCGTTATCCCTGGGAAGGAGAAATAAAACTCACGGTTAATCCTGAAAAAGAAGGCAGATTTATTTTGCTGCTGAGAATCCCTGGCTGGGCGCTGGGACAGCCGGTACCAGGTGATTTATATTCCTATGCCGGCCAGACGGCAGGTAAACCTTCAGTTAAGGTCAACCAGCAGCAAGTAGAGCTCAAGCTGGAAAAAGGTTTTCTTCCTCTGGAGCGAAGCTGGAAGGCCGGAGATACAATTGAGATCAGCCTTCCTCTCGAACCGCGTCAGGTTCTGGCCAACGAAAAGGTCAAGGATGATAATGGCCTGGTAGCGGTGGAAAGAGGCCCAATTGTCTATTGCGCTGAATGGGCTGATAATCAAGGACGGGTCAGCAATCTCTTACTGCCGGTTGGCGCCAGTTTGCAGGCTGATTATAAGCCCGACCTTCTCGGCGGGGTGGCGACGATCAAAGCGGAAGGGAAAGCTTTTAAAGTTGAAAAAGGAAAAGTGAAAGGCGAGACCAGGACCATTACTCTTATTCCCTATTATGCCTGGGCTCACCGCGGTCGAGGTGAAATGGCGGTCTGGCTGGCCAGAGAAGAAGCCCGGGTTAAACCGGCTCCAGAGCCGTCTTTAGCTTCAAAGGCGAGGGTTGAGGCCTCTGAGGGTGCAAAGGGTGCTAAATTCATCAACGATCAATATGAACCGGAGAACTCCAACGATCATTCAGTCGGTTATCTTCACTGGTGGCCTAAAAAAGGAACAACCGAATGGGTAAGTTACGAATGGTCCTCTCCGGTCAAAATATCAGAGGTGGCAGTTTACTGGTTTGATGATACGGGTGAAGGTGAGTGCCGGGTGCCTGCCTCCTGGAAACTATATTATAAAAAAGGCAGCGACTGGGTGGAGGTTAAAAGCAAAGGGACCTACGGTGTAGAAAAGGATAAATATAATGTGGTTAAGTTTTCGCCGGTGACGACGACAGCCCTGAAACTGGAGCTGAAAATGCAGAAAGATTTTTCGGCCGGTCTTCAGGAATGGAAAGTCAATTAGGCAGATTCGGATTGGACGGCAAGAACAAACAGGAGGTTTTGATGTCAGCTCAGTGGCGGTCTGAAAATCTGAAAAAAGAAAATGGTGCCCCTTCAGGGCGGGCGAAAAGAATCATCGCCGGGAGTAGCTTTTTCCTTGTCCTTTTTCTCTTTTTTACTTCTTTCATTGTGCTGTCTGCGCAGGAAGTTCAGAAGCAGTTGATAGTCAATTCCTCTTTTGAGGAGCTCAAAGATGGAAAGCCATTGGGCTGGTGGCCGCAGACCTATCAGCCAGAAGCGGTTTTTGAAGTTGATAGCCCGGGCAGAAGTGGGCAGCGAAGTGTCAAAATCAGCTCAACCGGTGGTGCCGACGCTTCCTGGTCAACCATCGTCAAGGTCAAACCGTATTCCAGATACAGGTTAAGCGGTTGGATTAAGACCAGAGACGTTAAATCAGCCGGAGGGAAAGGTGTTCTGTTCAACATCCATCAGCAGCCGGGGATGGAGACCAGGGCCCTGACCGGGACAAATGACTGGACCAGAATCGAACTGGTTTTTGATAGCGGTTTAAATGATGCCTTGCAGATCAACTGCCTGTTTGGCGGTTGGGGAAAAGTGAGCGGAGAAGCCTGGTTCGATGATGTTCAACTTGAATATATTTCCGGGAAGACTTTAAAACCACAGGCCACAATTTATGCCCGTCAAATTCTGACCCCTGTCTCTAAATACATTTACGGCCAGTTTATTGAGCATCTTGGTCGCTGCATTTATCAAGGCCTCTGGGCCGAGATGCTGGAAGATCGTAAGTTTTATTTTCCAGTGGGCGAAGCACCGTCCCCCTGGAAAATTTATGGGGAGCCCCACTCTGTTCATATGAATCCCCTTTTGACTTATGCCGGCGTGCCCGTCCCGGAGATAAGGCTTAAAGGCGACGGCCGGGCAGCCGGATTGGCTCAGGGTGAGCTGGCTCTCCGGGCTGGTAAGAAATATACAGGCCGGGTGGTTCTGGCCGGTGACCCTGGTGTTCTTCCTCTTGAAATCAGGCTGGTCAATGGAGAAAATGGTCAGGCGATCGGGGAGCCGGTTATCATGGATAAGATAACTCCCGATTTTGAGAAATATTATTTCTCCTTTGTTTCCAACCTGACAACTGACCACGGTCAGCTGGAAATTGTAAGCCGTGGTCAGGAAGCTTTCAGGTTAGCGGCTGTTTCTCTTATGCCAGCTGATAATCTCAATGGCTTTCGACCAGAAGTTATTAAACTTTTGCGCGAGTTAAATTCACCTGTTTATCGTTGGCCGGGCGGTAACTTTGTCTCAGGTTATAACTGGAAAGATGGAATCGGTGATCCTGACCGGCGTCCGCCGCGCAAGAATCCAGCCTGGGAAGGGATTGAGCTCAACGATGTGGGAATCCATGAGTTTATGACCTTCTGCCAGCTGGTAGGGACCGAGCCTTATATCACGGTTAATAGCGGCCAGGGCAATGAGACCCTGGCGGCGGAAGAAGTTGAATACGTCAATGGTCCGGCCACCACTCCACTGGGGCAGCTCAGAGCAAAAAATGGACATCCCGAACCTTTTAACTGCAGGTTCTGGTCAATTGGCAATGAAATGTATGGAGACTGGCAGCTCGGTCATATGCCGCTTAAAGACTATGTTTTAAAGCATAATCGATTCGCCCAGGCGATGAAGGCTAAAGATCCAACGATAAAAATTGTTGGAGTGGGAGCTGTTGGTGAGTGGAGCCAGGGCATGCTCGAGAACTGTGCTGATTATATGGATTTGATCAGCGAGCACTTTTATGTCGGAGAGCAACCCGGGCTTTTAAGCCATGTTTATCAGGTGCCGCGGGCGATAAAAAGAATAGCTGAGGCCCATCGTGCTTATCGGAAAACTATTCCCGCGCTCAAAGGCAAAGAGATCAAAATTGCGCTGGATGAGTGGAATTACTGGTACGGGCCGTATATTTACGGCGAGCTGGGCACTCAATATTTTTTAAAAGATGCACTGGGTATAGCAGCCGGCCTCCACGAATATTACCGTCAGGCTGACCTTATCTATATGGCCAATTATGCTCAGACAGTCAATGTCATCGGGGCGATTAAGACTTCGAAGACTGAAGCTGTTTTTGATACGACCGGTCTGGTTCTCAAGCTCTATCGAAATGAATTCGGCACCTTACCGGTAAAAATAAGCGGCGAGAGCGAGCCACTGGATATCATGGCCGCCTGGAAAGAAGACAGAAAGACTTTGACTGTGGCCGTGATTAATCCCACGGCTGAGACGCAGACACTGGCCGTGAGCCTTAAAGGACTGACTGGTTTCAGGACGGATAAAGTTTTTAGAATCAGCGGAACCAACGAAAAAGCTAAAAATGTGCCCGGGCAGGAGCCAGAAGTCAAGATTGAAGAAGTTAAAGAGGAATTTCGACCCGGCCGACTGACCGTGCCATCCCTGAGCATCACTCTTTACGAACTGAAAAGCGATTAGAAGGCCATGAGACAATTCTTCTGCTCCTTATAACCTTTGACCCGGCACAACCTGGTCTGGCTGAAGCTACTCTTCAGGACGCACAGGATCCTCAGGCATCGCCGATGGACAGGACCAGACAGGTCCGGACTGGAAAGCAGTCTACAGGACTTCTGATTATTGATTTATAAAGAAGGAAAATAGGCAATGAAGAAACAAAGGTTAGTTTATTTTTCTTTGATTCTCATCCTTGCTTGGTTAGCAAATTTTAGCTATGCAGAGACACCCCTTATAGAATTGAAGGCCAGCCTCCTTCCTGCGGGTGAGACGGGGGAATGGCTTAATCAGGGTCGTCTGGGAGGCAAATTCATCTGTTTTTCTGGGTCCCTCAAAACCGAAGTTGTGGCAGGCCGCCGAGCGGTGACTTTTAATGGGAAGGACCAGATCCTTAAATTAAAACTTAATGCTGCCGGGGCCATAACTACCCGAAATGCCTTTTCAGTTTCTCTGTGGGTATTCGCCCCTCAAATTGATAAAAAAATGATTATTTTATCCTGGCCTTCTTCATCCGGGACTGATACTGCTTTTGCACTAGGCAGAGCCTATGATGGTGCCTTCAGTCAGAATACGGCCAAAAGACTAGGATATGAAGGAGGGATTCCTTCTTCAGCTACCTGGCATCATCTAACTTTTACCTACGATGGAATCAGGCTGAGAGTCTATGTTGACGGTGAATTAAATACCCAGAAGACCATACAGCTCAAGACTGGCGAAGAACAAGAGATTTATCTGGGAGGAGGCTTTAGAGCTGAAAGAAACTCTTTTTATAATTTATTCCTCGGCTCCATCGCTGAAGTAGATATTTATGATCGGGTTTTGTCTGCACCTGAAATTCGTCATGCTCTTGGCTTCTTTTCCGCCTTCGATCCATCTCCTGGAAATAAAGAAACAATAAAAACACTTGAGCCTTGCCTGAAATGGGAGAAGGGAGACGACAATATTGCCTCTTTTGCGGTTTATTTTGGAGAAGACAAAGACAGCATCCAGCAGAGTAAAAAGGACCAGTCTTCCTATAAAGGGCTGACAACTTCCGGCGAAAATTTTTTTGGGCCAGTTAAAGTCCTGCCTGGCCGAACATATTTCTGGAGAGTTGATGAGCTCGATTCGGCTGGAAAAGTCAAACATCGGGGCGAAGTCTGGAGCTTTGGGGTTGATGCCGGGGAAGCTACTTGCCCGTTTCCTCGCCATCAAATGGCCGGGGTTAAAAAGAGCTTAATTGAGCTTAAATGGGTACCCGGTGAGTGGGCAGTAAGTCAGAATATTTATTTTGATACCTCTCTGGCAAAAGTTGAAGCGGGAGAAACCTCGCGGATTTCAAAACTGGGGCCAGAGATTAGCTGCTGCCACCTACCTTTACCGCTTGAATATGGAGTGACTTATTACTGGCGTATCGAGACGGACAATGGTAGTCTGCCCTCAGCCAGGGGAAAGATCTGGAGTTTCAGGGTTGAAGATCGAGAAGTCAAAGATGACCTGACATTTTATCTGGTTTCAGATACCCATTATGGTGCCAGTCTGACTATCAATAGTGCCAATCAGACTACGATTGATATTATGAATGGTCTTCCCGGAACAGAATTTCCAGCAGAAGCAGGAGGAGGTTTGGTTCGGACGCCGCGTGGCGTGCTGGTGCTGGGCGACTTAGTGGATGAGGGTGGGGCCGAAGATGCACCCCATTTCTGGCAGCAATTTGTGGCTGATTATGGTCTGAATGGTGAGGGACGGCTGGCCTTCCCGGTGTACGAAGGGGTCGGCAATCATGATGGCGGTCAAGAAGATTATATTCGCTGGCAGGTCAGGGGAAGGAATCTACAGCGTAAGAGGCAGGCCGGAATATATACGACTGGCTTGCATTATTCCTGGGACTGGGAAAACGTGCATTTCGTCCATCTTAACCTTTATCCAGGATCAGGTGGAGAAGATATTATCAATCCCTGGGGGACATACTTTGAGGGTTCCTGGAAATATCCGGAGCACAGTCTGGAATTCCTGATTGATGATCTGGATAAAAATGTTGGGAAGAGCGGCCGGCCTGTGGTTATTATTCAGCACTATGGCTTCGATGACTGGAGTAAAGGTTGGTGGTCTGAAAACGAGAGAGGGCTTTTTTATAAAGCGATAAAAAATTATAATGTCATCGCCATTTTCTGGGGACATTCCCATCTTTCACAATTTATAAGCTGGAAAGGAATTAACACCTGGTGTGTTGGTTCTGGACAGCAGGATCCGGAACCAGGGCAGTTTTTTGTGGTTAATATTAATCCGCAGGAAATGATTGTGGCTGAAAGGAAGAAAGACGGTTGGGGACTGGTCATGAAGACCGCCATCAAAAACGCTCTTCACCGCACGGGCGAGAAGACGCCAGAGCTAAGTGATATCGCATCATATTGCTTCCAGCCATAGTAATTTGGCTGATTGATTTAATACATTGGGTGTCGGCACGAGGTAGCTATTTACAGTCGCAGAAATAGATTTATAATAAACTTAAGGTATGAAGCCGGCAGGCAAATTTAATTTGGTAGAAAGGGAAAGGAGGTTAAGATGAGATTGTTATTAATTCTCTGGTTGGCAGCTTTTAACCTTGGTTTTTATCCTTATTCCGGGCAGGTAGCGGCTGGTCAGACAGAGCCAGCTCAGATTATCAAGTTACCCGCTCCTCAAACCTCAGGTGGCAAACCTTTACTGGACTGCCTTAAACTCAGGCAGAGTAACCGTTCCTATAGCCAGCAAAAGCTGTCCCTTCAGACCTTATCCAACCTCCTCTGGGCAGCCAATGGCATTAACCGTCCTGAGTCCGGGAAAAGGACTGCTCCTACCGCCGTTAACTGGCAGAATATCGATGTTTATGTGGCTACTGCCGATGGACTTTTCCTCTACGATGCTAAGGAGCAGGCCCTTGTTCAGATTCTAAAGGAGGATATACGAGCCTTAACCGGATCACAGGATTTTGTTAAAACTGCACCTGTTAATTTAGTTTATGTTGCTGACTATGCTAGAATTCCGCGCGGCTCAGATGAAGACAAGCTGTTTTACTCGGCTAACCATGCTGGCTACATTTCTCAGAATGTATATCTTTTTTGTGCTTCTGAGGGATTGTCAACGGTGGTTAGGGCTATGATCAATAAAGAAGAACTGGCCAAGGCGATGAAGCTGCGGCCTGAGCAGCGTATTATGCTGGCTCAGTCGATTGGTTATCCACAAAAATAAGTCTCAGGATAAAGTCGGTCGAGACAAGCTGATATCAGGAAGTCTTTCTGATCAGCCAGACAGCCATTTCCCAGGGGCCGCGGTTAGCCCAGGTGGCATAGGGAATCAGAAAAAGGTTTTGCTTCCGACTTTCCTTGCCCTGTTCGTCAAGAGCCAGACCACTTCCGGTGATTACCTCCACTCCGCCCAATAGATCGTCACGATACCAGGCCTGGAGCCTGCTTGAATCAGGCAAAACCAGATTAAGGGCCGTTCCGCCGTTGTCCAGCCCCTCAGCACAATAAACAATTGGACCTCTTTCTACTGCCACCTTCCCCCGATCTTCTTCTACCTTTTCATGGGCAATGACTCTTTTGATTTCCAGAGGCAAAAGGACTTCTATGGCATCTCCCCTCGTCCATTTTCTCTTTAAACGCAAATAGCCACGATCAACTTCAACTGGTACCAGTTTTCTATTCAGTCTAACTACTATCTGACCGCTCGTTCCTTCCAGATAGCTATAAAGATTTCCAGGCAGAGGCTGGTTCTGGGCCCAGCCAGGTATCCTGAGGCAGACTGTAAATTCTCTGACTCGATTGGGATTAATACCAATCTTAATCGAGCCGAACCAGGGATATCTTGTTTCCTGAACTATCTCTAATTCAGTCCCTTTGAATTCAAAATTGGCAGTTGATTTGACAAAAAGGTTAATGAAGACTTCCTCAGCTGAATGGGCATAAATATAGCCAGGAAAAGTAGCTAGAAAGCGGGCAGCATTGGCCGGGCAGCAGGCCACCTCAAACCAGCTGCTTCTTTCATATTTCCCTCTCGAAGCTAAAGGATTCTGATAGAAAAATTTATCACCCGACAGACCTACCCCCGACAGCAAGCCGTTATAAATGATTCTTTCCAGTACATCAATATATTTGCCATCTCCTTCGTACTGGAACAGACGCTGGTTCCAGAAAGCATTACCGACGGCTGCACAGGTTTCGGCGTAGGCCTGCTCATTGGGCAGTTCATAATCAGCTCCAAAGGCTTCATATTCTCCGGTCGAGCCTATCCCCCCGGTTAAATAAAGTTTCTTATTGACTACATTTTCCCATAGCTTTTCGCTGGCCCTGGCATACTCCGGCCAGCTACCAAGAGCAGCTACCTCTATCATGGCACTGTACATATAGGTGGCCCTGACGGCATGGCCAACGGCTTCAGTTTGCTCCAGCACCGGCCGGTGGTTCTGCAAATATTCTTCAGAATTGTAGATATAAAAAGGTGAATTTTTAGGATAAACTTCACCCCCGTGATAACGCCCTCGTTCATCCAGAAAAAATTTGGCCAGATTCAAATAGTCTTCGTTACCAGTCAACCGATAAAGCTTGACCAGACCGATTTCGACCTCCTGATGGCCGGGGAAAGCCCGTCGTTTATCAGGGCCAAAAGTCCTGACCAGTAGATCGGCACTTCTGGTGGCTATATCTAAAAGATTTTTTTCGCCTGTAGCCTGATAATAGGCAACAGCTGCTTCGTACAGATGGCCGAGATTATAAAGTTCGTGACTGACTCTTAAATTTGACCACCTTTCCTGGCCAGCTCCCGGAGCCGGATTCTCAGGATCAATTGTCCTGGCTGTAAAAAGATAGCCATCCGGTTCCTGGGCTAGTCTGATAAGATCGACCAGATCATCGATCTGCTTTTTAAGTTTTGGATCTGGATTGGTCATTAAAGTGTAGGCAGCGGCCTCAATTGCCTTGTAAACGTCAGAATCGTTGTACCTTTTTCCGGTGTGCTTTCCAGTTTTAAGGCCAGCGGCAATTCTGAAATTATCCACCCGACCGCTTTCCTCATTCATATGAAAGAGATAGGGGATGGTCACCAATCGGTTGGTCTCCATCCTGGGTGCCCAGAAATCATCAGTAACTTTGACCTGCCAGTAATTTACTGGTTCAACAGGAAAGTCAGGCAATTTTCTGGTTTCATTTTGAGGGGCGGAAGTGCAGCTTACTACCAATATCAAAGCCGCTAGCAGTAAAGATAATCCGTCTTTCTTCATAACACTAAACCTCAGCTTTAAACTAATTAAAGTCTACCCTATTTCCTGTCTTTTTTATACAAGAGCTGCTATCTGTCTATAAAAAATCAAAGTGGTTGGACATGAGCTAGTGTCCAGACCTGGATGTCTCTGCCCTGAGAGGAAGGCCCTGAGGGCGGGATTGGCAATTCAATTATTTTCAGCCTTATTAGGCTGCGTTCAGCTGTCTTTGGTTCATTATAGGTAAACAGAGAAATAATAAGATCCAGTCTTGTTTTTGACAGTGGACGATAGAAGCAGAGCTGACTTATCTTTACTGGACAGAAAAAGACACCTGGATATAAGCCTGGGTTTTAGAAGCGCGATCCACACCGTTAACATAAAGGAAGTAATCACCCGGCCTTAGCTCGGGGAGACTGAGATCAAGAACAGCTGTTTCTCCCCGGCTGTGTTTTATAGTTTCCACCAGTCTGGCCTCGACTGGCCTGAGCTGTCCCGTTGAGGCCTCAATAAGCTGGACAGCCAGAGCCACCTGGGCTTCACTCCCTTCAACCGTATTAAAAGGAACAAGCACCCGCAGATGCCTGGTCTGCTTTGAGACCTGTCCTACCAGCGGCACAAAAACTTTCTGGTCAAAGGAATATATCTCAGAAAAGAGTCTGGATAGACGATTATTATCAAATTTAACCTCCAGATAGATACAATCATATCCTTCCTGAAGGAGAAGCGGTGTCCCCAGCTTTAATCCAGATTTCGATGTCGCTGGCACCAGGGCCTTAGCCGAACTCACCGCACTCAAGCCCGTGTCCAGATCACGAATCACCAACCGGCAGGTATATTCACCAGGTTCAAGCGGCATCACCGAGTTAAAAATCACTTCCTTCCCCTGATAGGAGCGCAGATCTGTCTCCAGTCGACGCATTTGCCGAATATCATTCTTCTCATCAAAAATCAATGTCACATACTCTACTTTGTTTCCCTTAAACCTGGAGGTTACCTCATCCGGGACACTGGCTATCATTTTCAGGCCGGAACCTTCAATCAATTGAAGTCCGATACAGGACATTGGAAATCTCACCGGTAGCCTCGAAAAGGACCGCTCGTTGAGAGCCAGATCAAAAAGATGAAGCTTCTTCTCCAGCTCAGTATATTCATTAAAAGGTTTTGGATTAAAATATCCCGACTGAGCGCGCACCTCACACCCGGGACGCTTGACCTCAACCTTCACCTCGTGAAAACGTCCATCCTCTTTTTCGCTGGTATAATAACCAACCACATAATAGGTTCCTGTCATGGCCTGAACCTGCTCCAGGTTCTTATCATAAAAATTGATATTAGAAAAATATTTTCCGCCCGTTAAATCCGTCATCCTCTTCAGCGAGTTACCACCAAGGGTTTTTTCATCCCGGGTAACATCCGTATGATCCTGAAATACTCCCGAAGCGGCAAACATGCCCCGGCTGCGGTCATTCTCTTCAAAGGTAACTCTATCATAGGCGAAGAGATCAACTGCCCTGGCTGATTCTCTCGTATCAAAGGCATAAATGCTGCAGTTGGCAGCAGCCAGTTCTTTATACATGTTTTCGTTTTTTGTCCTGAGCACGTGATCCCCGGCATCAAATTTATGCCGATCATGCAGGTCGTTGGGATTTCCAGCTTGATTCCCGTAAATCATCGAGCTCGGAATACCTGTAGAAAAAACGATAAAGTGTTTTTGCCCGGGTTCATATCGAAGCGCCTGGGCTAAAGCAGTCATTCTCAGGATGTAGTTTTCTGCTATCCGCTTGGCCTCTTGCCGCTCGGCTTCGCGGTTTTGTTCCTTGGCTTTTTCATTTCTGTTATCAACCGAGCCAGAACTGGAGAAAACCGAGCTGCCCACTACTGGTTCCTGAGCCATCATCCAGTAATTCTGCTCTATCTCAGAGGCCCGGCCTGCGATGTCCTTGCTGCCAATGGAGTCTATGACCTGACGAACCTTGTTATGATCCCTCGTCAGATACTCGTGAACGGTCAGACCTTTGATCATCGAGTAACTCAAAACACTAAGTTCATCATCGGCCCTTACTATTTTCTCCAGAAAATGTTGAGCTGCTTTCCTGGCTTTTAAAATCCCCTTGGCATGGTTAAAAGCAAAATCAAATAACAAGAAAAACTTCCTTGGCTGAACTGTTACTGCCTGCTCAGCGGGAACGGCTGCCCGAGCTGGCACCCCCATCGCCTGCTCTTCTTTTTGGATGTCTTTGGACTGAGTCGTTTTTAACGTATGTTTCTCAAATTCGGTTAGCTTCACCGCTTGACCATTGTCAGTCACCACAAAATCCTCGAGTCCAAGATCCTCTATTGGATTACCCTTTTTATCAGTCACATAGACCGTAATAAGCTTTAACACCACTGAAACATTGTATTGTAATGATTGGCTAATCTCCTGTTCCTGTTGAGGAACTGACCAGGCTAATGAAAAAGTAAAAAGTAAAATTAAACCCAGGCAGACTACCAATCTAGTCACTCGCCATTGAAAAGAAAAACCCCGACTATTCATCTATTGTCTTCCAGGATAACCTCTGTATATTTCTATTTAAAGTATGGCTTTCAGCCAGAAAATTGTCAATAATCAGACAGTCCACCAGCCATCTGGCCAGGATTCTTTCTTGCCCAAACTCTTGAGCTAAAAACCTGAAGATGGGTTAGTTTCCAGTTGATAAGTGCTAATCTTCAGCCGAAGCCTGATATTTTCAATATATAAGGGCATTTTTAATGAACCACAAAGAGGAAGGTAACTCCTCTCCAGATCAGGAGCCTTTTGACAAAAAGGTAGCTCTGTGTTATTAAAAATTTTCAAGAAAAACCTTAGAGAGGGCAATATGGCGACCGCTGTCGAGAAATGGGTAGAAAAGCAAGCTGAGCTACTTCAACCGAAAAATATTTATTGGTGCGATGGTTCAGAGGGTGAGGCCCGTCGGCTGATTGAGGTTGGGAGCCAGGAAGAAAAAATAGAGGAAAAAAATATTTTCTTAGAGCTAAATCAAAAACTGTGGCCCAAGGCTTATCTTCACCGCAGTCACCCAACTGATGTAGCCAGGACTGAGCAATTAACTTATGTTTGCCATTCTGACCGGGAAACTACCGGTCCCAACAACAACTGGATGCAACCGGAAGAAGCCAAAAAGCTGCTGACCAAACTGTCTCGCGGAGCCATGCGGGGCCGAACCATGTATGTCCTGCCTTATATGATGGGCCACCCTGATTCTCCCTACGCCAAAGCCTGTATCCAGATCACTGACGTTTCCTATGTAGCTGTCAGCATGAGGGTTATGACCAGATTGGGTAAGAGGATCCTGGAAAAAATAGGCAGCTCAGAGAACTTTGTCAAGGGAATTCACACAGTTGGTGATTTCAATCCCAGTCGGCGTTATATCATGCACTTTCCAGAAGAGGATCTCGTCTGGAGTGTCGGCTCGGGTTATGGCGGGAATGCTCTTCTGGGGAAAAAGTGTTTTTCTCTGCGTATCGCCTCCTGGCTCGGCCGGAAATATGGCTGGTTAGCCGAGCATATGATGATTATTGGCGTCGAGGATATTCATGGTCAGGTCACCTATATTGCTGGTGCCTTTCCTTCAGCCTGCGGCAAGACTAATTTTGCCATGCTGGAATCAGCCCTGCCTGAGTACCGCGTCTGGACGGTTGGCGATGATATTGCCTGGCTGAATATTGGTCCGGATGGGCGTCTTTATGCTATTAATCCCGAGTTTGGTTTTTTTGGCGTTGCCCCCGGGACTTCGATGAAAACCAATCCCAACATGATGCGAACGATCCGTAATTCCAATTATTATCCGACTATTTTCACCAATGTCGGCCTGGATGTCGATACCATGTCTCCCTGGTGGGAAGGACTCGAGGGCCCAATTCCATCTCATATGGTGGATTGGCAGGGAAGGCCCTGGCGTCCTGGCCTGGGAACGCCTGCTGCTCATCCCAACTCGAGGTTTACTGTTTCTGTTTATAATTGCCCGACCCTTTCTAAAGAATATGATAATCCTCTTGGTGTGCCTATTTCAGCTATTATGTTTGGCGGCCGGAGGACAAGGCTGATTCCCCTTATCACCGAAGCTTTTTCCTGGGAACATGGTGTTTTTATGGGAGCCAGGACGGGCTCAGAGACAACGGCGGCAGCAGCCGGTCAGGTGGGGGTTCTGCGTCGTGATCCGATGGCCATGCTGCCTTTCTGCGGCTATAACATGGGAGATTATTTCCGGCACTGGATCAACTTGGGCAAGCTGATGACACATCCGCCACGGATCTATTCGATCAATGCTTTCCGCCGTAATGAACGGGGCGAATTTCTCTGGCCGGGATTTGGAGAAAATATCAGAATCATCAAATGGATCATTGAACGGATTAATGGCCGGGCTGGGGCTCAAGAAACAGCCCTGGGTTTGATCCCGGGGGAAAATGATCTGGATCTCCGTGGTCTGAATCTCCCTCCGGAAAATCTGGAAGAGCTGTTTAGAATAGAGCCGGAAGAATGGAAGCAAGAAATACAGGACATCAAAAAATTTCTTGATCAGTTTGGACGTCATATCCCTTATGAAATCTGGCAGGAATATGAACGTCTGAAAGGAGGACTGGGCTATTAAAATAAGTAGAAAATGATCAAAAATATTGTATTTCAGTCTGAAATTTGGTAAATATTTATCTTAAAACTTCAGGGTCGAGGGCTTACCATTGTTACCATAAAGGATATTGCCAGAAAGGCTCAGGTCTCTATCGGGACAGTTGACCGGGTATTGCACAAACGGGGTCGGGTTAAACCTGAAACCGAAAAAAAAGTACTTCAGGTCATAGAAGAAGAAGGCTACCGGACCAATATCTTTGCTAAGAATCTTAAGCTCAAAAAGATCTTTAACTTTGCTGTTCTTATTCCGCGTCCCGAACAGGACAGCCATTACTGGACCCTGCCTATTCGTGGCATTGAACGGGCCCGAAACGAACTGGCTTCTCATCGTATTCAGGTTAAGTTTTTCTTCTTTGATCGTTTCCTGGAAAAATCAGTCCTGCTGGCCGGGAAAAAAATTCTTAAAGAAAACTTTGATGGATTGCTAGCTGCTCCTGTCCTGCCCAGGAGTTTTGGCCAGGTTCTGAACAATTTACCATCTGATCTGCCCTTTGTCTTTTTTGATTCTTATGTGCCGGGAATTAAGCCCCTATCTTTTATCGGGCAGGATGCTTTTCAGAGTGGCCTCTTATCCTCCTGCTTGATGAGGCAAACTATACATCAAACTGCCGGGAAAATAGCGGTGGTCAAAGTTCTGCCTGAAGATTACC
>Ga0209606_1000169_pt1 | contig 111309 bp, 100 predicted proteins | sample AD_UKC057_MetaG_FD_184412 | JGI IMG/M metagenome (GOLD analysis project Ga0209606, IMG submission 184412) | Active sludge microbial communities of municipal wastewater-treating anaerobic digesters from USA - AD_UKC057_MetaG (SPAdes) (version 2) | ecosystem: Engineered > Bioreactor > Anaerobic...
AGATGCTCTTTGCTAAACCTTCAAAGGAGGAAGGCGAACCCTATCGCTCTAAGATAGAGATGGCCATATCCTGGCTCAAAGATCATTCCATACGCGGCGCGATAATCATCGCAGACAGCTGGTACACCAAACATTAGGACAAAACCTTACTCATTGCAGACTATTTTATGTCATTAAATTGGCTGTTTCGATTTTCGCTGTAACCTATTTCTCTCGGCCTTCTATAAGAACAACTGAATCCTTTTTCTCTGAGTGCAGGTATTCAAAGGCTTCAAAGCGTTTGTTGGTTACGTTGTTACTTCCACGCACAGGATGAGTAACAGAAAGGACAGGGCGATAAGCGCAAGGAACGTATCGCGCCGTCGCGAAAAGAAGAAGCGCTTACGCCGCGATGACAATGAGGGTTATCGCGGGGTAACCAGCGGGCTGACTTCAGAACCCAACAAATCTTACAATACGCCTTTTGTTTTCTAAGACGCCGATGATGATTACACGGACGAAAAATCGTTCGGTCGATTCTGGCCTTGTTTCTGGAGCGCACTCCATAACTTTGCACATAAGGCCTATCAATTCGCATTCAAGTCTTTTGTAGAACTCTCTACATTAAATGTTTCTTTAACTCTTCCTCGTTTTTCATATCAATTAGCTCAAGGCCCAGAGCGTCAAGTTTCTCTATTGTTAGGGTCTTCAGCTTTTCGAAATACTTCTTCGAAGCCTTAGGGAATTTTTTGGATATTTGTTTCCAAAGCAATTCTTCTCTTCCTATTTCCATTCCTTTTTCCATTCCTTTTTCCATTCCCTTTTCTAGGCCTTCTTCTCTGCCTTTCAAAATTCCCTTTTCCATTCCTTCTTGCCTGAGCATATCCGCGATTGTTTGCATCTTTTCGCTCCTTTCTTCCGATACCGTTTTCAGCAGTTCTGACAATTGTTGGAAATACTCCGTTCCCATTGTATCGAACAGGTAGATCATACAGATCTGGAAAAACCGTTCGTTCGCTTCTGTCTGCGGCAATTCCGAAATCGTTACTGTGACTCGGAGCATCACTTCTTGAATCGCTTCTTTTCCCTCGAGCGCTCTCAGCCTTAGTACGTCCAAATAGATTCGAAGCCGTTTCGCCCCTTTGACCTCTTCTTCTCTCAATGACGAAATTTCAAACAGTTCATATTTATAGTCTGGGATGTAGTCTTTCAAGTCCCCGTCCATACGGTCGCTGTTCGAAAAGCGATTCGAAAACCATTGCGGCGCTTCCCATTTCTCTCTCCCTTGGTAGAAGACCACGGGCAGAATCACTGGCAGAGGTCGCGGTACGGTCTTCTTCCATATGGAGGTCATATACCCCAGGAGTTGAAGGTTCACGTGTTTGTCAACCCTGCTTTTATGCTCGAACAGCAGATAGACATACGCCTCTTCCTGTTGCATCTTCACCCGAAAGAGCAGATCGAAAAAGTATTCGGAGAGGTCTTTCTCGAGGTAACTGTCTGTTTCTATCGCTATCGATTCGGAATCGATTAACCGGACGATCTTCGGAGGCAGATAGTGTTGGATGAAGGACTTCGCCGTTTCGATATCTCCCATAACTTCTTTAAACAATTTGTCGTGCGGCTTATCTATTTTCTTCATAGATATCCCCTCCAAAAAAGTTTCATCGGTATTATACCGTAAAGGCGGGATTTCAAAAAGGGAAAGTGCATCAGCCTTTCGTCTTTTTTTGTGCGACGAATACGTTGTATCGCGCCGTCGCGAAAAGAAAAAGCGCTTACGCCGCGATGACAACGAAGGTTATCGCGGGGTAACCAACAGGTCTCCGCATTCCGCCTTTGCTTTTTTAGCCGAGAAAGGCCCGAAAAAAAGCGTATCGCGTCGTCGCGCAAAGAAGAAGCGCTAACGCTGCGATGACAACGAGGATCCTCGCGGGGTAAATAGCACCGCTAACTTGACCCACACTCGCCAGATTCGCAGCTTAGAACACTGTGCTATAATGAGGTGTAACGAAGATATGGAGGAGGGTGTGTAGATGCTAAGGATTCCAAAGAAGCTGAATTTCGCTTTGGAAGAGCAGGTAGGTCCACCCGAACTTTTCGTCGGCCGCCAGAAAGAATTCTCCTGGTTTCTGGGCGGGTGGTACGACAACCTCATCAGAGGAAAGCCAAAGAGTCAGGCGATCGTCGCGCGCAGAAAAAAAGGGAAGACCGTTTTCCTACAGCGGCTGTTCAATGTTCATTGGACTGCTCATAACCCGGAAGTGATCCCGTTCTACTTTACTATACCTGAGATTCGAACGACGCAAGCGGAGTTCGCCAAACTCTTCCTACGCGCGCTGATCAACCAACTGGTAGCCTTTGAAATGAACGAGCCGCAGCTTGTTACGAAACCGGTAGCGTTCGAGGAGATACCGGCCATTACGCAAGACCCTGTGTACCTGGAGTATCATCGCGCGCTGCTCTCGTACGAGAAGATTTCCAACTGGAATATGATGTGGGACAGCGCATCCAGAGCGCCGTCCGAAATAGCCAGCCTCAGAGACTTGCGGATTATCCAGATTATCGATGAATTCCAATACATCAACGAATACGTTGTGGATCAAGGAGGTAAGGTAATCGACACGATGAGTGGCACATACCTTACCCTGGCGGAGCAAAGAAAAGCGCCATTGATCGTCTCGGGAAGCGAGGTGCACTGGTTGCTGCGCATCGTGAATGGTCTGGTTGGTCGGTTCGATAGCTGGAGTATGGAAAACTGGCCGGAAGATGAAGCCAAACAAGCGGTAATACAATACGCCAAACACTATCAGACGCGCGTTGACAAAGAAGCCATCGAACACATCTGGAAGCTCACACAGGGAGATCCGCTGTATATCTCACAATTATTTTCCAGCCGGCACAACGAAAAGAAAAACTTCACCGACCCGCTCGTCATCACAGAAGTGTACGAGAAGGAGATGAAGCAGGGAGGGGGCATCTACGGAACCTGGATGGAGTATATGGCGAAGATCTTCAAAGACGTGAACGAGTCAAACGCTAAACGCATTATTCTATACCTTTTCCAGCAAGCAAGGGAATGCACGCGTGCGGAGATCATCCAAGACTTGAAGCTAAAGGAATCCGAACAACAGGTTCAAGAAAAGCTTCAGGCTTTGATAAAAGCGGATCTCATCAGTCAGGGGAGCGGTTTCTATCGCTATACCATCAGTCGCGATAAAACTTACGAATGGGTATTTCGCGGTGCATTCCAGGAAGAGATCGACCATTTTGTTCCAGATATACGAAGCGAAGCTCTTAGTCAAATGGGGATCCGGAACTACGAAATCGGGCTGTTTGGCGAGTTCAAACTCCGCCGAAAGCTTCAAAAAGGCTTCTACTTGAACGAAATCGCTAAAAATGGCCCTCAGATATGGGTCGATCCTCACCCCATTCAAGAACGCGTACCGAAGAAGATCGAGAACCAAACCTTCGAGATCGACCTCATCGTCGAAAGCGACCCGGAGATTTGGATTGAAGTCAAAACGTTGAAAAAGAAATTCGGAAAGACCCAGCTCCGGCGGATACTACAACTCCATCAAGCGCTTTCCAAAACGGCAAAGGCTCCTATTCTTTTTGTCTACGCGCCAGGCGGCTTCACTAAGGAAGCCTCGGAAGAACTCCAAAAGCACGGTATCCTCTACGGGATGTAAGCGTGCGGGCGCCCTGCTGGAGAAAAAAGTCTCACACAGAAGGCAACGAGGATGTTCCCAGGGAGCGTCGAACTGCTGGGAACGCCTGGGAACACTTGGAACGCCCTGGGAACGCCAACTTTTAAGTTGGCACGGTATCTATTTTCCTAAGAACATCCAGCAAAAAGAAGGATGGTCTCAAAAAGGCAGCACCAAGCTCAATCCGAGCAGGAATCGACCTCACGAACGAGCAAAGATTTTCGATTTGCAGAACTGGCACGGGTTTTCAGGCTCTGAATCTTTTACGGTTTTGTCTCGTCTAAGAAGTAAAGGGGCGGCTAGCAGAGGGCGGGGGCTTTGAGTAAGGATGCGTTTGATTTTTGAAAAGCTAGAAAACATGCCGAACTAAAGTTCGGCGTTCCCAGGGCGTTCCCAGAGAACAGAAAGCAAGTCAACTTGAAAGCTGCCGTTTCCAGAAAGGCATGCCGAACTAAAGTTCGGCGTTCCCAGGGCGTTCCCAGAGAGCAGAAAGCAAGTCAACTTGAAAGCTGCCGTTCCCAGAAAGGCATGCCGAACTAAAGTTCGGCGTTCCCAGGGCGTTCCCAGAGAACAGAAAGCAAGTCAACTTGAAAGCTACTGTTCACAGAAAGGCATGCCGAACTAAAGTTCGGCGTTCCCAGGGCGCTCCCAGAAAAATGTGACACGCAAAAGAGAGAAAGGAGAACGGATATGTCGAGCGATACGCAACAGACGGCGCACAAACAGAGTTTCTTTGTGAAAGGAATGACCTGCGTGACCTGTGTCAAACACGTGGAGCGCGCGATAAAGAAGGTCGACGGCATTTCTTTCGTTTCCGTCAACCTCGCGACGGAATCCGGGTTTGCCTTATCCAACCAAGAAATCCCTTTCGATGAATTGAAAAAGGCCGTATCGAACGCCGGATACGAAATCACAGACTCTGTCGCCCCGGACGCGATGCAAAAACGGTTTCAAGAAGCCGGTCGAAACTTGATCCTATCTTGGGCGGTAACCATTCCGCTGATGGTTATGATGTTCCTTCATATGTCCGGACGCCACGTGCCTGCATTCGAGTACGTTGAACCGCTGATAGCGGCCTTAGTGATCTTCTATACCGGACGCCACACGATCAAGGGCGCGTGGATTGCCTTGATCCATTGGCATTTCAATATGGACACGCTGATCTTTTTGGGATCGGTCACCGCGTTCGCCACGACGCTTCTGGCGCTCGTGGGGTTGAAGATCGCCTCCTTCGGAAGTATCGGCGCGATGATCGTGGCCATCCACCTCACGGGAAGGTACATCGAATCTTGGTTGCGCGATCGAGCCGCGAAAGATGTCAAAGCGCTGATGCAGTTACAAGCGACGGAGGCGCGAGTGAAATCGGAAGACGGGTGGGTGATGGTTCCGATCGAGGCGGTCAAGCTCGATAGCCTGGTGCGCGTCTATCCCTCCGAGCGTATTCCGTTGGACGGAGAGGTGGTCGAAGGGGCCTCTTCCGTCGATGAGTCGATGATCACCGGGGAGTATATGCCCCTGCAAAAACAAACCGGATCGCCGGTCACCGGAGGCTCTCTCAACCTCAACGCCCCCATAACGATCAGGGTGACCGGAACCGGAGAGGACCTTTTCTTATCCCAGTTGATCTCGATGGTACAAGACGCCCAGGGCACAAAAGTACCGATCCAAGCGCTTGCGGATCGGATTACCTTGTGGTTCGTCCCGGCCGTGCTCCTCCTGGCGATTTCGGCCGGGTTGATCTGGTTTTTCCGCTACGACGCTTTAAGGCCGATGTTGACCTCTTTTGAAAAAGCGATCCCTTGGGTCAACGCGAACGCCGACGCCCTCTCGCATAGTCTCTTCGTCTTCGTCGCCACACTCGTGATCGCGTGCCCCTGCGCGTTAGGGCTAGCGATCCCGATGGCCTTGATCGGCGCCTCCTCCCTTTCCGCAAAGAAAGGGCTGATCATCCGAAACGGAGAGGCGATACAAACGGCGGGAGAGATCGGCGCCGTCATACTCGATAAAACCGGAACCCTGACGGTAGGCAAACCCTCGGTGGTCGAATCGTCGGTCCCAGACGAACTGTTACCCGCGATCGCGCAGCTCGAAACGCAATCGGCCCACCCTCTCGCCAAATCGCTCGTGGAATATGCGAAAGAAAAGGGACTCCACCGGCAAGTCGTGATAGACGAAGTACTGGAAACCGCCGGCTCCGGTATCGGTGGAAAGTGGGAAGGCAAAGACCTGTTCGTGGGAAAGCCGACGAGTCTGGAGCCTTATCGCCTATGGGCGGAAAAAGGGTATTCTATCGTCGAAGCGCGGGTCAACGGCGACCCTCTGGGAGCCTTTGCCATCACCGACCCCATACGAGAAGACACAGTCGAAGGGATCGCCGCCCTCAAAGCCTTTGGCCTCAAGATCGTCCTGGCGACGGGGGATCACGAGGAAGCGGCCAAACGGGTGTGCGCGGAGACCGGGATTAGGGATTATAGGAGCCAAATGAAGCCTTCGGAAAAGCTGACGTTGATCCACGAAAGCCGTCACGGCAAAGAGAAGGTCTTGATGGTCGGAGATGGACTCAACGACGGTCCCGCTTTGAAGGCCGCGGATATCGGTATTGCGATGGGCTCGGGAACGGATCTGGCGATAGACAGCGCCGATATCGTCATCGTCCGAGGCGGCATCCCGCAAGTGGTCGAAAGCATCCGTATCTCGCGGATGACCTTCCGGATCATCAAGCAGAACCTGCTGTGGGCCTTCTTGTACAACGTGATCGCCATACCCGCGGCTATGCTCGGGGTCCTGCACCCGGCCATCGGAGAGATCGCGATGGCTTTCAGCTCGATCACCGTCATTTTAAACTCGCTCCGATTAAAGTATCATCGGGATTAGGCACCAAGCGGTGGGAGCCCCGGCTTCCCCCCCGATCGTTTAAACGAGGTGTAAACGAAGCGAGGACCCTCCAACCGTACGGGGACGCGCCTAGCGACCCATAGCCGGACGCGTTTTCTTCTTTTTTCTACCTTTGCCCGTAGGAATGGGTGACGAAGTCCCGCATAGCGACACAATCCTCGTGGGAGAGGATATGGGGCGTACCGAGCAGTGTCGCATAGAGGATGCCTTGGGCGGATTTTTCTAAGACCTCCGCTACCAAGAAGGCCTTATCGATCGACTCCCCGACGCATACGGCCCCGTGATTGGCAATAAGCGCAGCGTTCCGGTCTCCTAACGCCTCAACCGCGTTCTTCGCCAACTCCTCAGTACCGGGCAAGGCGTAGGCCGCGCAGCGCACACCCTCTCCGATAATTTGAACCAGCTCTTCACAGACCGGAGGGATATCTTTCCGCGCGATTGCGAAGGCAATCGAATACTTCGGATGCGTGTGAAGGACCGCTTGAACATCCGGTCGGGCGCGGTAGATCCCCCGATGAAGCGCATTTTCGATGCTGGGTTTGCGATCGCTTTCGACGACCCGGCCGTCCATATCCATTAACACCATATCGCGACCCTCCAGAAGGCTGTATTTCATCCCACTCGGAGTGATTAAAAAATGGGTTGTGTCCACACGTATGCTGATGTTTCCCCAAGTTCCGACTGTCATACCGCTGGTTTCTATACGGTGACAAGCGGCCAATAGTTGTGCGCTGCAAAAATTACGATTCATCTGCCTTCCTCCAATGGGCCCCTCCGGCTTTTCTAGACCCGGTCCTGTCGTTGGTTTTCTCCAGTTTCTCGCGTCATTTTCTGCCTTCGAAGGCTGAAAGGTCACAGATTTGCGAAAATTAGAGGTGACGGAGCCCTTTCTTTGGCTTGATCCCTGCCAACTCCAATTATAGAAGGGATGGCCAGAAAAATCAAGTCGCCGGAAAGGAAAGCAATCCCTGAACAATAGTTTTTAATTGTAGAGTATTAATGTGTAAAACTACAAAGAAAAAATCCAAATGAATAAGAATCTTTCTTTTTTCGTCCATGTAATGAGCTGCAAATTTCAAATTGAAGGAGGAGTTTTCGATGGAAGAAAGAAAACCGTGCGGCGCTCACGAAGAGCGAAGCGGAATGCCGTTACTGGGGGACAAGTTCCCGAATATGACCGTACAGACCACGCGAGGAGAGATGGTGTTACCGGAGGCTTTCAAAGGCAAATGGTTCGTTCTGTTCAGCCACCCGGCTGACTTTACGCCGGTCTGCACCACCGAATTCGTCGCGTTCCAAATGAGATACGACAAATTCAGGGCATTGAACACCGAGCTCATCGGTATGAGCGTCGACCAAGTGTTTTCTCACATCAAATGGGAAGAGTGGATTCACGAAAAGATGGGCGTCGAAATCCAGTTCCCGATTATCGCGGATACCGGCGCCGTTGCGAACAAGTTGGGGATCATCCACCCTGGCAAAGGGACCAACACCGTCAGGGCCGTCTTCGTCGTAGACGCGAACGGGATCATCCGGATCATCCTGTACTATCCCCAGGAGCTCGGCAGGAATATGGACGAAATACTCCGGGTCGTGGAAGCGATGCAGTTCGCGGACAAGAACAAAGTGGCGATGCCGGCGAACTGGCCGAAGAACGAAGTGTTCGGCGACAAAGTGATCATTCCTCCCGCGAAAGACGTAAAAACCGCGAAAGAGCGTTTGGAGCAGGCCAAAACCGGAGCATTCGAGTGTAAAGACTGGTGGCTTTGCTACAAAAAAATTTAGCGTCCGCCCCGGTCGCGAAAAAGGCGCGTGGTTTGCGCCTTTTTTTATTAGCAAAACTGAGTCGACCGTATGGCGCGTTAAACTTTGCCTTTGCACCATTGTCCCGCCCACGAATAGAGCGATACGTGAGGGTATAATATCTAAGCGCAACAAGAAAAGGAAAGAGGAGGAGAAAACAAAACGGCTCACGAAGTCTCGCAATACTCTTTTTGTTCTTGTGACCCGCTCTGGGAACGCCGAACTTTAGTTCGGCATGTTTTTTCTTTTCTGGAAGCTCCCGAGAATTCTTATGTGTTTTCACTGCGATGCCCGTGTGCGCTATCGCTGGGTAAGTGGTTTTTACTACCCCGCAATCCGCTTTCTTGTGGGTTATCGCGCAGTAACTAACAGGACTGCGCGATCCCTTCTTTCTCTCTATACGTAAATAAGGTATCAGAAACTAGATGAAAATTCAAAAACGTATCGCGCCGTCGCCAAAAGAAGGGACGCTTACTCCGCGATGTATGTTTTCTCCGTGCCCACTGTGCGCAATCCTCCTTTTCTCTTCAAAAAAGACATGCCAACTTAAAAGTTGGCGTTCCCAGCCTTTCAAGACCCGCGATCCGCCTTTTGTCATTTTTATTATTTCGAGGTAAACAATTCCGAACTAAAGTCCAGCGTTCCCGGGCTGGCCTTCCATAATCAATTCTGAATTGGTCCTAATCTCTCCTCCGTGCTCTCTGTGCCCTCTGTGTGAACCCTGTTTTTTATCTTGGAAACGAACGAAAACCGGGGTATCGTGCCGTCGCGAAAAGAAGGGGCTCTTACGTCGCGATGCCGCCACGCAAGAACACCTGAGAACGCCCTGGGAACGCCGGACTTCAGTCCGGCATGTTTTTAAGTTTTTTACACCCCTCCGTCACTCCTCCGTGCCCTCTGTGCTCTCTGTGCGAACTCTGTTTTTTATCTTGGAAACGAACGAAAACCGGGGTATCGCGCCGTCGCGAAATGAAGGGGCGCTTACGCCGCGATTAGCGTGCGGGTCATCGCGGGGTAACCAGCGGGCTGACTTCGGAAGCCCACGAAGTCTCGCGATCCGCCTTTTGTCTTTTTTACCCCGCGATGAACATCTTAGTTTTGTCACCCCATAGCTTGACCCACACGGCGGTACTTTCCGAGCCTCGTAAATGGTATAATGCAACCTATGGCGCGTTCATTCGAAATCGTTAACCTGGATGCCTCAATCAGATATACTCCGCTTTATCTGAGACACACCCGCGCCTGAGGCTCAATAAGGAGGAGAACCCCCCTCCGAAAGACGAGAATCAATCGCGCCGTAGTTCACATTTATAGACTATGGGAGTGACGGTATGTACCGAATAGCGAGCATCCTTCTCTCTGCCCTGCTGCTGTTTTTGCTGGGCTTTGTATTCGTTCACCCACCAGCTACGGTTTGGCCGGTCTTCGTGGCCGTCCCGTTAGCCCTTGTCGCTCTCCTGTTGAGCCGGGATGATGGAAAGCGGCTCCTGATAACCCTCAACCTCTTATTTATGCTCTTGATCCTCGTTTTATTCACGCTCAACAACAAATGGGATCAAGCGAGCATCGCCTTGTTCCTCAACTGCCTTTCTATCTCGCTGGTTTTCGCAAGCGCCGAGCTCTTAATATTCTTGAAGATTAAGCGACGCCCGTTTGTCGATCTTCTTTTTCTTATCGGTTTTTGGTCGCCTATCGCGATTCCCGTGTTTTTCATAGGGCAGCGAACCTTCGGACTGCCCGGAGGTATTCTCTTGCTCGCCGCTTTGTTTATGATTGTCGTCAGAGAGATGTTTAAGAGAAAGAAAGCGTTGGACCTGTATCAAGAATCCAAAGGAGGCGATCGTGATGAAAACCTTTGATTTAAACTCTCGTATAGGTGGAGTCAAGGGATTTGCGTATCCCGCTCCCTCACCCAAAGGGGTAATCGTGGCCGTTCACGGGTTTGGCGAACACTCCGGACGGTATACGGATTTTTTTAAGGAGATGAATCACGCCGGGTTTAACGTGTACACCGCGGATTTGCCCGGACATGGAAAGACCCCCGGAAAACGTGGCCACGCGACGATTCCGGACATGGTCGATGTTATCGAACAAGTCACTTCTTTCGCGCAAAAAGAAACGCCAGGAGTGTCAATAGGCCTATTCGGACACAGTATGGGAGGGTTGGTGTCGATCCGCACTCTCCAAAAGAACCCGTCTCGTTACAGTCGAGCAGCGATCTCAGCGCCGCTTCTCGGGCTGCCACCAGAGCAAGAAAAGCGGATCAAGGCGATGGCCTGGCTGGCGAAGCTGCTCCCGTCTTTAACGGTAAAGAGCGCGCTCGAGACTCCGTGGCTATCACGCAATCAGGCAATCGTAGACGCCTACATCAAAGACACTCTGGTGCACGACAAAGTCTCCCTGGCACTCGGATATAGCTTCTATACGGAGATTCGCCAAGCCTTTTCACAAACGGATACAATTAAGCTCCCGGTGTTGTTCTTAACGGGCTCGTCAGACCGAATCGTGGCGCCGCAAGCTTCCAAACAATTTTACGAACGTATCCCGAGCCCCGAAAAGGCCTATCAAATCTACGAGGGAGCCTACCACGAGACCTTCTACGACCCGGAGCACGGGGATAGGTTTAGGACTGACATCATCGACTGGTTCACGAAGGGGTTGTAAACGAAAACACTTGGGGAGTGGGAGGTCTGTATGAAAAAAGCTTTGAGAGTCGCGGTCAGTCAATTGAATACGATAACGGGCGCCCTGAATGAAAATGTGAAGAATTTGGAGCAAGGGATCGCGCTCGGCCACGAGATCGGGGCAGACGCCTTGATCTTCCCCGAACTGTGTCTTAACGGATTGAACTGTCAAGGGCTGTCGAAAAACCGAACCTTTCTCAGAGAGACGCGCCGGACTATCGATGAAATCATCCAGTTCTCGAAAGGGAAGCAGCCCTTAATCGTTTTTGGATTTTTGGAGGCGGAAGAGGACTGTCATTACAGCAGCGCCGGAGTCATACAAAACGGGAAATGGCTGGGTTCCTACCGAAAAATCGTGATACAACCCGAGAACGACGGTGTCGATACGGCCTTTTTCTCTTCCGGAGAAGAAGGGATCGTGCTCAACATCGAAGGGATCAAGGCGGGGATCGTCATCGGCAACGACCTTTGGGATCGTTACGATCTGATCTCATCTTATGATCGTTACGGAGTCTGCGTTTTGTTCCACCTTTCTGCGTTCACCTTCCTCAGCGGCGAGTACGCGGAGTCCGAGCAGCGGTTGTTTAGCCGTTCCAAAGACTTCGAAATGGGCATCGTCCACGCGAACGCGATCGGAGGCCAAGATCAATGGATCTATTCTGGCAACAGCATGATCTTCGACGGCCACAGCCGGATTAAAGCGCGCGGCAAGATGTTGGAGGAAGACTTCGTCGTCGCTGACATCGAACTACCCCTACGCGGTAGAAAGGCTGAAACGAGGGCGACGCGGTGCGGGCTCCGATTTCAGGAATGGCCTGTCAAACGTATCGACTGTGACTTCTCCGCCTCGTTCAAGCCGGAGATCAATTCCAAGATCTACGACTATCCCGAAGACGAATCCGCTGCGATCTGCGCCGCGCTCCAGCTTTCCTTACGAGACTATGTCGGGAAAAATCGCTTCGAGAAAGTGGTCTTGGGATTGAGCGGCGGTATAGATTCAGCAGTCGTCGCGGCCTTGTCCGTCGCGAGCTTAGGCCGCGAACGGGTGGTCGGCGTTATTATGCCCTCGAAATATACCACTGAAGCCAGCGTCAAGGACGCGGAAGAACTGGCGAACGCTCTTCAGATCAAGACGATCACACTACCCATTGACGATCTTATGGATAGCTACGGGGACGTGTTGGGTACTGAAGTCGAACTCAAAGCTGGGAGCTTATGCGAGCAAAACTTGCAGCCTCGAATCCGTGCGAACCTGTTACTGGCCTTATCGAACCATAACGGCTGGCTCGTCTTGACGACCGGCAACAAAAGCGAGTGGGCGTGTGGATACACGACGCTCTTCGGCGATTCCGCAGGAGGATTCGCCCCGTTAAAGGACCTGTACAAGCATCAGGTCTACGCGTTGGGTAGAACCCTCAACCAAGCCCTCGGAACCCCGGCTATCACGGAGAACCATTTCAGCAAGGTCCCGACGGCTGAACTATACCCCGGGCAGACCGACCAAGACCGGTTACCTCCATATGAGGAGGTGGACCCGATCGTTCGCTTGATGGTAGAAGAAGGCTATTCGGCCGATGAGGTCGTGAAAGAAGGGTTCCGCGAGGAAAGTGTGCGAAAGGTCTGGAAGATGTACCTTCGCAGTGAGTTTAAACGCCGCGTGAGCCCGGTTGGGCCGAAGTTGACAAAAGTGAGTTTCAACGGAGAGCAAGGTCTCCCGATCACTCAACAGTGGGTGTAACTGGCGGTATGATCATCCCAAGGCCACGTCAAGCGCGGACATTATGAAAAACCCGATAATGAGCGAATAGGTCGCCAAGCGTTGGTGGCCGTTCAAATGGCTTTCCGGAATCACCTCGTCACCGATCACGAAGATCATCGCGCCGGCCGCGAAGGCCATCATATAGGGCAACAAAGCTTGGCTGAAAGAAATAATCGTCACGCCGAGAAGTCCGCCGACCACTTCGACGACCCCGGTCAAGAGCGTGACCAGAAAGGCTTTTCCGGGCGAATATTTGGCGTTGATCAGCGCGGCGGCTACAGCGGCGCCCTCTGGGATATTTTGCGCGCCTATGGCTACGGCGATCGCCAACGCGTCTTTGGTGAAAGCGCCGACACCCACAGCCATCCCCTCCGGGAAGTTATGGATCGTGATCGCCATCACAAAGAGCCAGATGCGCGACACCTTCTTCCGATCCGGACCTTCGTAACCTTTCAGAAAGTGCTCGTGAGGAGCGAAGTGGTCGATAAGGTCCACCGCAAGGGCTCCCAGACCGAATCCAACCAAAAAACGCCAGAGACCTCCGGCTTCTATAGAAGGCTGAACCAAGCTGAAGGCGCTGGCGGCCAACATGACTCCGGACGCGAAGCCGAGCAAGGCGTCGATCACGCGTTCGTCAGTGCGCTTACGGAAGAAGAAAAAGGGTAACGCGCCCAAGGCGGTGGTTAATCCCGCTACCGTGCTTAAGACGATCCCGTATAGGGCCAAATTCATAGGTTCCCCTCCACTTGTCTAGTCGAAAGTCCTCGTAGCTTTTTTGTTTCTCGCGTGACAAAGGCGACAGCCACCACAAACGACAGGGCGTCGCAGATGGGAAAGCTGTACCAGATGCCATCTAATTTAAAAAATCGAGGTAAGAGTAGCAACAGCGGAATCAAGAAGAGGATCTGCCTACTCAAACTCAAGAACATCGCGCTCTTGGGTTTTCCGAGCGCTTGAAAAAAACCGACTGAAACGATTTGCACCCCGATAACCGGTATCATCAACGAATAAAAGAATGCCGCGTGAACCGTCATTTCAAGTAACTCCGTGTCCGTTTTATTGAAGATTTGTATGATCGGGGCGGGAAAGAATCTGAGGACAAGGAAACTGGCGGTGCATATGCAGGTTGCGAACAAGTAGCCATATTTGAGCGTCTGGAATACGCGATCGATCTTTCTCGCTCCGTAGTTATATCCGAAAATCGGCTGCAATCCGTGATTGAGCCCAAAAATCGGCATCAAAACGAAGGTGAAGACGCTTTGGATGATTCCCATCGCGCTGATCGCGGTATCTCCACCACTGTATTCTCTACCGTATGTTTTAAGGCTCTGGTTCAAAATCACGTTCATCAAGCTGTTGACGAGTTGCAGCGCGAAAGAAGCCGAACCATTGGTGAAAACCTGCCTAGCCAATCGCCATTCCACGCGAAGGTGACGCCATTGCAAACGAATGACGCCCTGCCCTCTCGTGAAGTACGTCAGCACCCAGATGGCCGAGACCATTTGAGAGATGACCGTCGCAACCGCCGCGCCCCATATACCTTTGTTGAGCACATAGATGAAGATCGGATCGAGGATGATGTTCAAGACGCCGCCTATCAACATCGTCGCCATCGCGATCCGCGGATTGCCTTCCGCCCGGATACTGAAGTTCAATCCCATCCCAAAAGCGTAGAACATCGATCCGAGGAGGATGACTGACATGTATTCCCTTGCATAAGGCAGGTTCGTTTCGGTCGCACCGAAGAGAAAGAGCATCTTATCCAACAGCAATAGCCCGACGACCGTAAACACACCAAAGATAATGATCATGAACAAGACGGCTTGCCCCAATATCCGTGAAGCTTCTTCTTTCTTACCTTGGCCCAACCGTATCGAAATCAGCGTCGCCGACCCCACGCCTATGAGCATAGAAAAAGCCATCATCACCGTCTGAATGGGGAAACACACCGTGATGCCGGCTAAGGCCAAAGAACCGACGCCCCTCCCCAAAAAGACGCGATCCACAACATTATACAAAGCGTTGGTGAGCATCCCCACGATCGCGGGAATACTGAACTTCCAGATGAGCGAGAGGATTTTTCCCTCTCCGAGCATCTTGGCTCTTTCGTTTGGATCCATGTTTCGCACTCCTATCTGATGACTCTAGAATCCTTTGGACTACATAGTTTTTCTACGAGCGCCAACCGTCGCTGGGTCGTCGCCTACCCAACTCACGGGAAAAAAGAACGAAGGGCGTCCCTATCGAAAAAACCCACCTTGCGCTTCGGATACAGAACAAAAACCGGGTCTACGACCGTTAAGGAGCTTCACAAGGGGACGTTGGACAACCGTACCGATGAACGCCTTTTGATATTATACCCCAAAAGACGCCTTCGATGAACGCAAGGTGTGGGTCAAGTTATGGGGTGACATAACAAAGAGGTTCATCGCGGGGTAACCAGCGGGCTGACTTCGGAACCCACGAAGTCTCGCGATACTAACGAAATCCAGCGGTGCGCTCTCTCCTGGCTTTCGCTTTTAAGACAGGCTGACTTTAAAGTTGGCGCTCCCAAGGCGTTCTCAAAGAGATAGGCCGACTGGAAGTCGGCCCCACGAGCTTTCTTCAGTCTTTTCTCTGTGTTCTTTGTGCCCTCCGTGTGAACCCTGTTTTTCAAGACACGTACAAAAGCGTATCGCGCCGTCGCGAAAAGAAAGGGCGCTTACGCCGCGATGCTTGCTCTTCTCTGTGCCCTCCGTGTGAACCCTGTTTTTCAAGACACGTACAAAAGCTATCGCGCCGTCGCGAAAAGAAAGGGCGCTTACGCCGCGATACTTGCTCTTCTCTGTGCCCTCCGTGTGAACCCTGTTTTTCAAGACACGTACAAAAGGTATCTCGCCGTCGCGAAAAGAAAGGGCGCTTACGCCGCGATGACTTCCTAAAAACCTAAAACCTGCCAACTTAAAAGTTGGAGTTCCCAGAAACCATGCCGCACTAAAGTGCGGCGTTCCCAGCCCAAAATGTCTCGCGATCCGTCTTAGTACTTAGCGCTTACGCCGCGATGGCTATATAGGCTAAAAACCGCGCGATTGATTCTGGCCTTGTTTCTTGATTACACTCCATAAGTTGACCTACACGAACGCATGCCCGTAATGAGCTTGGCGTACTTCTCGAGCTGAAGACGATTAACGGAAAGAACTTGGTTCACAATAGGAGAGGGGATATTATGCCCGTTATTGTGTAGGGCGGTTAGGGCGCCGGCGAGCGCGGCGATCGTATCGGTGTCGCCACCCAAAGACGCGGCTAACCGGATATTGCCCCAACAATCGTGGGGGGAAGTGAGGAAGAGGATGAAAGCGGCAGGGGCGACTTCGTTAGCGTAAAGCCCGCTCCCCTGCACAGAAGAAAGGTAGTCGGCCACCTGCTCTCGATCTTCGAATCGATCTTGATGTTCTATAAAAAACCGGACACGAGACACCGTAGAGGGAATCGAGTACTCCGGTGCGCCGAAGGCCTTGGCCCTGGCAGCGCCCCCGAAAAAGGCGGCGATGACCCCTTCCAGAGAAGCCTTGCCCGCCGCTGCGGCCAAAGCGAATCCAAAACTCATAGCGGCCTCCAACGCTGATTCGGAAAAATGCGTCGGCAGCGTGGTCAGATAGATGTGAGTGGCCAACTGGTCCCAACATCCGAAGGGAGTGCACAAAGAAACCGATAGGACACGCATCACGGCCCCGCAGGTCGTGTTTCCATAGCCCGCCTTTTGCGGAGATCCCCCATTCTGAATGGCTCGTAAAGACTTCAGCGAGCTCGGGCCGATGAACCGCTTTTCCACCGCCCGCGATTCCTCGATCCATTTCAATAGGGCGTAGACGGTCGCTTCGGTGGAAACGCCCTTTTCTCGGAACGCGTCTATCAGGTAGAGGTTTTGCTCGGTGTCGTCCGAAACGCTTCCGGCAGGCAGGTCGGAATGGTGGCGAGAGAGTTCGGGATTCGGAAGCCCATCGATCACGGGATACACGCGAACGATCTCTTCTCGCGTCATGAATTCCGTGGGAAGTCCGACGGCGTCCCCGACGGCGAAGGCTTCGAGTGCTTGAGTGAACTTAACGTTAGTCATAATCTGACCCCCATTACTTGTCAAACTAGAAGCATTGAAACCGGTGCGGATTCATAAGGACGGACACACGTCTTTCCGACCGTGTGATCCGTAGGGACCCGTTTGCCGGGCACAAGGGATTACCATCCGCGATGACGTAGTGGTCGGGTGAAAGCCCTTCCATCCTCAGCGCTTCTCCCTCTCGGAAAAGGTATTGTTCGATCACGCAACCATCGGTCGGAAAATCGGTCGTCATCTCCACCAAAATGCGGTCGACCAGAGCTATACAGAAGCAGTCCGCGTAATACGGGCTGAAGCATAACAATCCCGAAACCGCCTTACCGGCGAACCCTTTCCCTTTAAAAATCGGAGAAACGATGATTTGAGCGACAGTGGCAGATTTCATCGGAAGCGGCCGCTCCCCACAGAAGATCCGAAATTCCTCTCCGATAGAAAGCGATTTGGGCTTCACGGGCTGCAAAACCCGATCGACTACCCATTTTTTGGCGCTGAGGTTGCGCGTCGAACCCTCGACGGTACCCAAGAACGTGTCTCCGATGACGATATCGTGGAAGGCGTACCCTATCGGCTCGCCATCTCTGAATATGGCCAAAGGGGAGACGGGCTCGATCGTCTCCAAGGATAACGTGGCGGAGAGTTCTTCCGAATCGAACTGCGTGAGAACGCCAACATTGGCCGTTCCGGTGCCGATACCCGTGAACGGAAGAGTCTTCGATTCGTCAATGAGTCTCGAGCAAATGTGGTTGAAGAAACCGTCCCCTCCAAAGGCGACGAGTCGGTCACACCTTTGAACGAGAATCGAAACGGCGCGAGACAGCTCTTCCAAAAAGCACTCTGAATCGGATGCACGAGACAGAATCGTATGGACCCCGGGGACTTCGTTTGGGAAAAAACGCCCTTCCGGAGCGTATAGCGCGTGCTCCGGAAAGGCGTCCTGGTATCGCCGAATCGCTTCGGGCACGAGCGCGTATCGGCCCGCGCCTGGATTGGCTAAAAGCCCGACCCTCAAAGGCGTCCTCACGGCAGATACTGGTCGAAGAACCGTCTGACCTTCTTGAGGTTGCCGATGGGGTCTGTGAGCATCAATCGGTAGGACGGTTCCGCCACATAGATTCCCCGATAGCCGTTATTCTTGTTCTTTTCAAAGAACGAGGACCAATCCTGGTCTCCTTCACCCGGTAACAGGTGTTTGTCAACCCCCGAATGATCGCTCAGATGATAATGCGCGCACAGCGCGGCGTCCAAAAACGCAGTCGGTAGAATACCAGCCTCCGAAGCCTCGGTCGTGTCGAGCATCGGCTTCAGGTTGGGGCGACCGATGAGGGCAACGGCTTCACGCCAGCGCTCCGGGGTGTCGGCGATCGTTTTGGGATTGTTTTCCAGCGCAACCGTGATCCCCAGCTCTTCGCAAACCTCGCAGAGATGTCGGATGTTTTCGAGCACGGTCTCGAGATACTCGGGAACATCGCCCGGTTTCGGTTTGCTCGGCGCGTGGATAACGATGACCTCCGTTCCGAGGATTGATGCGCAAGAGGCCACCCTTTCGGAAAGGCGCCGGGTCTCTTTTCGCATCCCGGTGTAGGGATTGTAGAAGGTGGCGAAAAAGACCAGCGGGTAGTGGATCGAAGAAACACGCAAAGGAGCGCCCACGCTCTTCAGCGCCTTTCTCGTTTCTAGGGCGAAGGATTCGGTGACCTCGTGATAGCATTGGGGCATCAGTTCCGCTTCTAGAAAACCGGTTTTAGAAACCAGCTTCAAAGCTTCGATCGATTCGATCGGGTACAGTCCGGCCGTCGAGAACGCGATAGACATAAGCTACAGACTCGCCTCGATCTCTTCGATAGTCGTCTCTTGGAGCCACCTCATCCCTTCTTTAGGAGAAGAAACTCCCCGTTCGATCTTCTCCAATACCTCAGTGATCAAGCCGTCCATTGTCCCCATCGCGTCAAAGTGCCAGTAAGAGAAGGCATACTCAGACTGTTCGAAGGCGGTTTTGTAGAACGGATTCGTCTCGAAGAAGGCCTTCATCTCCGGCAATGCCAGGGAAGATTTACGGATCGGGATGTACCCGGTTTTCATCGAGAATTCAGCGACCTTGTCCGGCTGTGTCAGCCACTTGATCAGTTGATAGGTGGCGTCCATCTGGTCTTTAGGAGCGGGGAAGAGAACGAGAACGGCACCGCCTATGGGGATCCCCAAACGCTTGCCTTTCGGGAGATAGCCGACTCCGAAATCGAAGGACGTGTTCCCAGTCCAGGTTCCAATGCGGGCGGAAGTACCGAGATAGAACCCAAGCGTGTTCCCTAGGAACTGTTTTTCTGCCAAGGAGTGGAGACCCATGGGCATCGCCTTCTCATCGATCAACTGTTTCCAATACTCCGCAGTTTCCAAAGCGGACGGGCGATCAAAGAGCGGAATGATTTCGTAGTCGTCCTTCTGTGGGACCGCTTGTACGATATCGTTTTCGTTCTGGAGTAAGAAGGACTTGAAGATCCACGCGGTATCGGCCATATTGAGCCCCCAGATGTCGGGGATCCCGTCCGAGTTCGTGTCTTGGGTGATTTTTTTGGAGTATTCGAGGAGTTCTTGCCACGTGGTCGGCGGTTTCGTGGGGTCGAGACCGGCTTTTTCCATCAGCTCTTTATTGTAGTAGAGCACGGGGGTGCTGATGTTGTAGGGAACCGCGCATATTTTACCCTTGTACTTGGAGTAGTCCCACATACCTTCATAAAAATCGGACATATCGAAGGTTGGGTCTTTCAACATATAATCGAGAATGGCGTAGTTACCTCTCGGCCCCGTAAAAATCGGGCCCGCCGGGATGATCCCACCGTTCGGAAGCGCGTTGGCGGCCAGAGCGGCGGTTATTTTTTGGGCCGTATCCGCGTACTTGCCGGAGTATATAGCTTCCACGACAATGTCTGGGTTTTCGGCTTGAAAGCGGTCGATCAGGGCTTTAACCGCTTCGCCGCTCACCCCACTGATGGCGTACCAAAATGTGATCTTCGTTTTCGCTAGGCCTAAGGTGCAGAATACGAGAAGGACCATTAAGATAAGCGTAAATTTCCTCATAGAAAACCCTCCTTTATGATTTCAAACCCGTAAAGGCCACGGATTTGATAAATTGCTTTTCTGAGAAGAGATAGACGATCAACACGGGGAGGATGGCCATTAAGGACGCAGCCATCATCAAATGGTACTCGCCGCCCCCTTCGGTCATCAAATAGCGCAACCCTACCGGCAGCGTCCGCATCTTCGTAGAGTTCGTGACGATGAGCGGCCACAGGTAGTTACGCCATTCTCCGAGAAAGTTGAATAGGGTGATCGTCGCGATCGCCGGTTTCGCATTCGGGAGAATGACTTGGAACAGGATGCGGAAAAAACCGCACCCGTCGATCATCGCCGCGTCCTGCAAGTCTTGCGGGATTGATATGAAGAATTGCCTAAGGAAGATGATCGAAAACCCGCTGAAAAGCGACGGGATCACCAACCCTTGGTAAGTGTCGATCCACCTGAAGGCGCTAACGATCAAGAATACCGGAATCATCGTCACAACAAACGGCATCAGCATCGTCGACACGATCAGCATAAAGACCGCGTTTTTGAACGGAAATTTCAGCCTAGAAAGCGCAAACGCGGCTAAAACGGAGATAAAGAGCTGCCCATAGGTCACCAGAACGGTCACCAGAAGGCTGTTGAAAAAGTATAGCGCGAAGGGGACCATTTCGAAAACCCGTTTGAAATTGTCGAAATTCCATTGCGAGGGGAACCATTTCGGCGGATAGACATAGACGTCGGCGTTTGACTTGAATGCGGACAAAACCATCCAAAAAAACGGGAACAGCATCGCGATGAGACCGATCGAAAGGAGGACGTAAACCCACCATAGTTTTCTCATAGACCACCTACTCGTAGTCGACGAACTTTCTGCCGAGCTTTCTCTGGACCATCGTAATCGCGAGGATCAAAAAGAACAACACGATCGAAGCGGCCGCCGCCCTCCCGATACGGTAATTTTCAAAGGCCTGCTGATAGATATAGAAGACGATCACTCCCGTGGAGTACAACGGTCCGCCCTTCGGTGTCATCACAGAAATCTCCGTGAATATCTTGAAAGAGTTGATGATACCCATCAAAATGACGAAGAAGATCACGGGGGACAAAAGCGGCAAGGTGATCTTGAAAAAGATATTCCACGAGCCCGCGCCATCGATACTGGCCGCTTCGCTGTAGGTGGGCGGAATGCCTTGAAGCCCCGCGAGGAAGATCACGATATCATATCCCAACCCCTTCCAAAGGGAGAAGAGAACGATCGAAAACATAGCGGAAGCGGGATCGTGAAGCCAGCGGCTAGGGCTGATGCCAAACAATCCCAGGATTTGATTGAGCGGCCCGAGACCAGGGTCGAACAACCACACCCAGATCAGTGAGGCGGCTACAACCGGAATCACGACGGGCGCGAAGTAGGAGGCCCGATAGAACCGCAGCCCTCTGATGCGTTTATCGAGCAAAACGGCGATGAAGAGTGACAGCACCAGGTCCAAAGGTATCTTGACCCCGGCGAAGTAAAGCGTGTTCCAGATCGACTGTATGAACTTTTGATCCTTGAAGATGTACTCGTAATTTTTCCAACCGACCCAACTTTTCGTCGCGCGTAACAGGTCCCAGTTGGTGAAGCTGAGGTAGCAGACCTCCACGAGCGGAATGAAAACAAAAACGACGGCCAATCCCAAAGCCGGCGCCAAACAGAGCCACGCAACGCCTATTTCACGGAGATAATACCGTTCCCCTCGAAAACGCACTTTCATAACGGGTTCACCAGAAAGACCACTTTCATCGCTTCTCCCGAGATCGCTTTCTGAAAGGCTAGGGCATAGTCCTCCAGAGGGAAGAGGTGCGAGACCAGTTCTCCGTAAAGGGCCGGGTGACCGAGGATCTCCCGATAGGCTTGACGGAAGTGGGCGAGCGCGTAGCCAAAGCTCCCTTTCACAGACACTTCCCTGTAGTGGATCGAGAAAGGATTCAACGTTAACCGGGTGTCGGAGGGAAACCCCGCGAAAAGTAGGAGGTCTCCTCCGTCTTTCACCAGATCCAGCGCGGATTCGGCGAGCTCGGGAGCGCCAGCCGCGACGATGATACCGTCATAAGTGTGGGGCGAGACCGCATCCGCTAACCGGTACCCTCTCGAGGAGAGGAAGTTCGCGCGCCAGGGGTTATTCTCCAAGATCGCGTACGGGAGGTGTTGAGATCGAAACCAGGAGGCGAATAGGGTCCCCATCGGCCCGCCTCCGATGATGAGCGTGTGGTACTGGGCTGCAGACCTTTCTGGGTTTCTGAGAAGACCTATCTTGTCTAACCCGTTGAAAACGCAAGCGAGCGGTTCCATCAGCGTATAGACCGGCTGCGCGTCAGGTATCACGAAGAGCGCCCGGTTCGCGTACTCGGTATCCATTCCCAGAAGTTCGCAGAAACTCCCGGACGAAGCGAAGGACTTTTGTCGGCAGAGCTCGGGATACCCTTTCAAACAGTTCTCGCAAACGCCACACTCGGCGTAGGGAGCCACCGCGACCAGCATTCCCTCGGCTAAATCCCTCTCGGGAGCGTCGGTTCGCGCGATACGGCCGATACATTCGTGACCCAAGACCGTAGGCGGTTTAAACATCGGGTGCCCCTTCAAAAAGGTCTTGACATCGGTCCCACAGATACCGGCGTAGCCGACTTCGACGATCGTTTTCCCTTGTGGCGCCGGAATCTCTTGGATGTTCAGCTGCCCTGGCCCTGAATAAATCAAGGCTTTCAATAGATCCACCCCCTCAAAGCTCGCTCGCCGTCTGCTGATCAGTGATCAGGTGATTAAAAAAACCGTGTTCTAGGGCGACTTGTATAGCCCGGACCTTATTCTTCCCTCCGCATACGCAGACCACGTCTTTTATACTTTTTAGCCGCTCCAAGTCCAACCCGAGTAGACGGGAGTCTAAGTCGGTTGGACACGTCACCCCTCTTTCATCGAAGAACCGGCCCAAGATATCCCCGATGGCCCGCTGCTCGATCAGCCGTTGGATGGTATCCTTGTCTATCTCCGATTTGAGTATCTCAGATTGTTGTATCGGTCCACCGAGGCCGATAATCGCGAGATCGACTGACTTCCAAACCTCGACTATAGACTCGTAGTCTTCACGCATCGCCGTAGGAAGCATCGACCCTTTTAGTGTCATCGCAGGAACGCTAAAAAACCGACTCTTCGCGTGATAATACTCCGCCATACGGTCGATCATCGTGTTCACCTGGTAGTAAGGCAGCGATTGGCCCAGGCCGCCAATGAGCGGATAGAAGGCCAGCTCCCGCTTCATAAGAGGTTTGGGTCGTTCACCCGAGCGATCGGAGCATATCGCCAGAACGGTCTGGTAAACGGTCTTTCCCCAACCGATGCCAATTCGCTGATGGATCGAGATCAGTTTCTTGACAGTTTTCGCTGCGCTGATCGCGATCGTTCGGATCAACTCCTCCGGAGGATACTTCCGCCGGAGAAAAGGGACGACGACAGCCTTTTTCAAACCGTATTTTTGTTCCAAACCTCTCTCCAAAGCCACTTGATCGATCTCAGTCGGAGGATGAACGGTGATTTCAACGATTTTCTCCTCTCTGGCTTTTCGTAGGTACCGAGAAATCTGCGGCCTCGAGATGCCGTACTTCTCGCCAATCTCCTCCTGAGTGGCGCCGCTCAGGTAATAATCGACGGCGATCGTGTAGAGGAGGTGGTTCGGGATACGCTTGGGTATGGTCACCCCTCCAATAGCCGCGAAAGCCGGTCGATCATCTCGACGGGATTTTCGTTTTGGAAGACGTTGCGCCCGAAAGCGAAGCCTTTCGCGCCGGAACGGAGGGCCTCTTTCGCGCCTTCGAGTACATCCGCGTCCTTCGGACCGCCCGCCAATAAAACCGGTACGGGGCAGGTCTCCACGACACGGTGGAACCCTTCGCAGTAGAAGACTTTAACGATGTCGCACCCCAATTCCGCCGCTATCCTCGCGCCCGCATACACGTGCTGGAAGTCGTTGTTCAGGGTGTAGTCCTCCGACATCACCTCGACAACCACCGGTATGGCGTATCGGTGATAGGCTTCGATGTGTCGACGAACCGACTCCATCGCCAACGCGTCTTGACTCCCCAAAATCAACATCATTATCACGGCGTCGGCGCCTTCGCACAAGGCCTGAACCGGATCCACCACGACCGGATGGACCTTAGAATAATCAGAGAAACAGGTGCCTCCCACAGAGACGCGCATGACGAGACGTTTTTGATAGGCTTCCGTAGGCAACAAGCGGAAGATGCCGGGGTTAAGGATCATCCCGTCGTGTGGAGCGAGTAGAATTCTTCCGATCGTCTGAATCGGGTTTTCCAGACCCGGCATAGGGCCACAGAATTGGGGATGGTCTAAAGCAACCCACAGGGTCTTCCCATTAGGGCGAAAGAGCCTGCGGAGGTTCTTCTCCAGTCCGGTCATCGGATCCCTCCAGAAAGAGAATATGTGCGCATACATTAGTTCACTACCATTATACCCCTTTTTTCTCTGACTGTCAACCTGTGGGGGCCTCGTTCTCACCGCGGCGTAAGCGCTTCTTCTTTTTACGACGGCGCGATACGCTTGGGAACGCCTTGGGAACGCCAACTTTCAAGTTGTCTTGGCTTTACAAAACCAAAAGATGGTTTCGCACAGAGAACACAGAGGGCACAGAGAGAACACAAAGAAAAAAAGCCTAGATTAAAAACAAAAAATCGAGTTCGCACAGAGGGCACAGAGGACAGGGAAAAAGATGAAAACATAGAAGACATGCCAAACTAAAGTTTGGTGTTCCCAAGTGCGTATCGCGAGACTTCGTGGGGTTCCGAAGTCAGCCCTCTGGTTACCCCGCGATGAACCTCTTAGTCATGTCACCCCATAACTTGACCGGTATTCCCAACCCGGAAACCGGTTTTTTTAGGTTATAATCGTAAGAGAAAAGAATGGAGGTGTGAGATGTGTTGAAAACCGTAAAATGGGGTGTGCTTGGCGCGGCGAGGATTGCCGAGAAGGCCGTGATTCCTGCTATTTTACAAACCCCCGGTTGCGTGCTGGAGGCCGTTGCCAGTAGAGACCGGGAGAAAGCGCGACGATTTTTCTCCCTGTTTCAACCCGCGAAAACGTATGACACGTATACCCAGCTACTGAACGACCGAGAAGTCGATGCCGTCTACGTTCCCCTACCCAACGCCTTGCATAAAGAATGGGTCACGAACGCGCTCCTGGCCGGAAAACACGTGCTCTGTGAAAAGCCCTTGGCCTTGAACTCTTTGGATGCCAGAGAGATGTTTCGCGTCGCGCGGGGCACGGGTAAAATCCTGATGGAGGGCTTCGCCTATATCCATAATCCGTTGATTGAGCACCTACGAAAGGCCCTTCAAACTGGCGAGATCGGCGAGATACGTCATCTTATGACCTCGTTTTCCTTCGACCTGTCGAAGCGACCGAAGGATATTCGCTGGTCGAGGGAATTGGGCGGGGGCGCAGTTTATGACTTGGGCTGTTATCTTGTTCACCTTGCGCGTTATCTCACCGAAAAAGAGCCGACAGTGGCGCACGCGGTCGCTTCCCTTCACCCGGTTGAAGGGGTAGACCTGTCCGCGACCGCCTTGCTACGATTCGATCGAGGACCGACTATGTCATTCCACGTATCTTTCGAGCAAAGCCGGCGGATGTTCTTCGAAGCGCAGGGGACTCGGGGGGCCCTTTATACCGAACGGCCCTTCAATGAAACCGGGACCCTCACCTACACGGTGGTGAAAGAAGAGGGGAGTCGGACCTTTCAGGTCGAGAGCCCGAATAACTACGCCCTGGAGATCGCCCACTTCAACGCCACCATCCGCGCAGAGGTTACGCCCGTCATCTCCGAGGAGGATTCGGTCCATAACGCGGCAATTTTGACGTCTATACTCGAAAGGGTCGGATACGGGACGCGCACCGCCTCCCGATGATTCGATCGCAATTGTGCTATAATAAGCAAACTTTTTAAAAAGGACGGGGTTGTTTGAAGACTCTACAAGATCTGTTCGAGATGGCCTTTTCGTTCGTGCTGAAAGAGCTGCTGGACGGCAATCTAGATCGCGCCGATATCGCAAATAAAACCTTCGATCGGCTGGTACAGATGGGATACGTGGAAGATGACATCCATACCACGTTAGAAGTCATTTTCTCGCTCGATGAAATCATAGAGGGCGGCATCTTTTCTTCCGGTATCCACCACGTCGTGTTCGAAGTATACCAACCGAAGCGGAGAATCCCCGTCGAATTACTGCTACTTGAAGAAAAAGATGCGGATTTGGAGGTCAACTTCCGCGACCTATACAAAGGAAATCTCTCTCCTGAGCGCTTCGAGCTGTACGTCGAAGTCGGAGAAGATTTGGATGTCCCCGACGACACCCCGAATTAAAGAATCCCGCTCAAGTGTGTGCCAAGTTTTCAGGTTCCCTCAAAAAACAAGGCCAGAATCGATCGCACGATTTTTAGCCCGCGAGGTCATCGCGGCGTAAGCGCCTCTTCTTTTCGCGTCGGCGCGATACGCTTTTGAGAAGAGCAGAGGGCGGATCGCGGGGTCGTGAAAACCTCTTACCCCGCAATGAACCATGTAGTCATCACGACATAAAAGGACAAAAGGTGGATTCACTTTCCCTTTTTGGAAATCCCACCTTTGCGGTATATTACCGATGAGACTTTATTCTGGAGGGATACCCGTGGAGAAAATCAGTAAGTCACACGACAGATTTTTTAAAGAAGTCTTGGGGGATATAGAAACCGCGAAGTCCTTCCTCCAACACTATCTACCTCCGAAGATCGTCCGGTTAATCGATCCCGAATCGATAACGATAGAAAAAGACAGTTACGTCGAGAAAGACCTCTCGGAATACTTATTCGATCTGCTCTTTCGGGTGAAGATGCAACAGGAAGAGGCGTATGTCTATCTGCTGTTCGAACACAAAAGCAAGGTTGACAAACACGTGAGCCTACAACTCCTGGGGTATATGACCTCCATATGGAAGAAGACAGTACCGCGTCCTCTACCAGTGATTCTACCCGTGGTTTTCTACCAGGGGAGGGAGAAATGGGAAGCGCCGCAATGGTTTTCGAATCGCTTTTCAAACAGCGACAGTATGGACGGGGATTTGAAAGACTACATCCCAGACTATAAATATGAACTGTTTGAAATTTCGTCATTGAGAGAAGAAGAGGTCAAAGGGGCGAAACGGCTTCGAATCTATTTGGACGTACTAAGAATGAGATCGCTCGAGGGAAAAGAAGCGATTCGAGAAGTGATGCTCCGAGTCGCAGTGACGATTTCGGAATTGTCGTGGACAGAAGCGAATGAACGGTTTTTCCAGGTCTGTACGATCTACCTGTTCGATACGATGGGCGGTGAGAATTTCCAACAATTGTCAGAACTGATGAAAATGGTATCAGAAGAAAGGAGCGAAAAGATGCAAACAATCGCGGATATGCTAAGACAAGAAGGAATGGAAAAAGGAATTATGAAAGGCAGAGAAGAAGGCCGAGAAGAAGGCCGGGAAGAACTCCTTTGGAAACTAATATCCAAAAAATTCCCTAAAGTCTCGCAAAAGCATTTCGAAAAGCTGAAGTCCCTTACAATAGAGCAACTTGACTCCTTGGGCCTTGAGCTAATCGATATGAAAAACGAGGAAGAGTTAAAGAAGCATTTAATGTAGAGAGTCCTACAAAGGTCTTGAACACGATTTGATGGGCCGTATGTGGGAAGCAATTGAATGTACTCAAGAAACAAGGCCAGAAGCGGTCGCACGTTTTTTAGTCCGCGTGGTCAACGCGGCGTAAGCGCTTTGTACAAAGACGGATCGCGAGACTTCGTGGGCTGGGAACACCCTGGGAACGCCGCACTTTAGTGCGGCATGTTTTCAAGGCTCTTCGACAATTTACGAGATATCAATAATTAACATCTTCTATCGTAATAATTCTTTAGACCTTAAGACCGTTTAACTAATCCGCTCTAATCGCACAATCGGCCATCTATCGAATTATTTATTCCTCTTATGTTACTTTGTATTTCTCGGATGATCAATGGGCTTCAAGTAATGTATCGAAGAGCCGTTTTCAATAAAGAGAAAAACTACAGAGCGGATCGCGGGGTCGTAAAAACCACTTACCCCGCGATAACCCACATGAGCATCGTGGCGTAAGCGCTAAGTACAAAGACGGATCGCGAGACTTCATAGGCTGGGAACGCCTGGGAACGCCGCACTTTAGTGCGGCATGTTGTCAAAAAAGAGAAAAACTACAGTGCGGATCGCGGGGTCGTAAAAACCACTTACCCCGCGATAACCCACATGAGCATCGCGGCGTAAGCGCTAAGTACAAAGACGGACCGCGAGACTTCATAGGCTGGGAACGCCAACTTTTAAGTTGGCATCTCTTGAAAAAAAGCTCACACCGAGGGCACGGAGGGCACGGAGGGCACAAAGAAGAGATGTGTTTTCGAGAGTCAACACCAGGTTTATGCTTCCACTGTGTTCTCTGCGTTCTCTGTGCGGAACCATCTTTCACTTTCCTAAAACATGCCGAACTAAAGTTCGGCGTTCCCAGGCGCACCATCGCGACGTAAGCGCTAATTACATAGACGGATCGCGAGACTTCATAGGCTGGGAACGCCAACTTTTAAGTTGGCATCTCTTGAAAAAAAGCTCAAACGGAGGGCACGGAGGGCACAAAGAAGAGATGTGTTTTCGAGAGTCAACACCAGGTTTATGTTTCCACTGTGTTCTCTGCGTTCTCTGTGCGGAACCATCTTTTACTTTTCTAAAACATGCCGAACTAAAGTTCGGCGTTCCGAGGCGCACCATCGCGGCGTAAGCGCTTCTTCTTTATGCGACGGCGCGATGCGCTTTTATGTGAGCTGATCGCGACGTTTTAAAAAACTAAAAGGCGTATCGTGGGGTCGTAAAAAACCACTTACCCCGCGATAACCCACAAGAAGTCAGCCCGCTGGTTACCCCGCGATGAACCTCTTAGTTATGTCACCCCATAACTTGACCCACACTCAGCGAAGCCAAGTGGTATGGAGCACTTCCGCATTCCCAGGAAGGCGCATTTTCAATGCGTAATGCTCCGCCGGGATGTTTCGCAGATAGATGAGCAATGCGATCAACACGAACCCGTGGGTGATGACCCAAACGCGTTTCCCGGAATGGATTTCAAGTATCTTTTCCATCCCTGCCAAGGCCCGCGAGAGGACATCCTGAAACCCTTCCCCATTCGGGTGTTTGAAGGTTTGCGGGTTTTGTACGTATTCTTTGAAGACCTCGGCGTCTCGCTCTTTCACCCAAGCGGCCGTTTTCCCTTCCCAATAGCCTAAACTGATCTCGTTGAGTTCCGGATACCGGTCGATCGATAGCGATAGCCCCGCGGCTTCCAAAGCGATGGCCCCCGTTTCTTGAGACCTCAATTGCGTCGAAGTGCACAAGACCTCAGGCGACAACTCCCGGATCACCAGTCCCAGCTGGCGGGCTTGATCCCTTCCTTTTAAACTGAGCGGGCTGTTCAGGCTGCCTTGAAATCGGGCTTCCTCGTTCCATAGGGTAGAGGCGTGTCGCGTCAGGAAGATCGTGGTGCGCTTCAAGGCAGCGCTTCCGATTTTATCCGTTCAAAGAGTTTGTGAAAGGCGCGTGAGCGATGGCTAAAGTTATTCTTGATGACGTCTGTCAACTCGCCGAAGGTGCTGTCAAAGCCTTTGGGGATGAAGATGGGATCGTAGCCGAATCCATTGTCTCCGGAGATCCGTTCGGCAATGCTTCCTTCCACCACCCCTTCGGCGCTGAGCGATTGCCCAGTCAGCGGGTCATAGTAGGTGGCGACCGTTCGAAAACGGGCCACGCGCTCTTCCGGTTTGTCGAAAGAGGACATACGTTCGAGAACGGCCTTCATCTTCTCTTCGAAAGGGCGGTCTTCTAAAAACCGGGAAGACTGTACCCCCGGGAAGTAGCTCAAAATCGGTATCTCCAAACCGGAGTCGTCTGCGATCGAGATGATTCCGAAGTAATGCGCGGCGGTCTTCGCTTTCAGAAGAGAGTTTTCTTCAAATGTCGCGCCCACTTCTTCGACCTCCCAATGATCCGTGAAATCGCTAATGGCGAGAAACTCGACATCTGGAATGATCTCTGTGATCTCTCGCACCTTAAAACGGTTGGTGGTCGCTAGCAATATCTTCATAGGGGGTTCTCTCTCTGTGTGACGCTTTCGTCTATCTGCCCTTTGATCTTCGCTGAAAGCTTCTCCATAATCTTCCGACCTTCGGAGCTGGCGTTCAGTTCTCCTACCCACGCAGGGTTTTGCGTGAGCAGGCTCATCACACTCAATAGGATCAGCTCCTCCTGTTCTCCGTTGGAATCGTTGAGCGCGTGCAGTCTCACAAGGAAGCTCAACGCTTGCCGGTCACGGATGTACGAAAGGATCAGGATGATATGATCTCGCAGGAGGTCCTTCTCCTCGTCTTCAAACAGGAGCAATTCCAGAAGGCTGAGTAATTCCTTTCCTCCCCCCAGCTTGGCGATGGCTTCATAGACATAGAGCTGGTCGATCTCTTGCTCGAACAGCTTGAGGTAGGAGTAAAGGACCGGGATGTCTCCTCTAGCGCCGATATCGCCAAGGGTCTCGACAAGGATCAGTAATCCCGGTAAAGAGGCGCTCTCGAGCGTTTCTTTCTCCAAAAACTCCAGTATCCGCGGTTTAGCGGCCGATCCGAGCCGAACCAGAGCTTCCTGGACGATCGACAGGACTTCGGCATCTTCAGAGCTCTTGATGAGATCCATTAACCCGTCCAAAGCGTCCAAGCCTTTTTCGTTGACCAAACGGTCTACCACTTCCTGAGGTGTTTGTTCCATCGTAGATTCTCCCACATCTTGCGCGATCGGTTTCGGCGACGACGGTCAAGCCGATGAACGATTATAGCATAGAAAAAAGAGAAGGCTCCTTTCTCGCTAAAACGGAGCCTTCCCTTCTATCGCGTGCAGACTCAAGGATTGATGGAAAAGAAGATGGGAGGACTGTTGGCGTTCACCAGTTGAATCACCAGCATCATAGGAGAACCGTACCGCTGAATCCATAAAATGATCGAAGAATTCCACGGAGCGCTCAGAATCATCGACTGCAATTGCGTGGAGGAGTAAACCCAAACGCCGCTCGGCGTCTGCGGATAGCCGTAAAAACCGTAAGCCTGCACATAGTTGTTGTAAACCATCACTTGCCCTTGCAAGATTTGTACCGACCGTATGATATCTCCTGGGAACAGCTGGCCATAAGCCGGGTATCCGGGTAACACTTCTGTGACTAACACACCGTAGCCGTTGTTGTCGACGGTGGAGATGCCCAACCTGATCCCACCTGCGGGAGGTGGTGTGGGGTAAGGATAGGGGTAGGGATACGGATACGGATATACGGGTTGTGGTTGTGGTTGCGGTTGCGGTTGCGGGGTCACGACGATCGGTCCAAAACCGAATTCTATCGTCCACCCCGCAAACAGAGCCGTTGCCAATACGAGAAGCGCAAGATAAACTATAGTTTTCTTTGCCACACAAATCCCTCCTTTTTGGATTTGGCGCCTTTTTCCATCCGATACACACCACTCAGTTAACACGACTAAGACGTATTTATGACTCGATTTAATGGATCCCATCACGTACCGGATCGTCGCGAAACCATCGCGCATCACACTCGATCGGGGATTGGCAGATCAAAGACCCCGACGACTCACGTTGTCTTCAAACAGCTGCGCGATGTGGCGGGGATCGATTTCGAAGAGCCACACTTCCAATCCTTCCACGTTCGAAAAGCCCCGAAGCGATCCCCATTCGAACCTCTCGAGGGCGAGTCTGTCGATGAAGGCGAGGCGCACGTTGCGCGAGCGTTTGAGTGATTCTATGCTTTTAATACCTAAAGCGTCCGCCAGTATCCGGATTCGCGAATAGAGGAGCAGTTCGCGAGCGTTGGGCTCTAACGGGCCGAAGCGGTCGACTAGCTCGAGTTCCACGGCCTCTATGTCTGCGGAAGTTCGAGAGAGGGCGATCTTCCTGTAGATCTTCATACGCTCGATCTGACTCGCGATATAGAGGTCGGTGAGCACACAGTTGAGCGGGAATCCTTTGATCTCCACCCGGATGGTCTCTTCGGGCTCCTCTTTTGTTTTCTTTTCTTCTTTCAACCCGCGTTTTACCAACGCAGCGTCCAGCATCTCGCGGTACAAGTGAAGCCCGACGGTGTTGATGTTGCCGTGTTGCTCGAACCCCAAAAGATTGCCGATACCTCGGATCTCCATATCCCGAAGAGCGAGTTGCAAACCGCTTCCCGCTCCGGAAAAGGTTTGTATGGCGTCCAACCGAGAACGGCTTTCCGGAAGCAGGCGGCCAAGTTTGGGATACAAAAAGTAGGCGTAGGCGCGCCGATCGCTCCGCCCCACCCTTCCTCTCAGCTGGTACAGCTGGGACAACCCGTATCGTTGGGCATCGTCGATGACCAGGGTGTTGGCGTTCGGGATGTCGACGCCGCTCTCGATGATCGTCGTACAAACCAGGATATCTATCTGGCCTTCGTAAAATTCCCGGATAGTCTGTTCGAAGATCGATTTCTTCATCTGACCGTGGGCGAGGCCTACATTCGCTTCCGGTACGAGCGCCCGTACTTGGTCCAGTGATTCGGAGATATCCTCGACACGGTTGTGAACGTAGATCACTTGGCCGCCCCGCGATAGTTCCCTTAAGATCGCCGTCTTCACGATGCGTTCCTCCCAAGGGGCCACCAGCACTTCAACCGGCAGGCGCCCGGGGGGAAGCGTGTCGACGACCGACATCTCTTTGACGCCGGAGAAGCCCATATAAAGTGTCCGTGGGATCGGAGTAGCGCTGAGGGTCAACACATCGACTTCCGTTTTCTTCTTTTTTATCTTTTCTTTCTGTGCGACTCCGAACTTTTGTTCTTCGTCGATGATCAAGAGGCCCAAATCTTTGTACTTAATCCGTGAAGAGAGGAGGCTATGTGTACCGATGATCACGTCGGCGGATCCGTCCGCGATCATCGAGAGCGCCAATTTTCGCTCCTTTTCTGTGACGAAGCGATTGATCAGAATGACCTTCGCCCCATATGCTGAAAACCGTTCGGAAAAGGTCTCATAATGCTGTTTCGAAAGGATCGTTGTCGGAACGAGCATCGCCGTTTGCTTCCCGTTGAGCGCCATTCGGAAGGCGGCCCGCATCGCGATTTCTGTCTTCCCCGACCCCGCATCGCCAAAGATCAGCCGGTCCATCGGATACTCTCGGGCCAAATCGTGATAAACGTCTTCGATCGAGCGTGCTTGGGGCTTCGTCTCCACATACGGGAAAGACGCGGCGAATTTGGATTCCAGCTCGAAGTCTCCGAAAACGGGTGGCTTCGTGGTGGCTTTGCGAATCGCGTAGAGTTGGATGAGCTCCTCTACCTTTTCTTCGATATCCTCTCGCACTTTGTTCCGGGTCCTGATCCACCCGTTGCCTTTCAGCCGTGTCAATCCGACGAGTGTCTCATCCCCGATATACTGATGCACCCGATCCAAATTTTCTACGGGCACGAAGATATTCACCTGATCCGCGTATTCGATCTTCAGATACTCGCGGGTCCCAGCGTAATTGCTGATCACCTCGTTCCCTTGATAACGACCGATCCCGAAGTCTTCGTGAACGATTAAATCCCCTTTTTCTAGGTCTTCGGACGAGGCGATTATTTGGCTTGGATATTCTAGGAAAGCGCTCGTTTGGCTTTTTCGCTTGACGGGAGCCAAACCGTCCGAAGAAACGGTGTAGTCCGCGAAAAGGGCGGCCTGATCCCCCAGGCTTACGGACGGACCTCTCGATTCCGTCAGAACCGTAACGTTCTCCCTGGACAGCAGGGCGCTTTCCGATACCCGAAGGTACTTGAGGTATATTTCTTTGTACTCCGCTTGAGGGTAAATGTCGAAGAGCTCTTTCTCGTAAGCGCGGAATCGTTCGAGGGCTTGAGAGAGCCGAACGTAAAAAAAGACCGTGTCCTTAGGCAAGAGATTGACTAAGGCGCGTTGTGTGGGGAGCAACATACCGCCAAGTGTGGGGAATCGATCCGGTTTTTGCTCTAAGGTGCCCAAGAAGAGGCTGTTCGGGTATCTCTTTTTCAGGTCCGCGATACGATTCCGGAAACATTCCAAATTCTCTTCTTTGAAGAAGGTCTCGCGAAAGGGAGGAATGAGGCGTTCGCCTTCCTGCCGCTGACATCCCTCCGTCGAGTCTACCCCTCTCGGCAAGCTCAGCTGGGTTTGAGGATCGAAGAAGCGCACGTCGCTGACCTCGTCGTCGAAGAATTCGATGCGTGTTGGAAAGTCATCTAGCAGCGAAAAAAAGTCCAGGATGAACCCACGCGCGGAAAACTCGCCTAGGTTTTCGACGGTATAGACTCGGCGGTATCCGCTTTCCGTGAGGTGTTGGATAACGGATTCCCGATCATATCGTGGTCTCCCGTCCCCTGTGATATACCCTCCCTTTTTGAAGGTCAGAGAGCTTGTGACCAGAAGGCGCGGGTCGACGATCTTTTGAAGCAGTGTCGGAATCGTCGTCAGTATCCCGCCGTTGAAGCGTTCAAAGCTGCCCAGACGATATAAGGTTTTCATCCGGTTTTTGAGCGTCGGTATCGACCCTTCCACCTGTTCGAAGGGCAGCAGATCGAAAGGGGGGAATAGGCAAAGGTCTTGGGGCGAGTCCAGGCTCCCGAAGTCTTGAAGCGACTTCATATCTTCGAAAGCGATAACCCAGGGCTTCGATAGGGAGTGTAATCGTGAGATCAACCGCTTGAGAAAGTCGTCGTGAAGGTCTGTTTTCAGATAAGCCGTGTGTTTTCCCGTTAATGGGAGCTTCTCTATGGCGCAGTCCATCTTGTTTCTCCTCGCTATCCTCGAACGATGGGCGCGATATGGTATTTTTCCGTCACTTCATCGAAGACCGCCAACACATCCAAAATGTATATGGAACGACGGTCGAAACTGTACAAGGTGAAAGAGAGCGTGGATTCGTGGAAGGTGAGCTGCTTGATCCTGTTGATCGGCACATCACGAAATATCCCGACCCATTTCAAACGGGGTTTGTGGTCTATTCGATCGAGGATGAAAGACAGCGCGTTCTTGATGTTGCTAGTGGAATAGTTCTCACGTGAGACCGAGGACCGTTTCATCGGGAATCGCGCAATAATCCGATCCGACGCGTTCGTCTTGATAGACGCGAAAAGCCCTTCGCTTCTCAACCCTGGGGCTTCCAACGGCTCTTCCGAGTAAACGGAGATTCCGCGAACGACGTAGAGGGGGAAGGAGAGGATTTGCTCCATCGATAGGGAGGTGTCTTCCGGACTCTCGTCGTAGACCCTCGTGTCGGTTCCGGCAGGCGTGAAATCCCTGAGCGCGACCTCTTTTCCCGGCGGTTCTATCGAAGAAACAGAAGCCTCCTCTGTGAAAACGGCTGTTTTGACGATTCGGTCGAAGCGTCCGACGGTTTCCTCGTTGAAACCTTTGACCACGCATAGGGCGTCGGAGTACTCCTCGAGATCGGTGATCTTCAACTCGGTTCCATAGGCGTGAAAGCCTTCTAGAGCAATCGCGTCGGTTAACGGCGCATAGATGTCGCCAATACCGGTGTCGAATTCGAAGTCGGTTCCTAAAACGGAGATCGCGCCGGTTTCTTTTTTTACGGAGTCCGCCAAGTCTTTGAAAAAGTCTTTTATTTTATCGAACAAACGTAATCCAGAGCCTCCTTAAGGCGAGAAAACGGTTCGAGGATATCGATCTCTTTGGAGATGGTGGTCAGCCATTGGTGTTCGTCGGAAGTTAAGTTATTGACATAGACGATCTTGTACTCTTTCCCGATCATATCCGAACGGTACCGATCATCGGTGGCGTCCGCATCCGTCGTTTCCTTCTTAATAGACTCCAAAAAGATGAGCGGGTACTTCGATTGGGTTTGTAGCAAGGTCATATCACGAACCAGGATGAAACGGGGTTTCTCTTGAATGCTGATGATCAACTTTTTGGAAAGAACGTCCACGGTCAGATACTTCTCGATGGACTTGCCGTACAAGATTTTTTGAAGGTTAGTCGGTTTGATCGGTTCCGTATACTTAAATTCGACGGGGATACCGTAATAGTCGGAGATGAGGATCCCGCCGACATAGGTTTCGTCACTCTTCTTTTCGATTCCTAAATACCCGAATACCGAGGCAACATCTGCCATACTAGGGCTCCTTTAGCTTTGAACAGCTAGGGATGTTCTCAACCGCGCACGTCCAAGAAATGGCCCCGATAATCGTCTTCGGGCTTTTTGGGGGGCTGTTTCTCTTCTTCCTTTTTCTTTCGGGATAGTTCTCCTTGCGCTGCCCCTTGTTCTTGGTCGGTAGAGTGCTTGACGCCCTCCTGCTCTGCCTTTTGCGCGGCAGGGGTCGTGTGCGTCGATTCTTTGGTTTTTTTCGACATCTCGGAAGCCAACGCCTGTTGGGCGGCCTCTTGGGTGATCAGCTGACGGCTGACGCTTTGCGCCGCTTCGGCAGGCTTGACAAAAGAGGTTTGCATCTCAAGCGGTCCCGTCATCATGACTCCTCCTTTCTGTGCCGGTTAAAAAAACTGTCTGCGCTCTTCCGCTTCCGCTTCTTCGATCCTATGTTTTAACGTTCTCAAGGCCTTACTCATTATTTGCGAAACCCTCGACTCGGTAACGCCGAACACGAGGGCGATTTCTTTCAAGTTGAGCTCTTCGATATAGTAAAGCGAAATAGCGAGCTGCTCTCTTTCGGTGAGGCTTGAAATAAAGCTTTTCAAACGGTCGCGCCTTTCGTCTTTTTCAAACTGCTGTTCCGGATTCAACTCCTCGCTGACGATCGTTTCGGTAAAATCGGTCTCATCGGGGCTGAGGTAGTTGTCCAAATCCAATATTTGCTTGCAGTTCATATCCATACGGGTGGTTTGTACCTCTTCCAACGGGAGTTTCAGGTATTCGGCGATCTCTTCTTCCGTGGGCGTCGCTCCGTTCTTCGCCTCTAATTCGAAGTAGGCTTTCTCGATTTCCTTAATCTGCCGGCGCGTTTTACGGGGCAACCAATCGATACTTCGCAAGTAATCGTACATTGCCCCTTTAACCCGCGTGAGCGCGAATGTGGTGAAGCTCGCGCCTTTGGTTTCGTCGTAGCGATCGAATGCGTTGATAAGCGCGACGACCCCCTCCTGAACGAGGTCCGAAACCTCTACGCTCTTCGGCAAGGTCGATTTCACGTTTGAGGCCAGCGCTTTAATTTTGGGCAGAATCATTTGTATGAGTTGGTCTTTTGTGAGCCTATTTTGGCTGTATGAAGAATCGAGACGCTTGTTTTTGATCACACTGCTGCCCTTCCTTATCGTATGGAATCATTTAGTGCCCGCTCTCCGCCTACAGCTCTAGAATCTCGGTCTTTTCTCCCCCTCCCACTTTTCGTATCTGAAGGATCCCCGTTTGGATATTATACTCTATACTCCTGGCGCGGGTACCGCCGGTGTCTTCACTTAATAGACGGATTTTTTTCTGGGCGAGTACGTTTTTCACGGCTTCGGTGTTTCTTTTCCCCACTTCCATTGACGATCCGGTGGATTTAAACATCGCTGCGCCGCCGGCTATCTTCGCCTCGAGTTTACTTAAGTTCGCTCCTAAAGCTCCCATCTCTTTTAACAAAACCTCAATGCCGGAATCCGCATATTTACCAGGTTTCGAGACTTCTTTTCCGCCACTTTCCGGGAGCATAACGTGAATCAGACCGCCAACTCCTTTGGCAGGGTCCCTGATGCATACTCCCACGCAAGAGCCGAGGCCCAAGGTGACGAGAACCAGAGGGTTCTTACCCGATTTGTACTCTCCGATGCCAATGATTGCTTTTTCTTCCATAGTGCTCACATTCCAAGCGATTCAAGCAATTTTTTCACGGATTCGGGTTTCAATATCAAAAACAGAAAGGCCTCCACATTCTGCTGACCCTCGATCTGGAAGTTGGTCTCGATGAGAATCGTGTGATCCTCTTCTTCGGCATACTCTAAGCACGATTCCGCGACGATACCGGAGACCATATCAACGGTGATTTGAGGAACTTCGGAGTTCACGAACAGATTCGTAAACTGCGTAAGCGACACGAGATAGGAACCGCAAACGATGTTGCCAATCTCGCTGAAAACCGATCGCTGCATTTCGTCCATTGTCGTGAGGTCTTCGTTCACGAATCCGATCAACAGCTCCAGCAACCTTCGACCGGGCTCGGAATCAAAAAGCAGGAGGAGTTTTCCATTCAACTCCTCATGAAATCCCAGCTGTATGCCTACGGTCACTTTTTCGGGGTCTTTAAAAAATAAGGGAATCCGAGAAAACTCGATTACAGAGACGCTGGGGACTTTTATCTCCACCTTTTTACCCGTCATCATAGAAAGCGCGGTGGCCCCGTTCCCCGTTCCTATGTTGCCGATCTCTTTCAACACATCTAAGTGTTGAGGCGACAGTTGTGCATAGTACGACATCAAGGATTCGCTCCTTCTTCCTTAATTTTTTTTCGATATTCCTGTTCTAAAACGAAGACATACCGGACGATTCGGTCTTCGATCGAACGAGGAAGATCCTTGAACTCCACCCCGTAGATCCAGTGTTTCGTTTGGACATTGCGATCGCTCCTGACAATCTGTGAGGTAACCCCGTCCAAGGTGATGGATTCGCAAACAACCATATTCACGACCACCTTCTCCGAAACCGTCATTTCACAGGGCGACACCATCAGCAATCCTCCGGCGCTCAAGTCTTTCGTAATGAATTTATGAGTCTCATTTGTTTTCAAACGGATGAAATCGCCCTCCACGAAGAACGGGACCCGAACGAACTGGCGCCTTTGTATCTTCCGCAGGTTGTCCGGAAAAAGGATGTACGTCACCAAGAATCCTTCTTGATCCTTCTCGTAGGATATCACCATACTCTGGAAAACGTACATAGAGCTTTTATCCACCATCTTCACGTATAGGCGCGTTCCGGCGGGCAACGGGACGAACTGACCTTGAGAGCTCGGCATCCCGATTTTCATCACCTTTTTGTTGAAATCGATGTCATAGATGCTGCTCTTGTATACGCCCTCCAACAGAGGGTCGGATACGTCGATGATCAGCGGCTTCCCAATTCTTAGCCCTTCGCTTGCTTTGATCTGCGTATTGAAGTATGCCATCCTTTCCCTACCTAATGAGAAACACCCAGTTTCGCGAGCTTCTGGTGAAACACGAGGAGTTTCTTTTTTAGTTCATTCTTTTGCTCTTCATCCGCCAGTCGGAGCAAGAACCCGTACTCGAAAAAGTTGTAGTTGGTGAATTCATAGGCTTTCTTAACGTGAAACGGACGTTGTATGCCGAAGATACGGATCGTCCCTTCTTCCGCTAACAAACGGTTCTGGCAAGAGACCCCAATACCGGCCATCGAAACGTCTTTAACGATTACCTGCCTCGACTCTCCCCGTGATTCGAAGGTTCCTTTTTCTATCAAAAAGTAACGTTTGTAATTCCTCTTCTGAGAAACCATCGTTTGTCCCGGAGACACCAATAACCTTTTTACTTTACCATATACGGGGTCGTCTTTGACCATTTGCTCCTTCAGTCGTCCCTCCCCCTTGATGATACCCAGAGGGAGAAAGATTTGATAGACGATTTCACTGTCGTTTCGCAAATCGGCGCTGATTTGGAATACCCGGCTTTCGAACAGAAGGAGGTCTTTGTACGTGCCCAAAAAAACGCAGAATAAGGAGCGGCCCGGTAATTCCAGCATCGATTTCCAACAGCTGAGCTTCAACAGCTTGCTTAAATTCTGGATAAGGATCATCGTGCCCCTACTTGATCCCGAAGAGCTTTTTGAACTTTACGAAAAAGCCATTGGGCTCTTCGTCTTCCTTATACTGGCTTTTGAGAATCATCTTCGACAAGCGCAATATCGCTTGAGCCGGCTGGGAATGCCTTTGAGTTTCGATGAAAGGAGCCTGTTTTAAAACGCTAGCGCTCACGCCAGAATCCTCCCTCACGATCAACTTTTCGGCTATCGTCCAGCCCGCGAATTTTTCTAGAACATAAGAGAACCGTTCGAGCACCTGCGTGTCTTTACTCGTGTTTCGCGATTGATTCATAATGAGGTACAGCTCCGGAAAAATCCCTTTCGTGGCCAACACCTTCGCCAGGGTGTAAACGTTGATGAGCGCGGTGGGTTCAGGCGTCGTAACCAAAAACAGTTTGTCCGCTGCCTGATAAAAAGCGACGAGCTCTTCGTTGAACCCGGCGCCTGTATCCACCACCGCATAGTCCATATCCACGACGAGTTTCAAGAAATCGTCCATAAGTCGCAGTTTCGACTCGTTTCGAAAAGCGATCAGATCGCCCACATCCGTTCCGCTACTCAGGAGCCAAATGCCATAGCTGGTCGGGTATAGCACGTCTTTGAGTTCCATCTTTCCCACGAGATAGTCGCGTAGGGTGTTTTTGGTCGTTAACCCCAATAGAATATCCACATTCGCGAAACCCACGTCAGCGTCGAAAAGCAGGACGCTCTTCTGATTTTTCGCCAACGCCACCGCAAAGTTCGCGGCGATCACGCTTTTCCCAACCCCGCCTTTTCCGCTGGCAACGACGATGATTTCGAAATTTTTAGCTGCTACAACCTTTTTAAGCGTTTCCAACTGGTCTGGCATTAGTCAGCACCTCTTTCACGATAAACGAAGCCAACCGTTTCGAGTCCGCTATCATGATATCTTCTGGAATCCTCTGGCCGTTCGTGATGAAGCATACCGGAATGTCGTATCGGCTACTCAGTTCAAGAAATGACCCGTAGACGGAGGTTTCATCCATCTTCGTCAGAATCAGATGGGTGGGCGCGATCACCGAAAAATGCTCGATAATGCTGTACATATCTTTCGAGCGCGTGTTCATGCTCATCGTCAGCAGCTTATACTTCGGATTGACGATTTGCAGGTATCGGCTCAATTCGTTCATCTGCAGTTCGTTCTTCTGATTCCTTCCCGCGGTGTCCACGAGCACGAGGTCGAAGTCTTTAAACCGTTCCAGTAGCATCGATAGTTCTTTCGGGTTATAAGCGACACCCACGCCGATACCCATAATGTCCGCGCTGGTTTTCAGCTGGTCAACGGCCGCGATCCGGTAGGTGTCGATCGTTAGAATGCCGATTCGTTTTCGCATCTCGAGGGACAGCATCGCGGCGATTTTGGTCAACGTGGTGGTCTTCCCCACGCCCGTCGGGCCGATGAAGAACAGGATATCCCCTTTTTCGTGGTTCTTGATAAAATTATCGGTTCTTATGGCTGGAGATAAAACTTCCGAAAACTTCCTTTCCACCTCCATCGTGTTGTCCATCCCGTCATTCGTGACGATGCGCAAGGACTCCACCATTCTTCTGGACAAGTCCTGATTAACCTCTTGGTCGATCAGCGCTTCATAGATCCTGCGAAACCGCTCCGGAAGGCCTGGGAGATAGTGTTCTTTCCCTATCTTGACGCTCAAGTCCTGGATCATCCGTTTCATCGCCAACATATCCTTCCGAAGCCCCGACACGTCACGGGCGCCCGCGTCATCGCCTCCCCCCCACTCCGTTGCGGGAACTCCGGACAGTCTCGTAAAAGAGGAGTCCTCATCCACCTTTTCGATCTTGGGAAGCCCCACCGAATACCCGGTTGACGGCACGCTCGGCGTCTTAGGTCGTTCCTTCGGAGAAGGTGACGTCTCCGCTTGTGCCTGGACATTTTTCGACAGGATGCGTTTCAGTTCATAGAGTTTTTTGCTGTCGATCCATTCCTCATCTTTTGGCGGGGTCTTCGATTTGATTTCTTCTTTCTTCTCTTCGGCGACGGCGGTCACCTCGTACTTGGTTCTGCTCCCGAATCCCAAAAATCCGCCGGACTTGAACTTTCGCGTGCCGAGTATAACCGCGTCTTCGCCAAGGTCTCTTTTAATTTGTTTGAGCGCGTCCTTGACATCTTCGACGACGTACTTTTTGATTTTCACAGGTTAATCACCGCTTCCACCGAAAAAGGGATGTCCTCGACGAGTTCTTCGTATGCCAGAACGATAACGCCGGGTAACGCCCTTTCGATACTTCGCTTCAGATAGTATCGAATCGACCCGGAACAGACGACGATCGGCATAAATCCCTTTTTCATCGCTTTCTCCAAGGCGTTCGACAGAGTTCCCTCCAGTTTTTTCAACATCTCCGGGTCTATCGCCAGGTACCGTTCTTCCGGGGTTTCGCGGATCGAATTCACCAACTGCCGTTCCAAAGACGGATCCAATCCCACCGCATGCAAAGCCCCGTCGTCGGACCGTGCGTCCAAAACGATCTGGCGCTTTAACCCCCGTCTGACGTATTCTGTGAGATAATCGATATCCTTCGTCTTATCGATGTGCTCGGTCAACGTTTCGAAAATCAAGGGCATATTGCGGATCGAAACGCGCTCCTTTAATAGATTTTGCAGGATCCGCTGGACTTCGAACATCTTCAACCCATCCGGTATGACTTCGTTGACCAAAGAAGAGAACTTTTCTTTCAATCCGTCGATCAGCAAGCTCATCTCTCGGCGCCCCAGAATCTCATGGGCGTATTTCTTGATGATCTCGGACAGATGTGTGGCGAAAACGCTCGGCGGGTCGACGACCGTGTACCCGCTGTTGATCGCAAATTCCCGTTGAGATTCATCTATCCAATAGGCTTCTAAGCTGAACGCGGGTTCACGACTGGAAATGCCCGGCAGGATGCCCTTCGCCGTACCCGGGTTGATAGCCAACAAACGGTTCGGCCACAATTCATACCGCGCGATTTCCGTGCCTTTCAATTTTATCACATATTCGTTCGCCTTTAGGAGAACGCTGTCTCGAACACGAATAGGAGTGAGGATCAAGCCCATTTCATAGGCGAGTTGCTTTCGTACGAGGGTGATGCGGTCGAGCAGGTCTCCCCCTTGCGTCGGGTCAGCGAGCGGTAACAGGCCATACCCCAATTCCACATCGATGGTGTCCGTTTGGATGATCTCGGAGACCTCCGCGGAGGTCGTCATAAAGGGCGCCGGCTGTTCTCCCTTCGGACGCGGCTCCCCCGGCGGCGGCCCTTTTAAACCCGCGAATCCTTCCGGTTCCGGTCCACCCGGGCCTCCCGTCTCAGGCGCCAGCTTTTTCGTTTCTCGAGAGGCCATAAACCCCATCGCGATGAGCAACACGCCGATCAATAGGGTGGAAAATGTGGGCAGGGGCGTGAACAGTGAAAGAAAAACCAAGACTCCTCCTGTTAGGAACATCACGCGATTGTCCGAGGTCAGCTGCTTCATCATATCTCGACTCAGGTTGTCTTCCGAGGCGGCCCTCGAAACCAAGATACCGCTGGACGTCGAAACCAACAAAGAGGGAATCTGGGCGGCGAGCCCATCTCCGACGGTCAATAGGGTGAAAACTTCCGCGGCCTCTCCTATACTCAAACCCTGTTGAACGGCGCCGATGATCAATCCGCCGATGATGTTGACGAAGACGATGATGATACCGGCGATGGAGTCTCCTCGAACGAATTTGCTCGCCCCGTCCATTGCGCCGTAAAAATCTGCCTCGCGGCGCACGTCGTTTCTCCGTTTTTTCGCCTCTTCTTCGGTGATCAGCCCCGCGTTATAGTCGGCGTCCACGCTCATCTGCTTTCCCGGCATCGCATCCAAGGTAAACCGCGCGGCCACTTCCGAAATCCGCTCCGATCCCTTGGTAATGACGATGAACTGGATGATCACGAGGATTAAGAAAATGATGATACCGACGATATAGTTGCCTTGAACGACGAAATTCCCGAAGGCTTTCACGACCCGCCCGTCGAAATTTTTACCCTGCAAGAGAATGAGACGCGTGGAATTGACGTTGAGAGCCAGTCGAAACAAGGTGATCACCAGCAGGATCGAAGGGAAGGAGGACAATTCCAACGCGTTGCCTACGTACATGGTCGACAAGAGGATCACGAGAGAAATGGTGATATTGATTATCTGAAAGATGTCTAGCAAAAAGGTGGGTATCGGGAGGATCATCAACAGGACGATACCGACGATCAGCAACGTTATGATGATGTCAAAGTACTTCATACTCACACCTTTCCGACCGTTTTCAAGACGTAGGCCAAGACTTGGGCGACCGCTTGGTAGAGTTCGGCGGGTATTTCCTCCCCGATCTCCGTCGTTTCATACAACCTCCTCGCAAGCGGAGGATTTTCGTGGATCGGCACATCGTGCTCTTTTGCAATCTCGATGATTCTTAAGGCGATAAAATCGATCCCCTTGGCCACCACCACAGGGGCCGACATCGTATCCAAATCGAATTGGATCGCCACCGCGTAGTGGGTCGGGTTCGTTACGACAACGGTGGCGGAGGGCACCTCTTCCATCATCCTGCGCTTCGCCAGTTCCGCCATCATCTGCCGCTGTTTCGCCTTGATCTGCGGGTTCCCTTCGATGTTCTTGTACTCGTCCTTGATCTCCTGTTTTGACATACGGATGCTTCGCTCGAACTCCCACCTTTGGTAGAAGTAGTCGACGAAGCCCAGAATGACCAAGGCGAAACCGATCCGTATAGCCAGCTGATAGAGAGAATCACCGATCAGAACCATCGAATCCATCGTCGAATAATCCGGCAACAAAAACAGGGTATTCCATAAGCCGGTGATGAATGACCAACCTATTATACCCAGAATGGCCAATTTTCCAATATTTTTTATCAGCTCCACGACCGATCGTAAAGAAAACATCCTTTTGAACCCGTTGATCGGGTTCAGTTTGTTCAAGTCGAACTTGATCCCTTTCAAGGTAAAGAGGAGCCGCGTTTGTAGCATACCGGTCATTAGCGCGATCGCGAAGGCGGCTAACAAGAGAAAGGCTAAAAAGAGGAAAAAATCTTTGCCTTCGATAAACAGGTTCAAAAAAGGGTCTTTGAAATCCGCGATATCTCCGAGGTTCGGCAACGATAGATAAAAAACGACTAAACGGGTCAGGTTTTCGTACAGCTTTGGGACGATAAAGCGCAAAAACACGATAATGCCGATGAACACCGCGGCGGTGGCCAGGTCTTTCGAATAGGTGATCTGACCTTCCTCGCGAGCCTTTTGGCGACGTCGCGGCGTCGCCTTTTCTGTCTTATCCGGGTCCGCGAAGAGCTGAAGGTCGATATACAGCCGTATCTCTTCTAAAACCATTTGAAGATTTGATTCATCCATACGGTTAACTCCCTCGTGTAACGGACCACAACGTCTGCCCAGATAGGCAGAAGCCCAACCAAGATAATCATGCCGACAAGAACTTTCAGCGGCAGCCCCACGATGAACACGTTCAGCTGGGGCAGTAATTTCGACATAATGCCGAGGACGAAAGTGACTAAAATCATAAAAAAGATCATTGGAATCCCGATTTGCAGGCCGAAAATCAGCACATTCCCCATCAGCGTGGAAAACTCCAACGGAAAATTCGCGTCCATTCGCATAATCGTCAACGGAACCAGTCGAAAGCTTTCGACGAGAACCTGGAACAGGATCAGCGGCCCCTTCATCAGGACAAACATGAACAAAAAGCCTATCGAGGTCATCTGAGAGAGGATCACGCTCTCTGTCTCAGTTTGCGGATCGTATATCGTTGCGGCCGAAAAACCGAGCTGGTACCCGTAGATATCTCCGGCGAAATCGACAGCCCAGAACAAGATATTAGCGACCAACCCCGCGGCGAACCCGAAGGTAAAATTGAGCATTTCGATGAGGACGATATCTCCCACAGGTGTGGTTAGGGGGATCGGGGTCCCAACGGCCGGAATCAGGATGTACGAGGTAAAAACGACGAACAACACTTTGATCAAAGGAGGGAAGTAGTGTCCCCCAAAGAAAGGCGAGTATAGGATCAAGCCCGTGAGACGGCTGATGATCGCTGACCAGGAGAGGAAATACCGAAAAACGAACTGCTGTACGTCAAAATCCACCGACGGATCCTCTATATGAGGTTCATATAGTACGTCATCACATCGGCTATATAGTCCATAAGCTTCTGGAAGATCCAGCCCCCGAAAATGACTAAGGACAAGAAGACGACCAACACCTTCGGAACGAACGATATCGTCTGATCGTTAATTTGGGTGACCGCTTGGAAGATACCGATCAACAGACCGATAGCCAAACTGAGAAGCATGGTCGGAGCGATGGTGTACAGAATCACATAGATACCTTCCATAAAAACATCCAAAAACGTCTCTATTGTCATCGAACCCCCCCTACCGCCTATCTGTATATTATATCATGAAGTTCTCGACCGCCGAATCCCCGCACTTCTGGGAACACCCTGGGAACGCCGAACTTTGTGGGTTATCGCGGGGTAACCAGCGGGACCCCGCGATCCTATCTTTGCTTTTTTTTGCACCGCTATGAGCCCGTAAAAATCGGTATCGCGCCGTCGCGAAAAGAAAAGGCGCTTACGCCGCGATGCCGCCCAGGCAGGATCGCCCTGGGAACGCCGGACTTCAGTCCGGCATATTCTTTAAGTTTTTTCACTCCTCCGTGCCCTCTGTGTTCTCTGTGCGAACCCTGCTTTTTCTCTTCGAGCCCCCTGTGCGAACCCTTTTTGAAATGCATATCGCGCCGTCGCGAGAAGAAGGAGCCCTTACGCCGCGATGTATGTTTTCTCCGTGCTCTCTGTGCCCTCCGTGTGAAATCTTTTTTCGCACTTTGGAGAACTCGCCTTTCTGAGAACGTCCTAGGAACGCCGTAGTCCCCCCACTTCAGTACGGCATTTACACCCCCCTTTCGTGTACAATAGACATCGAAAGGAATAGAAGGGAGTGACCCTATGAGACCAATAACAGCCGTTCTCGTGGGCGCGGGAAACCGAGGAACCCACGCCTACGGAGACTACGCGTTACTCAAACCCGAATCCTTGCGGATCGTCGCGGTAGCGGACCCAGACGGGACACGTCGGAAGCGCTTCCAGCAAGACCACCAACTACCCGATAAAGACTGCTTTTCCGATTGGAAGCCCCTCCTTAACGAAAAGCGCGCGGATTTGGCGATCATCGCCACGATGGATAGACTGCACGCCGAACCCGCCCTCCTGGCTATGGAGAAGGGGTACGACATCATCCTCGAAAAACCGATGGCGACGACGTTGGAGGGGTGTCGACAGATCGTCGACGCCGCGAAAGAAACGGGTCGAATGGTCAGCGTCGCGCACGTGCTACGGTACACCACCTTTTTCTCGAAGATCAGAGGGCTTCTGGACGGGGGGAGAATCGGAAGACTCCTACAGATCAACCTCACGGAGCGCATCGGGTACTACCATATGGCGCACAGCTACGTCCGGGGAAACTGGGCGAACAGCCAAACGACTGCACCGATCATCCTCACGAAGAGCTCTCACGATTTGGACATCCTCTACTGGCTGATCGGAGAGCCCTGCCGAAGTGTCTATTCCGAGGGTGGGCTCGTCTACTTCCGCAAACAAAACCATCCGAAAGGCGCTGGCGAGCGCTGCCTTTCGTGCGGAATCGAGAGAGACTGCCCATACTCCGCGAAAAAGATCTACCTGGAACTCGTCGAAGATTGGCCAATCGCGCGGAACATACTGCCAGGAGCTTCCTTCGAGGAAAAAGTGCGATATTTGGAGACTGGCCCATATGGAAGGTGCGTCTTCCTATGCGATAACGACGTGGCCGACCGCCAGACCGTTCTCCTCGATTTCGGAGAAACCCTTGCGGTCTTCAACCTCACCGCGTTTTCGGCGGAAAAAACCCGCGAGATCGACATATTGGGCACTGACGGGGACATCAAAGGCAACTTTGAACGGGGCTGGATCGAGATCAGACGCTACGGTGGAACAACGGAAAGGATAACGATACCCCAAGAGAAAGGACACCACGCCGGCGGAGACTACCGTTTGTTAGACGACGTCATCAAGCGACTTCGGAACGCGGACAAAGACAGCCTATCCTCGCCGGAAGAATCATTACACAGCCACGAAATCGCCTTCGCCTGCGAAACCTCACGGCGCGAAAAACGCCCGGTAACCTTGAGGAACGGCTATCCTTAACGAAGCGGACTAGCGCCGACGGAGCGCCCTGGGAGCGCCGGGCTTCGTGGATCATCGCGGGGTAAGTGGTTTTTACGACCCCGCGATCCGCTCTTTCTCCCCCTCAAAAGCGTATCGCGCCGTCGCGAAAAGAAGGGTCGCTTACGCCGCGATGCGCCCACGCAGGAACACCTGAGAACACCCTGGGAACGCCGGACTTTAGTCCGGCACGTTCTTAAGTTTTCTGCACTCCTCCGTGCTCTCTGTGCCCTCTGTGCGAACCCTGTTTTTCAAGACATGTAGAAAAGCGTATCGCGCCGTCGCGAGAAGAAGGGACGCTTACGCCGCGATGCTTGTTTTCACCGTGGCGTCTGTGCACTCCGCGTGCAATCTCACTCTTTACCCTTCCAAAAAGACATGCCAACTCAAAAAGCATGCGTTCCCAGAAAACCATTAGTGGATATCAAAGAATACTCGAAACGAGAACTACGTCCGAAAAAGTGGTATGCTTAACACAAACGGTCACTATGGAGGTTTCCCCGATGGAGAAAAAGTATCTGAATCCACTGCTCGACTATACCTTCAAGAAGATTTTCGGAAATGAAAAACACAAAGAGATCCTGATCCATTTCTTAAACTCCTTAGGGATCGAAAGCCAAGGGCATAAGATCGTCGACCTACGCATACTCGACCATACGAATGAAAAACGGTTTAAGCTGGACAAGTATTCGGTAATGGACATCAAGGCGACGTTGAACAACGGGGAACTCGTCAACATCGAGGTACAGATACTCCCGTACGAACATATGCTCCAGAGGACGATATACTATTTGACAAAAATGTATTCGGACCAGCTGACGCAAGGTGACGATTACGGCAAGTTATGCAACACGATCACAGTGAATGTTTTGGGGTACAATCAATTCGAGCACGACAGGATCCACTCTGTCTATCATATACGGGACGCAGAAACGTGTGAAAAGCTGGGGGACTTTCTGGAGATACACTTTATCGAGACGCAGAAGATTGGGAAGAGTCCACAAAAATTAGGAGAAGACCTCAAGGGTTGGCTATTGTTCTTGAGTAACCCTGAAAACCAAAGGATAACGGAGCTCGGGAAGGAGGTAGGAGAGGTGGGGCAAGCGATCAACCTGTTAGAAGAACTGAGCCGGAGTCGAGAAGAGCGAGCGATAGCGGAAGAGCGCGAGAAAGCGATTCGCGACGAACTTTCCTTTCGGAAAGCCGAATTGGAAAAAGGATTACAAAAAGGATTAGAAAAAGGATTACAAAAAGGATTAAAGATAGGCCGAGAGGAAGAGAAATACGAAATCGCCAAAAAGCTCATACACAAGGGGATGGATTTGTCAGAGGTCTTGGAGATAACTGGACTATCTCTCAAGGACTTAAAGAATATCGGTAACCTCACGTAAGTCAAGGATAAGCCGCTTTCCGGAAGAGCCGCCGGAGTTCCCGGGATCATCTGGGAGCGCCTAACTTCGTGGGCCATCGCGGGGTAAGTGGTTTCTACGACCCCGCGATGCCGCCCACGAAGGAACACCTGAGAACGCCATGGGAACGCCGCACTTTAGTGCGGCATGTCTTCTACGTTTTCATCCTCTCTCCGTGCCCTCTGTGTTCTCTGTGCGAAACCATTCTTTATCTTTTTTCGGCCTATATACCGTGCCAACTTAAAAGTTGGCGTTCCCAGAGAGACAGGCCAACTGGAAGTCGGCCCCACGAGTTTTCTTCAGCCTTTTCTCTCTGTTCTCTGTGCCCTCTGTGCTCTCCGTGCGAAACCATCCTTTATCTTTTTTTGGCTACAATACACGCCAACTTAAAAGTTCGGCATTCTCAGGCGTTTCCAATTGCGCCCATTATTACCCTTCTTCCCCCTTAAGCACATACACTCCGTTCGATACGAGGAGCCTTTTCGCGGAAGAAGTGTACCCGTTTTGGGAGAACGTCGCGAATAGGGTTTTCGGATTTTTTTCGGTAATTGCCTGCTTGATCTCTATCCAGCGGTCCGCTTCGCGTTTCCCATACTTCCCTTTCGTGTCTTTCACGTCGATCCACAACTCGATGTTGCCTTTCACGATTAGATCGATCTCTCGGTTCCGTAACCCGATTTTGACCGTTTCTCGCTCTAAGATCGTTTTCGGTTTAATGGTGAGGTCTATCCCGTTTTCCGCGAGGTCTTTCAGGTTGAACGGCCTCTTGATCCGCTCCCGTACGAGGTATTCTCTGAACTTCCCCTTCTCGTAACTCGTCCTCCCCATCTCCTGGCGGACCTCTTTGCGGATGTCTGGGATGAAGTTATCGATTTCATCCTGGTACAATCTCCTAAATACCAGCTCATAGGTTTTATCCTTCGCGATAGCATATCTGAATGCGGTGCTCCCCGATGAGATCAAGTCCGCTTTGATTAACTTTTGCAGTTTCGTTTCCAGTTCGGAGTCGGTTATATCTAGTTTGAGGTCTTTGATTATCTGAGCTCGAGAGCGTTCTTCGCCAGCCTGAAACAGGTACAGCAAGAGCCTCTTCGCGTTTCTTTTGTTCACTTCCACGAAGATTTTTGCGATATATTCGCCCCACGTCTTGAAAATCAATCCGCTCGTGATCTCTTGCGTGTACACTTCGATGATGTTGTCCTCTTGAACGTAGTCTTTTTTGGTGTTGTGTTTTGACGAGAAAAGCGCATAGATATACAAAGGGTCTCCACGTGTGAGGTTCCAAAGCTTGCCCACTCCGATATCGTTTATCTTTGTCCGAAAGACCTCCGCGTACTTCCAAATCGCTTCTTTCGCCTCCTCTTCAGGGAGGTTCTCCAAGACGTTCTCCTCAAACCGAGCTGTGAGTCTTCGTACGATCTCCAACAACCCGTGGACTTCGCTCCCCGAAATGATGAGCGGCGCCTCTCGCTTCTCAGCAAGTTCCAAGTACGTCCCGCTCAGCGAATCAATCGTATTCCCCCGCTCATCAAGGATAAAAGCGTTGATGTTTTGGAATTCGTCTATGATTTGGACGATTTTTATACCTTTAGACGCAGCAATCTCAGAAGGAGCGCGGCTCGCAACTTTCCACATCAAATTCCAATTGCCCGTTCTTTCAAATTCGTCTATGGACTTGCATCTCATATGTAGTTCTGGATACGGGGCGATGTGTTCTTTTAATGCTACGTAGTTTAAAGGGGTTATGACCCGGTCTTTGTTCCGTGTAAGGTATGAAAGATAGTGGCTTGCGAACGTCGAGAAGAATTCTTTCGCGAAGCTGGCGCGCGTGATCTGTTCTTCTTGTATCGCGTAGTAGAAAGGAATCACCTTGCTTCCCGAACAGCTCCATAGAATATTGAACAAACGCTGCAGAAACGCCGTTTTTCCTTTCTTCCGCCTAGCGACGATCGCTTGACTTCGGGCGATGTTACCCAACAAACGCTCGTACCATTCTCCAAGAAAGTAATCGAACTCCTTTTTCCTCCCAACGAAGAGGTCAGTATTTCCGATTAGCTCCGGCAAGGCGTAAGTTATCGTTTCCGGCATCTTGAACATCGCATTCACCCGCTTTGTTTGTGTTTGATTAAGATTATAGCATAGAACGCCGCCGGAGCGCCTGGGAACTACCGGGAACACCGGACTTCGGGGGTCATCGTGAGGTAACCAGCGGGCTGACTTCGGAAGTCCAAAAAGTCTCAATGATCGTGTGGGTTATCGCGGGGTAACCAACGGGACCCCGCGATACTAACTAAGCCCCTCGATACACCAGTACAAAAGCGTATCGCGCCGTCGCAAAAAGAAAAAGCGCTTACGCCGCGATGCCCGTTCTCTCCGTGCTCTCTGTGCCCTCTGTGCGAACCCTATTTTTCAAGACATGTGAAAAAACTGTATCTCGATGTCGCGAAAAGAAAAAGTGCTTACGCCGCGATGCTTGCTTTCTCTGTACCCTCTATGTCCTCCGTGCGAACCGTTCTTTCTCTTTTTGGAGTTCCCAAAAAACCGCGTTGTTGTGAGATACGAGGGGCTAACCGAACGTCTCGCTGATGATTCCCGCGATTCGGCTTCCAGCGTCTCCGTTGCCGAAAAGCCCCGGGGACACTTCCGAAACGGCCTTTTTCGACAAAGCGCCGGATACGATCTTCTCTTTATCCGCATCCACCAGGGTGTTAAATCCCATATCCACCAACTCCCGCCAACCCGTATCCTCCATCATCACAAGCGCGGGGGTACCAGCGAAGTAGGCTTCCTTCTGAACGCCCCCGCTGTCGGTGATCACACATCGGGCAGCCGACAACAGTGCGACGGTATCGGGGTATGGAATGGGGTCCGTCACGGTGACCGATTTCAGATAGCGACCAAAGTCGTTCGCTTCGACCGCTTTACGGGCTCTCGGATGCATCGGAAACACCAACGGGAAATGCTGGGATATTTCGGCGAAGGCTTCCAAGATCGCTCTCAACCGCTCGGGGTGGTCGGTATTGAAATCCCGGTGGAGGGTTGCGAAGAAGAACGCTTTTTCGGTCACGGCATATCGCGAGCAGATTTTTCTGACATCCACGGACTGACGAACCGAGAGGAAGAGGTCGTACATCACGTCTCCTGTAAAGAACACACCCTTGGTGATCCCCTCTGTCTTAAGGTTTGCGATAGCCAGTGACGTGGGACAGAATAAAAAACGGGACACACGGTCGGTGACCACGCGATTGATCTCTTCAGGCATATCCTTTGGGAATTGACGCAAACCGGCTTCGACGTGGGCGACGGGAATTTTCAGTTTCGCGCCCGCCAAGGCCCCTGCGACCGTGGCGTTCGTATCGCCGTGAACCAGCAGCACATCGGGTTTTTCCTTCAGCGCGATCTCCTCTATTCTCATTATGCCCATACCCGTTTGGTAACCGTGAGAACCCGACCCGATTCCCAAGTTATAATCGGGTTGTTTGATCTTTAAATCAGAAAAAAAGAGGTCGGACATATTCGCATCGTAATGCTGCCCCGTGTGAATCAAGACCTCCTGGATTCCCTGTTCTTGAAAAGCCTTGGCAACCACTGCTTCCTTAATAAACTGCGGCCGCGCGCCGACAACTGTTAGGACTTTGACCATTGAGTCTACCCTCTTTCTTTTAGGATCTGCTCGAAAAATTCGACGGTCTTTTTCATTTTCACAGACCAGTCGAGGTTCTCAAACGCGAAATCTCGCATTGCTTGCGGGTGGTTTGGATTGGAAGAAATCTCTTTCACGAAATCTACCACTTCTTCAAACTGAATTGCTTCGTCTGTTGGAGGCACTTTTAGGGCATAAGGAAAAGCTATGAAATCAGGGTCTTCGTAACTAAGCAAAAACGGCACGCCACGGGCGCAGTACTCTCTAGCCTTTAGTACAGAAGCTTCCCTTATAGAATTACGATGAATGCCAAGGCTAGCGATAGCGATATGGGCTCGGTTGAAAAAACCGTTTAAGTCGTTTCCGGTTTTAAATCCGTGGAAGGTAACCGCCTGCCCCATATTTGTTTCGGTGGTCAACCTCTTAAGAAAAGTCTCCTGATCTCCTGTACCAACGATATGTAAATGGATGCGCTCTTTTCCACTGTATTGAGATAACCCTCGAATAACACGGTCTAAACCGTGCCATTTGTTTATTGACCCGACAAATAGAAGGTCGATCCTTCCGCTCGAATCGATGAAACTCCTCATTGGAAGACTTTTCACACCGATCCCATTTGAAACTGTCTGGACGTGAATCCTGGGATTTCTTTGTTTTTCATATTTGGAAATCTCGTTAGTCACTCCGATGATTCCTTCGATATTTCGCGAGAAGGAGCGGCGAAAAAGCATCTCTATTACGTAGTAGCGGAATTTCCTTTGAATTATGAGCTCTTTGGGGACAATCGCTTGACTTTCTAGAACCACCGGGATTTCTTTCGGTACCTGTTTTAGGAAAGCCACCGAAAGGGGGTCACTCATAAAGTATCTCGAATAGATTACCGTCGGCCGAATCCTTTGAATATCCTCGAGCGCTTTATTGAAAGACTCCTTTCTGATCTCTGTAAGTTGAAAGAAATATTTCTTCGCTTTCGGTACCATATTCACATATTCTACATTCGGGAAATCTTTTACTGGAACTTGGTGATACCCATATACGACAGTTTTGATGTCAATCCCTAATGCCGCCAACGCTTCAGTTTGATAGGACACTTTGTTTAAAACCCCTTGCATTGACGGTTTTGCCCACTGGAAAACCGGAAAGAACACTTTCATGACAGTCTCCTTAAAACTCAGCAGGTATACTGAACTTCGCGTTAGCTAGTCGTTAAACTAAGATATTGTTTAATCAGTCGGAAGTGTATTTTTTATCTGGATGTAGTAGCTTATTCGGTTAAATATGAGTAATCCGCTCTTCGGATATTTCGTCCCTTAATGCCTACGTGTCGCATTGCGGCTCGTTATTCTTTAGTACGATATTCCTTCTGTTTCGCTTTAGTACGAAGTCTCGAAAAGAACGATAGAACAAGTTATAAGGGAATGTATTCTCATAATTCGGGTAACTACCGGTAGATTTGTTCGGCAATGCTAACAATTCCTCTAATTCAGTTTCAGATAGACCTAGTTTACTCGTAAATGTCTTTTTGTCTTGGCTCAACAATTCTTTGTCGGGGTACGGGTCTTTCGCTAACTCATTTATCGCGCGCTCTCTTGTAATCTCTCCCGAACAAATCAGACTCGATAAATGCGCTCTCCTTTTATCGATACCGAATTTTCTCGGTAAGATGTAGCCTTGAAAGAATCTCGTATAAACCGATTCATAATGTTTGCCACCGTAATACTCCCGATTGTATTTTTCGGAAAGCACCTTCATAGCTAAACCTTTATTGTATCGGATATTATCGAGTAAAGAAACCCGCGTCAAACCGGAGAAACGGTCGAAGATAATGCTCACCAAATTGGAATGTGGATAACGGTTGATTTTTAAGCCCTTTCCAAAGCGTTTGTATATACTTTTTATCAAAAGCCAGTCGGATTGGCTTCTCGACCAAGCTCTAGGTAGAATCGATTCGGTATTGAAATTCGTTCCATTAAAAATAAAGGCGACCTTGTTCTTTTTCGCTATATCATTGATTACGGCCCTAAGTGAATGGTCGGTAGGGATTTCCAAATCGGGAACAGACGCCTTCAGGAATGCGAGTTGCAAATCTCTGAACAATTCCCATTCTAGAACCACCGTCTCCAAATCGACTTTTAACGGTTTTAATACCCTGTCAAGGTTAAGAACACTTGTTTCCGTATTCCAACCATTATCTATGTGTACAGCCAGCGGGTTCATTCCGTGTTCCTTCAAATAATGTATGAGGTACGTACTGTCAAGTCCGCCGCTTACTCCGACTACACAATCATACTTCCCCGTTCTTCGTGCCTTGATGTTGTCCAATAGACTTAGTAATCTCTCCTCACGTTTTTCAATGGGAGGTAATGATTTATAAAACTCATCCACAGTCTTACAATGGTTACAAATACCCCTGTCATCAAAGACTATATCAGGGTCAGACGTGTCCATTACGCATCTTAAACATATCTGATATTCCCTCATTTTTCTCTCCTTTTTGAATTGGTCAAGCAGTTTATCGATGTTCTGCCTTTCACTCGTTCTCTCTTTCTATCAAATATCCTCTATCTCTATATTTATTTAAATATACTAAATATTGACACATTCCATATGATCAAAATAATACCATTTTACGTTACTATCTGCTTTGTCTAATACACCACAATTATCCTTATCTTGTTTTCTAATTGAGTAGGATTTGTATCTATATAGCATAACGTACCATCTTTCGCTTATTGTGTTAGCACAAATCCGAAGTTTCCAACACAGTCTCTTAAACCAACTCTGAACGAGGTTTTCCGATCAATTCATACAAAGATATTTCTTTTCGAACGATATGTTCCCAAGAAAACCCTTCGGCTGCTGCCAATATCATCTTCTTATCAGTTCGATGATTCAACTCATATACAACCGCTTCAGCAAAGCGTTTTTCAAAGTCTTTTCCTTGATCGACTACGTAACCTCCGTCACCAATAGCTTCCGGAATACCACCAACATTACTACCGACAACAGGCGTACCACACGCTTGAGCTTCTTTTATGACGCAACCCCACCCTTCATTCCGGCTAGGGGCAACTAAAACATCCATGGCTTGCATATAAGTCGCTACTTCTTCGTAGCTGACCTGACCTGCAAAGATAACTCGAAACGTATCTAATTTTCTTTTTACTTCTTCAAGCAGCACACCCGCACCAACTATAACAAACACGACGTTCTTTTTCAGCTCGCAGATGTTTGAGAAAATCTCAGGTAGTCTATCCGCTCCTTTTACCGGAATCAAATTGCCAACGTATCCAACGTAATTGCTCTTTTCATTACTCATATTTAAAGATTTTCGAGCCGTTTCTTTCTCTTCGTATCGAAAGATCTGCGGGTCAAACCCGTTAGGAATCACATATGCATTTCTCCCCGAATACCCTAAATCTTTCGCGTTTTGTAAAAGTGCCTTACTCACGAAGATGTTAAATATAGAATTTTCAAGACTTTCGACAATCATATTTTTTATCTTCGTGTTACGATACGGAAGTACATTAATATCGTAACCGTGACAAGTAATAGCATAAGGGGTATTAAACTCTTTGTTAATTTCCATCCCAATAACCCCTTCGGGAAAAGACCAATGCGCGCGGACGAAATCGAAAAGACTTAAATCTACTCTCTTTTTTAGCATTTCATATGCAATAGAGGAATTCGAGTATTTTTTGAGGAAGCCTGATAACCGAATATCATAAGGTACCAGAAAATAGTTAATTCCTTTTTTAACTATTTTATCTCCCCAATCTTTCGAAGGAATTCGATGATAATCAGGATATTTCATTTTTACCAAAGCTCCGAGAACCTTGGAAAAAACCTCGATCAGAGATACATTATGTGTATTGACTCCTAATGATTTAAGGGCTTCAATTCTATTTGTGATAAAAGGGAGATTACTTAAACTATTCGGAGATACAGCCGCTCCAGTAAGATAGAGTATTTCCATTTCACCACCTGCTTTCCCATATCGAATCATCGCTTTTTGACTCGATTCGCGTTATTCTCCTATAAATTCCAAAAAAGGACTCAACTTGTGCGTGGTCATTACAAAAACCTGAAAAGCGAAAAACTGAATGAAATCGGTCTTTGAAAAGAAAGTGAACAAGGAAAATCGGTGCTCCATCTCAAATTATTAAGTGTGAACCAAAATAACAAAGAGGAGGAGCACCGATATGACCATTCTACCACGTATTAAGCAAATTGTCCAGGAAAGGTTCGGAACGTTTTTCGACAGCATCGAATGCTTCTTTATAGTTGCACTTTCTTCAATCTCACGAGGAGTTCTGGGTAACGAGGAAAAACCTCTTGTTCTCGCTCTTCAGAAAACAGATGGTGGGGGAAGGCGCAAGCCGACACCGCCACATTCTGGTCATCGACGACACTCAGATCCCTCGCCGAGGGAAGTTGATACCGTTTGCTTCAAAGCATTATGACCATTGCGACAAAAGGTTTATCCTCTCTCAGGTCATCCTGACCATAGGCGAGGTAAAGAACAAGGTCTTCCAACCGTTGGATATGCTCTTTGCTAAACCTTCAAAGGAGGAAGGGGAGCCCTATCGCTCTAAAATAGAGATGGCCATATCCCGGCTCAAAGATCATTTCATACGCGGCGCGATAATCATCGCAAACAGCTGGTACACGAATGCGCCACTGATAGAATCTTGCAAGAAGCTGTTCGAATCGGACTTCATCGGCCGGTTTAAGAGCAACATCATTCTATGTGTTGATGGAGAATTGAAGAAAGTAAAGGATTTGGTGGCCAAGGCGACTATGAATCGTACATTTAGGTTAGGAGATAAAGTTATCCGCTATCGTTCTTATGATGCCGAGGTTCAATCCTTAAGCATACTGGTGAAAGTCGTGGTGACGGAACTTGAAGATGGTTCACGAGCTCTTTTAGTCTGTACCGATAGAACCCTTCCGAGCGAGGTGATCATCGAGTACTATTCTCTTCGATGGACGATAGAATCCTTTTTCAAATTCGCGAAGCAGAACCTCTCTTTGGCGAAATGCCATTCGCGTTATGAAAGCGCGCAAAGCTATTTTTTGATTCTTATCGCTATCGCTTATCTGATTTTCAATGACCTGATGAGAAAGATACAAACATCAGAACAAAACTTGACTCATAGCAGACTATTTTATTTCATTCTATTGGTTGTTTCGATTTTTGCTGTAACCTATTTCTCTCGGCCTTCTATAAGAACAACGGAATTCTTTTTCTCTGAGTGCAGGTATTCAAATGCTTCACAGCGCTTGTTGGTTACGCTGTTACATAAGCTGAGTATGATGGTTAACTCGAATGCCGCTGGGTTCTGTATTTGCCTAAACAAGAAGTTATTGAGGTTATCTCTCGTTTTCTTCACGCAATTTTTCCCGGCTTTTCGCTCCTTATTATCCTTTTTATGCGATCTTCGTGGTATTTCAGTCAGCCTTAGTCTACGATTTCTATCGGAACATCGATATTTAAAAAATAAAGGATATTGGCGACTTGCGCAGAAGCTTTCTTCGTACATTTGATTTTTGAAAAGCCAGAATCCATATTGCTCAAAAAGATGGAATAAACTTCCGGCAAATTACCGTCACCTAAAAGTTTAAAAAACTGCCTGCCATCCTTACCGTAAAAGTGTTCAGAGTCAGGCGGTAAATCGGATTCTCTTACGTTAAAACAACGACTAACGTGCCTTTTTTTAATCCAGAAGTCGTATAACACACGCAAATACTGATTCTTCTGCCATTCGTTATCTGGCCAATAACTCCTTAACATTTGCAACATAAGATTAGGAACGAGATCAATTCCATTTTTTTTAAGAGCATAAGGTGAGTATCGAGGAAATACCCACGAAACTCTTCTTTGTAGGTTAGGCCAAATAGGTTTATATTTTTTTAGCACTGTAATAACGCCACGCAAGTTGCCCTGGAACACCTCTTTTTTCCCCAAGTCCGAATGAATATAGTTTTTTTCGTATACCCTGTAGTCATACCAAGAAAATGGAGAGCGGCAGATTTTGGCTAAATCATTTTGTTGACAGTTTAGCCAGTAGGGAATATTCCAAATGATATAATCCTTGAACACATGCTCCATAAAAAAAGAACGCGTACAAAAAAAATATCTGGTATAATATTCGACCCTTTCCTTATTGCATATTTTATCAAATCAGCAGGGTCTAGATTGTCCTTTATTCGTAGCCGACCGGTATTATTACCATTTTCGTCTATTTTTTTTAGCTCGCAGTATAAACAAGGACGTTTTTCTTCGTCTATTAAGTGAAGGATGTCTTCAACCACATTATGCCTCGATAATCTATCATCTGAATGCAATATTGTCACAAAATCTCCGGAAATATGCGGGACTAAATGGAATAAGGCATTGAGTTGCCCTAAGTTTTTTTGTTTGAAGTAGCGAATGCGTGTATCATTGTACGAGTTTATTGTTTTTTCCGTCGTGTCGGTTGATCCATCATCCATAATTAGCAATTCGAAGGTTCTTAAGCTTTGGCTTAACAACGATTCGATTGCCTCTCGAATGTAGTAATCATCATTATAAGTGGGCATCAAAATTGATACTTTTAACATAATTAATCCATAACCTTCTTAAACACAGTAATGAAACGCGCAGCGTGTTGTTTATATGAATGTTTAGCAATGATGCATTTTCTCGCGTTTTCTCTAATTTTCTTAAATGCTTCTCCTGTTGATTCGTTCACGCAGAAGGCAATTTGGTTTGCTAAAGCTTCGGGGTTCCCTTGTTCGACAAGGATACCGTTTTCCATATGATTTATGACTTCCTTCAATCCACCAATGCTAGAAGCGAGAACTATTTTCTCACAGGACATTCCTTCCAGCATACTAAGTGAGGTAGCTTCTTCTACTCCGTCAGAAATAATCGAAGGGATTAAAACCAGATCCGCTGATTGATAGTATTCGAGCGCTCGCTGATGGGGGATTTCTCCTAAAATATGGATTCGAGTGTCACGCTTGCTCTCCTCTTTTAAATCTTTTTCAAGTGGGCCGGAGCCAATAAAAATCATTCTAACACGATCGTCTTGCACAAATTTCATAGATTGACAAGCTACTAAAACTCCGTTTTTTTTAACAAAACGTCTGGGAACGAGTATCAAGAAATTATGGTCACCTATTCCTAAGGCTTTCCTCATTTCTAACACTTTCGTTTCTTCACCAGGGACGAACCTATCTGTATCGATGGCGTTAGGAATAACAGAGATCTTCTCTTGCGGATAATTGAATTCTTGGACGATATAATTCTTTATCGTACTATCAACAGAAATAACCCAATCAGCTTTCTTTAGCGCTTCTTCTTCGACAGAATACAGATTACGCTTGATCTGATCTTTTTCATTCTCGGGAAACTGAGCGTAATTAATAGCTTCGCGCGCATAATAACCGTGGAGCGTAAGCACTCTTTTCCGGGCCTTTCCTGTGAAATGCACTAAAGAAACAACGTCATGGGCGTTAAGCACTTCCGTTTCAATATTCTTCGTTATATGTTTCATGGAATTATTAATGTATTCTGAATCTTTTAAAAAAAAGTAAGAATAACCTTTAAATAACCGATTTAACCTCGACTTCACTTTATCCAAAACGGTCCTTTTTGTGAAATCATAGTATGATGTCAGTAAGTTGTAATCTCCTAAAATTTCTTTCATACCGCGTTCAAGTAATAGAAGATGAATGTGTTTCCCGCCTATGCTACGCGTATAAGGGTTATCTGTCGAACAAAGACATACTTTCATTCTCGATTCCTCTCTCTCAAATGCTGAATTATATTTGCCGCTAAGCTCTTTCATATGAGCCGGCTCACTATCGCCGCCGAATAGTTCTTTTTCGGGTTTCTAATTCTTACTGGGATCTGAAAAAAACATAACCGTCTCTGATATATTAGGAGAAAAATGGTCAAGATACACGTTATAGTGAGGGTTAATCTTTAATACCATTTCTGGTATCTTCACTATATCATCGTGAAGATGGTAGACGGATAAAGCAAGATTAGGAGAGAATTTTTTTATCGTTTCCACCATTCCATCTATTGCCATTTGTTCTGAGCCCTCGATATCCATTTTTACGTAATCAATCTTGGAAATTCCCTCTGATTTAACGAAATGGTCGATAGTTACTAGGTCAATTGACTCTCCCACATCTTTAGCCACTACTGTGGATGATCCTCCTTGTGAAGATATATACATTTGGGTGTTCTCATTAAAAGCGCCCTTTTCGACAATTTTGACGTTATTAACATCTTTTTTACGGATGTTCTGCTCCAGAATTCTCCTATTCGCGCTTTCCGGCTCAAAGGCCCAAACCCTTCCGCTCTCCCCAACGGATTTTGAAAACCATAAAGTCGTTTCTCCGCAGTATGCTCCAATATCTAGTACGAAATCTCCGGCTTTTGGATAGACGATGTTTTTATATTGATACTGGTTTAGGAAAAAAGTTTCGAATAGTGCCCCTTTGGAAGTAAGAATATTGAAACCCTCAACTTCGTAAACACCCATATACTCTTCTTTGGCTGTCTTAATCACAGCTTGTAATCCCTTTTTGTATTCATCGCTTGAGAATTTTGGAGGAAACAGAGTATTCTTTTTCTCGCCTAGTAGAGAAGAAGCTATCCGATATTGAATGAACCATTTTAGCATCCTCCTTGAATAATCGTCGCTCAATCGCGTAAACAACCAGTCGATCTCTTCTGGGTTTTCCATCAAGTACCTTAAAAATTCCACACTCCATTCGCCGAAAGTATTCGGACAGTTCTGCACAGAATTCTCGTAATCCGAATACGTAACTAGAAAGAACCCAAATCGCGAAAGGAGTTTATTGAGGAGCCTTTTTAATTTCCGAAAAGGCATATACTTATACGGCTCGTTGGGCGCGGGGAGCGCGGAGAGTGTTTTACCGGATTTCGACTCCACTATTTTATCTATCGCTTCAAGTACTATCTGTTGCGTTATGCCCATAGATCCTCCTTAAAGTCCCTATACATTTCTGAAGTCTTTTCATACCTGCTTATGCTCATTGCAAAAGACGTTGATTCTCCAACAGTTCCAAATTGCTTGCGCATAGGTTTCGACTCGAAAACTACGTTGTGCACCTCTTCTTGTAAACCACAACATTCACCCATTCAGTGTCACAGCTTCCCAGCCCTATACCGATACCGAGAAAAAACTTGGCGGAGCAATCGGCGATTCAAATATAGAAATAACACCAAAAAAGAAGCGTTCCCGACAAAGATAAATATCCATTCGGTGACAACCAATTTTAACATGAACAGCGACAAAATCAAAATGAGGTTCGCGCTGCTTATGGTCAGCAATTGTTTCACATTTAAAAAAGAGATTCTGTAGCGGGATTTCAACCACCAGTAATAGAAAATGACGCTTACGATGCCGACCGCAGTGGTGCTGAAGGCGATACCGGCGTGTCCGAACGGTTTGAGCAGGATCCAATCGAAAAAGGCGTTGAGCGCGATGGTGACGAATGCGAGCCAGTTGATGAATTTGATGTCTCTGAGCGATATGAGGGTGTTGGATATGAGTCCGCCTATCGGGGAGAGGATGATGATCACGCTATACCCTATGAGCGATACGCTGACGAGCTCCGTGGAGCTCGTGTCGAAAGCGCCTCTTTGGAACAGTAGGCGTATGAGGGGTTCGGCCATCAGAACCACCCAAAAGGTCAACGGTATGACGATCCGCATCAGGTCGTCGTTCGTTTTCCTCATCCGCCGTTCTATCGCTTCGTAGTCCTTTCTAGAGGCCGCCTCTCCGATTTCGGTGTATGTGGTAGTTAAAAAGCTCCCCACTATCACGCTATTGATCACCACCAATAGAACTTGTGAGTAGCGTAAAGCCGAAACCCTTCCGGCGGGCAGGAACGATGCGAAGATTTTGTCGATGATGTTGTTGATCAAGCCGGAGCTCGAACCGATGATCAACGGTATCGCCAGTTTGACGGTTTGTTTGGAAAGCGAGGAGAATCTCTTCGTTAAGATGATTTCCTTTTTATCGAAATAACGGAATGCGTATAGACCCATGAGCCCGGTCATTATGAAATGCCCGGTCACCCAGGTGAAGACGTAGGCCGCTTCCGACCACAAAGGCGCCAAAAAAAACAGCATCGGTATCGCGATGATGTTGAAGATGAGCTGGAAGGAGGCCATTTGGACGAATCGGCGTTCTGCGCGTAAAACCGCAGTGAAAATCGATCCGAAGCCGTGGATGAGCGGTAAAACGCTGAGCACCCGGAGCTTTCTGGCAGCGTATTCCAGGATTTCTCCGGAATAGTTCGGCGCGAACCCCTTTATCAGGAGGTCAGGGAAGAAAAAGAGGAGCGCGGAAAAGAGGAAAAGCACACCCGCCGCTAATTTTAGGACTTGGGAGGCGTATCGCTTGGTTTGTTCTACGTCGTTACCGCTTTTGACCTCGAGGTATAACGGGATCATCATCGTGCTCAAGGTCCCGGCAATGATCCCCGAAAGGCTTTCGGCAGGCTCCATCGCGATGATCACGGCGTCCATACGCCAGGAGGTCCCGAATTGCGCGGCTAACACCATTTCCCGTATGAACCCGAGCCCTTTGGATACGAGGGTGAATCCGAAGATGAATACCGTCCCGAACGCGACAGACTGAGCGCCGGCGGTTAACCTTTTTACCGTTGTGATCCGTTCTCTGATCGACACGCCTATGAACCCCTTTGCGCCTTGCATCATACATCAAGAGTATAAAACCAAATATCCCGAAGAAACGATCCTCTGTTCCCGGGCAACACGTTGAGAGAGCCGTACTCGCTTTTTCGATTATACCAGAAATCTTCGCCGTTGACATCCCCCACCGTTTTGATATATAGTGTTAGAGGACTCCATCCTTGGTTTTGCTCCATTTTGGGCTCTCGAATCAAAAAGCACTCGGTTTTACCCTATTGCCAGCTCGCGGTCGGCAAAACCCAAAAGAACCCGCCCGCATCCCCCGTTAATGGGTAACCTCAATCGGAGATGGTGATACTATGAGACTAGCGGTCGTTCACGATCCCTTTCGTTCATCGGATGAACAAAAGATGGTGGAAACTGTCGCCAATGCCTTATCCCGAAACCACGAGACGAAGATGGTCGTTTTCGGAGAGGACTTCATCCGAATGGTGAAGGCCTTCGATTTCGTTTTTAACCTGTCCATCTGGGGCGGGAAGGAAGGGAGACAGGTCCACGTGCCGGCAGTCCTCGATGTGTTAGGTATCCCCTATACGGGGTCTCCTGTTTTAACGCATTCTCTCTGCCTGGATAAGATCCTCACGAAAATCTTGCTACAAAAGCACGGGGTTCCGACACCCGCTTACGCGGCTTTTCCGGTCGGACGACTCCCGGATCGCATCGACGGGAAGATGTTCGTCAAGCCCTCCCGCGAGGGAAGCGCGATGGGAATCCATAAAGACTCCTTAGTTTCTGATTTGAGCCGTTATCGAGAAAAGGTCCATAGTATCCACGAGCGTTTCGGGGAACCGGCCTTAGCTGAAGAGTTTATCGACGGACGGGAGCTGACGATCGGGTTTTTGGGCAATGGCGATACCCTTGAGGTGTTACCCATTCTGGAAATCGATTTCTCGGGTTTACCCGAGGGTATGGAGCGCTTCTACTCCTACGAAGTGAAGCACGACTTCGAGGACCTCACCTGTTTCTACTGTCCTGCGCGGATCAGCGATCCGTTGGCGGACAAAATACGCGCCGGAGGGAAGTTGGCCTTCGAAGCCTTGGGATTGCGCGATTACGCCCGTATGGACGTCCGTTTACGCGGAGAGGATTTCTTCTTCTTAGAGGTCAATTCGATGCCGCAGCTCGTTCCCGGCTACTCCGACCTACCGAAGATGGCCGCCGTCGCGGGCTATTCCTATGAAGCCCTCATCGGAAAGATTTTAGACGTTGCCATCGAAAGGAATCGGCTGTCCATCGACTCCTGAACCGCTCCTTCGAACTTCGACTCGCTTCATAGCCCGTGAGACCACCTCGCATCGTGAGTACAATATTGAGGTGCGACAAAAAAGGAAGAGTAGGAGAGGAAAAATCGCGCTCAAAGGAGCCGCCATTGGAGCTCCTTTGCCCCTTCAAGGAGCAAACAGAAGTGTATTTTTCGGCCCCGCAAAGAGTACGAAGTTATCACGGGTAACCAGCGGGCTGGCTTCGGAAGCCCGCGAAATCTCGTGATTCGTTCTTTCACATTGCGCCTATTGAAAGTAAAAGTAACGGGCAGCCGGAGGAAAGTACCAAAAGCGTATCGCGCCCTCGCGAAGAGAAGGAGCGCTTACGCCGCGATGCTGCGTATGCGCTCATCCTCAGTGAACAGACAAAACCATGCCAAACTAAAGTTTGGCGTTCCCAGGCGCGCCTAGAAAACCTGCCGAATTGAAGTTCGGCGTTCCCAGAGTGTTCACAAGAATCTTTTCTCTGTGTTCTCTGTGCTTTCTGTGTGAGTTTTTTTCAAGACATGCCAAACTAAAGTTTGGCGTTCCCAAGGCGTTCTTGGAAAACCTGCCGAGCTTAAGTTTGGCGTTCCCAGGCGTTCCCAGCCCACAGAGTGTTCACAAGAACCTTTTCTCTGTGTTCTCTGTGCCCTCTTTATGAGCCCCTTTTTTCAAGACAGGTACAAAAGCGTATAGCGCCGTCGCAAAGAAATGGGTCGTTTACGCCGTGATGCTGCGTATGCGAACGTTCTCAGTGAAAAGAAAAAACCATGCCAAACTAAAGTTTGGCGTTCCCAGGCGTTCACAGTGAAAAAAAACCGTGCCAAACTAAAGTTTGGCGTTCCCAAGGCGTTCCCAGGCGTTCCCAGCCCACAAAGTTACGCGCCTTCGCAGAAAGAAGGGCCGCTTACGCCGCGATGACTACATAGACAAAAAATTGCGCGATGGATTCCGGCCTCGTTTCTTGATGGTACCGCATAACTTGACACACCCCACCACACGGCCTTCGGGTTTCTCCGTGCTATAATACTCGAAAACGGAGGGCTCTATGTCCGAACGCTATATCCTCGCACTAGATCAAGGCACGACCAGTACGAGATCGATCATCTTCGACAGGAGTTTGCAGATCGTTTCGGTTTCTCAGCGCGCAACGAAGCAAACCTACCCAAAAGATGGTTGGGTGGAGCAGGACCCGGAAGAGATCTTGGCCACCGCTCAGGCCACGATAGCCCAAGCAATGGAAAAGGCCGGGCTGCGAGAGACCGATATCGCGGCAATCGGGATCACCAATCAGCGTGAAACGACGATCGCTTGGAATCGTAAAACCGGAGAGTCGTTGCACCCCGCGATCGTTTGGCAAGACCGGAGGACGGCCGAACGGTGCGAGGCGCTTCTGCCCGAGCAAGAAACCCTGCATACCCTGACTGGCCTCGTTCTCGACCCCTACTTCTCCGCGACGAAGATGGAATGGTTGCTCAGGCACGTACCCAAGGTGAAGATCGCCGCCGAAAATGGTCTTTTGTCTTTCGGAACGGTCGATTCCTGGCTCGCCTATCACTTAACGGACAGAAAAGCCTATGTGACCGACGTCTCTAACGCCTCCCGCACGATGTTGCTGAACCTACGCACGACCGCTTGGGACGATACTTGCCTGTCTTTGTTCCGCCTGCGTCGAGAGATGCTGCCGACGGTGGTGACCTCGTCCGAGATCGTCGGCCACACGCCGAGCGGGATTCCGATCGCTTCGATGATTGGAGACCAACAGGGCGCCTTATTTGGCCAGATGTGCTTCGAGCCGGGACAAGCGAAGTGCACCTACGGGACCGGCGCCTTTTTACTGATGAATGTGGGGACCGAGCCGAAGTTTTCTGCCAATCGCCTACTCACGACGATCGCTTGGAAAGCGGGCAACGAGCTCGCCTACGCGATGGAAGGGAGCGTCTTCATCTGCGGCGCTTCCATCGATTGGATCGTCAACGAGTTGGGTTTGGCCCCAAACGCGGCCAGCACCGAACAGATGGCGTACAACGTCCGCGACAACGGCGGGGTCTACTTCGTTCCGGCTTTGTCCGGCCTGGGCGCCCCTTACTGGGACCCGCAGGCCCGGGGATTGTGGATCGGGATGACCCAAGCGACAAACAGAAATCACCTCACCCGCTCCGTGTTGGAGGGGATTGCTTACAGCGTGCGCGACCTTTCCGACACGATCGTAACGGACAGCGGTATTCCGCTCAAAGAGCTCAAAATCGACGGCGGTGTCAGTAAAAACACGTTTTTGCAAAATTACCAATCGACGGTTTTGGGGCTACCGGTCCTACGCCCGAAAAATACCGAAACCACCGCGACCGGCGCGGCGTGTCTCGCGGGGTTGGCAGTCGGATTCTGGAAGGACCGTTCCGAATTGCGCGGATTATGGGAGATGGATCGGTACGTCTATCGCCAAAAGGAAGCGGAGGTAGAAAGACAATACGCGAATTGGAAAAAAGCGGTCACGCGATCGCTCGACTGGGTTTACGATTAGAGTCGTTCTATCGGCATATAGACGAAGGTGAACTGCGTGATCTCGCGCGCGCCTACGCGGCGCGGATAAGAAAAGGAGAGACCATATTCTTGTCCGGCGAGCTCGGAAGCGGCAAGACTACCTTTATGAAAGCGGTGGCCGAAGCTTACGGTTACGACCCGAGCGCGGTGCGAAGCCCGACGTTCACGCTGATCAACCGCTACGAGACCAAAGAGACCGTCCTTTTCCACCTGGATTGTTTCAGAATCGACGCCGAGACGCTATCAAATATCGGATTCTTCGACCTTCCCACCGACGAGGCCAGGGTCTTTATAGAGTGGCCTGAGAACGTGTTGCCCGTCTTCCAGAAGGCAGATTGGATGTTCCGTTTTCAAATCCCCGAAGACACCCTGACGGTAAGGGACCTGTGGGTGTATCGACACGACGAGAAAACCTGAAGGAGTTGGCCTCTATCCGGACTTCTAAAGATTTGAACTATCTACGATCGCTCTTCCCCTACGATCCGGAGAGCGGTGTCTTCACGATCGAAATCACCATCGATCACTACGACGAGATCTTCAACGAATGGGACCCCTCTCCCTTTCGGCGGCGGGACCTACACCCGGATTTGACCGACTACTTGGATTATTGCTCCAAAGAAATACCCCTCAAGTACCCGATTCGACTCTCGATTGAAGTTCCGGAGGAAAAGCGCAACGCCACCGCCGAAAAGATGGTGGAACAGGGAATTCGCAACAACATCCGTATGGATATTTTCCAGCTGAATAAGGAGATCGGAAAATCCGACACTCTGGCCATCCTGGAGATGGTCTTCGCGTTCTTCTTCCTGTTCATCGCATACTACCTCATGGGGCTCGAACTGGAAGGCACCTTCTACCGCGCCGCGATCGAAGGGATCTCTATATGGGGTTGGGTGCTGGAGTGGCAGGGCATCTTGGGCTTTTTCTTCGCGAAACCCGGTCATCGAAAGCAGAAAAAGGAGTACACCCGATACTTGAACGCGGAAGTGGTTTTCAAGAACAAAAAGCAGACCTTCACTACGGCCAATCCTTCGCTCATCAAAAAGAGGGTCGCCAGCCCGCACAGTCCCTCAAGGACCAAAAAGAAGAGGAAGCTCCCCGCGTCTCAGAATCCCCCGCATGCGACACCACTGAAACGCAAGAAACGGTAAATTCGTCGACAGGAGCGAGATTTAGTCGTCGCTCTCGTTTCGAACCAGGGCTTTGGCCAACTGTTTCACCGCGAACTTCACGGCGGGCGTACGATAGGGATTTGTCGTGCCGTCCAGCTTGACCAGCCAATTCTGTTCTCGACCCACGATGGCGAGAAGGCAATGCTGAACAAACCCTTCGTCGGTCGTGATCGTCTTCACCAGATAATGATCCCTATCAAGATCTTTGAAAATGGATTTGAAGACACAGATCTGTTTGCCATCCTCGGATTTACAGGTCTTATCGAGGATCTTCGAAAGGCTCGAGAGATCGATTTCTTCCCGTTTGATGAATAGGTGAGGCAAAGGCACCATCCCCTCCAGAGCGCGCGTCACCGTCTCCGTTCGTTCTTTTTGCAGTTGGACGAAGTGGATGTCCCGGTCAAAACGTTTCCACTTACGCTCGTAACGGGTCAGGGATTCTCGGTCCGGGTTCGTCTCCCAAATCAAAAGGCGAAACCCCGCCGCTTGCCCAAGTGAAACGACCTCTTGCGCATAACTCCCCACATCCGTCGATACCTCGAAAACCCCGGCTTCTGCCAAAACATCGTTGAGCGTCGAGAAGAATTCGGGAACGATCACACGGCGTTCCGCGTGTCGGTTTTTTGACCAGGGAACCGGGAAATTCAGATAGACTTTTGAAACCGAGGCGGGCCCGAATAGATTTCTCAACGCAAAACGCGCGTCCAAGAGAATCAAACGGATATTTCCGAGACCCGCCGCCACGAACTTCCTTTGCGCCTTGACGGCGGAAAAGATGGACGTTTCGATACCGACGAAGTTGTGGCCAGGGTCCTTCTGGGCAACGATCTTGAGGAATTCGCCATACCCAAAGCCTATCTCGACTTCTATCGGATTGTGGTTGCCAAACTCCGTCGCCCAATCGAGCGGGAAGCGCTCTGACTCGGAGGGCTGAATCAGATAACCATATTCCGTAAGACCAGTTTGATAGGTTTTATCGATCACAGGATCCTATACCTTGAGAAGCGCCAAGGCGTTGTGTATCCGCTTTAAGACTTCTTCCCGCCCCAAAAAATCGACGGTTTCGATGAGGCCTAACGAGACGAGCGAACCCGTGAGCGCGCCTCTCAACGTTTGATAGACCTGATTCGTCGACAAACCGCTTTCTTCTATATTCCGATCGAAAATAGACTTTATCTTTTCGTAGGTGTCTATAGGGTTTTTCGAAAACTCCCGCTCGAATTTCTCAAGCAGCGCGGGCGTTTCAGGTTTCTTCAGGTATTTTTCCGTCCACTTCTCATCGTACTGCAAGACGTCGGCCTCGGCGAGGAGCGGCCGCAAGAGCGGTAACAACTGAACGAAGGTGTTCACCTTCTCCTGTCCGGCCAATAAAATCCGCTCGACGCGCCCCTGGGGCTGTCGAACAATCAACTCGGCGATTTCGGGATAGGCCTTGCGATAACGGTCGATCCACTCTTTAAACAACGTCGAAAAAGTCCCGACGGGAAGCGAACGGACGTGCTTTCCGTTGATCCATTCGAGTTTCTTATAGTCGAAAACCACGGACTTGTTGGAAATGCTCTCCAAATAGAAATCCTCCAGCTCCTGCAACGGTTGGAAGACTTCTTGCTTGACATTCCAGCCGAGCAAGGCCAGGTAGTTCATCAACCCTTCGGACAGATACCCTTCTTTGCGAAAGAACTCTACCGAAGTCCCGCCGTGGCGTTTACTCAGAGGGGTCTTATCCGCGCCTAAAATCAAGGGAAGATGCATAAACACGGGAAGTTCCAAACCCAACGCTTGATAGAGCATAATCTGCCGAGGGGTATTCGAGATGTGGTCCTCCCCCCGGATCACGTGGGTAATCCGCATCATCGTGTCATCGACTACTGCGGCGAAATTGTACACCGGAATACCGCTCGATTTCAGTATAACGAAATCGTCTATGGTCTGATTCTCAAACCGAAGGTCGCCTTTCAACAGATCGTGAAAACAAGTCGTCCCTTGTGGAACCGCGAACTTCACGGCGATCAGGTATTCCTCTTCCGAATACCCTTCCGGGTAACGATCGGACCGGAGCACCTCCGTTTTTGGATCGGCCACTCTCGCCACCGAGTAGTAGGCGCGCTTGTTTTCCAACAGCCTCTGAGCTGCGTCCCGATAGTACCCTTTCTCGTGCCGTTCCATCTGGCGATAGGGGCCGTACTCCCCCCCGATATCCGGACCCTCGTCCCATAGCAGCCCACACCAACGCAGGGAGTCGTAAATCTCCTGCTCGTACGCTTTCGTCGAACGCTCTTGATCCGTATCCTCTACACGCAAAATGAACTGTCCGCCGGTTTTTCGCGCGAAGAGCCAGTTGAACAGGGCCGTACGAACGCCGCCGACGTGAAGGTAACCGGTTGGGCTCGGAGCAAATCGTAACCGCGTCATTCCGACACCCCTTCCTCTGCGTCCAGCGAACCGAGGTTGACGCAGGTATCTTTGGTTAATAGGCCATAGAGTTCTTCCACAGTTTTCTCAGTCAACGGATCGACGATCATACGCCCGATGTCCATCAGCGGCCGCAGAACAAAATCCCGTTCGCGGAAATCCGGATGCGGCACCGTGAGCTCGACATCCGAGAGAACCAGATTGCCGAAAAAGATGATATCGATGTCGATCTCGCGCGGCCCCCAGCGGAAAGTCGGGTTTCTGCCGCACTCTCGCTCCACTTCTTTGAGCGTTTGCAACAAAGAGAACGGGGGTAATGAGGTCAGAACGCCCACCGCCATATTGTAAAAGTCACCTTGATCTTCATAACCATAGGGTTTCGAGGAGTAAAGGTCCGATTTTAGAACGATCCGCGCCCCTTTTTTTTCGAGGGCCCTCAAAGCGCATTGAAGATGACGCTTTCGGTCACCCACATTGCTGCCGAGCGCCAAATACACGGCGTGTTCCGAGCCGGAGGTTCGTGTGTCTTCTGCCATATGTTTTACCTTCCTATTTCGTAGGTCGCCAAGATGGGACCATCCATATTGAGCACAACCAGCCGATTGTCGTAGACCTTCATCGCGATGGGGTAGTCCTTCAAAGGCTTTGTCTCGACCAATCGGTAGTCTCCGTCAAGCACGTACAAGAGGTTGTCGAAGTTACCGGCCGCGAACAAGTATTGATCACGGTACGGCTCGAGATCGATGATACCCCCGCCTAACGTGATCCGTTTCAGCTCTTTGGACGTTGGGTCCAAATAGAAGAGGTCGTCTTCGCTCATCGAGGTAATCGCGATTTTCCCCGCAAACAACGCCACGTCCATAATATGGCTGTGTCCTTTCCAGGTTATGTATTCCGTGACTTCTTTCTGGCCCCAATCCACCCTCCAAATGGCGCTGTCCAGGTACCCCGCTATCAGATACTTTCCCGATTCCAGACTCAGGATATGGAGAGGCTTTTTTATCTTCCCCTCGATGTTCCACCTCGTAAAGGTCGTCGGGTTGAGGAAGGCCACCGAGTCGACCATTTCGAAGTCGCGGGACCAGGTGTGGTAGTTGTCATAGTACGGGAGGATAACCAAATCGTCTAACAGATAGAACTTTGGCACACGCCCTTCCAATGGAAAAGCGTAGAGTTCTTGGCCTGTCGGCAGATAGAAGACCTGCAAGACGGGTTCCAGTTGACTGGCCACATAGAGCAGGCCGCCCCGTTCGAGCATATAGCCCGGCCCCCTTTTGCAGGGTATCGAGGAGATAAGGAGAAGGCTCTCGCGGTCGTAGGCGTCCACCTTGTGGCCCCAAAAATCCGAGACGTAGATACGGTCGGCGTGGAAGACAAGGTAAACCGGGTAGGAGGATTGCGTCAGGCGATGGAAAACCCGTTCCTCTACTAAATCGACGACGTGCACGGTATGGTTGAGGTAGTCGATCACAAACGCGCGTCCATAGGTCTCGTCGACGAACAATTGAACGCACTTGCCCTCTAGGGCCACCTCCGATCTTAGGGTCAGGACGGGGGTTTCGCCTGCGAAAACCCAGCTGAAGCAGGCGACGAGAAAACACGAGACGAACAAACGAACCTTCACGGCGCTTTCTTTATCCAAGTCCCGTACTTTTTGAGGATGATGGCCTGCCAAGCCTTGAATCGAAGCTGCAAATTATAAAGCGTATCACTACGTCCTCCGGTTTCGATGTATCGTTGGACATCCTCTTTCAACGCTCGCGTGGCCCCGTCAAAAGGCCGCAACAGTTCAAGATAATAGCTATCAGACCGCAAGTTTTGTGTGCCTGAGAGAAGGGTCAACACTTCCGCGTATTGATTGGCGAAATTGATGATCTGCTCGATATCCGGTTCAGGAAAAAGGAAGACGTAACTGATGCACACCAGCGAGACGACGACGCAGAGAACGGAGAGGGCGGTCCAAAGGATCGACCAATACCGTGCGGCGATCCTGAATGGGGCCAAAAATAACCCAAACACGAAGCCCGTCGCGAACCCGCCGATATGCGCCATATTGTTGATCCCGGGTACGGTGAACCCCAGCAGAAGGTTGATGATGATCATCGGCAGTAGCGCCGTTCCGGTCACGGGGGTCAGGCGCCTGGGGGTATCCTTTCTCAACCCCAAGGAAAACAACTGACCGATAAGGCCGAAGATCGCGCCGCTCGCGCCCACAGATACAACCCCCGGATAGAACAATTGCGTTAACAAAGCGCCGACGAAGCCGGAGGCCAAATAAACAACGATGAAACGCCGGGAACCGAATATGGACTCGACGATGGTCCCGAACATATAGAGCGCGTAGGAGTTGAAGATCAGATGGATCAACCCAGCATGTAAGAAGAGAGAAGAGACCAGACGGTAGACCTGCCCTTGTTGCACGTAGGCGCCAAAAGACGCGCCGGATTTGAGAAGCGTTTGCAGATCGCCTCCGCTCCAAAGCGACTTCAGGAAGCTACCGCCGCTAAAAACGGCGCTCATAGCGAACATAAAGATATTTATAATCAAAATGCCCTTCGTAAGCGGGTTCTTTCTCATCTCTCTTCCTCTACGCTAACAGGGTGCTCTGTCTATTCTTTTTGCGCCTACGCGCGGGTAGGGTATTTACCGCTACCGCTCTTGTGGGTCAAGATCTGAGTTGACATAACTAAGAGGGTTATCGCGGGGTAAGTGGTTTACGACCCCGCGATCCGCCCTTTGCTTTTTTGCGCCGCGATGGCCCCGTATAAATGCGTATCGCGCCGTCGCATGAAGAAAGGGCGCTTACGCCGCGATGACCACGTGTACTAAAAACCGTGCGAGTGATTTTGGTCTTGTTCCTTGATTACACCCCATAACTTGTCCCACACCTACCGCCCCGCAAAGATAACGCTATGAATGCGCGGAAAGGTCAGGCTGTCACGACGTTGATTCCGTCGACGTGCAGCCAGGGGAGCGTGGCGTACCCGAAGCGGCAGCGCTCCGCCGAGATCCCTTTGATGTCGAACAGCATTTTCCGTACGTTCCCCGCGATCATCGTTTCTTTGAGGGCATATAGGATTTTTCCATCCTCTATGTAGTAACTGTTTTTCGCAACCCCGGAAAAATCGCCGTTCGGGGCCGGCGCTCCGCCGGAGAATCGCCCTAACAGAACGCCTTTCTTGATCCCCTTGATCATATCGTCCTTTTGGGTCATCCCGGGCGCCACCGACAAGTTCCTCCCGACCGTCTCGGACCTGGCAAAACCCGTTTTTCTCGCGCCATAGAGACTGAGGAGATAGGTATTTAAAACACCGTTTTCGATGATGGCTTGGTTTTTCGCCAAGTACCCGTTCTCTGTGAAAAAAGACTTGTCCGGCATCCCATCGCCGACCGGATTCGCGAGGAGGGTCAAGGAAGGGTGGGCGACCGGACGGTGGAGTTTGTTGGCGAAGATCGATGTGCCGGTGTGTATGGGGCGGTCTTTTAAGTTCGCGACGATCACTTGCAAGATGTCGGTGAGACAATCGGGCGTGAAGACGACGTCGCCGACAAAATTCGCTGGGATGCTCCTTGGGTCGAGCTGTTGTTCGCTTTGTCTCATCAACTCGGAGATTGATCCCGCGTCGTAGAACTCTTGATTCAGCTCTTCTTGTAGCAGACCAGTATAGTTGAAAGAGGAACGCGCCTTTTCTTTCACCGCGATAAAAACAACCCCAAAATTATAAAACGCGGTTTTCGCGTAGTTGTCCAATCCGTTGGAGTTCATATGGAAATGTTCTTTGAGCAAGAACTCCGCTGCCCCTTCCTCGAGATTGACATAGGGCGTTTCTTTCCTGGCATATTGGATGAAGGCGTCCAGTTTCCCGTAGAGCCTTTCGAAATCGCAAGCCTCCGGTCCAGTTTGAAACCGCTGGGCGGGCTGATATTCCGCGATCGCGTTCGCCTCATCCTCTTGGGAGCCTTTCGCCGTTTCCACCACTTCCAACACCGCTTTTTCGACTTGGGTGTCCTCTATCTGGTTAATCCGTTTCACGCTCTTTTTATACCCGCTGAACGCGACGAGCTCTAGGGCGATATCTTGTGTCGTCCGATACAGGCTCATCTCGTTGTTCGCCAGATTCAACTCCTGTTTGTTCGACAGCGCCAACTTCACTTCCGCCTGCGTGGCGCCCGCTTTCTTCAACAACCACAAGGCTTGTTCTACGAGGGCTTTCGATACGACGCGTTCCATTATTCTCTCCCCCCTATCAGCATTTTACACTTTATGGCCGGAGACCCGGTCGATACGATCATAGGCTGCTTTTTCCCACAATAGCCCGAATTCTCCCACGCCATCTCCGAAGAAAGCATAGTGATCGTTTTGAGCATATCGAAAGCGACGCCCGAAACCGTGAAATCCCTGAGCGCGCGTCCGAGCTTTCCGTTTTTTATCTCGTAGGCCTGAACGATACCGAACATAAATTCGCTGGTCGAATCAGCCTGACCGTTCATCGTCTTCATCAGGTAATACCCCTCGTCGACGGAGGCGATCATCTCTTCCAACGTACTGTTTCCGGGTAATATGGCGGTGTTCCGCATTCTGATCAACGGTTCGTCCGAAAATTCGAATCCCCTCGCGTTTCCCGTCGGGGCGCATCCGAACTCGTGGGCCGATTCCAGATTGTGCATATACCCCCTGAGCACGCCCTGGTCGATCAAAACCGCGTCGATAGCTTCGGTGCCTTCGTCATCGGTGAACACCGGGACACGTAGCAATTCCCCCTTGTAATGATGGGCGAAGTCCACCATCGTCACGATATCCGAGGCGACTTTCTCATTCAGGAAGTCTCTGGCGATCGAGCCATTTTTCACAAGGTCGGCTTCCACCGTATGCCCGATCGCTTCGTGCGCCAGTATCCCGCCAACGTAAGGAGATAACACCACATCTTGGAATCCCGGTTTCGGGTAGTCCCCCTCCGCCTTTTTTCTGAGGTGTTCGTACAACTCATCGATCCTGCGGTGGATACCGCAGAGGTCGTCGAACTGCTCTTCAAAGTAGCCGAATCCGCCGAATACCTCCGTATTCTCGATGGAATCGCCGTTTTTGTCGCGGGTCAGCGTCACGTAAATATGGGCTCGAGGGTAGGAGGAGAAGGCTTCCGAGCCAAAAGAGGTGATCCAGCGTTTCTCTATCTGCTGACTTCGGGTAACGAGCGCCCTAGACTTCAAATCCGGGTATTTTTTTGCGATATACGCGTCTATCGCTAAAAGCCGGTCGAGATTCTCCTTTTTTGAGAAGGGCTCCTTCACGCGCTTTGGAGAGAAGGAAGACCGTGAGGGAATCGCCTCAAGAGGCGGCTTATCGGTCTTCGAAAGGCTTTGGAAAGCCTTCGCGTTCGCGGTCGCGGCGCGCACCACCTCTCCGCCCGAGTCCTGATCGATCACCGGAGTCGACGCGAATCCCCACACCCCCTTGTGGTAAACCCTCGCGCTGACGCCAGCGCTGGAGTTTTCTATGTTTTGCTCGACTTTTCCGTTAATGATCGAGAAAGAGGATTGCGTGCTTTCCTGGACACGCATTTCCGTGTGACTACGAAACAGATCCCGGTATGCTGTCAAATCGATATCTTTCATATAAGCCCCCTTTTCCGGTTTCGTTCGACGGAATTTTATAGGCAATTATACTATAATCCGTCTCTATTCCGTCGATGGGGTTTGGGTCAAGTTATGGGGTGAAATCAAGAAACAAGGCCAGATTCGATCGCGCGGTTTTTAGTCCGCGTGGTCATCGCGGCGTAAGCGCCCCTTCTTTTCGCGATGGCGCGAAAAAAATCGGGTTCGCGCAGAGGGCACGGAGGAGAGATTCTTGGGAACGCCAAACTCTAGTTCCGCATAATTTCCGGGGACGCCAACTTTCAAGTAGGCAAGTTTTTCGGGGGGCGTAAAAACCGCTTACCCCGCGATAACCCCACACGGTCATCGCGGCCTAAGCGCCCTTTCTTTTCGCGACGGCGCGATACGCGTTTGAGAAGGAGAAAGAGCAGATCGCGAGACTTCGTGGGGTTCCGAAGTCAGCCCGCTGGTTACCCCGCGATTAACCTCCTGTTATGTCACCCTATAACTTAACGCACACGTCGATGGGATGTGAGATAGGTATAGGAGACGGCCCCGATTGCGCCGTGGGGAGAAGCTCGACCGCACGCGTTGCGACGACGTCCACTCCGGTTCCGAGCAAGTCTCGGATGAGGACCTGCCCAATGCGGATCGGCGCGTGGAGCCTGATGTTTTTCAATTCCTGTATCATCTTCCCAATCAATCCTTTCGGAATCGGCGCGCTGGTTTTTACCGAAACCAAGGGACTCAGACCGCCTTCTACCAGAACGTTCGAGGTGACAACCCTTTGCGGATTCAAGACCTCGGCTTTGGCGTAGACAACCCCTTTCTCGCAGCGGTTGCCGGTCACTGTCACGGTATCGGCGGTAACTTCTGCTTCTAAGTCACAGCCCAACGGGCAAGATATGCAAGTCAATCCTCTCTTCTCCATTATGGCACCTCCTTAATGGAGATTTCTATTTTCGTCAATCCTAATTGTTTCAACTTTCCCAAATGCTTCACGGTGAACGGGATATCGACCATCTCGCTCGGTTTGATTCCCAACCGGACCGTTTCGAAGATTCCGGGTCCAATCGAGACGCGGGCTTTCTTCATCGTTTTTTTGGAACGGAAATAGATCGTGAAGGGCTGCCCTTCCACACAACAGAACGACGGAATCAGTGTGCCGATCTGCTCGCTCCTCGCCAAGGGAATGCGCTTTTCCGGAAGAAACCCGTCACGAACCATCCTCGCGGCGCTTTGACCGGCGATCTTGCCGTCCAATGTCACGAAATCGACCAAATCGTAGATGGCGACATTGTTTCCGGCAGCGAAAATCCAGGGGTGCGTCGTTCTCATAAACGAGTCCACCTTCACCCCACGGTTGACGGGTTCGGTTTCGACAAAGGATTCGATCAGTTCGTTCTGCGGAAGGAGGCCGACCGATAGGATCAAGGTGTCGCAATCGACCCTTTCCTCCGTGCCCGGAATGCGCTGCAGCGTCACCGGATCGAATTTGGCGAGCGTAATCCCTTCCAAACGTTCGCGGCCCCGGACTTCCACCACGCTGGTCGACAAACGCAAGGGGATGTCGAAGTCGTCCAGGCATTGGGCGATGTTTCGGGCTAGTCCTCCCGGATGCGGCATCAATTCGGCAACACCGAGCACCTTCATCCCCTCGAGCGTCAATCTGCGGGCCATGATGAGACCGATGTCCCCTGACCCCAAGATAAACGCGCGATCGCCGGGCAGCCGGTTGTAGAGGTTGACGAACCGTTGCGCGACTCCGGCGGTATAGATGCCCGCCGGCCTCGTTCCCGGAATCCGCAGACTGCTAAAGGGCCGTTCGCGCGCCCCGGTCGTCATAATCAACGCCCTGGGCCGGTAGACGACGCATCCGCCCTTCCCCATCGTCACCACCTCCCGACGTTTCGGGTCGATGTTGACGACGAAGAGATCGGGTTGAATTTCCACCCCTTTTTGATGGATCTGGGATTTGAATAGCTGCGCGTACTCGGGACCGGTTAATTCCTCTTTGAACACGTGGAGGCCGAACCCGTTGTGTATGCACTGATTCAAGACGCCGCCGATACTCTCCTCCCTTTCCACGAGGATCGTTCGGCAGCCCCGCTCGACGCATTCCACAGCGGCCGCCATTCCAGATGCCCCTCCACCGATCACGAGCGTGTCCGTGATGACCTCTCTCATTCTCTCACCCTCCCCCGGAGGAGTTCGGTTCTGCCCGAACGCATCTTGACTTCTCCTAGAGAACGCCCCGACTCCCTTGCCAGGATCTCCGCGATCTTAGCCAGACAAAACCCGCCCTGGCAACGCCCGAAAGAAGCCCGTGTCCGGAATTTAACCCCGTCGACGGTCGTCGCGCCCCTTCTTACCGCGTCTCGAATATCACCTTCGGTAACCTTGTTGCACACGCAAGCGATCTTTCCGTAAAGCGGGTCGGTTTCTATCTTCTTTTCCCATTCCTCTAAAGGCAAATTGCTGACGTTGACGAAAGGCGGATTCACCGGCGTGAATCGGTCATTGCTCTCCAAGGAGTACCCGCATTCCCGACGGAGCACTTCTTCCACCACGTGTTCGGCGACCGCCGGTGCGGCCGTAAGCCCGGGGGAACGCATCGCCGCCGCTTGAATGAACCCTTCGACCTCGGTCTTTCCGATGGCAAAATCCTTTTGCGGACTTTCGGGCCTTAAGCCCGCAAACGTCTTCACCGTCCACTGTGGGTCGAGCGTCGGGACCAACTTCCGCGCGGAATAGAGAACTTCGGACAACCCTTCTCGAGTCGTGCTCGTCTCTTCTCGCGCCTCTTTTGGCAGATCGGTCGCGGTCGGGCCGAGCAGCAATCCCCCGTCCACGGTAGGCAAAACCAGTATGCCTTTCGAAACGGAGGACGGGATGGGGAAGAGGATGGACCTGACGAGCGGCGGATCGAACTTATCGAACAATAAATACTCCCCCTTTCTCGGGTGCAAGGGCGGGCAATAGGCTCCGGCCAGCGTCGAGAGCTCCTCGGCCCAGAGCCCGGACGCGTTGATGACGATATCGATCGGGTATTCACCCCGAACCGTCTTCAGCGCGACGACCCGGCGTCCTCTCGACCCTTCGGCGGTGACTAACCCAGTTACCGCTTCTGAAAGGTGCAGACGCGCGCCATTTTTGACCGCATTTTCGACGGCGCCGATCGCCACCATCCAGGGTTCGGTGATGCCGGCGGACGGACACCAAAAGCCGCCGAGGACGGTGTCGGCGATGTGGGGTTCCAGGTCCCTCACCTTCTGCGCCGGAAGGATGGCGCAACCGCTCAACCCGTTATCAAGGGCTTGCGCTTTCAACGTCTCCAGATAGGGGAAATCCTCGGGTGCCTGCGCCAATACGAACGAACCGACGCGTTTCAGTTCAAAACCGAGTTCTTCGGAAAGCGAGGAATACATCGCGTTTCCTTTGGCGCAAAATCGCGCGCGAACGCTTCCAGGGGGGTCGTCATATCCCCCGTGTATCACGGCCGAGTTCGCCTTCGTGATTCCCCACCCGACGTCTTCTTCTTTTTCAAATATATGCACTTCACACCGGTACCGGGTCAGGCACCGCGCTATTAAAGACCCGACGACACCCGCCCCGATCACTGCGACCCTCAATAATTCGCGCATCATTCCTCCAATAGAAAAGCGCCCCGGCACCCTCGAACCGGATACGAGGGATCAACCTGCGGGCGCTCTCTCTTTCTCTGCCCTAACTATTCAGTTCTTCTCTATTCCTCGCCTTAACCGCGAGGGCCTGCTTAAAACCGTGTCAGTCCCTTGTGAAGGGTACTAAAGCCATTTGACGGGCGCGCTTGATCGCGTCTTTGATAAAACGCTGATGTTTGGCGCAGTTTCCGTTGATTCTCTTCGGAAGGATCTTCCCTTTATCGCTCATATATTCTTTCAGAAAGTTGACCTCTTTATAGTCGACGAAGTCCATTTTTTTAACACACAGTTGGCATTTTTTTACTTTTCTTCTTCGGAATTTTTTATTCTTCGCGTCCCCGCTTCTGGAACCGCCTCTGGTTACCTTACCCATAACCCTTTTCCTCCTTTAGAATGGTATTTCGTCGTCGTTGCTCGGGCCGTCTTCGTTTACCGAAGGCGTGAGCGTCGTTTCACTCAGTTCTTCGTTCATCGGATTTGGAGGGAACGCTTCCTCCGGAGTCTCCTCCGCCCGTGGCTGCCTATAGGGCTCCCTCTGAGTGGCCCCTTTGGTTTCCATAAACCGAAGGGTATCCGCGATCACATCGGTAAAGGTCCTGTTCGTGCCGTCTTGGGCTTGATACTTATTGACGTTCAAACGACCCTCGACCAAAATCAGGCGCCCCTTGGAGAGGTAATTCGCGGCAAAGTCGGCAGTTTTTCCGAATGCGGTGATCGGGATGAAGTCTGCTCCCGGCTCGGCTTGTGTGGCAGTGGGAATCCGATCGACCGCGATCGAGAATTTTACGATATGAGACCCCGATGTGGTGTACTTGCTTTCCGGATCACGCGTCAACCTCCCGACGAGCACAACCCGGTTATAACTGATACTCATGCCTGCGATTCTCCTTCCACTTCAAAGACGGGTTCAATGGTCTCTTCTTTCATTCCGGAAGACGAGCCATCGGAGACGGACATCTCTTCCACTGGATTGTCCCTCGTTTTAAGCCACTCTTTTCGCTCTTTCTTTTCCAGGTCTTCTCGCCGCACGATTTGCTTGCGGATCAATTCAGGCGTGACCTGGAAGAGAACATCGATCTCTTGCAGCTTCTCTCCGTTAGAACGGAACAAGACGACGGTGTAATCTCCTTCGGTGAGTTTCGTTTTGGGTAACTTGTAAGCCAGTTTTCGGATTCCCCATCGATCCACCTTCTCGATCGTACCGGCCGCCTTTTCGACGATCACTTTCTGGACCTTCTCCACCAGCGCGGCGCGACCCTCTTCATCGACTCGGGGATCCGCGATGAACATCAGTTCGTAAATTCTCACGTTAACCTCCTACGGGCATAAAAATGGTCTCGTTTCTGGAACGAGACAGGATGTCTGGAAGGCCAAGCCTTCCTTCCGCGGATTATATCATAAAACGGAGCAATTGCAACTGCAGGTCTGGTTCAAATTATGGGGTGCAATCAAGAAACAAGGACAGAATCGATCGCACGATTTTTAGCCTATGTAGTCATCGCGGCGTAAGCGCCCCTTCTTTTCGCGACGGCGCGATACGCTTTTGAGAAAGACATAAGGCGCATCGAGGGATCGTAAAAACCTCTTACCCCGCTATAACCCCACACGGTCATCGCGGCGTAAGCGCTTCTTCTTTCCGCGACGGCGCGATACGCTTTTGAGAAAGACATAAGGCGCATCGAGGGATCGTAAAAACCTCTTACCCCGCTATAACCCCACACGGTCATCGCGGCGTAAGCGCTTCTTCTTTTCGCGACGGCGCGATGCGCTTTCGCGCGGCCATCGCAGTGTAAGCGTTTAAGGGCTCTCGAGAGCTTACTGAAAAGCAATAAAATATGCCGAACTAAAGTTCGGCGTTCCCAATTTGGTGTACCCCGATATTATACCCACTCAACTGCAGGGAAATGAGAACCTCCTACGGTGTGGTAGAATCAAAACATTAAACAGACAAGTAAGGAGGAGAATAATGAGAATACTTAGTGGGAGTCGCCCGACGGGCCATCTTCATATCGGGAATTACGTCGGAGCGCTGCAAAATTGGGTAAAACTGCAGAACGAAGGACACGAGACTTGCTATTTTGTCGCTGATTGGCACGTCCTCACAACCGCTTACGATAAAACGGAGGAACTGGCGGAGCTCTCTAAAGAGCTCGTAAAAATTCTCGTCGCCGTGGGATTGGATCCGGATAAATCTATCCTTTTCGTGCAGTCCGCGATAAAGGAGCACGCGGAGCTGTGCTTACTCTTTTCTATGATCACCTCCGTGCAGCGATTAGAAAGAATTCCAACGTATAAAGAGGCCAAGGAGCAAGTTAAGGGGACGACCGATATCAATACCTCCGGCTTTCTCTTGTATCCTGTCCTCCAAGCCGCGGATATTTTGATGTATCTGGCCGACGGTGTGCCCGTAGGCGAGGACCAGTTGAGCCACATCGAACTGACGCGAGAGATCGCGAGGCGGTTTAACTTTATCTATAATTGCGAACTGTTCCCGGAACCGGCCTCCTTGCTTTCCAAGTTCCCAAAGCTGTTGGGGAGCGACGGGCGCAAGATGTCCAAAAGTTACGGTAACGTCATCCTCATCGACAACAACGAAAAACAGTTGACCGAACAGATCTTGCCGATGATCACCGATCCCGCCAGAAAGCGTAAAACCGACCCGGGGAATCCGGAAGTCTGTCCCGTATGGGATTACCACAAAGCCTTTGGAGTCACGCCGGAGCAAAGCGCGCTGATCGTCGACGGATGTACCCACGCGAAAATCGGATGTATCGAGTGTAAACGGATCTTGATCAAAAATATGGTTGCGATTTTCGCGCCGATATGGGAAAAGATCCGGTTGATCGACCAAAGCCCGGGGTACATCGAACAGATCATCTTTGACGGAAACGATAAGGCCCGCCGTATCGCCAAATCGACGATGGAAAAAGTCCGGGCCGCCGTCAACCTACTTTTCTAGTCACGTTCCGCGGCGATGTGTCCGGAAGAATTCACCTTTAAGATCGAGCAGTTCGAGGGGTCTTTAGACCTCTTGCTCTTTCTCGTGAAAAAACGCGAGATGGATATCCGAGACATACAGATCGCGGTGATCGCGGACGACTTCATCGCCTACCTGGACCGGCTTAAAAGCTTGGACTTTTCCGTCACCTCGGACTTCCTCGTGATGGCCTCGTCGCTGATGGAGTTAAAATCTAAAACGCTCTTAGCCCAAGACGAAGGGAACATCGAAGAGGCGGAGTCCGCGCGGAAGAAGTTGGTCCATCAGATAGAAGAGTACGAACGATTGAAGGACTTCACGGCCTTTTTGGAGATGAAAGAGGAAGAGGCGGCGAAGACCTTTCCGACGAGAGCGAAAAAAGAGAACGCGCAGCGCTTGCTGAACCGCGAAATCCCAAATCGGTTGTTCGATGTCTTCAAACAGGCCTACCAGGAGCTCAAACTACGGGAAAAGGTCTATCGTGTGAAAGGAGAAAAGTACTCCCTGTCCAAACGCGTCGAGCAGCTTCTTCTTTGGCTGTCGGAAGGCCAAACGCTATGGCTCGAAGAACTGTTCACCCAAGCCGAGGATCGAATCGATCTCATCGTCACGTTTTTGGCCGCGTTGGAGATCATCAAGCTGGAAAAAGGGATCTACTCGGAGGAGTCCGGAGCGGCCGTCTTAAAAAAGGCTTGACCGGCGGATTGCCAGGTAAAACATCGCTACCATACCGGCATACCGTTCCTTAGAAAAGTGCCCGAAAAAGCGACGTAAAGAGAGAGGCGCGGGTCGATCTTGGTTTTTTTGCGTGTGGGGATGTTAAAATCACAGTCAATTTATGCTATACTCAGTTGATTTCTTTGTTTTTTAGGAGGGACAACAAATGGCCGAAAATCCAAATCCCAAGCCCCGATACCCCATACAAACGATCATTGACAAGCTAGGGATAAAGGCGCCGTGTTACCATTATGGCGATACGATCGCCAAAATTCCCTATACCCTTTCAGAACAACGCCCAGCGAAGAGAGGAAAGCTGGTGCTCGTCACCGCGATCACCCCGACCGCCGCCGGAGAAGGAAAGACCACAACCGTCATCGGTCTGGGGCAAGCTATGAACCGCCTGAACAAAAAAGCGATCGTCACGTTGAGAGAACCTTCCTTAGGTCCCGTGTTTGGCTTGAAAGGCGGGGCGACGGGCGGTGGCCTGTCGCAGGTCTTGCCGATGGAAGAAATCAACCTCCATTTCACCGGTGATATCCACGCGGTGACGACGGCCCATAACCTGCTTTCTGCCATGATCGACGCGCATATTCACTTCAATAACGAAACGGAGTTACTCCCCGGCTCGATCTACTGGCCTCGAGTGATGGATATGAACGATCGGTCTCTTCGCCAGATCATCGTAGGGCTTGGAGGTTCCGGGAACGGCATACCGAGAGAAGACTCTTTTCGGATCACTGTCGCCTCTGAAGTGATGGCCATACTCTGCCTGTCGAAAAGTATCCAGGACCTGAAAGAGCGCCTCGGGAACATTACTATCGGGCGAAACAAAGACAAACGCTTCGTGAAGGCGAAAGAATTGGCCGCGGAGGGCGCGATGGCAGCCTTACTGAAACATGCCCTCAACCCGAACATCGTTCAAACGACCGATGGTTCGCCGGCGATCATCCACGGGGGCCCCTTCGCCAACATCGCGCACGGCACCAACTCCATCGTGGCCACCAATACGTCGCTCAACTTTGGCGAGTACGCGCTCGTCGAATCTGGATTCGCCGCCGATTTGGGCGGCGAAAAGTTTTTGGATTTCGTCACGAAGGTCGGGGACTTCTGGCCGGATACCGTCGTTCTCGTCGCCTCGGTGAGAGCCCTGAAACTACACGGAGGCGCCTCCAAGAAAGAACTGGATCAAGAAGACTTGCCTGCCGTCCAGAAAGGAATCGAGAACCTCAAAGTACACCTCACGAATTTACGGAAATTCCGTGTTCCGGTCGTCGTTGCGCTCAACCATTTCTATAAAGACCACCCTAGCGAAATCAACTGGGTTATGGAAGAATGCGCAAAAATGGGCGCGGAGATTGCCCTGAGCGATGTGTATGGGAAAGGTGCCGAGGGAGGTTTAGACCTGGCGAGAAAGGTGGTCGACCTCTGCGAAAGAACTCCTAACCCGCAACGCATCTACTACTGGAACGAACCGATAAAAACCAAGATAGAGAGAGTGGCCAAAGAGATCTATCACGCCGGAAAGATCAACTACACCCTGGATGCGGAGAAAAAGATACGCGTCTTTTCTAAGGAGTTTGAATCTTTACCAATCATCATCGCCAAAACCCAATACTCGATCTCCGATGATCCGGAAAAACTCAACGCCCCGTCCGGTTACGAATTCACCGTCAAGGACCTTTCGCTCTCGACGGGCGCCGGCTTTATCGTCGTTTACGCCGGAGACATCATGGTGATGCCGGGACTACCTGCCGTACCCGCTGCGACAAAGATTGACGTGAATGAAAACGGGGAAATCACCGGGTTGTTTTAGTGTTTTATTAAAATAACGAGTTCGCCCTTCAGTCGAACACCATCGATGCAACGGGGGACGCCCCGGTTACCATCATAAAGCAAGCGTTTAGCGAATCGGAGCGGAACAGGCCGATACAGCTGGCCGCTTGGTGTGGGTCAAATTTTGAGGTTTAACCAAGAAACGAGGTCGGCATCGATCGCACGATTTTTAGTCAATGTAGTCATCGCGGCGTAAGCGCCTTTTCTTTCCGCGACGGCGCGATACGTATTTGTACGTGTCTTGAAAAACAGGGTTCACACGGAGGGCACAGAGAAAAGATTCTTGGGAACGCCGATATTATACCCGCCCGGTCGCTTGACCGAAAGTGGGAGATGTGTTATAATTCACGCGCATTGCGGAGAGATGGCCGAGTGGTCTAAGGCGCACGCCTGGAGAGCGTGTTACGCTAACCCCGTACGTGGGTTCAAATCCCACTCTCTCCGCCAATAAAAAAGCGCCCTTAGGGGCGCTTTTTTGGTAGCCTCGCATTATTAGCGCTTGAGTTCGTAGGCCTGCTGCAAGATCGCGTCGGCGGTCGTAACGGAGCGGGCGTTGAGCTGTAGCGCCCGTTGATAGATGATCAAGCGGGTCATCTCTTTGGCGGTTTCCACGTTCGAATACTCCAAGGCGTAAGGCTCGATCAGACCGGTTCCGCCATTTCCGGCTTCAAAGACACCGGTGAAGTTGTTCGCTTGGATTATGGGATCGAAATTGTAGGCCGTGCTGTACAGGGAAGAGATGGTTAGGGTTTCCGGTACGCGCATCTGGACAAGCGGTAAGACCGCGAGCGTAGCAGTTTTCTGATTCGAGTAGGTGCCGATGAGGTACCCGGATTTGTCGAACTCCAAACCCCGGAGACTCCCGGTGGCCCGCCCACCTTCTTGGAGTAGCTGCAAATCGTTTTGGACGCCACCCCCCGATAGGATATTGTGGAAATTGATCGCCATAGACTGCTCCGTTCCATCCAGAAGCGACCACTTCATATGCGTGGGCGTATCGGAGATCAACGCGCCGTCGCCTTTCATCAGCGAAAGGCCTTCGTACCGTCCATTCTCATCGAACCGGAGGACGCCCCCCAACAAATTCAGCTCCTCGTCCTCGAAAGAGTATTCGGCGCCGCTTTCTCCTATGAAAGAAACACTCGCGACCTTCGCGTCGTATCTGGCCGGCCGGAAGAGCCAAGTCCCTTTCGAGAGCTTTTCGAAAACGACGCCATCCTTAACGATTTCGCCTGAGCTGTTATAGAAGGTGTCGATCACCAGAACCGAGGTATCTTTGTAATCGCAAGCGGCCAACACTTCGGCCCTCGACAGCTTGAAGGTCTCACCGTTTATCTCGAAGGTTAAGAGCTGTCCGTTCCCTCCGTTAATGGAGGCGATATTTCCGGCTTTATCGAAAGTGATCGTCCCGCTGCTTCCCACAATCGGTGGGCGATCATATCCACCCTGAGACCAGTCGGTCACTTCCAGCTTGTAATGATACGTCTTGTCATCCTGGAAGACCGTGGAGAGATCGCTGACGTCTCGGTCGAAGGAGAGACGTACCTTGTAGGATACACGAGAATCGGTGGTGGAGGTCAGTTCGAACACGTGAGGTTGCGGTCCCACTTCCGACGCCATCGTTCCAAAGACTTCGAACGCGCCGGTCGCTTTCCCGCCCATCGTTTGGTATTTTACTAAATCGATCAGCTTTAAGCTATCGTAAAAGGCCGCCTTCTCTTGGGGCGTCATCCGGATCATCGCTTCCTGGTCGGGAATCTCGCCTTTCGTAATCTCTCCATTAACGATCGTAGAAGGAATTCCCAATATGTGTAGGCCAACGTCCCCTTGAACGAGGTTGAGGTTCGAAAGCACTTCGAATTTTCCTACCCGGGTGAGATAGCTGTTCATCTTAACGAGCTCCCCGTTGGCGTTCCTACGGAAGTCCCCGGCTGCGAAGAACCCGCTCCCCGCAATAGCCAAATCGCTATACCGTCCGGTGTTTTCGATGGGCCCTTGCACCATATTCCGGTCGATGGTGTTCAACATCGTGCCGGTCCCAATTTTGGCGTTAGTGGACCCCGTCAGCATATATTCGACAGCGGTTTTGAAGGTCACGCGCGAATGCTTGTACGCGATGGTATCGATATTGGCAGAGTTATTCCCGGTCACGTCGATCGCTTTCTGAAAGTTGAGCAATCCGCTTAACCCGCTGTAGAGCGCTCCGATCATTTTCTCTCACCCCTTATATGAGCATTAAGCGCTAAAACCTACCTTAACTCCTTTTCAACCCGTAAACGGTTCTCAACATATCGTCTGCGGTTTGTATAGAGCGAGAGTTGAGTTCGTAGGCCCGTTGGGATGTGATCATGCTGACCATCTCCCGGACGGCGTTCACGTTCGATTTTTCCAAATAGCCTTGAACGAAAGAGCCGAACCCATCCTGGTTGGCGATACCCTCCTGAGGTTCACCGGAAGCGGGAGTCGCGCGGTACAGGTTGTTTCCGAGCGCATCGAGCCCGGTCGGGTTGATGAATCGGACGAGCTGTATCTGACCCAACACCTCCAGCGTATCATCGGCATAGACGGCCGCCACCGTCCCATCGGACGCGAATTGTATGGCCACGGCCTCTGTCGGGACGATAATCGTTTCGTTTATGATCCGATATCCCGTGTTCAGGACCAGCACGCCTTCGTTATCGAGCTTGAAGGCGCCGTCGCGAGTGTACGCCGTCGTGCCGTCCTGAAGCTGAACCTGCATGAACCCGTCGCCCGAAATCGCTACATCGAGCTGGCTGCCGGTCTCTTCGATATTCCCTTCGGTGAAGATACGGCTTGTGGCCGCCACCCGAGAACCCAAACCGGTGTAAACGCCCGAAGGCAGCGTTGAGGTTTGGGCCAAAACGGGGACTCCGGCGTTTTGCGCGTATTGGTAGAACAGATCGACGAACTCCGTCCGCACCCGCTTGAATCCGGTCGTATCGGTGTTCGCCAGGTTGTTGGAGATCGTATCGAGTTTATGCTGTTGGCCGGTCATTCCTGTGGCGCCGCTGTATAACGCTGTGATCATGATCTCACCTCAATGTATGGAAAATACTCTTCCCGTCCTATTTTTCACTACGATTTCTTAAACTGCTAACGCGTCGGACCCACCTTGTTTACCGCCGCGTCCAACAACTGGTCCTCCGTCGTGACAACCTTCTGCGAGATGTCGAAATGCCGTTGTGCGGCGATCAATTTCACCATCTCATTGATCGCGTTGACGGTAGCTTTTTCTTGGTATCCTTGATAAATACGACTCTCTGTGTCTAGCTGCGGTTCTCCGGAACGCGTTGTGGGCTGATACAGGGTGTATCCGACTTTGCGGAGGTGTCGGACCGACTCGAAAGAGTAAAGGCCTAACCTCCCCTGGATCACCCCATCCTGCAGGATGAAACCCTGGGGATCGACGACGGTATTGAAAGAAAAGGGGATCATGTCGCCTACATCGTTCAAGAAGGGATCGTTTTGGTCATTGACCAAAATATCCTGCGCGTTGATTTTGGCGTTTCCGTTCCGGGTATAGTAGACATCGCCGTTCGGTTTCTGGATTGCGAAAAACCCATCTCCATCGATCGCGAAATCGGTGTTGACCTCTGTCATTTCCATCGCGCCTTGGGTATGGTCCGCGCGGACTTCATCCAACGTCACCCCGCGCTCGAGCGTACCTAAAGGCGTCCGTTTTTGTCGACCGTCTTTGGCCTCTATTCTCAGGATTTCATGCTGAAGATAGGATCGGAACGCTTGAACGTCCCGTTTGAAACCGGTGGTGTCCACGTTGGCAAGATTATTGGAGGCGTTATCCACGATCGCCTGATCCACAAGCATTCCCATAGCTGCGGTATAAATTCCTCTGACCACGTTCTCCCTCCCGGCTTCTGCGCGACAACACGAATAACGGGAACAACCCGTAGGCGCCCACCGATTCATGTTTCGCCAAAAGTAATAGAAAATCCTAACCGGCTGGAATTCGCGTCGCTGCCAGCTGACTCACCCTCAAGACCCGGACTGAGCGCGGCAGTGCAGTCGGGGGGCGGTGTCGTAGTGGGCGAGATTAAGCCTTTTCTGAAAAGGGCTTCACGGCAGACCAACCGATCTGGTCGAGGTAAGAAAAGCCAAGCAAAGGAATGTTTTCCGGACTGCCCTGAGACAGAGCCTCCAGTTTTAGAACGGCCGGTATCGCTTCCTGCAGTTTCCGGTGAGAAACCCCGCCACCGCTCAATAGGATCTTACTTTCGAAGAGTTCGGAGATGATCTCCGGAGAGAGAGGCTGAATCACTGACTTAATCAGTTGTATGATCTCCTCCACGTACTCGTTGAGGTATTGTTCGGCCTCGGTTTTTTCCACCACGATTGAAACGGGAAGTCCTGTTATTTTACTCTTCCCGTTTAATAAAATCGTTTCGGTCTCTTCACGGGGGGTGAAAAAACGCTCTAACATCGACAAAGAGCGTTCCCCGATATCGATCTCATACCGTTTCTTCAACTCGCTCACGAGAGAGGACTGTTTCTCTTCCAACAGCCCCTTTTTCGTCTTCCCCGCGATGACCCGGCCGGAACTCAGTACGGCGATGTCTACCTTTCCGGCCCCGATATCGATGACCAGTCGCGCCTTGTTCTCTCGGAAATCGATTTGATATCCACCGTATATCGCGTAGGCATGGGGTAAAAGAAAGGCGTGAGGAATCCGGATCGAATGGGCGATATTCATAAAGGCTCGCTTTTCTACAGTATTGATAAAGGGCGAGACGGAAAAGACCACGGTCGGCTTTTTGAACAGGCCTAACATCCTTTCTTTCTGGAGCAGGATCTCCAGCCAAGAAGCCAACAACCCGTCGTAAAAGAGACTGCCCTTCTGAACCGGCTGGGCGATGAAGGACCTCGGCGTCAGGCCGAAGGCATTTCCGGTCTTTCCGGCGAGCGCTTTAGCCTCTTCCCCGTAGGCGAAGATACGGTCGTTTTCGATCGCCAGATAAGATGGGAGATCCCAAACGATCCCTCTCAAGGAGGAAAAGACGCGTAGTTGCGACGTGCCACAATCGATATAGACCAGTTCTTTCATCTATCCCTCCGTGACGGACTCTGTCGCTAACCGATGAAGGCACATAAACCCTTGAGATATGATAGGCAGATCCTCTTTATTCACTTTTTTGAAGAACGCTTGAACCAGCACGTTGAACCCGTCGGAGGCTTCTTCGCAGATCTGCCTTCCTTTCGCTTTCAAGGAGACGTCGATCACTCGTCGATCCACTTTGGAATGCTCGCGTTTGAGCAAATCCCGGCGTTCCATCTGATCGATCAAAGCGGTCATATTGCTCTTCGTGGTATTGAGAAATCTCGAAAGCTGATTCATGCTCTTCGGGCCCTTGAGATAGAGGAAAAGCAGAATAAACAGTTCGGAAGTTTTCAGATTTCTCATTTGAACGGCCGGTTTAAAATAATCGGCAAAGTAACTGACGATTTCGAAGAGGCTTTCGAAAACGACGGGAGTCGCCAGCACATCGTTTCCCTCGTACGGATTCGTCATCCCATTCCTCCTTCAGAAAGCCGTTAAGGCGCCTTCCCCACCCTGACGTCGGAACGAAAAAAACCCTTCTGGGCTTGATCAGAGCAGCGTATAGAACATTATAGCACAGAAACAGAAAAAACCGAACGGCCAGGGGCCTCGCTTCTGGAGCGCCGAGCTCCCGGGAACGCCGCTGGGAACGCGAACTTCAGTTCGGCAAGTTTTTTCCCCGAACGCCCCTGGGAACGCGAACTTCAGTTCGGCAAGTTTTTTCCCCGAACGCCCCTGGGAACGCGAACTTCAGTTCGGCAAGTTTTTTCCCCGAGCGCCCCTGGGAACGCCGAACTTTAGTTCGGCATGTGTCCTATGTTTCCTTCGCGTTCTCTGTGTTCTCCGTCGAGAACTCTGTTCTATTCTCAAGACATGCTAACTTATAAGTTGGAGTTCCCAGAGAGGCAGGCCGACTGGAAGTCGGCCCCACAAAAAGAAGAAGCGCTTACGCCGCGATGACAAACGAAAAATCGCGCGATCGATTCTGGCCACATTTTTAGAGTACACCCCATAAATTGACACATTCGCCTTTTATTCGAATTTCAAAATCGTGTTATAATCGAGAGCCAACGCGACAAAACTTGAGAATCTCACGAGAATCTCATTTGATACAGGAGGAGCAAACTATGAAAGAAATGACTAAACGTTTTCTATCCGATGCTTTCGCGGGAGAGTCCCAAGCGCATATGAAATACCTCATTTTCGCGGAAGAAGCGGCCAAAAAAGGCTTACCGAGATTGGCGAACCTGTTTCGAGCGATCGCGAAAGCCGAGTACGTCCACGCAAAAAACCATTTCGTGGCCTTGGGGCACTTAGGCTCGATGGAGCAAAACTTGCAAGCCGGGATAGACGGAGAGAGCTTCGAGATCGCCGAAATGTACCCCGTCTATTTGGAAGCCGCTAAGCTGCAGGGAGAAAAGGAAGCCGTCCGCAGCAACCATTTTGCCTTGGAAGCCGAAAAGATCCACGAGAAGATGTACGAAAAAGCGAAAGCCCTGGTTCGGGAAGGAAAAGATTACACGGCCGCGAAAGTGTACATTTGCCCCGTTTGCGGTCACACCACGGAAGACGGAGTCCCGGACAAGTGCCCGGTCTGCGGGGTGCCCGGATCCAAATTCATCGCTTTCGAAGCCTGAACGAGCGATGTAATCGATCAATAGGAGACGCGCGTTGCGGCGTCTCTTTCTTTGGGAGGGAGAAATGTGAGAAAAGGAATACGCGAAATAGCGGGACGTTTTTTTGTCTTTGGAGCCGGAACGAATGGAGAAAAGGGCGCGATCCCGCCCGAACTTCTGGAATGGTCGCGGAAGGGAGTCTCGGGGGTCATTTTTTTCGCTCGAAACCTGGTCGAACCGCTACAAGTATGGAACCTCACCCGACTGGTTCGAGAGCTGTTTCCTTTCGAACCCTTCATCATGTCTGACGAAGAGGGCGGAGACATCAAACGGCTCACGTCCGGGGTGACGAGGGGAATCAACGCCTTTGGGCTCGCCGCCACGGGCAACCCGGAAAATGCCCGACGGATGACCCAAGCCATCGGAGAAGACCTGCGCGCGGTGGGTATCAACACCGCCCTGAGCCCCGTGCTGGACGTCAACAGCGAGTCGGAAAACCCGATCATCGGTTCGCGCGCTTTCTCGGATCGGCCGGAAACGGTGATCGAATACGCGAGGCCCTACGCGCAAGGGTTCAAGGAATTCGGCATCCTGACCGTCGGGAAACACTTTCCTGGCCATGGTCCGGCGAAAGTGGACTCCCACTTGGACCTGCCCGTCGTCGACCTTTCCAGAGGGCAGCTCGAAGAGCATCTCCGCCCCTTCGCCACGTTGGTCCGGGAAGGGCTGTTGGATATGATTTTGAGCGCCCATATCCTGTACCCTCAAATAAGCGACGAACCCGCCACACTCTCTCGCGTCTTTCTCACCGAAATCCTCCGAAAGGACCTCGAGTTCGACGGACTAGCGATCACCGACTGCATGGAAATGAATGCGATGAAAGTGCGTTTCGGTGTGGAGCGAGCCACCGTCCGCGCTTTCAACGCAGGGATGGATTTGATCTTGATCAGCCACACGCCGGAACTGCAGAGAAAAGCGATGGCCGCCTTCATCGACGCGGTAGAAAGTGGAGAAATCTCGTATCGGCGAGTCGAAGAAAGCCTGGAACGCATCGAAAGGGTACGCAGCCGGTTATACGCTCAAACCCCACGTTCGGAACGATCCCTCCCATTTAGCCAGGTTGTGGACTACTTTGGTAGAAAAACCGAAGAGCTGGATATGAAACTCGCTGAAGAGAGTATAGCGATCCACCATGGAGAGATGCGTCCCTATCTAAAAGACGAACCGATCTTCGTGTTCGACTTTATGCCCACGATCACCGGAATTGGCGAAGAGAATACGACGGCAATCGCTATGAAAACCGCATTCGGCGAACGATTCGCGCAATTTGATTACTATACCCTTCCTTACGCAGAGTCCGCAAAAGAGGTTTTGGACCGTATCGAGGGAAAACGTGGCCGTATGATTCTCATCACCCGAACCAGGGGCAAGGCGCCTGCCCAGAAGGTGCAAGACTTGCTAAACACGCTCTGTGAACGGTTCCCAGACAACCTTCACGTGAGCGGACGGGACCCTTACGATATCAGCGTGGTCGAGCGCTCGAAAACGGCTATAGCGACATTTGGCCTTTCCCCTTACCAATTGAAAGGCCTGATGCGGGTTTTATCAGGCGATTCGACACCCAAAGGCCGAATGCCGACCATGCTGTAAATGGCTTTCAGAGGGACGCGTACGCGAAACTGATAGAAAGAACGGCGCTGCCGTGTAGGAAAATTTTTGGGGTGACATAACTAAGAGGTTCATCGCGGGGTAACCAAGTAGGGTCAAGAGAAGGCGCCATGAAGACAGAGATGTACCGCTCTCGATTTCTGTGTGTGAGTGTCCTTCACACTACCTGGCAGCTTACCCTCTCCCGGTTTCCTTCTCCTGCCACCTCAAACCGTACGTGCGGATTTCCCGCATACGGCTTTCCAAACGGCTTCGTCAAATGGGTTATGTGACCTTTAACCGGTGAGCGCTTTCGGTCGCTGGGCGCCTCCCTACTCCACCTCTGCCGGTCATCCCCGTTGGCGCGTGTAATATTCGGGCGAGGAGGGTCTCTCCAGTTGCCTGAAATGTCCTTGTAACCGTGCTGTCGCTTGCACCCCACTGGAAGAAAGTCCCGTTTCAGTCAGTCTTCAGAACTTCCTGCTGTCTTCGCTGGGTCCCGATCAGCTCGACTTCCGAATCCACGCTTTTCGAGGCTACTATACGTTCACGGTTGTTACGGCCCGGTTACTCGCTCACCACCCTTTCCGTGGCTTTGTCAACAGACTCCAGAACAGTTCGTTTCCTCCCTGCCTGCTGTCCAAGCTACGGGGTTCTGACTTTTTCCCCGGCAGGCTTGCTTCCTTCCTGCTGAACATTTCCGCCTTATCTGGACGTACAGGGACCCCGCGATACGCATTTTGTTTTTTAAGACGCCGCGATTGGCATATACAGAAGCGTATCGCGCCGTCGCAAGAAGAAAGGACGCTTACGCCGCGATGACCACGTGGACTTAAAATCGTCTGCGTGATTTTAGTTATGTTTCTGGATTACACCCCATAGCTTGACCCACACGCGCTGCCTTTTGGCCGCGCCGCCTGTGCGCATAAAGGCCTACCCTTCGCGCAGCCCTAGCAGACTATTCGGCCATAAGGAGCCGGACCGCCGCCTCGAGCTCCACATCTATGCCGTTCGCGACTCTGATCGCGTTCTCTACGGTCATCGGAATACGTATCGTGGGGGCCACACCTCCTACGCCATCCCGACTGTCGAGCTGTACCCTCCCGTCTTCGCCTAACGATTGCCCACAAGGCCAATGAACGGTCAACGAACCGGGCATCACGGCCACGGAACCGCTGAGCCCGAAGGACCCGTTAGTCCCGAAGAAACCCAAAGTATCCCCGTTGGGAAGGTTGCGAATACCCATAGCGATCCCCTCGCCCGAACTCACGCAGCGGCTGTTGACCAATGCGATGACCCTTCCTGTGTATTGGTCGGGGGCAGGGCGGATGTACAACGCCTCCGTGTCATTTTCGGCGTCCGCCATCATCCGTTCAAACCGCTTCGTATTCTTGTTATAGCCCAATTGGTACTCGTAGAATGTCGGCTCCGGATAGAAAGAGCCGAGGATCTGCGCCGCCATTTCGTCCAAACCGCCGACGTTGTTGCGCAGGTCAACGATGATTCCACGGGTAGGCGTCTCGATCGCCCGCTTAATGGCTTTTCTAAACAAGTCCAACGTGGAAGGGGCGCTTCCCGCATTCGCCAAATCGGCGTCGAGCTCACCCCATACCCTGATATAGAGGATTTTGTCTTCGAGGAGGGCCGTTTCCACCATCGATTCCGGAAGCGGGTCGGGATTTGGTTTGTCGATGAAGGCATCGCGCACACCGTCCGACAGGATGGCGCTTGGGTAACTTCTTTTGAAGGTCACCCCTTCGTCTTCATAGGCGCGAAGACAAACGGTTTTTGGTTCAGCGTCGGCTTCATTGGCGAAGGCCATCGTGACAACAGCGCCAACGGGGGCGCGAACGAAATACCAAGTCCTCTTCAGGTCCAAGTCTTCGTCTGTGGCGGAGTTGCCCGCAAAGGCGGTCGAAACTCTATCGAACGCGGGTTTCGCGCTCTCGCCGTTCCATTCGAGGATTTCGGCTCTAGGCCGAATTCCCGCCTCCCAAGCGGCGCTTTTCGCGTCGACCCACGTGATAATGAGCTGCCCATCGGCCACCTTCGCAATTGAAAAACCGAACCCTCCGCCCACGTGCTTTTCGTCGATTTCGATCAGGTTGGTGCAGCTGACGTGCCCGTCCGGAATAACGTGCAGGTACTCTCGCAGGGCGAGGTAGTAGCTTTCAAAGTCCCCTTTTTCTTGCGCGCGCTCGATTCTTGCGTAAGACCTCTCCCAAAGCGTATTCCATTGAATGCCCTTCCACTCGGTGAACGCGTACTCCTCCTCCAACCGTTGGTGAAGGAGAGAAAAGGCTTCGGTCCAAGCGAGTTGCGAAAAATCGCTGACTTCCGGCTCGAACGGGTCACCGCCTATAGTCGCGAGTGCTATCGCCGTGAAAAGAAAGAGCGAGCCCATCGCGATCTTCCATTTCTTTAACCATTGAATCCCTTGTATCATCGAACACCTCCCACACGGCTTCGCTTTCTGCAGACGTTTTCTGCCTTAACGGGGCGAATCTTCCGTGCTTGCGCCTATCGATTTTACACCAAACGGAGGGGGAAAAAAAGAGGGCGGGCTTCTGATGGGTATACACTCCCCTTTATCACGCCAAAACCGAGAACACCGAATTTCCCTTAAACGTGTTATAATTTCGTTGAAAAAAGACGGGGAGACAACTGTTGATGCGGGTATTTCTATTCGGTTACTACGGCTTTGAAAATTTCGGGGACGAACTCTTGTTGAGGAGCGCGCTCAAGCTCTTAAAAGACCTTCCCATCGAACGCATCGATATGTTGTTTCCACAAAAAGGGTCGCGAAAAGTGTTTGGGTTGAAGATCAAGCAAATCCCGAGGAACTCGCCGTTCGGGATCCTTCACGCCCTGAAGGCGTGCGATATCGTCATCGGGGGCGGCGGCGGGATCTTTCAAGACGAAACCAGCGCGAAGAGTTTCTCTTACTATGATTTTTTGGTATCGACCGCCTTCAGACATAAAAAACCGGTCTATCTCTTAGGACACGGTATAGGCGCTATACGTAACCCACGTAATTATCGCCGCTTGCGAAAAATACTGGCGCATCCTCTCTGCGTCGGATACTTCCGGGACGCCATTTCCGCCCGGTACGCCGCCCATTTTTCTGCCCTGCATTCCAGAGGTTCGGACCTCGCCTACGGTACGCTTTCTAACCGCGAAAAGATTCGGACGACCCCGGACAAGATCGGGTTGATGCTCAAATACCCGGTCAAAGCGATCGAAGAATTCATCGAGCCCTTAAAACTCGAGGGCTACAAAGCGATCGATCTGCTGGTTTCCTTTCCAAAAGAGGAGTTGATCCAGGCAGAACGGAACGCCGCCGTTCTGTCAAAGGATTTTTTCGTACGTATGCCCCAAACAACGGGAGGACAGCTGATCGACGATATCTCCTCGTGCTCGCTCCTCGTCACAGAGAGATTGCATGGAGTCATCGTAGCCTCATATTTTGGGATTCCCTTTATCACGCGTTCGAGTTTCAAAGCGCGGGCGTTTTTACGGGACTTTAAAGCCTATCGGGCGTTCTATGACGACTTCAACCGTATGGAGGTCTGGGGCGCGATGACCGAACTGAAAAAAATCGACTTTCACAATCAAAATGCCGAATTCACGCGCTCTAACTTGGAAAAATACCAGAAGATGGTCCATTCATTCACCAACAGATTCTTGAAATAGAAGAACGAAAGGAGAAGATATCTTGGCGATCCTATCTTTCAGCGGAGGAATACACCCTCCCGATCGTAAGGAATTGGCAAAAGACCAACCGATTCGAGAAGCTCCGATTCCAAAAACTTTTTACCTGTTCGTCAACCAGAACAGCGGAAAACCCCCGGCGCTAACGGTGAAAAAGGGAGATGCCGTAAAGACCGGACAGAAGATCGCGCAAGCCCAGGGACCCGTCTCCGTACCGCTCCACTCGCCCGTGACCGGTATCGTGTCGGATGTTAAAAAGATGATGCATCCGGTCACGCAAAAACCCGAGGAGTTGCTCGTAATTGACAGAGAAACGGATGCATACGACTTTCTCGAGCCCCTAACCGGCTGGGAGACCTATGATACAGAAAAATGCCACACGCTGCTATATGGGCGGATCAAAGAAGCCGGGATCGTCGGTTTGGGTGGCGCCACCTTTCCTTCGCATTTTAAGTACGTCGAGGCGATGAAAAAGCCGGTGGACTATGTGATCCTCAACGGCGCGGAGTGCGAGCCCTACCTGACGATCGACTATCGGTTGATGGTGGAACATCCCGCAGAGATCGTCAAAGGCTTGGAAATCCTGTTGAAGATATGCGGCGCGAAGCACGGGTATATCGGCTTAGAGGACAACAAACCCGAAGCCTACGAAGCGTTGCGCAAACACGCGAACGGACGAATCGAGCCGGTGTTACTGAAGACCAAATACCCGCAAGGCGGTGAAAAGCAGTTGGTCTACGCGCTCACCAAAAGGGCCGTTCCGGTCGGTGGTTTTCCATTCCACGTGGGGTCGATCGTCCATAACGTCGCGACGGCTTTTGCCATCTACGAGGCCGTGGAAAAGGGGAAGCCGTTGATTGACCGCGGTCTGACGATCACGGGCGAAGGAATCTCCAAACCCAGCAACCTCTGGGTCCGACTCGGCACGCCCATCCAAGAACTGATCGACTACGTGGGTGGTCTGAAGTCGGAGGGGGGAAAAGTGATCCTCGGCGGCCCGATGATGGGCATCCCGATCAAAGACCTCGCGCTGCCCGTGATGAAAGGGACCTCCGGTATCCTGGTTTTACCGCCGGAAATGGTTCAAGAGATCGATGAGGAGACCTGTATCAACTGTGGAAAATGTCTGATGGCCTGCTCTTTGAAATTGGAACCCAACTTCCTCGTGAAGCTGGTGAAGGCGAAAAAATTCGACGAGGCCTACAAATACGGCGTCCTGAACTGCTGCGAATGCGGCAGCTGCGCCTTCGTATGCCCCTCTAAGATCGAACACGTGAAGCATTTCAAATTGGCAAAAAAACTCCATGCCACCCTTAAGGGAGGGAGGTCATAATGGCCACGGTTCTGAGCACTTCTCCTGCACCTCACATTCGTGTAAAAGACACGGTTCCGAAAATAATGGTCGACGTGTTGATCGCGTTAGTTCCCGCGGTTCTCTTTGCCGTGTACGCCTTCGGGTGGACCGCTTTGTGGCTTTGCGTGATCGGCGCGCTGAGCGGAGAACTGATAGAGTACGCGATTCTGCGTTTTATAAGAAAAAAGAAAAAAACCCGCCCCGATGGCAGCGCGGCTGTGACAGGCCTGCTCCTGGCGATGAACGTCAGCGGTTCCTTTCCCTGGTACTTGCTGATCTTAGGCGTCCTCGTAGCAATCGGTATCGCGAAGCACACCTACGGCGGGTTAGGAAACAACCCGTTCAACCCCGCGCTCATCGGCCGCGTCTTCCTTTTCGTTTCTTTCCCTGTTCAAATGTCGACTTGGGCGCCACTCCAAAACGCAGTCTCCACGGTGGTCACCTCCGCGACACCCCTAGGCGTCCTGAAACAAAAGGGCTTCGAAGAAGCCGCCAGGCATATCTCCACGCTGGATATGTTCATCGGAAACATGCAGGGCTGCCTCGGGGAAGTCAGCGCTTTGGCGTTAATCATCGGATTCGCCTATCTTTTGTGGAGGAAACGTGTGAACCCGATCATTCCCCTCGCCTACCTCGGAACGGTGTTTCTCTTCTCTTCCCTATTCTTCTGGATCAACCCGAACCTATTTGGCTCTCCGATCTTTCACTTATTAAGCGGCGGGCTTATGCTCGGCGCGCTGTTTATGGCCACCGATATGGTCACCTCTCCGGCCACGATGAAAGGCGCCTTCATCTACGGGGTCGGTTGTGGAGTCCTGACGATGCTCATACGGTGTTTTGGCGCATTACCCGAAGGGGTCTCTTTCTCCATTCTCATCATGAACGCGTGCAAACCCTTGATTGACAAGATTTCTAGACCGAAACCTTTCGGCTATGTCGCTCCGGAGGTGAAGAAAAATGGGTAACTACGTGAAAACCGGACTCATTCTGATGGCTTTTACGTTGGTCGTTGGCGTGTTGTTAGCCGGCATCTACGTGCTCACGAAGGAGCCTATCGAAAAAGCCGACCTCAGCAACCAACTGAGGGCGATGAAAACCGTTTTAACGGACCCGAATTCCGGTCGATCGGTCGTCCCTGAGCAGGAAATCCCGACATCGACGGCCCAGTTGGAAAAAATGATATGGCGCAAGGCCGACAGTGAAACGGTTTTTTCGTCCTCGGTGTGGAAAGGGGCGATCTATAGCCCTATCTATCATATTAAGTCCACAGAGGGCAAAGAGATCGCGATCGTATCCGCCGGGGCAACTGGATACGGGGGCGATGTCAAGATCCTGGCCGCGTTTATCCAGGCCGAGAAGGGATTCGACCTTTTCCGGTTAGAGGTGATGGACTTTTCTCAAGAAACTCCGGGGCTTGGGGCAAAAATCTCAGAGGAGAGGGTGAAGGCGCGCTTCTTCGATTTCACCACGGAAAACCTCGAGCGAGGGTTGAAGGTGGACAAGGACACAGGAATCGGCTCCCTGTCTTCGCCCGCGGGGATCAGAGAAGCAAAGAAGGACGGCATCATCTATGTGAGTGACCTGATGACAGGCGCCACGATCACGCCCCGCGCGGTGGCGAACGCGGTGAATACGATTACGGAGTACCTCAGCGCAGAATGGGGTGAGAAATAATGACCGATAAAACGCTCGGTTCCGAAACGCAGAAGAAATTTTTTGACTTTTCGATCCTTACCAGCGGCATTTTTGCTAACAATCCGACCTTTATCCAGGTGATCGGTATGTGCCCGACGTTGGCGACGACAACCAACGCGATCAACGGGTTGGGGATGGGAGTGGCCACGCTCTTCGTCATGGTGATGTCCAACCTTATGCTGTCTGTGGTCCGGAAATGGACCCCGGATAAAATACGAATCCCCATTTTTGTCATCATCATCGCGGGTTTCGTGACGATCATCGATCTGTTGATGCACGCGTTCACATACGACCTTTGGAAAACACTCGGCATCTTTATCCCGCTGATCGTCGTGAACTGCATCATTATGGCGCGCGCGGAACAGTTCGCGAGCAAGAACAACGTCGTGGATTCCATCTTAGACGGTATCGGCAACGGTATCGGATTCATCGGCGCGTTGGTGCTCGTCGGGTCGATACGCGAACTTTTAGGAAACGGAACGATCTTCGGCGTAACCGTTTGGGGAGAAGCCTTTCGAGTTTTCCTCGTGATCCTTCCACCGGGCGCCTTTATCACGTTGGGCCTACTGCTCGCGCTCTTCAACTGGGCCGGGATCGAAAGAAAAAAAGCGGAAAAAAAGAGAGCCGAAGCTCTGAAAGCGGCTCGGGCGGGTGAGAAAGCATGAAAGTCTTTACGATCTTCTTCGCAGCCATACTGGTGAACAATTTTGTGCTCCAGAAATTTTTAGGCATCTGTCCGTTCTTAGGAGTCACGAAAAAGATAGACACAGCGACGGGTATGACGATGGCGGTCATTTTCGTCATGATTTTGGCCAGCCTGATTACTTGGCTGCTGAACGGGTTGTTGGAGGCTTTGGGCATCGGGTTTTTAACCACCATCGCCTTCATTCTCGTGATCGCAGTTTTGGTTCAGTTCGTCGAAATATTCTTGAAGAAGAGCTCACCGGCGTTGTATCAAGCCTTGGGCATCTACTTACCGCTGATCACCACGAACTGCGCCATACTCGGTTTGACCCTTATAAACGTGCAAAACCAATATTCGCTGCTCGAGACAGTCTTCAATTCTTTGGGCGCTGGAGTGGGATATGGGATGTCTATGATCCTCTTCGCGGGGATACGAGAACAACTCGACTTGGTGGAAATCCCGGAACCTTTCAAAGGGTTTTCGGGAGCTTTGGTTACGGCCGGACTTATGTCGATGGCCTTCATGGGGTTCAACGGTATGATCAAATTGTGAGGTGATGCGCTATGGCCGTCTTTTTATACACGATCCTGATATTGGGAACGATCAGTTTTTCGTCGGGGGTCTTCTTGGCGTTCGCGGCGAAAAAATTCGAAGTGAAGGAAGACCCTCTGCTGAAAGAAGTGCTAGCCGCCTTACCGGGCGCCAATTGCGGCAGTTGCGGTTTCGCGGGGTGTGAAGGATTCGCTAAGGAGATCCTCAAAGGAGCTGTAAAGGCCGATATATGCATACCCGGTCGTAAATCGGGCTCACCGGAAAAGATCAAGGTCATCCTGGACAATCGACCGAAATGAACAAACTGGCGATGGTCGAAGCCCTCCTGTTCGCCTCAAAAAGAGGGATCGATCTGAATCAGCTCTCTCAAATCATCGAAAGCCCTAAAGCCGAAGCGCTCAGTCTGCTCGAGGAGCTTCGGGAAAAATACGCTCAGGAAACGCACGGGGTGAAGCTGGGGCAGGTTGGGAAGCTCTATTCGTTCTACACGAAGCCGGAGTATGCGGAAACCGTGGCCAAACTGGTGATCCGCCCGATGGAAAAGCTGACGCCGAGTCAATTGGAGGTCCTCGCGGTCGTTGCGAAAAAGGGACCCGTGAAGAAATCGCAGATCGATGAAATACGGGGGAAAGGATCGGACAATCAGGTGATCGAGCTGCTCGCCATGGGGCTGGTACGCCGAAAACGGGCGAAAGGGCCCGGAAGGCCTTTCGCCTATAGCGTCACCGAATTGTTCTACGATCTCTTCCACCTGTCTGACGAAGAACTGAATCGGTATAAGCCACCACCCGAAGACGAAGAGACTGTTGCAGGGCCGGAGCTCGCCGCGGATGAGTCTGAGAACGAAGAAGAGCCTATTGACCCCGAACCCAACTCAGTCGTGTAGAAACATATATCCGATTGAGAAGAAGCCCTTCGCCAGTTTTAAACCATCTCGGTTTGCGGAAGATGCAACTTTGAAACTATAACATCTCAGAAACTTGAGGTTCTCAAGGGAGCATTCCAAAATGTTGGCGAAATAGAAGTGTAGTCATCGCGGCGTAGAAGGGGCAAAGGGCGGGTCGCGGGGTCCTACAAAACCACTTACCCCGCGATAACACACACGGCATCGCGGCGTAAGCGCCTCTTCTTCACGCGAGGGCGCGATACGCGTTTGTACGGGTCTATCGTGGCGTAGAAGAGGCAAAGGGCGGATCGCGGGGTCCTACAAAACCACTTACCCCGCGATAACACACACGGCATCGCGGCGTAAGCGCCTCTTCTTCGCGCGACGGCGCGATACGCGTTTGTACGGGCCTATCGTGGCGTAGAAGAGGCAAAGGGCGGATCTCCTCCTCTTATCTTTTTTTGCGCCTCAATATAATACTCACGCACACTCGCGACTTTACTAATAGAAGATGTGTTATAATCTTTCAACAGTGATAAACGGAGGATAGAGATGAAAGAAGAGATCATAAGCCGTGTCGACAAGCTTCTGGCATCGATGGCCGAGTCGTCGGTCGACGCCGTGTTGATAGCGAACGAAGAGCATTCGACGAAAAATCTTCGCTATTTCAGTAATTTCACCGGTTCCACAGGTTATTTGTTGATTTCGCGGGATAAACAAATGATCTTTACGGACTCCCGCTATTGGGAACAAACCCTCGCTCAGTCACCGCTTACCCTCGAAAAGATAAAGGAATTACGCACACGTCCCTTCGTGGCTCGCTTTTTCCAGAACTACAAACGGATAGGATTCGAAGCGAAAGCGCTCACAGTCGACTTTTTCAACGGTTTTGAAGCGCTTCTGCCCCCCGATGTGGAATGGATACCCGTCGACGGGATGATCTCCGAGATCCGCTGCTCTAAGTCCGTCCTCGAAAAGAATAAGATCGTCGAGGCCAACAAGATCGCGATCGACGCGTTTAAAAAGGTGATAGGGGAATTGAAGGTAGGGATGACCGAAAAAGAGGTCGCGATCGCTTTGGAGTTTCAAATGTTGAAGCTCGGTGGGGAAGATAAATCTTTCGGCACCATCGTCGCGTCGGGTTGGCGGAGCGCGTTACCCCACGGGGCCGCCTCGGATAAAAAGATCGAAAAAGGGGAGTTTATCGTATTCGACTTCGGCTGTTTTTTGGGCGGGTATTGCTCGGATATCACCCGAACCATCGCCCTCGGAAAACCCAGCGATGAGATGTTAGAGGTCTACGATATCGTCAAAAAAGCGCAGAACAGCGCCGAGCGTGCCGCGAAGGCAGGGATGAGCGGGAAAGACATCGACACGATCGCTCGCGACATCATCACTAATGAGGGTTACGGGGAGTATTTCGGGCATGGCTTGGGCCATGGGATAGGGCTCGAAGTGCACGAAGAACCTCGGGTCTCGCAAATCAACACCAATGCGCTACCCGTGGGAGCGGTCGTCACGATCGAACCGGGGATTTATTTACCTAACCGGTTTGGCGTTCGGATAGAGAACGATATTTTCCTCGGGTTGGAAACAACCGAGGTTTTAACCGTCTTTCCGACGGATTTAATCATTGTTTGAATTCCAAAACAATTAAGGAAAAATGCGGAGGTGACAACATGGAAGAAGAGAAAATGACGGTATCTCCTTCTCAAATGAAGGACGAAAACCAACCGGTGCAGAGCAAAGAAACCCAGTACGGATCCGTAGAGATCGCCGATTCCGTTATCCTCGATCTGGTGAACGTCGCGCTTGGGAAGGTAGAAGAAATCGTCAAAGACCAAAAGAAAGAGAAAAAAGCGGTGGCGATGGATAGAAAAGGCAACGAAAACACCGTGTCGATAACCGTCAGCACGAAATTGATGCTGAGTAAAAGCATTCGCGAGGTAGCGGAAAAGATACAAAGGACGATCAAGGAAGAAGTGGAGGGTATGACCGGCTTGATTAAGGTCGAAAAGGTCACGATCAATGTGCTAGACGTGGCGTTAATGCTGAAAGAAGAACCCCAGATACCCACCTTTTCCGATGACGAACCCGGTGAGCACCCCGAAAAAAAGGGCTAACGACATGAACAAAGTTATCCTGAGATGGGTGACGATAACAGGCATAGCGATTTTTTTTATCAGTGTGGGTTTTTGGATCGTGTCCTTCCCTTTCGGTTGGGCCAAATGGTTAGCAGAAAACGATTGGATCAGCGCGTTATTTCGCATCTTTTTGACGGCGGTCGGCATCCTAGTGTTTTGGTGGGCGCACACGAAACGAGAGCGATTCCTGTCGGTCATTCAAGAGGAGGGCCTGGACGCCTCCGTCTCGGTCGGAGTCTTCAAAACACTTATTAACAAGGTCCTTGAAGGGTTTGACGGCATCACACTAGAAAAAGTGGCCTTCAAAAAATCAAAATTCGCAAACATCACAGATTTGGTCATAGAGTTAAAGGTAAACGACCCTTACTCGTTATCGGAAGTGTTGAAAGAGATCCACGCGAAGGTTGAATCGTCCATTAGAGAAAACATCGGGGAAATGACCGGAATACACCCGTCGATCAAAGTGAGAGGTTTCGAGGTAAAAGCATAAAATGGAGTCTGACTGGCCAGAAAAGCAAAAAAGCGCGGGGAGAAGGAAACTCAGGGAAGCGGTGTTCAAAGTGCTTTTCTCCGTAGATTTCGGAAACAGAAACGATACCAACGAAATCGGCTTGATCCTGTCGAGCCTAACAGAAGAAGAAGGAGGGCAATTCACGGGGCTCGAGCAGGAGATCGTACACTACATCGAGAGTATCTACGCCCATTTGGAAGAGATCGACGAGATCATCAAGCTCAACATATTGAACTGGTCGTGGGAGCGGTTGGTGGCGGTCGACAAAAGCATCTTACGTTTAGCCACCTACGAGCTGCTCTATGAAAAGCGCGTGCCTATCGAAGTCTCTCTCAACGAGGCAGTCGAGATCGCCAAAGCTTACGGAACGGAAAAAAGCGGAAAATTCGTCAATGGTATCCTGGATGTCATCGCAAAAAAATATTCATCGGAGGAGAAACGGGCGCTATGAGGGGATACAAAAACATCGTCTTCGATATCGGGAATGTCCTGATTCGGTACGACCCGATCGGGTTTCTAGAACGCAGTCCTTACGCGGAACAAAAAAACGAGTACATCCGTCATATCTTTGATGCGGAATGGTGGGTCGAACTGGATAAAGGTACGATCGACGAAGAAACCGTTTTCCGTCATTTATATGAACAATTCCCCGACCTTCGAGAAGGGATTTCTTACATTTCCAACCATTGGATAAACGAGGTCTTTTCCCTTATCGAAGGGACGAGTCAGATCTTAACCGAGCTAAAAGAGGCCGGTTACCGGATCTATCTGTTGTCGAACTTCGGGGAACGTGGATTCCAAAAGGTTTCGAAAGAGTATGCGTTTTTCGAAAAAGTGGACGGAAAGATCGTCTCATACGATGTGAAAACCGTTAAACCCGAGAGGGAGATATACGACCTCCTTCTAGAAAGATACGATTTGGCCCCGCACGAGACGATCTACATCGACGACCGACCGGAAAACTTGGTGGTCCCGGAAGAGTATGGTATACTCTGCCATCATTTCAGAAATCCCGAAACCCTGGCGGATTTTCTTGGCCGCGCAGGCCTGAGCGTTTACGGGGGCGAAAAGGGTTCGACGGGGACGGAAGATTAGCAGGCAGCGTGTTGAGGTCTCCGCATGCCTCATTAAAAAGGCGGAACATCGATAAATGTCGAACCAACTTTTGCATTAGCAGCTTAATGTAAGTTGCCGTTCTGCGAAAGGTTTAGCTCGAGACGTTTCGCGAGAGCGTGAGCAATTCGGGCTCACTCGATCGCCCTCCCAAGCGATCCGAGGACACCGTAGGGATTGGGGTTTTAGCAGCTTGCGTCTGAACTGCGAAAACCCGACATCGATCAGACGCTACACACGTAGAAACCTGTTATGAACTGTTTTCGGACGGGGGTTCAATTCCCCCCGCCTCCACCAATCAAACACCCTATGGCACGCCAACCCTTGGCGTGCCATAGTTTTTTGAAAGGGGGTTTTTGAAAAGTAAAACTATGCCGGATTTCCCCTGCCCGCAGCTGGGAACGCCGCTGGGAACGCCGAACTTTAGTGCGGTATGTGCTTTGCCTGGGAACGCCGAACTTTAGTGCGGTATGGCCTTGCCTCTCTGGGAGCGGCGCTCCCAGAGAGGCATTCGGTGGGAAATCTCCTTTTTGTAATTTTATAGGTTCGGAAAAAACATGTCAGACTAAAGTCCGCCGCTCTGGCGGCGCTTCGACGGCGTTCCGACTGCACTCTCAGGGTTTCCGAGAAAGGCTCGAGATGTGGTACACTAACCCTGAGAGGTTGCTTAGCCGCGCTACAAAATGGGGAAGAGTTCCGGGGGGAAGAGATGCCTTTTTTCATCGTTCAACACGATATCACGAAGATACCGGCCGATGTCATCGTCAATGCCGCGAATACCGATCTCTTAATGGGTGGCGGCGTGTGCGGAGCCATTTTCAACGCCGCTGGACCGGAGGAACTACAAGCCGCTTGCGATAAGCTCGCCCCGATTGAGACCGGAGAAGCCGTAATCACGCCGGGGTTCAACCTGCCCGCCCGGTTCATCATTCACACCGCGGGCCCCATCTATCAGCCTTCCGAAAAAGAGCGTTGCGAGCAACAACTTCGCGCTGCCTACACCAACTCGCTGAAGCGAGCAGTAGAAAACGACTGCGTAAGCGTCGCCTTTCCTCTGATCTCCAGCGGTATCTACGGTTACCCGAAAGAAGAGGCCTTACGCGTGGCGATTACCGCCATTCGGGATTTCCTGACTGCCCGCGACTTAACCGTGTTCCTTGTCTTGTTCGATGCTTCACGCTTCTTCATCGACGGAAAGCCGATCGAGTCGATAGAAGGGTACGTCGACGCTCGCAGCCTTGACTTTCACGAACTCCTATCGAAAAAGCCACGGGAGAAAGGGCTGGGCGGCGTATGATGAGCAAAGATGAAACAGGCAGACTCGAGGATGAGGGTGTAGATTTTATACGACAAGGTGTGATGAAAAACCGGGCCATACGAAATTAGGAGGTCGCGTTTGAAGAACAAGGTGATGGACTACACGGTTAGGGTCTTTGCGCAAAAGCTGCTCGGTCTGTTGTGTTATGCGTTGGGCGCCGGATGGGTAATGTCGTGGGGAGCCTGGGTATACTTTGGCGTCGGATTCGGCCTGACCGCGCTGTCCATCACGATCGTCTATCGGGTAAACCCGGTCACCTTGGCCGAACGCGGAAAAGTGCTCACGGACTCACCGGTATGGGATAAATGGCTCCTCGGTGTTTTTTGGGTCCTATACTTCTTCGTCATACACCTCGTGGCCGGCCTTGAAGCAAAAAACGCCCCGGACCCTGCCGTTCTCTTCTGGATCGGGATCCTATTGATCATCGCTTCGGCTGCAATCGCCACGGCCGCGCTCGCCGTGAACACCTACCTGGAATCGACCGCCAGAATACAGTCGGAGCGTGATCAAATCGTGATCACCAAAGGCGTGTATGGGGTCGTCCGACATCCCACTTACGCCGCCGTGCTGGTCTCCTGCGTCGGTATCGCCTTGGTGTTCCCGACCCCCTTCGTTGCGTTGACCGCGGCGATAATCGCGACGCTCACGGTCTTCCGCACCTATCTCGAGGACAACTTGTTGAAGAAAAATCTCGATGGCTATATAGAATATTCGCGCCGCATCAAGTATCGGCTGATCCCTTTTCTCTGGTGAGGGCTTTTGGATACGGGGTGGATCGCGCCTGATTGATTCGGCATCGATAGGGATGGTGGAGGAAAAAACATGGATCTCGACTCTTTGGTGGCCTCTCTTGCTCGCTCAGATAATCAGACAGCTTATGAAAACCTCAAACTGCTGGAAGCCGAAAGCGCGCGTTCCAACGCGGTTTATCGGTATTTTGATACCTTTATAGAAATGCTCGACCACGACAATTCTTACGTGAGAACACGGGCAATCATCCTGATTTCGGCGAACGCGAAATGGGATACCGATTATAAAATCGACGAAAACATCACCCGTTTGCTCCGACATATCGAAGATGTCAAGCCGATCACCGCCAGGCAGTGCATCCAACGGCTCCCGGAACTCGCAAAACACAAACCGGAGCTCAGGGAAGACGTTCTCACCGCCCTCCGAAAGGTGCACAAGAGAGAATACGCGGGCAGTATGCAGCCATTGATCCACAAAGATATCGCCTTAGCTATCAAACGAATCGAAAGTTACACAGACTAACCGCTCGGAAAGGAGTCATATCGGCATGGTGCACATTGTGTATTGCGATGACAAAGAAAAGGTGTTGGAGAAGATACTGGACGGTACAAAGACGATGGTGGTCCGTGGCGCCGCCGGGCGCAAGATCCCACACAGCCGGGTATTTGAGGGAGAGACGCTGTATTTTATGAAAAAAGGTACCGCGAAGATATCGGCAAAAGCGACGGTCGACAGTGTGACGAACCTGATCAAACTCTCCGAAGACGAGATCGTCGCCACGCTCGCAGAACCTCGTCTGGCGCTGACCCCCAAACAAAAAGAGCGATGGCATAAAAAATGCCTTTGCCTCGTCGGTTTTACGGATGTCACACCGATCGGCCCCCACGACTTCGAGAAACAAAGCAATATGGATGACTGGCTGATCGTAGAAAAACTCGAGGATGTGCTCGTGGGCACGAGCATTCCGTACAACTACGAAAAATCGAAATTTTAGCAGCGCAAACCAATTGATCGGTGTTGCGTGGGAACGCCTGGGAGAGCCAACTTTTAAGTTGGTATGTCTTGGAAAACAGGGTTTCGCACGGAGGACACAGAGGGCACGGAGTATTTTTCCTGTAAGCGTGCCGGAGCAACATACTTCGATGCAGTAAGTGTTTTGCCTGGGAACGCCAACTTTTAAGTTGGCATGTCTTGGAAAACAGGGTTCACACTGAGGGCACAGAGGGCACAGAGGGCACAGAGGGCACGGAGGGAAGGCGAAAAACGAGATAGGCGAAAAGTAGATCGGTTGCTCCTACAAAAAGAGCTCTTAGTGGAAATATCAAAGACATGCCGGACCAAAGTCCGGCGCTCCTAGAAAGGAGCGCCTTAGCGCCACCGGCGTTCTATAACCTCGAAACGCAACTATAAAATCATAGAGGCTTTCGTGTACGCGCCTCGGCTCAGCAACCGGGATAGATCCCTTGCATATTGTTTCCACGGAACTCTAAGAAAAACAGGTAAGCGCCCGACATCGCAGACATCCCCGCGTTTCGCGCAGCGCCGACTCCGGCATTCGACTGATGGATCACGCGGATACGTTCGTCTTTCTGGGCGCAAGAGTCGCAAATCTCCGGGCAACTGTCGGGAGAGCCGTCGTCAACCAGTATCACCTCGAGATTCGAATGGGTTTGCGCGAACACGCTGGCAAGGCAGCGATCTAACGTGCGCTCCGCCCGGTAAACGGGTATGACGATGCTGGCCTTGGTCTGTTCTATGCTCATCCGATTCCTCCACTCAGCGGCGTGGGCGGTCTGACAACGGGCGGAATCGAGCCAGAGAAGGCCGCACAGGGAAAGTCAATTTTCGCCCATCACCTGATCATACACCTCTCGGTATCGGGTCCGCATCCGGGAGATGTCAAATCTTTGTGCCCCCGCAAGACTCCGTTCTCTTCTCTCTTCGTAAAAAGAAGGGGCTTCCAGGCTCCTTATTCTCTCTGAAAGCGCAAGCGCATCCCCTCGGTGAAAGGTCAGAGCGAAATCTTCGAAGGTTTCGGCGAGCCCGGGAGTATCGCTCACGATCACTGGCAACCCCGCGGCCATTCCTTCCACAGCCGAGAGTCCGAAGCCCTCCCAATGAGAAGATTGAAC